>Ga0163144_10002335_pt1 | contig 43939 bp, 44 predicted proteins | sample OliLak19BULKMAT1_FD_123175 | JGI IMG/M metagenome (GOLD analysis project Ga0163144, IMG submission 123175) | Freshwater microbial mat bacterial communities from Lake Vanda, McMurdo Dry Valleys, Antarctica - Oligotrophic Lake LV.19.BULKMAT1 | ecosystem: Environmental > Aquatic > Freshwater >...
ATTTCTGCAATGTGCTCATTTGGGTTAAGCAAGCGAACTTGGCCTGGGATTGAAAGATCTGCGCCAGTTACTTTCTTTGGTCCTGTTGCCTTAAGGGTAATTACCTGAGGCTCGTTGGTGAGCATTTCAAAGCGAAGTTTCTTTAGGTTAAGCAAGATTGTAATGACATCCTCTTTAACGCCTTCAATGGTTGAAAATTCGTGAGAAACGCCCTCGATCTTTACTCCAGTGACGGATGCGCCAGGAAGTGATGAAAGGATAATACGGCGCAAAGAGTTACCGAGCGTGTGGCCATAGCCAGGGTAGAGGCCATCAATTTCATACACTCCCGACGTCTCTTCTTCAGAAACGACACGGGGTTTCGAAGGAAGTGTGATTGAATATTCCATCATACGCGCTTAAAAATTAAAAATAAAATAATAACTGGTTATGTAATTGAGCACTATCTGCTGTAGAACTGAATGATCACTGCAGGGTCGAAAATAAGGTCCGTCGCTTTGATTTCTGGATCTGCCTCGACCGAGGCTAGGAACTGATCATCTGAAGCCTTCAGCCAATTTGGAAGTTTGCGCACAGCAATTCTCTCTGTAAGTCCTGCAAAAAATGGACTCTGTCTGCTCTCCTTGCGCACAGAAATTTCGTCTCCCTTTTGCGCTTTATATGAAGGCACCGTAATTCTTTTGTCGTTGACTATAATGTGACCATGGGAAACGAGTTGACGAGCTTGTCTTCGTGATGAAGCAAGTCCTAATCGGTACACAACGTTGTCTAGGCGGGCCTCAAGGCGTGAGACCAGTTCATTTGCTGAACTGCCTCCTCGCTGCTCCATAGCTTCTTTGACGTAGCGGAAGAATTGTCTCTCTGAAATGCCGTATGAAAAACGAGCTTTTTGCTTCTCGAGCAACTGAACGCCGAACGTTGAACCGCCTGAGCGTCCTCCCATTTTTCGAGGCTTAATTGTTGCAGCCTCATTGGCAGCAAACTTTGCTGTTTGACATTTTTCGAACACTCCTGCGCCAAGACGGCGACAAATTTTATATTTTGCTCCAATAATCATATATGTTTATACGCGGCGCGCTCTTGGTGGGCGCGGACCGTTATGAGGAACCGGGGTAACATCTTTAATAGTTGAAAGGGCGATCCCCTTTCCAGAAAATGCTCGGATTGCAGATTCTCGGCCAGCACCAACGCCAGTAACAACAACGGAAACTTCTTTGACTCCCATTTGCATTGCGCGCTCTCCAACCAATTCTCCAACCTTTGCTGCGGCGAACGGTGTACCTTTCTTAGCTCCCGCAAATCCAAGCGATCCTGAGGAAGACCAAGTAACTACATTACCGCTCTCATCTGCGAGTGCAATTTTGGTGTTGTTGTATGTTGCTTGTACAAAAAGGCGCCCGACATCTAGCTTACGCTTGAGCGTGCGAGAAGTCTTCCCAGATCCACTCTGGTCATCTCCACCCTTTTTGACTATTCGCTTCTTACCCATAGGAATGCGTTATTACTTAATGTATTTTTATGTCTTTTCAACCTTACGACGTCCTGAACCCATCGTCTTACGGACGTTTCCACGAGTTGTTCTGGAGTTTGTTTTGGTGCGCTGTCCGCGTGCAGGAAGGCGCTTGGCATGGCGAGAACCCCTATATGAACTGATATCCTTGAGGCGCTTAATATTGGCTCCGACCTCTCGTTTGAGGTCGCCTTCAAGCTTGAGTGTCTCAAGGATTTTTCGAATCGCGTTTTCTTCTTCTGGAGTAAGTTCCTTAACCTTACGCTTAAAATCCACCCCAGCTTCTGTTGCAATTTTTTTTGCACGGGAGCGTCCAATACCATACAGCTCGGTTAAACCGAATTCCAACTGCTTCTCATCTTTTAATGTTATTCCTGCGATACGCATGCTATTTGATTTATCCTTGTCTTTGTTTATGGCGCGGGTTCTCGCAGATCACAAAAAGCTTACGGTCACGACGGACCATTTTACATTTTGTACAGCGTGGTTTGATTGAGGATTTTACTTTCATATAAACAAACAAAAAAAGAACTACCGCGATGGAGCGGCTTCTCTTTTATTGATTAGAGTCGCCTAACGATTCGAGCTTTTCCGCCATATGGTTCCAGTTGTAAGGAAACCTTGTCTCCAACAAGCACCTTAATGCGATGTAATCGCATTTTACCTGCAAGATACGCGAGGACCTGTTCTCCTGAGTCGAGAGTCACTCGAAAAAGCGTGTTAGGCAGCGCTTCGTCGACTATTCCACTCGTTTCTGGTTTGTCAGACATTCAATGGGCGTGAAAGCCATATTAACCTGGTCTGTTTTAACTGTCAACAGAGCCTTAGAACAGGTATTGCCCTACTTGGTAATAATGACCCTAATATCCCCGCTATTTTTAGGAAATCTCGAGGACCAGTACGGCCTCATAGACACAGAGGCGTGATCGATTGAAGGTTTGAATTGGTCCAAAATACCACTAAGCGCATCGGTCGATTTTCCAATAACTGCAGATTTAAGTGCTTCATTATCAAACTGCCAGAAAATTTCTACAGGTTCACGAAGGGAAAACGAGACGTCAGATTTCATATCTACAGCAATAGGTGCTGCGGCCATTAGATTTACTTTGGTGATGTCTGCAAAACGAACCGCCTCACCTTTGTATGTTTGGTCTGTCGCCTTAAGTAGTGCGGAAGCTAATTGATCTTCTTTGACTATTACTCCCACCGCAGTTCCCTTGATGGAGATTACCGCGCCGCCATTTGGTTCTCCACTGCGCGGCATATCCTCGTACGTCTTTCGTGCGCTTCCTCTAACTAGTATGTAGCCCTCAGGAATTTTATCTTCAAGCGCAGTGTCTAGCGCTGTTTGTAGTTCAACAGTAATGCTTTCTTGTGCAGACTTAAGATCCGCGTCGCTCACTACTTTCTCTGTGCCTACAAATCCACCGGAGATTGCACCCTTTGAGCGCGCAGTAAATTTGTTAAAACGTGGATCGCCCTTAAATCCTGGGATAGTAAAGGTCGTTGCACTTTGGTTGTAATCAGGTCCTGGAGAGTCAGCAAATATTTGTGTATCTACTATTCCTGGCTCAATTGTTCCATCGGTCTTCTTTTTACCCGCAGGAACATCAACCGAATTGTTTATTCGGTAAATTTTTCCATTTGCGGATTCGAAGCGCGTGTTTTTTATAAGGCGCTGCAACACGATGGTGGTGTTTGAAATGGTGATAGTCCCGGATGCGCGTCTTTGCACCTGAGCCTCTCCTGAAGTTGGCACTGTTCTGCTTACGGTCAGGTCTTGTTTGATTGTCTGGTACGGAAGCGCGCCAAGAGGTGCTTCGAGTCGGGCTTGTAGCGCAGCGCCCGCGTTAACTGTTTGTGATTTTGGAGTTACAGAAATTGTTGCGCCTTCGAAAATATAAGAAAGTCCTATAGCAAGAAGTACACCAACGACAACTGCTGCAAACGCCCAAACCCAAAATGACGTTCGTCTGCGGCGCGGTGTAAATTCTTCTTCATATTCTTCTTGAACTGGACGCTGTGGAGGAGGTGGCGGCACATCCCGGTGCCCCGTGTGATGCATTCCCTCGATGTCTTCTGAGGTTCGCCTGTTGCGGTGGGCAGGTACCGGGATATTGCGGATAGAACGATCATTAGGTGGTATTACATCTCGCATAATAAAAAATTAAATCTGGCGAACGCCTATTGTGCGAACAGGCGCCTCTTTCATAGAATCTAGTATACCACTTGATGAAACGTGCTTTGGACGGCTAAGAAGCGGGTTTGTGCCAAGCAGATCAAGTGCAAGATTATCGTCAAAACGAGAATCTGCGTACAGTAATTCAGCAGAGATAAACGGATCACTTGCAACTTTTGCATCAATTGTTCTTTCAAAATATTTTGCAGAGACAATGACGATATTAGAAAACGGCTCTATTTGACCCGGGTATGGTTCAGTCAAGAGTGCGTCTTTAAACCATGGAAGTGCTGGTTTGTCTGCAAACAGATGGATTGATGTTGGGATGGATTGTCCTTCTGTCAACTCTACCAGGGCACTGGAAATTGCACGCGACCATTCCTTTGATGCCCCATAGAGCGCGTCCTTATGCGACTCACCAAGCCTCGTACCCTCTATTGCAGCGAGCGTAAGTGCGGTTTCAGCCTCACCCCTCACCATCTTTCCATGTGCAGTAAGTGTTCGAAGCAGAATATGAGTTCCTACGGGTACTGTGGCTCTTGCTGTAGGTGTTTTATCCTTCAGAAGCACCAATTCGGTTACTTCAGCCCCAGCGTCAATTAAAAGCGTATCAAGTAGGTTTTCGTTAACTCTAAAAAGAGCGTGAGATGCAGGAATTGCAAAAGAATGAAAGGACACCTGAACATGGCTTCCTCCGCTCGCCTTCTCTTGTAGCAGATCAAGCATCGCTTTTGGAGCGTGAGACACAGCAAGCGTCACTTCCGCCTTCAGGACCTTGGCATTTGAAAGCGTGTCAATTGGATAGCCATTGAGTTTGAGACCCGTTGCAATTTTTTCAATTATCACCTGCTCACTCTGTGTTTCAGCTGATTTTTTAGTTTCGTCGGCAAGCATCTTTTTTAAGATATCTTCAGACATCAAAAAAGGTGTTGTTCTTGCAAGTTTGAGCGTTCGAATCGATGTCGTTGACCAAGGTGCTGCTAGAAATACAGCAATCTGTTTTATTGATAGCGGCGTAATTCGATTATTCTCGCTCCAGAGCGCCGCACTCTTGCGTAGAGAGACCATTGCACGGTCCATTGTCTCAATCGTGTCTTTGAGCATTTGCTCACTTGTTCGATTCATACGAAGCGGCAATTCCTCGCGAGAAATAGTAAGGAGCGTGGGCGCGCCGCTCCGGTTTAACCGTGCGAGTCCTGCACCAACTGAGCCGCTGCCAATATCAATAAGCGCAACTATTTTAGAATCGCTATCTTTTGAAGAGAGCCACGAAAACATACACACTATTATATAACGAAAGCTCTATAAACTAATTAGTTATTCAAGTACTGCTCGAATACGTCGTACTCCAGCTGCGTTTGCTTCTTCTTTTTGAATTTTGAAACGCTTGCCATCTTCCCCAAGCTTGCTTGTATTTTCAACATGCGGGCCGCCGCAAAACTCTAAACTGTAGTCCCCTACTTTGTAGACACGCACTTTATCTCCATATTTTTCCTCAAATAGTCCAAGCGCTCCGCGCGTTTGAGCCTCTGCTATTGGCAAATCTTCAAAGGTTACCGGGAGGCTATCATAAATGCGTGCATTTACAGTGTCTTCAACCTTCTTAATTTCTTCAGCTGTCATTTTACGATCAAACGCAAAATCAAAACGAAGGCGCTCTGGAGTGATATTGCTTCCTCGTTGTGTCGCGCTGTCGCCAAGTACGTCGCGTAGTGCTTTGTGCAATAAATGAGTTGCCGTGTGATATTTCACAGACATCTCTGATGTGTCTGCAAGACCGCCTTTAAACTTTTGCTCTGAGCGAGCACGGGAAAGTGCTTGGTGCTCTTCCATTGATTTCTTAAACGCATCCATGTCGACAGAAATTCCGCGCTCGCTAGCCAGTTCTTTTGTGAGTTCAATTGGAAAACCAAAAGTGGTAAAGAGAATAAAAGCATCCTCGCCAGAGATTGAGTCGCCTCGGGTGTGTTTATCAAACTCTTTCATACCACGCTCGAGTGTTTTGCGGAATTTTATTTCTTCCTCATCAACCACACTAGCTATTAAAGCTACTTTCTCTTCAGTAAAATAGGTGTACTGATTTTTATACAGATTTCCAACAATTGAAACAGATTTTGAGATTTTTCCTTCAGGAATACCGAGGCGATCGGCGTGTTGCACCGCACGTCGAAGCAATCGTCTAACAAAGTAACCTTGTTCAACATTTAAAGGAAGTACGCCATCTGCAATTAGAAATGTTGCGGCGCGCATATGGTCTGCAACAATGCGAAACGATCTAAGTTTTGTTGGATCTGCATATGATGCACCGGACGCATTTTCAAGATCTCCAATAATTTCCCAAAACACATCCGTGTTAAATACGTCAGGGCTATCAATCGTCGCGGCTGCGAGTCGCTCAAGACCACCGCCAAAGTCAACATTGCGCTTCGGCAGTTTTCCGAAGGTTCCGTCGGCGCTCTTTAGATATTCCATAAAAACGGAGTTACCAATTTCCATAAAACGCCCACAATCACAGTTTGGGTGGCAATAATCTCCAAAGCCAGCAGTAATGCACCTTTCGCCAGCCTCTGGGAAGAAGTCAAAAAACATTTCAGAATCCGGCCCACCCGGCTCTCCTGCGGGCATATTCTCGGGCTTGCCAGAGCGTGACCACCAATTTTTCTTTGCATCGTAGTAAAAAATACGACCGCCTTGCATACCAAGTTTTCCGCCACTTTCTTCAGTAATAAGTTCTACGTCTAGTGCTTCAATGCCTTTTTCTTTAAATAGTTCTTTCCAAACTTCTGCCGCCTCATCATCGCGTGGGATATTTGCAGACTGATCGCCCGAGAAAACGCTTACATAAATACGACTGGGGTCAAGCGCGATGCCCTCTTTTTCGTCAGTGAGAAAGGTAAAAGCCCAGCGCAACTGATTGCGCTTAAAGTAATCTCCTAAAGACCAATTGCCGAGCATTTCAAAAAATACCGTGTGGCGATTGTCTCCTACTTCTTCAATATCGTCCGCGCGGAATGCTTTTTGCGAATTCACCAAGCGCTTTCCTTGCGGGTGATCCTTGCCCAAGAGATACGGAACCAGCGGCTGCATACCTGAGCCCACAAAAAGTGTTGTGGGGTCGTTTTCAGGTACGAGAAGTGCCGACGCGATCTCAGCATGCTCGCGTGCCTTAAAAAATGCCAAATATCTGCTTCGCACTTCACTCAAAGTCATTGCAATATCTTACCAATTTATCCCCGTTTAGGGTATTATCCGACAGATATGAAAGGTACTAAAAAACCGACAACCTCTCAAGCTCGTACGGGGCAAGCAAAGCACTGGGGGTTTGATGTACAGACAATCGACCCAAACGTGCGCCCTCAAGATGACTTCTATTTGTATGCAAACGGCACTTGGCTTAAAAAGACAAAAATTCCGCCGGAGGAATCGCGCTGGGGTTCGTTTCATATCTTACGAACATACACCGAGCACCAGATGAAGGTGATTGTTGATGAGCTACAGAAAAAAAGGAATTTTAAAAAAGGAACGCCAGAACAAATGGTGAAGGACTTCTATCTCTCCGCCGTCGACATGAAGCGCCGAAACACGCTCGGCAGTACGCCAATTGATTCACTCAGAAAAAAAGTTGCAGGGCTTACTGATCAGACTAAGCTTGTACCGATGATCGCATACCTGCATCGCATCGGGGTGTCTGGTGTTTGGTGTACGTTTGTTGATCAAGACTCAAAAGAAAGCACTCGCTACGCACTGCATCTATGGCAAGGGGGTTTGGGCATGCCTGAGCGAGATTACTACCTTTTAGACTTGCCGGAGCAGAAACGCGTCAGAGACGCATATATTGTGCACATTGATCGCGTATTGAAGCTGGCAGGCTACTCCCCCACGCAAAGGGGAGAAGCGCAGCAGATTGTTATGAAGATTGAAACGCGGCTCGCAAAAGCGTCGATGAAAAAAGAGGATCTTCGAGATCCGCAAAAGGTATATCACAAAATTAAGCCGTCTGCGTTTTGGCTGGACTATCTAAAACTTCTTGGCGCAGGCGTTCCTTCAAGTGTAATCATGGGTCAGCTGGATTTCTTCAAAGAGGCTATCAAAATGTTGAGTGAAATTCCACTTTCAGAGTGGAAAGTGTATCTTGATTTTCATGTTGTAAACGATTTTTCAGGAGTGCTTTCAGAGCCTTTTATAAAAGAAAGCTTTAATTTTTACTCAAAAGTACTGCGCGGCACAAAAAAAATGAAGCCATTATGGCGCAGAGCGCTTACTTCAACCTCTAGCGCCCTTGATGAACCATTTGGAAAACTGTACGTTGCAAAATTCTTCTCAGAAGAATCGAAAAAAAAGATGGATGAGTTGGTCAGCGACCTTTTTGAAATCTACGAAGAGCGTATGAAAAGGCTTGAATGGATGAGCGTAAAGACCCGAAAGAAAGCAATTGAGAAATTGCAAGCAATGAACCGAAAGATCGCCTACCCAAAGAAGTGGGATATCTATAAGGGTGTTTCTATTGACGCTCGTGACTATTTTGGAAATGTTGAGCGCATTCATATCTATGAGCACAAAAAAACAATGCGAAAACTCTCTCGTGGCATTGATCGTGATGAGTGGTTTATGTCTCCACAACAAGTGAATGCCTATTTTGCGCCTTCACTTAACGACATCGTTTTCCCTGCTGCAATTTTGCAGTGGCCATTTTTTGATTTCTCTTCAGATGATGCGCTCAACTATGCGGGCATCGGTTCTGTGATCGGACATGAGATGACGCATGCGTTTGACGACCAAGGATCTCAATTTGATATCAATGGCAACCTTAATAATTGGTGGACTAAGGAGGATCGCAAACTGTTTGATAAACGCGGAGCGCTTGTCGTAAGGCAAGCAGACCTGCATGAAGTCATGGAGGGCATTTTTATGAGTGGCAAACTCACACTTGGAGAAAATATTGCAGATCTTGGAGGTCTAGTCATTTCATATGATGCGTACCAGCGCTTTCTCAGTCGAAATGGACGATCTGATATCGATGGTCTTTCTCCAGAGAAACGTTTTTTCTTGGCATTTGCACAACTTGAAAGAGAACTTAGAACACCCGAGATGGCAAAAATTCAGGCGCTCACCGATCCGCATGCAGATGCAAAATTTAGAATCAACGGCCCACTCTCAAACTTTGATCCGTTTTACGAGCATTTTAGTCTTACCAAGAAAGATAAATTGTTTATAGAAAAAAACAAGCGAGCGCGCATTTGGTAGTTCGCTTGATATAATTATCGTTTGAATGCGTTAAGTGAGGAATTCTAGTTGATCGGCTTTCTATTCTAGTCTTTTGCAAAACACTAGAATAGAAAATAGTGATAACTTCAACTGTTAACAATTTGGTAGACTACTCCAATGAAGGTACATCCGATTAAAATCCCAGCAAAGTGGATGGAACTTTTGGGGAGTGAGTTAAAGATGCCTTATTTCAAGGATCTGAGTATCAAGATTCGCAAGGAGTATTTGGAGAATGCCGTATTCCCCCATCCTTCAAATCTTTTTCGCGCGTTTGAATTTTGCCACCCTTCAGACATTAAGGTGGTTATATTGGGTCAAGATCCGTATCATACGCCGGGGGTTGCACACGGTCTTGCGTTCTCCACTCTTTCTCATAATCCTATTCCTCCTTCACTGCGAAATATTTTTAAAGAAATTGAAGCAGAGTTTGGTAAAAAGGTTGATCCGAATCCTGATCTATCTCGTTGGGCAAAACAGGGCGTGTTGTTGCTTAACGCTTCACTCACGGTAAAACCTGGTGTCGCGAACTCACACGCGCAATACGGTTGGCATCAATTTACTGATGCGGTAATTAAGGAACTTTCAGAAAAAGAAAACCATATTGTTTTTATGTTGTGGGGTGCGTTTGCAGGTAAAAAACAGATACTCATTGATGATAGTAAGCATTTAGTGCTTATGTCTGTGCATCCATCCCCACTATCAGCGTATCGTGGTTTTTTTGGAAATAATCATTTCAAACTCGCAAATGAATATTTAAGAAAAAAAGGCCGTGGAGAAATAGAGTGGAAATAAAAGCACATTTTTACTCCAACGCGCCCTCAGCGGTGAGCAGTGCCCGTTTCTTTGTTTCTCCCCCTCTGTTATACGCACCAATTTTTCCATCTGAGCGGATTACTCTATGGCAAGGAACGGTCGTATCAAAATTGCCAGCCATAATTGTTCCGACAGCACGCGCTGCACCCGGATTTCCGGCTTTGTAAGCGACTTCGCCATAGCTCATAGTGTCCCCGCGTGGTATATCACGAACAACAGCACGGACTCGATCAGCGAATGATCGGGTGAAGGTTTGTTCGCCAACTAGCGAATTAGAATAAGGTGCTGGTTTGAGCTTCTTCATATGTTTCTTTTTTAGACGTTTTAGGTTTCTCGGACTTACCACCTTGTACATGGAGCGAATAAAGCGCTTTCCCTACCGTTTCCCTGTAATCGCAATGCTCACATACGTTCCCGCTTGAGGTCCCCTTACCAGGCACACTCTCACCTATGAGGCACTGATACATATGGTCAATTACCTCAGGAATCCAATCATTTGAGCCTGTGTACGGCATGACACAGACATCAAACTCCAGTTTCGCGTCAAACGCTTTGTTGTCTGTCTTTCCATTCGCGTAGACAAAGTACGCAGTATCCGATACAGGAAATCCGTTTTGTTTAAATAGCCATTGGTAGATTTCTACCTGGCGCTTATAGCCGTCTGAAAGTGTGATTTCACTTTTTTTGCTAGTTGCTTTGTAATCAACGATATGCAATTTGCCGTCTGATGCTTCCCATACATCGTCAATGCCTCCACGCAAAATTATATTATTTTTTTTATCATAATATTGAATGCCATGACGCAGAGCATCTCGCCACGTTTCCATTTCTTTGTGTGCAAATGGCACCGCATTAATCCCGTACGCTTTCATCAGAGGATGCGTTGATATATCTTTTCGGTGAATATCAAATTCCTTTTTGAGCAATTCGTCGACAGCATTATTGAGCGTAAAACCAGGCATAGAAGGCCTTGGCAGACCGAGCCTTTGATCGAGGTAAAAACAGCGTGGACATTCAATAAAGAGATCAATTTTGCTTCTCGAAAGACGATACGGTTCCGTATGATTTGGGTCAAAAAGCCCTCGTGCACGCGGTTTGTAAGGGTTATATCCCATGATGTAGAAACTATATCACGCACGCAAAAAACACACCCAAAAACCGCTTATCAGACCAGAGAACTGGAGTTACTCAAGATGGATGTCGTCTTCTTTCCTTCTGAATATACGAGAAATAGCTTTTTCAATCGGGATAAACAAAGTAAGTATCATGATTGTGAGAATCGTAGCAGTGAGAGCTAGCGCGTAGAGTTTGAATCCAACAGCAATACCAAGTGCTGAAGCAACCCATAATCCAGCAGCGGTCGTAAGCCCGATGAGATTTTCCCCTTTAAATACTACGACGCCGGTGCCTATAAAGCCGATACCCATAATAATCGCAGCAGCGATGCGAAGTGGATCGAAATTGGTGAGGCCGATATAGCTATTTGAGATGATGAGTCCAGTCACTGTGAGCAAGCACGATCCAAGCGCAACAAGTGCATACGTTCTAAGCCCTGCTCGCTTGCCCGCGATAGAGCGCTCGATGCCGATTGAAGCGCCGAGAGCTGTTGCAATAATAAGTTGTATGACCGCCTGAAACTCTACTGGTGCCATAAAAGAAATAATTTAGTATGAGACCATGTTAGTTAATTCTTTTGAACTATTTTGCGACAAATGATACGTAAAGCGCTCTGCCGTCTGGATCTTTAACCTGCACATCGCCACTTTTTGAAAAACTTGAATTGCCTTCGTCTTTATATATTGAAACAAAATATGTTTTTCCGGGAATCGTCTGACGAAGCAGTTCTACTGTCCCCATACGCGCACCGTCAACGAACCGCGCGGCACCAAGCACATTTCCTGGCATTCCTTGTTTTTCTTCTTGCACGGCTACCCAATCGGTATCTGCAACTTGTGCATTCTGTACAATGACGGCATAGCCCGCGTTCTGATCAGAGACTTTGAGTAGGTTATTCTGATTTGCAACAACAATAATTGTAGATTCACCGCTCTCATTCGTACCCGATGTATCATCTATAGTTGTTGATGCGGTCGTATTTGAAATCACATCACCCACACTAAGCGAAGTTCCCTGTGCCGTGTAGCCAATGTAGTACGTGATAATTCCTCCCAAAAGTAAACCCACTATAAGAGCACCAACGACATGCACTGATGAGTACTTTATTTCAGACAACTGACTGAACTCTATCCCATTTTCTGCCATACGGTAGGTGATTATTGGTATGCCTAGAGTATATACGTGGTGACCTAATGTGCGCTACTTATCCACTATCATTGACAAAGTGCGCTTATTTCTTCAAATAATACGTTCAAACGGCCTTCTTTTATGCCTAAACTTCGTAAAAATTCTGCCTCTTTAGGGACAGCACTGCAGAGCACAACCTTTTTTGCCATAAGTGCTAACTTCTCTCTTTTTGAGAGTGACGCGAGCGCGGTTACTGGATAGAGACCCGATTTTGATATTTTATCCTGCAAACTATTTCCAGTTGGATATTCCCATGAGAGCAACTGCAATCCGGCACACGACGCGTATTGTTGTGCCATTGATGTAAATTTGGTGTTTGTGACAACAAGCCCATCTGCCGTATTGTCTAATGCGCGAAGATCATCAATTCGCGCTTTTACGTACAAGACGACCTTCAGATCCGTTTTAAATCCTGGCGTGTTATGAAATTTAGCCTCAACGTACGTCAGCAAACCGTTCTTCTTTAGGCGGACATCTATCTCGTGATGCGCGCATTTGCCTTTAACAATAAGGTTAGTGACCGCCTCAAATCCTTCACTTCTAAATAGTTCAGCTAGGTACGCCTCAAACGGAAATCCGGATGGTCCAAGTTCAAGAAGTGCGCGGCGAAGCGAGTAACGCGCTGCAGCGCCGGCTGGTTCGTTTTTATTAAGAAGTGAAAAAGCGTCCCGATAAATATCAGCAGTGTGCATCCCCTCGGTTAATCTTTCTTCAATGTTCGAAACGATTCGATCAGCATTCTCAGGAGAGGCACCCGCTTTTTCTAGAGAGAAATGGAGCTTCTCATTTTTAAAAGGTTCTTTTGTGCCATCTGCCTTTATGATATAAACCGCCATGCTCCTATTGTCCTTCTACAATCACAACAGGTACCGGTCTGCCATCAAACGTTACTTCAATAGTAGGCACTTCTTTGGAGATGAATGAAACGAGGAATTCCTTGGCAAGCGATTGGCTTTTGCATGGTATGTCACTCCTCTTCTCACCCGAAAGATCGATACGTGCTGTTGGAGGGCGTGAATAAGAAACCGAAATTGCAGAAGCGAGTTGATCGCAGGCGTGAACGACACGTGCAGTACCTCTATACATTTGTTCATCGCCACGTTGTGTGTGGGTAAGCGTGAGTGTTTGCATAGTTGCATTCGATGGCTCGCTCTTCGATAAGAACCTGCCCATTGCCCATAAGGATCCTAAAAGAGCAATAAAAAGTATTACGATAATACCCGCCCTGTGAGAATTCATATCTCCAGTGTAAACCAGATTCAACTAAGACGGGTGAGGGATGATTACGTACTGTGTATAGCTTCATCGATCACTCCAGCGAGTACAAGCGAGTCATTTTTATACATGGCAAGTGTTTGCCCTGAAGCTGCGAGCATGGGCTCACTTAGCGTTACCGTAATGGTGGAGTTTTCAATCAACGCGTGCGCGTCTACCGGATTTGCGTGGTAACGCAGGATAGCCTCTAGGCAACCATCAAACGCTCCCAACACATTTACTTCCCGAAGTTTAAAAATAGTAGATCCTTTGAGGAATTTTTTTGAAGTTACTGTAATAGTGTTCTTTTGCACATTAGTTGACTGCACGTACATAGGCTCACCACCAGAATCATTTTTTGAAATAGTAAATCCGTGGCGTTGTCCCAGTGTGTAGAGTGGGGCCCCCTCGTGTGTTCCTATCAGTGCACCCGATTGCGATATCACGTCACCACTTTTAATCGGAGTATATTTGGAAAGAAACTCTTTAAGATCAATCGCTCCCAAAAAACAAATACCCTGGCTATCTTTCCTAGTTGCGTTTGGCAGCTTGAATCGCTTTGCAAGCTTTCGCACTTCAGATTTCTCATATCCACCCACAGGAAAACGTGCAAACACCAATTGTTCTTTTGGCACTAAGCTTAAAAAATAACTTTGATCTTTCGAAGCGTCCTTCCCTTTAAGCAGTTCAACAGAATCTCCATTGTGTATGAGGCGAGCATAATGCCCTGTCGCAATGCCATCTGCACCCTCGCGTCTCGCAAAGTCGACAAAACTGCCGAACTTTACTTCTCGGTTGCACAAAACATCTGGGTTGGGTGTTTCTCCCCGAGTGTATCCTTCAATAAAGTGCTTCGCGACTTCATCCTTGTATCTCGCAGAGAGATCAAGTGTTTTAAATGGAATATCAAGGTGTGCTGCGACACGCATGGCCTCACGCTCGTCCTCTCCTTGTGTACAAGGAAATCCCTCGGGGTGCCATGTTCTAATAAAAACTCCCACTACTGTGTTGCCCTCTTCTTTAAGCAGTGCGGCAGATACGGCGGAATCGACTCCTCCAGAGAGGCCTACATATATAGTTTTCGTGTACTTTTTATTCATCCCTACACGTAGACCATACACACCCTGGGCTTAATTTGTAAGGGCGTGTTAAATGTACGTTTGTTTTTGTTTAGTACCCTGAATTCAAATAGAATCTTTGTTTCCTCAAATGTTCCGCGTATGTTCTGCTGTAATGCATTCCGCCTTGCATATCCGAGAGATAGAAAATGTAATTATTTTTAGTAGGTCTTACAGCGGCTTCAATCGATACCAGTCCAGGATTATCAATCGGACCAAGTGGCAATCCGGGGTAGAGGTAGGTGTTGTAGGGCGAATCAAATGTAAGATCTTTTTTGGTAACGGTGAATGTATTTTTGCCGATAATATAGGGAAAAACAGCGTCCACCTGAAGCTTCATGCCAATTGCAATTCGATTCCAGAGAATACCTGAAATCATGCGGCGAGATGTCGGAGTCCTCGCTTCTTCCTCCAGTAGCGAGGCCATTGTAACGATTTCGTGGAGCGTGTGTCCCGAGGATTCGATGACAGGGCGTAAAACATCGATACGCTTATAGAAATTATTTTCCATCGCCTGAATAACACGAGCAGGATCTTCTGTCGGAAGAAAATAATACGTGTCGGGGAAAAGGTACCCTTCCTTGCCCTCAGCCAACTCTAGAAATCGCTTGGTATCAAAATATGCCAGCTTATTGCCCAGCACTTCGGCAATTTCTCTCACTGTACTGCCTTCTGGGATAGTCACACGAAGCGGGTCAAGATTATACTTCCCGGAAGTTAACCGGCTCGCTATGCTAAATACATTCTCGCCAACAGCAAAATAATAATCTCCGGCAATAAGCCCGCGCTCTCCTCCGAGCATCACTGCAACCGCTTTAAATATTGTTTCAGAACGAATTGCGTTACTTTCTTTAAGCAACCTAGCTTCAGCGCTGAGCGTTTCCCCCTCATCAATCCTGATAATCCTTGGCGCAGCAAATTCTGCAGGTGCGCTTGAAGAAAACGCCCATGCAACAGCGAGTAATACACCAGCTAATACCGCAAAAGGGATAATGCGAGCGAGAAATACTTCCCTGCCTCGTTTCACCAAGCCCCTGAGATGCCGAGTCGGCACAATATCTCCATCTTCGTGCATCATACGGGTAGGTTTGAAGGCGCCTCACCTCGTTTGCTTGGCATACGAAGGAGTGTTGGAGTACTTGCTACTTTACCGGGGAAATGAAACACAGTCGCTATTTCTTCAATATTAAGTGCAATCCATTTCTTTCCGTATGGTGGATAGAATATTTGTCTGCGCACGTATCCATCAAACATCTTCTTCTTCTTTGCCTTTTTTCGCATACCAAAATAATCCTCCCACGGATAATTGAACGGGCCGATTACAAAGACTGGCTTGAATCCGTTTAAACCTCGGCCGTCAGATCCGTGTTCAAAGGAACGCATAGTGGTTGGGAGTCCTGAGTTTCGACCTTTCCTAAATCCTTTTTTAGATAGGTAGATTTGGCGAATACCCACATCAAACACTTGTTTGTTTAATTTAAGTCCCATCGCCTTGATCGCTTCCTTTTCTGCTTCGGTGAGTCTGGTGAAGTTTGCTTTATCAGTAAGAGGATCTGTGATTGTTTTGGCTAGAATCCCTTCTGTTTCTTCTTTTGCCCATTCTTCAATTGTTGCGGTGTGATGTAATTTATCTTGAGCCCATGGACATACGGTGTGAGCGCGAACAATCATTTGCATCCATACATGTTCCCCAGGGCCAATAGACCCCATAAACTCAAGTACAGAAACAAGCGGGTCTGTTTTAAACTCCTCATCGAGGTCTCTCTTATCAAGACCTGATTCAACGTACGTCATAATCGGATAGGGGTCTGGTTTCTGTAATTGTTGTTCAATACCCCACACGTCATAGTCATCGGTTTCTGGATTGAATGGAACCCCCAGTGTGTAATCAGGAACTTCAAATACCTGAATTTGCGGGTAGTGAGCGTATAGTTGGGACTCGATGAGATCTTTGTAGTGTTTCCACGTCCATATATAAAACTTAACTATCCCCTCAGTGGACACAATCTCAAGAGAAAACCAAGGTTTTACATGGCCATTCCAAAACTCGTCAATTGGTGTATCAATTTCTCCCGTTTGATACATAGAACGCAAGACCAACTCCATTGAATAAGGCGTTTGTACAAGATCTTCAGGAAGTTTTATCTCAAGTACGACATATTCCCTTCTATTCCAATATTTATCTTCCCTGATGTATGCCATCCACGAATATTTAAAGAGAGAAAGCAGAAAAAATGGGAGAACAATTGGAATAAGCGCGAAGAAAAATGCAAACGTTTGAAAAAAAATGACTGTATGACCTAACCCGTAATACACAAACAAAATGAGTGTAAGAACTGCAAAAAAATCAGTGCCACCGTATTTAGTGAGCAACCCCTTGATCCACTTGAAGGATTTATAGATTATTCCGCCTGAGCTGTGGCCTGCCATATAAAAAAGCGATGGCTTAAGTATACCATCGCTTTTTTTGCTTTTTTTATTCTCTATTTTAACTATTTGGATAGTGCGTACTTGCCTTCTTTGGTCTTCTTGAAGTATTTCTGATTCTGCAAGTTCACGACAATAGTATTTTCTTTTACGTGACGCTCTTTTAGGACCTTTTCGACGATTTCCGTACGGCTTAGCGGCCCCTCCGTTTTGAGAATATCGCGGATCACATCGCGAACGACTCCAGTTGCATAACCCCACTCTTTGAGCGCGTAAATGCCCCGTCCAACGAGTACGAATCGGTCATCTTTTATCAATTCGTTATGGGTCGTTGCGATATGCGCTTTTCGGTCGAAAAGCTTTTCAATCATCTTAGCTACTTCTTCAAAGTGAAGCGGTGAACCATGGCGCTTAACGGCGAGGTATGCGTAATCACGCACGCCCTTAGTTTTAACGTTATTTGATCGCGCTGATCCCCACTCTCCCAAAGGATTTCTACCAATTGATTTTGAGATTGAGAGCCAACGCTTAGCGATTTCTTCATTTCGATACTCCTCGCTCATGTCTTTAAGTTCTGCCAAAAAGCGATCGAGCATTTCTCCCTCAGGAACTAGGTCGTCGTCTGATAGGTTTGAGTAGAGCTTCTTAAGTGCTCCTTCTACTTTTTCTGCAAGCGCAGGGTCAACGTACCAGCAGCGGCGAAGCTCATCGTCTTCTTTGCGGTATTTAAAGGGGTCGCCTAGGACCAAAAGGAAATAGATGTGGTTCTGAAGACTCTCATCCTTGGTGATGAAATCGAGAAGATCATCCTCACAGACGATGCCTCCAAGAGAGCCAATGATACGTTCAAGATCAGCAAATGCTTCATGTGCCTCCTTAAATGCAGGGGCCTTTCTGAGGGTTGTGATAGCGTGGTTTTCGATCTGGCGAACACGCTCTCTTGTGATGTCATAACGAGTGCCAATTGCCTCAAGTGTCATCCGATCTGGGGTCTGGCCCAGGCCAAAACGGGCCTCAAGGACGATTCTTGAGCGCTCGGGAAGAGACGAGAGAAGCTTTTTGACGACCGCTTTCGGTTTAAACGTGACTGTTTTCATGGGATTCTGTCAAATTAATGTATCACGCCTTTAAATAATGGTCAATATCCCTCTAGCTTTTACACACTTTCATTGTAAAACAAGATCACCTAAATCACAACAAAACTAATAATGCGTCCAGGCACATACACCTCTTTTTCTACTCTTCCCTGCTCTAGCCACCTAGCTATCCCAGGGTCAGTTTTTGCAAGCGCCAGGGCTTCCTCTTTCGTTGCTTCGGGCGAGAGCGTCACCGTACCCCGAACCTTGCCGTTTACCTGCACGCCTATTGAAACCAGTGGGGCTTGAAGCTTATTTTCGTCTGGGCTTGGCCACTTACTTACATGTACTGAGTCCGTCTTCCCCAATCGCTCCCACAGTTCGTCGGTAACGTGCGGCGCGAACGGCGATAGAAGTTGTAAGAAAAGTTCATACTGTCTTGTACTGATACTCTCCTTTTTTTCAAATGCATTCATCAATATCATCAAATGACTTACAGCGGTGTTGAATTTAAAAGATTCAATGTCGTTCGAGACTTTCTTTATTGTTTGATTGAGAAGCGTTTCTACGGCATCAGCATCACTCTCACCAAGTCTCTCAGCTAATTTCCACACGCGCTCAATAAAACGCGTGGTTCCCTCGATAGATGCTGTGCTCCACGCCACTGTGTTTTCAAACGGTCCCATAAACATCTCATACACTCTGAATGCGTCTGCGCCATACTTCGCAATTACATCGTTGGGATTAATGACATTACCGTACCTCTTACTCATCTTTCTGCCATCTTCAGCCAAAATAAACCCAAGGAATTCTAACCTTGCAAATGGCTCTTGCGTTGAAACTAGTCCTATATCAAAAAGGAATTTGTGCCAAAAACGAGCATAAATTAAGTGCCGAACCGCGTGGTCTCCTCCAACATACACGTCAACTGGTCCCCAGTATTTTTCCAACTGAGCGCTCACGGCCGACTGGTCATTATGCGTGTCCATAAAGCGAAGATAATACCAGGAAGAGCCTGCCCATTGCGGCATGGTATTTGTTTCTCTTTTTGCAGGGCCTCCGCACTGGGGGCATGTGGTTTGTACCCAAGAGTCGATTGAAGCGAGCGGCGACTCGCCAGTGTCTGAGGGCTCGTATGATTCAACTTCAGGAAGAAGTACCGGCAACTGGTCTTCTGGCACCCCAACCGCGCCATCTTTTGGACAGTGAATAATAGGAATCGGCTCCCCCCAATAGCGCTGCCTGCTAAAAACCCAATCTTGAATGCGATACAGAGTGCGTGTGTGAGCTTTCCCTTTTTCTTTTAGGTGCGCAAATATTTTCTCTCCAGCCTCGATGTTTAGAAGTCCATCGTATTCCTCTCCCGTATTAATTTGTTTACCTTCTCCTGAATATATATCTTTGTCTGTTATTCCCTCAGGAATATTGGTTGTAAATAGAGTCGGTAAATTAAAGAGCGTCGCAAACTCCCTGTCGCGAGCATCATGCCCAGGCATCCCCATCACTGCACCAGTTCCGTATCCTGCAAGAACATAATCTGCAAGATAGATAGGCACAATTGCTTCAGTGAATGGGTTTTTTGCGTATGATCCAGTAAATGTTCCACTTTTTTCCTTAGATGTCTGACGTTCTATTTCTGTTTTGCTCAAAGTTTTTGCAACATAGGCATCAATGGATTCCCTTTGACCAGGTACGACAGTCTTTTGGACATAGTCTGATTCTGGTGCGAGCACCAAAAAAGTAACGCCTGGTATCGTATCTGTTCTTGTTGTAAACGTAGAAATAGTGCTGCCCATTGAAGATCCCTCCTTCGTAACGATTTCCCAAATAATTTCCACCCCCTCGCTTTTACCAATCCAATTTCGTTGGGCTTCTTTGATGTAGTCGGGCCACTGCAAGGTATCAAGATCGCTCAGCATGCGATCTGCATACTGAGTAATCTTGAGCACCCATTGGGGAAGCGATTTCTTGACGACTTCTGTACCACAGCGCTCACACACATTTCCATCGAGGTCTTCGTTTGCAAGTCCGGTCATGCACGACGGGCACCAGTTAATTGGTTCATTTGACTGATATGCCAAACCTTTTTTAAACATCTGCAAGAAAATCCACTGCGTCCATATATAAAACTTTGGATCCGTAGTATTAATTTCTCGCGACCAATCGTAATCAAATCCGATATGGGATAGTTGTTCTTTAAACGTTGCGATATTTTTCTCAACCGCGACGCGCGGATGCACTTTGTTTTTAAGTGCGTAATTTTCTGCAGGAAGCCCAAATGCATCCCAACCCATTGGATGCAAAACATTGTATCCATTCATGCGTTTAAATCGAGAATAGACATCGGTGGCGATGTATCCCTTCGGGTGTCCAACGTGCAAACCTTCGCCAGAGGGGTACGGAAACATATCGAGCACATAGGATTTTGGTTTATCAGAATTATCAAGTGTGCGAAAAACCTGCGACTCACTCCATCGCTTCTGCCATTTTTCTTCGATTTCTTTATGGTCGTATGACATCTGTTACTACCAAAAAACGTTTACAAGCTTAATGTCGCACGCCATCATTATTTAGAACGGCTTTGCTGTAGACGCGTTATATGGTGGGTAAAAAGAAGGGTCAATCGTGCGATCAAAGCATGTTTCTCCGGCCCCGTGATACCAGGATTCACCGCCAAATTCAGCTTTTACCGGATATGGCATATCAGGTCGAGAAGAACTGTTTTGACGACTGACTTTGCTAAAAGTGGAGCACAGCTTGAAAGAGAGCGGGCCCGTTGCTTCATAACGATAATTTGCACCCGTACTTGGATCTTTAGGCACAAATGAGCCGTTGAGCGCATTGTTCAGATCATCAAGAGACGAAGGTAGCTTTTGTTTTGCTTGCCAGTAGTTTGTGACTTGGTACTGGAGGTTAGTGAGGTCATTTACACGCTGATCGTCGAAACGGTATTCTCTGGCGCTGTTTGGTGTACCAATAATAAAGAATCCACCAAGAACGGTGAGCAATACGGCTACTCCTGCTGCGTAACTGACGTATGCTACGCGTTTTGGAAACTCTCTCCAGTAACCTCGAAGGTCGGCCAGGAAGTGCATAAAGAAACCTCCTGCAACAAGGAAGACAACTAGTACTTTAAGTACAAAACGCGTGGTAACGTCTCCATTAAGAAAGAAATTGATGAGCGTTATTAGATCAATAACAAGTGAGGAGCCCGCAATAAAGAGCGTAAAGTAGAGAGCCCACCTTCGAATCCACAAATCATTCTTCTGCGTATTTGCCTCGATATCGCGTCGAATGATGCGCATCAAAATCAAAAAGGTAGGGGCGAGCACAATTAGAGACGCAATTGCGAAGCGCATGCTGCCTGAGTACGGATCCACGTAATACGCGAGCGCGTCTGGATACGCGTAATCAATGTATGAGAAAAGAAGAGTGATGAGCGCAACTACACTTGCGTACAGCGCAACCATAGCACCAGCCCACAGAAAGAAATCTTTTGGAGTAACGCGAGGCTTGTTTGTAGTTTGATCCATACTATTCAAATAATAAAATAATGCGCTGCTAATACAAGTAGTGTACAACACATTTTAGTAAACGCCAGACGAGGTAGTAATTAATCCTTAGATCTTAAACTCAATGACATCACCCTCCTTTACAATGTATTCCTTGCCCTCTGTCCTTACTAATCCTTGCTCGCGCGCTTTTGCATATGAGCCCACTTCAATTAGTTTATCCCAGGCGATAACATCAGCTCGAATGAACTTCTCTTTAAAATCAGTATGTATCGCTTGACCCGCCACTGGTGCGGTCGATCCGCGTGTAATGGTCCACGCTCTGGTCTCATCCTCTCCAGTAGTAAAATACGACATCAAGTTAAGTAAGTCGTAGCCGCCCTTAATGAGTGCATCAACACCGTCATCGAACATGCCGTACTCGCGACGAAATTCGATTTTATCGTCTGAATGGAGATCTTTTAATTCATTTTCAACATTCGCGTCGACCACGACATACTTTGCGTTTAGGCTGCCGAGGTATGCAATCAACTTCTCAAAGCGTCCGTCGTTAAGTTCGTCTAAGTTGTGCCCTCCGGATTTCTTATTTAAAACATAGAGAATTGGTTTGAGCGTCAAAAGATTAAGTTGTTTTGCAATTTTTGCTTCTTCTTCGGTAATATCAACTGAGTTAGCTAGTTTTCCCTCCATAAGTGCACTCTCGATCTTTTTTACGACAGCGTGTTCAATTACCGCTTCTTTGACACCGCGTTTTGCATCACGCTCTAGATTCCCGAGGCGCTTTCCGACCGTTTCTGAGTCTGCCAACACCAGTTCGAGGTTAATAACCTCAATATCCTTAACTGGATCAACTTCACCGTGCACATGCAGAATATTATTGTCATCAAAAATACGGACAACTTCTGCGATTGCATCAGTTTCGCGGATATTACTAAGAAATTTGTTTCCCAAGCCCTCGCCTTCTGAGGCACCTTTAACAAGCCCTGCAATATCTACAAACTCAACTGCAGCTGGAATGCGTTTTTTAGAATTAGAAAAATCTGCAAGTTTGTCCACACGCCCATCCGGCACGGCTACAACCCCAACAGAGGGGTCAATTGTGCAGAAAGGGAAATTCTCCGCCGCAACAGATTTCCGGGTTAGCGCGTTAAATAACGTTGATTTCCCAACGTTTGGAAGACCAACAATCCCTATACTAAGCTTAGCCATCGGCTTACTTTAGCAGAACTGCCTCTTGATTACACCTGAGAGAGAACACTATACCTCTCCACTCAATCCTCTTGCGTGGATGATAAGGTTTTTATTTTTATCAAACTGTAAAGCGTGAAGGCCCCGAATCGTTGTGAATCGGGGCCTTTTTATTATTTCTTCTCCTCCTCTACGAGCTTTTGCTCACAGGGTTTGTCACTCGATCGAGGTTGGCTCAGGTGGCTATCTGGCTTCCAGAGCATGTCGTCGAATAACTTTGTTTTAAAGTACGGATCCCACTTTGGTGTCTTTGGTGTTTCAGCCATTACGTACCCCAGTGATTGACTAGAAATGTTCTACGCTAACTAGAGAATAACATACTATTGACATTATGTAAAGAGGCTGTGAAATAACGTTATTTTCCGTACGTGCCGAGACGATATACTTTTTTAATCCAATGATCGCGTTTCCAAGCGGGTGCTGTCTCTGTTGGTCCAAATACGGTGACGCGGTTATGAATACCTGCAAATTGTAAGACTCCACGTGAAATCTCGTTTGTGTAATCACCAAACCACAGCCAAATAATCAGAGGATATGTTCCAGCACACACAATGACGCGTGCGGTTTTTCCTTTAAGCAGTTTTTGTGGAAATACTTTTGGATGGCCATTTTTATCTTTAGGGAAACGAAATGCAAACCCTGGCAGCCACATGCGATCAAATAATCCTTTTAAAAGTGCCGGCATCGTACACCACCAATTTGGATACAACACAACGAGATGATCAGACTTTTTAATTACATCCTGCAGTTTCAATAAATCAGGTTCAATCAGTTGAATTGTTTTATACCCATGATGCAATATAGGGTCAAAACGCAGATCCTCAATATTAACCCGCGTCACCGTATGTCCCGCCTCGCGAGCACCCCGCTCATAAGCATCAGCGAGAGCGCCTGTAAGCGAATTGGTATCTGGGTGACCGAGCAGAATTAGAATCTTTTTATGAGTGCCGAAGTAGCGCATTTGAATTATTTATGTACGTTAGTCGTTTGCGAAGCTGAAGCAATATGCGTACCTTTCTTTTGAAGTGGTAGTGTTCCTTCGCTTTTATATTTTGAGATTGCAATTGCGCGAGTGAGGTAAAAACCGATACTAAATACTATAAGCCAAATTATATATAGTGCGATCACCGTAAACCAATTGGTTACCGGAGAAAGCGCATGAATTACAAATAGCGCGTACCAAGAGGCTCCCGCTATAACACCTCCTATTTGAGAGGATAGTATTCGAGTATCCACCAATACGCCGTGCATAATAATGATGAAGAGAAGTATCCATTTAAATATAAACGCGGGCTGAAGCAAGGTTGCAATATCTCCCGCCAAATAATGAGCGGCTGCGGTCGCCAACCCAGTAATAATTATTAAAAAGAGACCAATGCGAATGGTCGTGTACGTTGCATGCATAAACCGCCGCTCAGAAGCGTCTATCTCTCCATCAGAAATGCCGACAATGTAAAACATCATCGCGAAAGTTGAAGCGCCAACGCCGAGCGTGACACCCAGTTGCTGAAGCAGGAATATAAGAAGAACGATGCTTTCCATTGTTTAATTCATCAATTTGCGTAGTGTCGCTTGATGCTTTTTCATGACCAGGATTGCAGCCACGGTCTCAGTCTTACCTTCTTTAACTTGCTGTTCTATCTCTTTTGAGAGTTTAGTAAAAAATGCAGGGTCTTTCTCGATTGCATGCGCAATCTTCTCCTGCATCGCAGGCGGGAGTTTCCCCATCTTGCGCTTCACCATCTGCTTGATGAAAAATTCTTTGATCATACATCTATAGTACCACCGCAAGACTCCACTGCCACCCGTCTTTGTGTGGGGGTTGCTAAGATATTAGAGTTTGCTAATATACCCTCCTGAACACTATGAAAGAATCGCAAAGTGAGTTAGCGAAGTTTGGCAAAGGTATAGGCAATCAAGCCCGCTTTGGGATAGTTGAGGCACTTCTCGAAGGCCCTAAATCGGTATCGCAATTAACAGAAATAGTGGGCCTTTCCCAATCCTCTGTGTCTCAGCATCTTTCAAAACTGAAGGAGTGCCGGTTAGTCAAAGACGAGCGACACGGACAAGAGGTCTTATACACGTTTAATTCTTGGCACGTTATCGGAATGCTCACATCCCTCATTTACAAAATAAAAAAGAGCCGTACAACTCGAACAATCACAAAGTAACTAGTATGAATATCTTGTCTAAAAACATTTCTGCACGTTTGCGTAGCGCTCTTAGTTTTATTACCTCAAACGCATATCCCCGATTTATACGCTTTGGAACACGTGTTGGGTGGTGGAAGGTAGCGCTTGGTGTCGTTCTTGCCGTTGGCATAGTTACGAGCCTACTTAGGGGAGGATCGGGTTCAATAAAAGAGACTGAACAATCTCCACGTGCAGTCTCGGTTAAATCCGTCGCAGAACTTGCGGGCGGAGCGTCCGGACTTCCTGTTGTCGGTATTGTGCAGTCGCAGTCGCAAGCAGAAGTACGCACGCAAAGCGCGGGCGAAATCACTAGTGTCAATAAAAAACTTGGTGATTCTGTTCGGGCTGGTGAAATAGTTGCCTCACTTGATAACGCAAGAGAGCGCGCAGCCGTACTACAATCTGAAGGTGTGCTAGACGCAGCAAACGCAGCGCTTTCAAAGGTTTCTCGTGGTGCGCGTGGAGAGCAGGTGGATATCCTTTCATCAAACGTATCAAGCGCACAGTCTTCCTTTGCAACAGCGCAAACAAATGCAGTTAACACGCTCCTTTCCGCGTACAGCGCTGCCGACGACTCGGTGCATCGCAAGGCGGATCTGCAATTTTCAAATCCTGAATCTGCAACTCCTCGACTTCTTATCCTTACCTCGGACTCGACATCTGCAAATCAAGCAGAGAACAGCCGAGTTAAAGTAAGCGCGATACTCGCGAGGCAATCAAAGACCTCTGCCTCGCTTTCTGCAAGTGCTGATATTAATACAGAATTGGATCTAACCGCAAGCGAGCTTCGCGAGATTAGTGCATTTTTTGATCATTTGATTGCTGCACTCAATAAATCAGTGCCAAGTCAAACTATACCCGAGGCAACGATCGCTGCGTATAAGGCTGATGTAAGTGCAGCGCGTTCAACACTTAATGGCATTCTTGGATCTATTGCGTCCGCTAAAGACACGCTTGCTTCAAGAAAGACAGGTCTTGAAGTTGCCGGTAAAACAAAGGAACAAGGTGTTGTCCCAGACACCTCAGACATCGCAGCGACGCAAGCAAGCGTTAAGCAAGCGCAAGGCGCTCTCGCACTTTCTAGAGCAAACCTCGAAAAGACTATAGTGCGCGCACCCATTTCAGGCACCATCAATTCCCTTCCGCTCAAGCGCGGCGATTACGTTTCAGCATTCTCTCCTGCGGTCACTATTGCAAACAATAATGCGCTTGAGGTTATTGCATATATCACTGAGGATGATGCAAACGAAATTTCTGTTGGCGCATCAACGCGCATTGATAACTCGTACGACGGTATCATTACACGTATCGCGCCCGCAGTGGATCCTGCAACTAAAAAAATAGAAGTACGCATCGGTATAGAAAACGCACCAAAACTCGTTAATGGAAAGGCGGTAACTGTTGAGCTTTCTCGCACTGGTTCTGTTACTACAAATACAATAATTACTATTCCCGTTTCTGCACTCAAAATAGGCAACAATTCGATTTTGGTATTTACCGTAGGTGAAGGCAATACACTAGAGTCTCACGAAGTGACACTCGGTACTTTGCTTGGCGACCGTGTTGAGATACGGACTGGTCTTACTCCAGACATGAGGATTGTCGTAGATGCGCGCGGATTAAAGACTGGCCAGATAGTAAGCGTACAATAATATGTTTTCACTCTGGAATTTCTTTCTCTCTCGCAGGCAATTTACCTATTTGGTGATAGCGGTATTGATATTTGGCGGCATCATCTCCGCAATTGCAATCAGAAAAGAAAATACGCCTGAAGTGCAGGTGCCCTTCGGCATTGTTTCTATCGCACTTCCGGGTGCATCCGCAGAAGAAGTTGAAAAACTTATAACAAACAAAGTTGAGAAGCAACTTGCAGGTCTCGCAAACGTAGATAAAATTGTTTCTTCTTCTGGCGAAGGAATTTCTATTATACAAGTGCAGTTTCTTGCTTCAGCGCCAATTGATCAATCAATACAAAAGCTCAAAGATGAAGTTGATAAAGCCAAAGCCGATTTGCCTGAGGAGGCAAAAACCCCTGTAGTCTCCGATGTTAATTTTGCGGATCAGCAGATTCTTGTTGTTTCTGTAACCGCCGATCTGCCATTTGCTGAGTTTGCAGCACTTGGTAAAAAACTTAAAGACGAACTTGAAGGAGTGAGTGGCGTCTCAAAAGTTTCAGTTGATGGTATTCGTAAGCGAGAAGTATCAGTCGTGGTCCGAAAAGAAGAGTTAGCAAATTATGGCCTCTCATTTTCGGATCTAACAAATGCAATTAAAAGCGCAAATATTTCACTTCCTGCAGGAAAAATCACTGTAAATGATGTTGAGTATCCAGTTCGATTTAACGGAGATCTTGTGGATCCAAGCGAAGTAGGTCAAATTACGATTCCGACTGCTTCTGGACCTACCTTGTTTCTACGTGATATTGCAACCATCAATGACGGAGTTGAGCCTGTATCGACAATCACCAGACTTTCGCAAAACGGTAACCCAAGTGAGCAGGCGCTCACGCTCAATATTTTTAAATCTCGTGGAAGAGATATAGCGCAAGTAGTATCTGCGTCTCAGGCGAAACTACAGGAGTTGAAAGACAATGGCACCCTTGAAGGCAGTACATTTGTCACAACCTTTAATACAGGAAAGGAAGTCACCAAAAGTCTAAACGAATTGACACGCACCGGAGTAGAAACGGTTATTCTTGTGATGATTATCTTGGTTCTCACTATCGGCTGGCGCGAATCGCTGGTCGCCGGTGTTGCCGTGCCACTTTCATTTCTCATTTCTTTTATTGGACTCTACTATTCGGGTAATACACTCAACTTTGTTTCACTTTTCGCTTTGATCCTTTCAATCGGAATTCTCGTTGACGCCGGGATTGTGATTGTTGAGGGAATGAGCGTACGGCTGACCAGGCACCACGACCCCATACGCGCCGCAAGAGAGACAGTAAAGGAATTTTCGTGGCCACTGATCGCTGGTACCGCGACAACTATTGGCGTATTTGTGCCGCTATTCTTTATCTCCGGTATAACAGGTCAATTTATTAAGAGCATTCCGTTTACGATCATTGCCGTTCTGATTGCGTCCCTCATTGTGGCACTTGGCATACTGCCACTACTAACCACTCTCTTTGTTAAAGAAGCACATACTGGAAAGCTTGCAGAGCGCCAAGAGTATTACGCAAAGCTTGCAAAAAATAAGTACGAAGCATTTCTTCGCTGGTCGTTCTTAAACAAGAAGTTTCAAAAACGTTTTCTTATTGGTATTGGTGTGGCCTTTATTGCAAGCATACTGTTACCAATATTTGGACTCGTTAAAGTAGAATTTTTTCCCGGAGAAAATGCGCAGTGGGTATATCTCAACCTAGAAATGCCGCAAGGTACTCCACTGGCTCGTACCGATTTAGCTATGCGCTCAATTGAAGAAATTTTGTACGAACATCAAGAATTCGAATCTGTAGTCATTACCGTAGGAGGACAGAATTTTCTATCTGGAGGCACCGGTTCTGGATCGCAGTTTGCAAACGCACTTATAATTCTTCCTGAAGATTTATCAGTTAAAAGCTCCGAAGTTGTTGCGAATCTTCGAAAAGAGACTGCAGATTTTACAGAAGGAACCATTCAGATTGGCGAGCCATCAAACGGCCCACCAACTGGTTTGCCCATATTAATTAAATTTACGGGAGACAATCTTGAAGAACTCGGCCGCGTTGCAGAGTCTGCAGCAAATATTCTAGAGACAGTGCCGAACGTGACAAACGTTAATACCTCTTCTGATTCTGATACCACGGAGTTTGTATTAACAGTAAATCGCGCAGAACTCGCCTCTTTAGGCATTCCACCTGCGCTTATCGCCTCAACGCTTCGATCTTCGATTTATGGAAGTGATGCAACCACTATTCGTACGTTTGGAGACGATATCAAGGTAACAGTTCGGGCTAACTTAAATCCTGAAACTGCTGATCCATATTCAGCTGCACAAGCAACATACGACTCAATCAAACAGATTCCGATCGTGACCAAATCAGGTCAGGTTCTTTTGGGCTCTGTTGTAACGCCATCACTTGCAAAATCGAGCGCTTCAATCGCGCATGAAAATAAGGAGCGTATCGTAACCGTCTCTGGCGGATTGTCCGAGGGCGGTAATGCACGTGTCGCAACTGCTGCGTTTACCAAAAAGATTGGAGAAGAAATGAAGCTTCCGGATGGCGTCCGGATGAGTATAGGAGGAGAAGATGAAGAAACTAATAAGTCATTCGCAGAAATGGGTTTTGCTTTTCTTGCAGGAATTCTGTTGATGTTCGCGGTGGTCGTTCTTGAGTTTAATTCATTCCGACTCGCTGGGTACACGCTTATGATCGTTCCGCTTTCGCTTATTGGTGTGATGCTGGGTCTCGCTCTCACTTTTAAGCCACTTTCATTCCCCTCACTTCTTGGAATGATTGCGCTTGGTGGTGTGCTTATCAACCACGCGATTATCCTTATAGACTCATTCCTCTCGCCATTGCGCCGTGAGCACGAAGGAGGCTCTCAAACCCACACACTTGACGACTTTATTGTCACAGCGGCTTCCAGTCGCTTACGCCCAATCTTCCTCACCACAGTTACTGCAGCAATCGGAATGATTCCACTTTCATTTGCCTCAGCACTGTGGGCGCCATTGGCCTTTACGATCATGTTTGGACTAGTATTTGGAACAGTTCTTACATTGATATTTATTCCATTAATGCTTCACGTTGCTCCAGGAAAAGATTTGACAGAGATGCTTAAGGTGACAGACAAGGGAGATAATCCAATTAAATAAAAACAAAAAGAAAAACCGCCGTCCAATGAAGGACGGCGGTCGTGTTTGCGAACGGTTACTCGACCGTTACTGACTTCGCGAGATTTCTCGGTTCATCAATCTCTTGATTTTCATGACCAAGCATTTTGGCCGTGATGAAGGAGAGGAACTGGACCAAGGGCGCACAAACGATAGGAATGAGCGCACTTGGAATATTTGGCATCGGTATAAGCGTGTGTGCGACTCGCTTTGCCCGATCGCTACCCGTAGCGTCCAAAAGGATTACAGTCCCACCTTTTGAACGGACTTGTTCGCAATTGGAAAGAACTCTGTCTTCGCTGCCGTCCGGAAAGACGACGGCGAAAACCTTGACGTCTTTTTCTACGAGCGCGATATAGCCATGCTTTAACTCGCTTGCAGGCTTCGCGAGCGCGCATACGTAATTAAGTTCCATGAACTTCAACGCAGCTTCGTGAGTCCACGGAACTGCGCATCCTGCACCGATGAACAATGGAGAGCCGGATGGCTTCCTCGCATTGATATCTTCGGCAAGTTCTCTTGCAAGAGGCTCGATGTATGAGCGAAGTGTTAGCACGTGCTCCATCGTTGATGGAAGTGTAAGGATAGATCGTAAGAGCGCTTTGTCGTAATCGCTGTAGATGCCGCCACGTATGACTTTCGTCTCAAGCGCCATCAAGAGCAAGATTGTCGATTGAGACGTAAATGCTTTCGTAGAAGCTACTGAAGTCTCGATGCCGGCTTTCATATAAGCTCCGGCATCAACCAGTCGCGAAATCACCGAACCCGGAGCATTGGTAAGGCCCAGAGTAAGAGCGCCACGCGACTTTGCAGCCTTCAGTGCCGCGATCGTATCTGCCGTTTCTCCAGATTGGGAAATCCCAACGACAGCACTATCGCTGTCAACGAGTGAAAGCTCGTCGGAGAATTCGGATGCAAGTACTGCTTCCGCAGGAATGCCCGCGGAGAGCTTGAAGTAGTACGCAGCGGTCTGTGCCGCGTAGTACGAGGTGCCGCACGCAACCAGGAGAATACGCTTAATGGTACGCATGCGATTCCCAACCTCGCCTTCGAACATGCCGAGGCGAACCTCGAGCGTATCCGGATTAATTCGACCTTCGATGCCTGAGCTTAGGGCTCGCGGTTGATCGTAGATCTCGTATTCGAGGAAGGTGTCGAATGCTCCTTTGGTTTTCACCTCGGGCTCGATGCCAATTTGCTCCCACAATGCTTCGATAGCCTCAGGTGAGACGCCGTCGACATGGACTCCGCCTTCGCAAGAAATCGTCGCGACGGTATTGTCCACATGATCGAGAACCGTATCTACCTTTCCAACAAGTGCCAGTCGCTCGGAAGCGACATAGTACTCGCCATTCTTGATGCCAAGGACAATCGGTCGATTGCGCCTTGCGATCACGAGTTCATGCGGCGATTCCGGGGAGAGCACCACAATAGCGAATTCTCGTGTCTTTAGGTACGGTATAGCGCTTGCAACAGCTTGCTCAAGTACGTAACGCTTTAGGCCTTCTGCCTTCTTGCGCTTGTACTCACGCGAAATGAGATTTGCAAGCACTTCCGTATCGACCACGCTAGAGAACGTGTAGCCCTGTTGGATGAGTGTCTCACGAAGCTCGCCGTGGTTGAGTATCTGTCCGTTGTGAACGAGCGAGATAAGGTTATCGCACGAGTGATGCGGATGCGCATTTTCGTCTGAAACCTCTCCATGAGTGCCCCAGCGGGTGTGACCGATGGCAACTGAACCTTCGAGATTTTTGCCCTCAAGTTCTTTAATGAGGTGCTCCATTCTGCCACCCTTTTTGACGGTTTGAATCGTTCCGTCCTTACTCATGACTGAAACGCCAGCACCGTCATATCCACGATTTTTAAGGCGATCCATCATATCAAGGACGTTCGGAAGAGCGGTCGTTCCATTTGACACTTTTCCTGCAATTCCACACATGTTACTTTCCTTCCTAACAGTTATTGAATGAGCTTTCCGTAAGGTAAAACTGGGCGCACTATAACATAGTTTCCATGTATTTACAAGTAAAATGCGCGCGGGGTTCTCCCCGCGCGCATAAACCTAGAACCTTACCATTGACGACGCAAGAGGCCGTCGGCGCCCATTCTAACGCTTGGGTCATGGATTACGACCGAATTGCCCGGGTAATACCCTTGTTGATTCGGACCTACGTAGGCGCCATTTCCGATGAACTGCTCGCCACCGTTTTGGTATCGCGTAAAGCGTGGATCGTTGAACCAATTGGGATCGTGCCCTATAGGTTGGTGGTATTGCCCACTCTGATTCACATTTGGATGGCGATACACGCGCTCCCATCCATTTGGCCCGAAGGTATATCCTCCTGGATTAAATTCTCGAGAGCTGGATCCATGCATCTGAGTGCCGTTTCGCTCATTGAAGTGACCATCATACCGTGGATCAAACCGCCCATGGTGATGGTGTGGGTAGTGGGGTGCGGATTCTCCACGATGATCGTTTCTCCACCCATACTGTCTTTCGTAATGCCCATTCATCGAGCCCGGGTGTGTTGTGCCATAATTCCCGTCTCTCCCCGGATATTGTTGGTGGCGTTGTTGATCATTGTTTCGCCATTCAGGGTGGTGATGTGCAGAACTGTGTTCAGTGCTGCGCATCCTATGGGGAGCGTCATTCTGACGATTTGTGTGGTGTGTATTTGGAGAGTGGACTTCCTGTCGTTGAGGAGAAGGTTGTTGCCAAGCACCTCGCTGTTGCGGTTGCATAGGCGTTGGTGTCGTAGTCCGGGGATGCGTGTGGCCCCCACCTTGATTACCTCGTCCCTGTCCGTTCTGTTGTTGGACCAGAGTAATAGAGGGATCCTTAATTTGGACTGGCTGTGACACCGACCCAGATAACCCGAAAATGACTGCTAAAACGAACATAGTTCACCTTTGTACTGTTGAAGGGTCTCTTTTATGAGTCTACATACTTACAGTTTTCTTACAACAAAAGAATGCGCTCGGCCTGTAGGGCCGAGCGCAGAGTGCAAACTTGAATATTTCTCGTTACGGGCGAATTGAGATCGAGAACCCCGGTAGATGTGATTGGTAAAAAACTGGTGGCGGAGGTGGTAGGTAGTGAACCTGTGGCGGGGGGGCGTAGTAGAAAGGTTGGGGTTCTACGTACTGATACACCCTGCGTGGGGCAGCGGGGACTAGAACATACTCTCGGTGATTGTTCCAGTGACGACCACCTTGGTAAGGGTGATGGTGATGGTGGTGTAGACGTTGTGGCGGTTGATGTCTGAGATGATGACCATCCCAGTTACGGTAATCATCGCGCCAGCGATTGTCGTACGCCTGTGCAACACTCGTAGCAGAAACACATGCAATCGCAGCAATACAAAGTAGTATTTTCACTTTCGCCTCCTAAGAACTACAAGGCTAATCCAGCCTCTCTTTTATAATTATACAACAAATCAAAAAGAGTTTATTTTGAGCCGTAAAAAACGCCCGGCAGAGTGCCGGGCGTTCTGTTGAGTTCTAAACGTTGATCTTGCCCGCTAGAAGTCAGTTGACTCGGAACGTGACCGAGGGACGACTTTGGTAGAACGTTGGCCGAGGTTGATAGTACGTCGGCTGTTGGTAGTACGTTGGCTGAGGTTGATAGTACGTTGGCTGTTGATAGTAGCCAGAGCTTGGCTGTTGATAGTACCCACTGTTGTAAGGCTGCTGGTACCCTGTGTGCACTGGCACAGGCGCATAGCCTGCGCTCGCGACGCAACCACCTGCCGCAAGACCAGCTCCTGCAACTAGCAACACTTTTATCGAATTAAAGATCCGCATGGCAATCTCCTCACTTGTTGATGAGAGACCACTCCCTCTCTTTTATAAGTATAGCAACTATCCATATGAGGACTGCATGAACGAAAAAGGGCGCCCGAAATATATCGAGCGCCCTTTTTTAACTGTTTGGGTAGCCTCCCCCACGTGAGCCACCACCATCTCGATTGCCGCCTCGGTTGTACCTTTGAGCAGGTTGCGAAGTTTGGGGTGGTACAGCTTGTGGTTGATGAGGGTGATGGTGATGGTGATGGTGATGCGGAGTGCGTACCACCTGGTTGCCTTGATTCCTATATCCCCCGCCATTATTTTGGTAATGATCTGGGCCAACACTATAAGAACGTGGAGGAACTTGATGTTGTTGGACTCTGGCACTAGCACCACCCGGGTTGCCGTACGTTCCACCTATACTTTGTGGAGCGCTGCGGCATGGCGGATTGATGCACACAGAATCGTACGTATAGTACCCGCCCCGCTGGTTTGGTCCAACGTAGGCACCGTTTGTACTCCCACTGAAGAGGCCACCAGTATAGCGAGTACCATTGTTTTGATAACCGTATCCGCCGCCAGACCCATACGAACCCCCGCCGTACGTTCCGTCGTAACCATTTCCGCTTGTGTAACTACATGCTCCTAAAAAAAGAAGCGCGCAGATCACCATGAACTGTCTCATCTATTCCTCCCGCACTAAGGTTTAAATATCTACTACTATTATTATACAACTTATACAAGTAATTGTACATGGTATCAGTAATAACCTACTTCCGAAGTTAATTTCTTAAAAAGATCTACAAAAGCACTGTGACGCCACTTTTGTGAACCTCAAGAATCCCTGCAGTCACAATAAATTCTTGTTCAATCGCATCCTTTTCTTTTCGCACGTAAATTACTCCTGGTTTTAGTGGGGTTACCAATGGCATATGCTCGGAAAGTATAGTCATTTCTCCGGCTGCTCCTGGCGCTCTCACTGAGTATGCCTCAGCTTCATATAGCGTTTCGTTTACTTTTGCTATCAGTAAATGCATAGATGGTTAGATAATAGAGGTTAGATAGAAGCTTAGAAGTTAGAAATTAGAGTTTTGCGCAAAGAAGTTACTAATGGCTAACCGCTAGTGTCTAATAACTGTCTCTATCCCTCCCTTCATATAGAAATCTCCTTCTGGTTTATCGTCGTGCTTGCCGTCAAGGATTTCTTTAAATGAACGAATTGTTTCTTCAACAGGAACGTACACTCCAGGAATTCCCGAGAACGTTTCTGCAACGTGAACTGGTTGAGATAGGAATCGTTGAATTTTTCGTGCGCGGTACACAAGCGTTTTATCTTCGTCTGAGAGTTCTTCAATACCGAGAATCGCAATAATATCCTGCAAATCTTTATAGCGTTGAAGCACTTGCTTGGTGCGAAGTGCAACTGAGTAGTGTTCGTCTCCCACAATCTCTGGAGTAAGCGCAGTTGAGTTTGATTCAAGCGGATCAACTGCAGGGTAAATACCGATAGCGGTGAGTGCACGCGAGAGCACGATTGTTGAGTCGAGGTGCGCGAACGTCGTTGCAGGTGCAGGGTCGGTAAGATCGTCTGCCGGAACGTAAATTGCCTGCACTGAGGTAATCGAGCCTTTAGTAGTCGAAGTGATGCGCTCCTGCAGCTGACCCATCTCTTCTGCAAGTGTTGGTTGGTATCCTACCGCCGATGGTACGCGGCCAAGAAGCGAGGAGACTTCTGAGCCCGCTTGAACGAATCTAAAGATGTTATCGATAAAGAGAAGAACGTCCTTACCCATTTCATCGCGAAAATATTCTGCCATCGTGAGTCCAGAGAGACCAACACGTGCGCGTGCGCCAGGCACTTCGTTCATCTGCCCAAAGACCATAGCCATTTTATCTATAACACCAGACTCACTCATTTCGTGATAGAGGTCGTTACCTTCTCGAACTCGCTCACCAACACCAGCGAACACCGAGTAGCCTCCGTGTTCCTTTGCAACATTGTGAATCAATTCCTGCATGAGAACCGTTTTTCCAACACCAGCACCTCCAAAGAGCCCAACTTTTCCTCCGCGAATAAATGGTGCAAGAAGATCGATTGATTTAATACCGGTTTCAAATACTTCCGCCTTGGTGCGTTGTTCTTTAAATGGTGGTGCGTCGCGATGAATAGACGAGCGCGGGGCATCCTTCAGATCAGGTTTGCCATCAATCGCCTCTCCAATTACGTTCATTAAGCGCCCAAGTACTTTCTCGCCGACCGGAACCATAACAGGAGAGCCGGTGTCAGAAACTTCTGTGCCGCGTGAGAGTCCTGTGGTGTCCTGAAGAGCAATACAGCGCACCCGTCCGAGTCCCACGTGCTGAGACACTTCAAGCGTGACACTTCTATCCCCCGACTTTGTGATAAGAGCATTCTTAACCTGCGGAAGATCGCCTTCAAAGAAGACGTCAATGACCGGTCCGATTATTTGTTTTATTATTCCTTTATTCATTGTGGTATTCATATGTTTTCTTAATTCGCCATCGCTTCGATTCCTCCGATAATTTCGCTAACCTCTCTTGTAATTCCCGCTTGTCTTGCTTTGTTATATTTGATCGTTAGGTCTCTGACGAATTCTTTTGCCTTATCCGAGGCAGACTTCATCGCTACCATTCGAGCAGAATGCTCGGAGGCCTTACTCTCAAGGAGTGCGTGGTATGTAAATATCGAAATAAGCCGCGGCATCAAGCTATCAAGCACCGCCTCCTCTGACGGCTCAATTGCATAATCTGCGGGAGCTGTAAGCTCAACCAAGGGTACGTTCGCAAATTTTCCTCGCGCGGGAACGATCTCATTCACGAGAGCATTCAGTGCTAAGAGTGAGAGTGGAAGCATCTGGCGCACTGACGGCTTTTGCTCGAAGGTTGAAATAAAGCCTTGGTAAACAATACGAACGGTGTCAACTGCTCCAGAAGAGAAACGAAACGCCGACTCGTTTACTATTCTTTCAATCATCAATGTTGAAACTTTGTCATCACCATTTTCGATAAATGACTCTACGGTATATCCACGTTTGCCAAAGAAGTCATTTGCTTTACGACCCACTGCGATAATGCTGATCTGCTCTTTTGTAAGCCCAAGTGCGGCGATATCTGCAACTGTCGCCTTAAGCACTGCAGAAGATAGACTTCCTGCCAAGCCTTTATCGCTCGTGATTACTATATAGAGAGCCTTCTTGACCTCGCGTGTCACAACGAAGGAGTGGCGTGCCAGTGACTGCGTGCCTCCAAGTCGCGCCAGAATTCCTGCTGCTGCCTTTGCATACGAGCGCCCTGCAATCGCAGTTACCTGTGCTTTGCGCATCTTTGCAGCAGAAATCGACTCCATCGCCTTTGTTACTTTGCGAGTTTTGTCTGTGGAGCGGATTTTTGCTTTGATGAGTTTTTGCGAGGCCATTGGTTAGTAGTTAGCCATTAGGGTTTAGCGACTAGTAGGTTCAGAGAGCTCAGGATGCGTATCGATAAACTTGGTGAGAGCATCCTTAAGCGCACTTTCTGTTTCTGCAGATAATTCTTTTGATTCCATAATGTTTTCGAGGATCGATGAGTCCATTGAAGAAAGGAATTTCTCTTCAAATTCAGGAACTTTGTCGGCAGAAACCTTAGAGAGATAGCCGTTTACTGCCGCGTAAATTGATACCGCCTGAGCTGCAAAAGACATTGGGCGACCGTTTCTCTGTCGAAGCGTCATGGTGAGGCGGGTACCCATATCAATGCGCGACTTTGTGTCTGCATCCAAGTCTTGGGCAAACTGCATAAATGCTTCAAGCTCTCTAAATTGTGCGAGATCAAGTTTGATTTTGCCCGAGACTTTCTTCATCGCCTTTGTTTGTGCAGAAGATCCAACACGAGATACAGAATTTCCAACGTTAATAGCGGGGCGGCTGCCTTTGTTAAAGAGATCAGTTTCCAAAAAAATCTGACCGTCGGTAATTGAAATCACGTTGGTTGGAATATATGCAGAAATATCATTCTCCTGTGTTTCGATAATAGGAAGCGCTGTTAGAGAGCCTCCACCGCGCTCCTTTGAGAGGCGTGCTGCGCGCTCAAGCAAACGGGAGTGTAGGTAAAAAACGTCTCCAGGATATGCTTCACGGCCCGGTGGGCGTCTGAGAAGCAAAGAAAGTTGGCGATACGCAACTGCATGCTTTGAAAGATCGTCGTATATAACAAGCGCATCTCTTCCTTGGTCCATAAAATATTCACCGATCGCGGCGCCTGCAAACGGAGCAAGGTACTGAAGCGCTGCTGGAGCAGACGCGCCTGCGTCTACAACAATTGTATAGTCCATAGCGCCCTTTTCTTTAAGTTCTCCTACGATGCGCGCAGTTTTAGATTCCTTTTGTCCAATTGCGACGTAGATACAGATAGGGCGAGTGGCTTGTGGCTCACTCAACTGATTGAGGATGGTGTCTATTGCAATTGATGTCTTGCCTGTGTAACGGTCTCCGATGATCAATTCGCGCTGACCGCGCCCGATTGGGATCATCGAGTCAATTGCCTTGATTCCGGTATGTAGGGGCACGGAAACGGACTGTCTATCCATAACGCCGTACGCCTCGCGCTCAATTGCCATCTCTTTAGTGTCTGTAAGTGAGGGGCCTCCATCAAGCATCTCTCCAAGTGGCGAGGTGACACGGCCGAGCATTCCCTCAGATACTGGAATTGAAAGAACTTTCCCAGTTGCAACCACCTCCATTCCTTCTTGAATTCGTGCACTATCGCCCAAAATAATTGCTTTAACGGAATCCTCTTCGAGGTTAAGGATCACACCAAAGACATCGTTATTTGCGCCAAGTGAATCCTTCAAATCTTTCCGGCCGCCCACCTCAAATCGCACCATTTCAGACATCACCGCGAGGTCCAAGCCTTCGATTTCTGCAATACCATCGGCAGCTCGAGTGACTGTGCCCGCTGTTTCTACCTTTGGGGTATGTGAGAAGGTCTCGATCTCTTTTTTTAATTTTGCGATTATTGCATTATCCATACTTGTTACTAATTAGCTTTGGTGAGCGATTTATAGAGTGCCTGAAGTTTTGAACGCGTGCTGTTATCAAACCTAAATCCTGGACCTTGAACTAAGAACCCTCCGATGAGATCTTCATCCACTGTGACCTGTATGTGTTTTGAATCAACGTTGTTTGATTCTGCAATTCTTTCGCTCTCTTTTAGAGCTGTTGCCTTTTCGCTTTGGCTTGCGATAGTCACCATAGTGCCTTTTGACCGCTGGTCTTTCTCTATTTCTTTTTTAAATTCAGAAATGATTCGCGGATAGAGAGTGCTGTGTCCCCTGCGCGCAAGCACTTGCTTCAATTTCTCGATACATACATCAAGTTCACTACGCGGATGTGCTTCAAGATACTGCTTTAGTGCAAGTGCGTAGTAGCGAGGCATATTATTTTGATTTAAGTGCTTTCTCCATTCCAAGCACGATTAATTTCGCGACTTCTTGCTTGGATTCGTCGAGTGCTTTCTTTTTCATATCAGCGCTTATTGACTCTGCCTCTGCAAGAATGCGGGAGGCTTTCACTTCAGCATCTTGTGTCGCTTGGCGCTCCTTATCTGATGCTTCCTTCCGCGCTTGATCGATTAGCATGTCTGCGTCTTTTGTAGCTGATGTAAGTAGTGCACGCTTTTCCTCTTCTGCCTGTGCGAGCTTGCGTTTTGCTTCATGCGCGTCTGTAACGCCCTTTGCAACCATTGCCTGACGATCATCCATCATCTTTAGAAGCGGTTTGTAGAGAAACTTCCAAAGCACAAGCAAAAGCACTCCAAAGTTAACGATTTGGATGAGCAATAAACGGTAGTCGACGCCAAAGGCGTGAAATATTTCCATGACTTTATGATAAAACCGATGTGTTTGAGTTTACGCGTACGCGATGCTCATTTTTGAATGCAGTCCGCGAAAGACAAGCGAGATTTTGCGAAACGTACTTTTTGTACGTTGAGTGAAATCAAGTGAAGTCTGACAATGGAATGCGTCATAAATGACGCGTCGCCTATGTAAACTTAATTATAAATCCTATGACCAAAGCAAAGATGGCAAGTGCTTCGGTAACCGCAATACCAATAAACATAGTAGCCTGCACCTTTCCAGAAGCCTCCGGATTGCGCCCTATTGCCTCAAGCGCGCGGCCAACCAAAATACCCAGACCAATGCCCGGACCGATAACTCCCAAACCAACGACAATAGCCATGCCCAATGTTTTTGCTACTTCAAGTTCCATACGAAAAATGCTGACTAATAATGGTGCGCTACCGCCCAGATATTAGTACCCACTGTACTTGGGTGCTCTCATCTGGGAAGTAGCATTTCGGTGAACAACACTTCCTCTGGCTTTCTTAATGCGCTTCATGAGGTTCGTCGATAGCCATTTTGATAAACACCATCGTAAGGAGGGTGAAAATCACTGCCTGCAAGAACCCCACAAAGACTTCAAACAACATCAGAGGCACAGGTACAACATACGGCAGGAAGAAAATGATAACCAGAATAAGCACATGGCCTGCAAAAATATTTCCAAAGAGACGAAACGAGAACGAAATCAAACGAGCCAGGTTACTGATGATCTCAATAAGCCCTATAAAAAACCCGCTGACTGAGGTAAAAGTAACAAATTTACCTCCATATTTCAAGGCGCCAAGCGCTAGGATTCCTGAGATCTCGATAGTGAAAAAAACAACAATTGCAAGAGCTAGCGTGACATTAAGGTCGGTATTAACCGGGCGCAGAAGCGCGGTGAGTCCATGGCCTTCATGCAAGCCTATACTTTCAATGCCGGGCAAGAATGTGATCATATTTGCCGTAAAAATAAATAAAAACAGGGTGATGATGAGCGGAAAGTAGCGGCGCGCGAGTACGCTGCTCTCAAACATTTCGGTCATGTATCTCAGTACTGTTTCAAACAGGTATTCAAAAACGGTCTGCAGGCGGCCTGGGATCAGTTTTGGATTCTTCCCTACCGTATAACCCACGATAATAATGAGCGCAATAACCACCCACGACAAAAGCAAGCTGTTGGTGATTGGTAATCCCCATAAATGAAAAACTGGCTCTGAGGCCAGGGCGATATGTAAGCCCTCGTTCATATGGCGTTAATTTAGCACATTTTGAATTATTTTCCATAAATTGAACGCTTTGTTTACAAAATGTAGGAATCAAGATAATGCCTTGTCGTCACTCAGAAACTGTATGGTACGCCTTTGATACAGGCATACACCGTGTATGGATCCCGGATATTTAGCTTATCGTCATAGCTAAATTCCAAGACCTTACCTCCGCTGTCATTTGATGGGGTCAGACCTCAATTATTTGAAAAATAAGTGGTGTGCTTTACACGCTGGACATCGGACTCCATATATTTAACTTGTCGCCACAAATAAAATTCCATAGCCTCGGCTCGCGGTTTCAACTGCTGATGGAACATCGCTGCGCCTTCCACTAAGTACGAAAAACCTGTAGAAGTGCAGGTTATTTTCATCTTGGTTGACCCTACGAGAATCGAACTCGTGCCCCCGCAATGCGAATTCGGCGTTGTACCACTTAACTAAGGGCCCGAACATATCAAAAGCTAAGTCGGGGTGCCGAGAATCGAACTCGGATCGTACGAATCCGAATCGTACATAATACCACTATACCACACCCCGACACAGATTTTGATAAATGTAAATATTTTGATTACTTTCTTGAGTACTAGCAGAGTTAGAATATCGCACTTTCTTATTGCATCTATCCCAAATTAAAGCCAAGCCATTTCTCCGTTGCATCCAAGTTGTCCGGAACACTATTGAAAATAATTGGAAACAAGTTCTGAAAACGCTTCTAATCTGTTTTTGCCTATCAAGAGGGGTCGTAAATACTAATTTTTACAGAAAAGTCGCCATCTGAGAGAATACATTCTCCATAACCGGTCACTTCATAACTTACTGCAAAATACGGAGGCTGTACGCTTGTTGTACCTGAGGCACGTTCAATAATGTGTCCTGGCCTGCAGTCTAGTTCCTCTCTATTATATAAATTTCCATTCAAAACGACATCAAATTTGGCAGATACTGGATATTTAAATTCACGACCATTATATTCTTGCCTAATTACTAAAGGACAGGTGCCGCGATCGCAAAATGATTTATATACCTGAGGAGGGTGAGTATTCGCTATGTAATAAATAACGCCTACAATAATCAGCGAAAGCAACACTAGAACTGCTAAAAGGTCTTTAACGGTTTTCATTTGATGTTCCTGTTTCTGATGGACGTTTGTATTGTATCGGAGGAAGACCGGATTGCGTAACCATAGGCCGTGTAGGCAGCCCTGTTGGGGGTGGAAGAGCTGCTGGCGGAGGAGGTACTGGCATCGGCATATCCTCTTCTTTCATTGCGCCAAATGCACGTTTTAGATGCCTCAGTACATGATGCTTAAAGAGATAATGCCTGGATACGAGCAAAAGAATAATCAACAATAAGAGTGTCAAAATAATATCGAGCGAATAGCGCTGCAGCAGACCTGCAAAAGTTGGGAAAAGTGAAATATCAATATACTCATCGCGTACATTTCCTGCCTTATCAAATGCGCGAACAATTACGCGTACTTCTTTAGAAGATTGTGTCGGCACCGTGTAGGGGCTTTGTGCTTCTAGAAATGCAGGAGAAATATCTGCTGAATCATTTTTGTTTATCGTACCAACTTCATAATGATCAACTCCAGAGAGTGTGTCTGTTGTAAAGAAAGACACAATTGCTTTGCTTGATGTGATTGCTGCCGCGTACATTTCAGCAGTTGGTTTAAATGCTGCAGGAGGTGCAGTATCAATTCGAATCGTAAAATGTGTCGTGCCTCCCCAAAGCCCTGCTTTTTGCGACTTTAAGTGAAAATATGAAATACCCTCTTTTAGGTTCGGGAAAGAAAGCTTTGTGTCAGTTGTGTCTTGTGTGTTATCAGGAATAGTATTGGGCTTATCATCAAGAATATAGCTATACGCAGTAACGCCGTCGGGCTTCTCCCATGTCAAAATAGGTGTGTCGTTGTTATACCAAGTGTCCTGTTGCGGATGTGTCTCTGAGTATACGGTCACACCATCGGGGGGTAGAGGTTGAATCGTAAAAAGTGCAGATCCAAAATCGGTTTGCACAGATGTCCCCTGCCCGTCGTTTGCAAGAATTTGAGAGTTGCTTGCAATACTTATTCGAGCGTCTCCTAGTGCTAGGGCTTTGAAGGTGATCGTAGCGACAAGTCCATTTGTTGTATTTATTCCTCCAGGAACAACACCTACAAAATTGATAGTTCCATTAGTATTTGAGTAGCTTGGCGCCTCCACCCACAGCGTAATCACCGAGCTTCTGCCAGCTGGGGATATGACCTGCAGTTTTCGCTGGTCAAATTTTAAATGCAGTTCAATCGTGTTAATGCTCTTGCCTTTAGTGTCTATGTACACCGGTACTTCAAACGTAGCGCCTTCTTGGAATGTTCCCACTCTTGGAGAGAAAGAAACGCTCGCTTATTGTAACAAGTTGTTTGCATTAATCGTCGTTTGAGCATGTGCAAGAGAACTCCACGCAAAAATGCTTATGGATATGCTTAAAAAAACGGCTAAAGTGCGGCCGCGCATTTCGCTTATAATTGTAACCCAGAAAATTACCGTACTTTAGTGGAACTGGTGCGTACCTTCACAAACTGAGTTGTTGATGTACCGTATAGAGAGGAGAAGGAGAAATATATGTTTATAAGGTTGCAAGACATCATCAAACGAAGTTTGCCAGGAATTCTTATTGCAGCTGTGGTACTTTTTATCATCTGCGATAAATTCTTCGGCACTCCCACCTTGCACTAGTATCAGGAGGCATGCATGACTAGTTTCTGGGACAGACACAAGGAGACAACAATTGTTTTTCTCGCGATAGCTATACTCCTCGCGTTGTTAGCTGTAGTGACCATCAAGATTTAGTGCACGCCGCTCCCGACGAAAGTACGGGAGCGGTTTGTGCTTGAAAAAAGTTATTTCAATTGCTTTGCTTTAGGAGCGCCTTTCATTTTTTACTGTATTCATACCATTAGTTTTTGCGCCTGTATTGATGTTTGGAAAACAAAAAGCGTACATACAAAAGAAGTTACAAAGCTAAAAATTCTTATCAGAATTTCCACAGTTGTGAAAACCAGTCTTTTGCGACAATACCATACGTACGTTTTTTAACTCTAAAAAAGTAAAACCCACGCACTTTCGCGCGAGGGTTCTTGGATTGCCTTCCTATTTTTGTGTGGAAATTTCTCCATCAAGTGGAAGATCAGTCTTCAATTCGTTCGGAAAGCGGAGAAAGAAATGGGATTTCATTTCTCAATGCTTCAATCAGATCATGGCCCAGAGTTCGGCAAATGGTTCGTTTCTCAAATCAGAAGGAGTC
>Ga0163144_10002336_pt1 | contig 43934 bp, 36 predicted proteins | sample OliLak19BULKMAT1_FD_123175 | JGI IMG/M metagenome (GOLD analysis project Ga0163144, IMG submission 123175) | Freshwater microbial mat bacterial communities from Lake Vanda, McMurdo Dry Valleys, Antarctica - Oligotrophic Lake LV.19.BULKMAT1 | ecosystem: Environmental > Aquatic > Freshwater >...
GAAACAAGTGGATCAGGGCAAGCATGTTGCCCAACTCGGGCCCTTGCTCAGCGAACTCGTCGATGGCTGGGCAAAGGCCTGGGTCGATATAACTCCTCAGGCAAGCAAGGAAGCCGCGAACCATACGGCCGTCTCGTGGATGTTGCGCCTGCTGGCGTGGCACTATGCCAGTCAACTCTCATCCCAACGTCCCAATCCCCAGCGCACATCCCGCGCCCTCGCAGCCATTGATGCCATTCAAGCCGCTGACTCTGAGGCCTATGCCAACGTGAACATGCTGTTCGTGATGGACAAACTCACCTCGACGATGGCGGCACATACACAGGTCTGATAGAACGCCGAGTCGCCCGAATACATGCCGATTGGGAACTGATCGGTTGGCTCGTTCTCGTCTTTCCTTTGCGCCCCCTTGCCAACTCGTGTATATTGGTCTCTTCGACTTCTCCAGGGAACCCACGCATGGAACAGGCGTTCGCATCGCCTGATCAACCCGACCCCGCATCGCTCGCCGCTGCTCCCATTGATCTCCAGGGCACGCTGCCGTGCGCACGATGCGCGTACGACCTCAAGGGGCTGTCGATCACCAGCGTGTGCCCCGAGTGTTCTGTTCCCGTGCGCGCGACCATCCTGACCCGCATCGATCCGCAAGCCGACGAGTTGCAATCTTTGTTTTTCCCCTGGACCACTGCCTGGGGCATGGTCGTCTGGACCACTGCTGCGCTGGCAGCCACCATCGCCTCGTGGCTGCTCAAGGCAGAGGACTTTGGCGCGCCGCTGCGTCTACCAGCGTGGACGCCGCACGCGATTCCCATACTGGCGGCACTGTCGGCCCTGGGCGCGATCGTCATGGTGTATCCACATCACCTGCGTTCGCATCGGGCTGTCATGCCCCGTCCGGGTATCGCCGGCACGCTTTGGGGCAGCCTCGCAGCGATGGTTGGCATTGCTTGGCATATCGCGTTGGTCATTGCGCTCTTCCGCATCCACACATTATCACTGTCGCCCGAACAAGCCTCGCTTTGGCGGCTTCTCAGCCTGACCTGTGTAATGGGTGCTCTGATCTGCCTCCGTCCCAACGCCCGTCTCATCGCTTCACGCTCGTTTCTGATGCGCACGGGACAGATCGACCGCCAACAGATGGCATCGCTGGTCGCGGTCGTGCTGGTGCAGGCGATGGGCGAATCGCTGCGACTGCTCACACTAAGAAGAGTTGGTTCGCATCACGAGGTCATGACGTTGCTCGCGGAAATTCTCGTCATGGCTGGTGCCACGCTCTTCACGCTGGGCTTGCTCAGCCTGTGCATCGACACGATCCGACTGCACCGTGTCCTCAGAGAGCCACCCTTGTCGTTGCGGTCACTGCTCCGATAGCGTCCGAGGTGAACAGGCATCACGCTGGAACCAGTGTGGGCGAGCCAACAGGCTTGGCTTCTATCATCGATTCGGTCATCGAGTGTGCCATCGAGTCCGTGGCATAGTTGGAACGATCTCTCGTGGCATCCATGGCCGCCGCCAACTCGCGTGCCAGTCCATCGATCTGGCGGGCGTCGTGACGAGCATTGACCACCACGCGGAAGTACCGTTCTGCTGGCCCGCCCGGGTACGCAATGAGCGGCGCGAAGAGTCCTTTATCCTTGAGGCTTTCATGGATCGCTTCCTGGCGCTCGATGGGCGAGAGTGCGAAAGTGAAGATCGGCACGCCCGGTGGGGGCAAGGGCAGCCCGAGCAGGAACAACGCCTGTCGCATCGTGTCGATGTTCGTCCGCAGTGAATCGACCAGCATCGTGTCCTCTCGCAGCATTCGCACCGCTTCCCGGCACGCCTCTGCCATCGCTGGCGGCAGTGGAGTCGAAGAGCGATACACCCAGGCCTGTTCCTGCACGCTGCGAATGAACCCCCGCCGACCCATGACCGCGCCGCCATAGCAGCCTAGCCCCTTTGCGAGCGTGGTTGTAACGACGATCCGCGGATCATCCAAACCAAAGTGAGAGATGCTTCCACGCCCGCTTGGACCCAGCACGCAGAAGCCATGGCAGTCGTCCACCACCAGCGTGCCGCGGACCTGAGGTAATGCTTGGAGCAATCCTGGCAAGGGTGCCACAGCACCGTCGGCCGCAAAGACGCTATCAGTCAGGATCGCAACGCCCTGGTCAGCAAATTGCTTGCAGAGCCACGAGGCGGAACTCACCTTCAGATGTTCGTAGTCAAAGACCTGCATCCCCGCCGCCATCGCTGCATGGCGAAGGCTGCGATGCGCTCCGGAGTCAATCAACGCAATGCGATGATTCACCGCAAGCGACTGCATGGCCATGAAGTTGGCGGTGTACCCCTCCGCAGAAAGAATCGCGGCTTCCTGCCCAACGAATGCAGCAAGCTCAGCCTCAAGGGCCTCGTGCGAAATACTGTTGCCAGTGGTCTCACGCGATGCGGTCGTGGAAAGTCCCAGCCTTCGGGCCGCATCGGTCAGCGCCGCAATCACTCTCGGATGGCTTCCCAAGCCGAGATAATTGCAACCGGCGAACGCGACCAGATCGCGACCGTCCAAGCGCACACACGTCGGAGATTGAAACTCGATAGGCAGGCGACCCATAGCAGGCTTCCATCGGCGATTCGCGCCGTTCATCCATGAAGGAAGTGGGGCCGATCCTGGCCCACCCTCAACAATGAGAGTAGCCGAACAAGTTCGAGCGGTCAGCCGCTACGCTCAAGTATCCAATGGCAGGCTTTGAAGGCATTATCTCTGGCCAGGACACCATCGAGCGAGCGACGAGAGTCGCTGGGTGCGTTGCCGAACTGGGCGTGCCCCGACTTCTCTTGCAGACCCAGGTCGAAGAGTCCTGGCTTGAGGCAAGAGCCACAAATCTGCCGGCCGAGATCATTCGAGCCGTGTCCGGTCTTGAAGGTGCAGAAACTTTCGAGATAAGTGCCCCGTCGATTCGAGCGATCTTCCGGTTCGGCGCACACGATGCGTCTTGGACTTGCAGCGATGCCCACGCAGCCTTGGAGTTGCGACGTCGATTGAACGGGTGAAGAGCTTGGCTGACGCGACTTACTCGCCGACCCGCACGCTCAGCGTCCGCACCGACAACTCAGCGGGCAGGCATAAGGCCGCGAGCGTCGCCTGGCAGAGATCGTCCACAACACACGGATCGTTGTCTGCGTCGTCATTGGCCACATCAGCCAGGCATTGCACCAGTTCGCGTGCGTCGTCGTCGTGGAATGGCAGCATGGTGCGCGGGCCGGTGATCGACACCAGCGTCACGCCGCGACTCGCGGCTCCGCATGGCGAGTGGACAGCATCGGCGAGCATGTCCGGCTTGGCCTGCATGTTGGAGGCATCCTGGACTGACCAGGTCAAGCAATCACAACCAGACGTGCCAGACTCCATGCCCCGATACACCGCAACCAAGAGCGATCGCTCGCCAGACAGCGTGGGAAGCCCATCGACCAAATCAGGATCGAGATAGGCGTAGGGTTCGAGTTTGTCTGGCGTGCTCACGAGTCGGACGACGTGATCTGATTCGCGCCTTGTTTCAGGATTGGAGGGAGGAACAAAGACTAGTCCAGCGCGATCGGATTTCCCAGGCGCAGGCACTGCTGACTGAGGCGCGGGTGCTCGAAGCGAAAGGAACGTCGCGATCGCAATCGCTGCGGCAGCAGCCAAAGATCCAAACCGCCACGCAAGGTTTCGACTGGCGGGACGTGCAGTTGTTGTTTGGGACGTGCCTGCCAGCCGGAGTAGATGCCCGGGCTGGAAACTGTGGCCAATTATCTGGCCAAGGTTCTGGCTGGCTGGCATGGTCGCCCGCTCGAACTGCTCAACTTCGACGGCCTGCATGACCAGATCTTCCATCAGAAGGTCATCGTGCAGGCCACCGTTGGCGTGATCAGCGTTGTGTTGCATTCCTGCCATCGGTGTGACCTTTGCGTGTACCAGCGGATCAGGCGAGCGAGGGATAATCCGCTCCCATCTCAGCCAACGTCCTGATGCCCGACATCTTCCATAACTGATTCGCCAGCCAAACCCCTGCGCTCAGTCATTGCACATTGCCGCCGATTTCAAGCCGACTTTACGGAATTGGTTCAGCGTTCGTCAGACCCACTTTATTGAGATACTCGCGCAACTTGGCATAGGCGCGTTGTTTGCGGACGTTCACATTGCTCGCGGCGATTCCCATGGCCTTGGCCAGATCGCGGTCAGACTGTCCGCCCGCCCACGCCCGCAGCAGCCACCGCTCATCATCCGAGAGCACAGGCGTCTGACTGCTTTCCGACAGGACCGCTCGCGTTGCCTCCAGGAGCGAGGCGTGTGCGGCTTCTTCGCCCAGGGACTTGCGATCCGCCGCCGTGCTTCGTGGCTGGGCTTGGGCTACTAAACGGGTATATCGATCGATCGCGGCATCTCGACGCCCCGTTGCCCGCAGGTGCTGGAGCCAAACCTTGTGGCCTATGGCATAAGCGAACGTGGTGATTGCTGAACGTTGCGGGTCATATCGCCCCCGGGAGAGTGCTTGCCACAGGCCCACCAGCGACTTCTGCGATAAGTCCTCGATCAGGTCGTGCTTTCCCTTGCACTTATCGCGAAAAAAAGCCGCGAATGCCGGGCGAAGGTACGTTGCGAGATCGTCGAATGCCTGATTCCCCGAGTTACCCGCCAAATTAGTAGCCAAGTTAGTAGACAGTGAGGCCTTTTGAGCGAGATTCGCAAGTCGCTCGCGATGCGCGTCCCGAGTCGACGACGATGACTGCTGAGACTCAGTGGACGACTTACCAGCATCGGTAATGCCAGCATTGGCAACACCAGCATTGGTAAGACCGGCGTCGGGTTGGGAAGAGTGCGATGACTGCACGCGTTTGAGAACGGTGGAATGCAAGAACCCCAGGTTGACAGCAACCATCGGCAATCCAATGTGATTCGCCGGAATGGGAGGTTTGTTCCGTCGTGAAGCGTGTTTGGTGCTTGTAGGTGTCCAGTTCGCACAAACAACCAAATCCAGGGCTACTTACCGACGCAGAAAGTCGCGAAGACGCGTCCGATCACATCATCTGGCGATACATGCCCAACGAGTTGGCCCAATGCGTTCAGGCCAGATCGAAGATAGTGAGCCACTGCCTCTGGGTTTGCCAGAATTCGTGCGTCGATTGCAATCGCTATTTGTGCCAGTTCGAGACTCGCCAGTGCAGCACCCAGTGACTCACGATGTCGCGGCAGTAACGATGCCGCCCCCGCCGAGTCCATCGCCAAGGCGTGGGCAGCGATCATTCGTCGCAGCCACCCAAGGTTCCAGCCGTCCAAGGCGCATGCGAAGATGGCGGGATGGGCGGAGATGCCGGCGATCAAAGTCGAGTCGGGAGTAAGAGCGGCCCGGTCGGCGAACGTGTGGACCAAAAGTGTGCGTGCTGGGTCAAGGGCGACATCAGCGTGTCGGGGCTGGTGATGGTGGCTGGCACCGGACGCTTGGCACCAAAGCACCAGGTCGGCCTTTGCCAATGTTTCAAGCGCACGACGCTGTGCGGCTATATCCGATTCGGAGGTTTGTGCCCTCGCCTCACCACGCTCGGCACGTCCTGGATGGAGTGACTTGCGGGGGCCTTCATCCAGCCCCGGAAGATCGCACAAGAGCACGCGTCCGGCTCCTGGTGCGTCGCGACCCAGGTCCAGTTCCTCCGCCAGAACATCGCGGGTGGTGCCAATGGTGGGGGATGCGACCGCGCGGGTGCGGCCGAGTAGCGCGTTGAAAAGCGTGCTCTTGCCCGCGTTGGGTGCCCCTGCCAGCACAACGCGGGGCAAAGCGTCGGTGGGTTCGTATCCGCGAACATGCCCGATTTGTGCTCGAATCGCACCTCGCAGCACTTCGAGTCTCGCTCGCAACGCATTTGGAGCGATAGCTACCACGTCTTCCTGGTCGGTGAAGTCGATGCCCGCTTCGACTAATGCGAGCAGCGTCGTCAGTTCGTCGGCCCAGTGGCGATATCGCGCTCCAGCGACACCCGAAAGCAATTCTCGTGCGCCAGCAAGTTGCTGCTGGTTGGCCGCGGCGATGGTTGATGCCACTCCCTCCGCCTGTGCCAGTGACAATCTGCCGCGAAGGAAGGCTCGGGCTGTAAACTCACCTGGCTGAGCCAGGCGAATGGTGCGGTCGGGCGTGTCATGCGAGAGCATCGCACCAATCAATCGCTGCACCAGTTGGGGATTGCCAGGGATAACCACTTCCGCCGCGTCATCCCCGGTGTAACTGTTAGGCCCAGGAAATCGCAGGACTGTTGCCGGCAAGGGTAGAGCGTTGCCTGAACATGAAGTCGAACTTCTCGGCAGCCTTAACAATATGCGGGCAACTCCCCGAGCAAGTTCACGCGGCTTGTTCGCCTGAACCAGTTGCAGGAGCGCGGATGTGTTGGGACCGGCAATTCGGATGATCGCGAGGTCGCAGACCCCCGCGGCCGAGGCTTGAGCGAGGATTGTGTCGGTGAGGGACAGCATTGCACGCCCGGGCTACTTCTTCTTCAACTGGTCTTTTTGCAACTGCTTCTGGCGATCTTCTGCGAGGCGCTGGATGCGCTCGATGAAGCTTTCGCCGCTACTCCCGCCAGAGTTGCCACCAGACTTGCTGCCCTTCTTGCTGCGAGTGGCTTTCATCTTGTCCAGATCAAGCAGCCCGTGCTTGTCAATGTAGTGCTTGATCCACTTGGATTCCAGGATGCCCAGCACCGAGTTGGCAATGAAGTAGACCGCAAGACCACTGGGGGCGTTGTACATGAAGACCGGGAACATCACCACCATCATCCACTTCATCATGGTCTGCTGCATCTCCATTTCGGGAGTCAGTTTGGTTGCGCTGGGCGGCGTCAGGTACTTCTGTTGAATGAAGAAGACAACACCAAGTATCAGCGGTAGGATGTTGAAACTCTCTATGGGACCAAGCAGTGGGACTGTGAACAGCACCTTGCCAAAGTAGATCAGCCTGTCGGGCTCGGCAAGGTCGCCCATGAATTGCCAGAACGGAGAGGACGTGGGCTGGATTACCTGGAAGACACCATAGAAGCCGCCCTGATGACGCAACTCGAACGCGAAGTAGAGCGTCGCGTAAAGGGCGATCCAGACAGGCGTTTGCAAGAACATCGGAATGCATCCGAGCATGCCTGCGGGGTTGATTCCTTCTTCCTTCCACAGGCGAGCGGTTTCAACCTGAAGTTTCTTGGGATCATCCTTGTACTTTTCCTGAAGTTCCTTTTGCTTGGGTCCCACAGCCGACATCTGCTTGCCGAAGCGCTGAATACGAATCTGGCTCCAGCGCGTCACCGGGTGCAGGATAGATCGCACGATCACCACAAGGAAAACGATCGCAACTGCCCAATCAAAGAAGATGCTGTTGTGCAGGAATCGCAGCAGGCCAATGAGCAGGCTCGTCACCCAGCCGAACGTGCAGGGTCCGCAGGGGCCACCAAAGTTGTAGACCACCAGTCCATCAAGCCCGATGCTCTCGCGGAGTGTGTCCGCGTGGATGGTCTTGCGTTCCAGGGGCCCAGCGTAGATATTCATGGGAAGGCCGATGCTGCTGCCCGAAAACCCCGATGGCGCGAGGGCCAACGCCTTGCTATCCAGTCGCATGCCCACGACCGGCTTGTTGGTCGCAGGGTCGAGGGTGTAGATTCGCGTGATCTTCTCGATCCACTGCCACGCCAGATCCACGCCGGTGGCCAGCGGCGTGGTCACAGGAAATGCAGCGACGGAGAAGTAGCGGTTGGTCATCCCCATCCAAACCAACTCGTACTTCTCGCTGATGGATAATGCGTTTGGCCAAGCCACTTTCTCAGCCAGGTACGCGTTGGACTTCTTGTCCAGGCTACCAAGGACCGAATCGTGCGTGATCACATAGTCATCGCTTACCACCGCCTTGCGCGTTGGATCCTTGGTGTCTTCGAGCAGATGCCCAAAGCGCAGGCGACGTTTGTCGCCACCATAACTGAGGGCATCTTGGGGCAAGTCAATTTGTCCCATCTGATACCAACGAACTGTCACTGGATAGGTGGTCAGGTTCTCGACGCGCTGATCAAGCAAAAAGCCGCCGGTTTTGTCGGTCAGTGAGTAAGTGCGAGTGATGCGCAGCGCAGGTTTATTGTTCGCGTCCGCGATCAGTGCCTCGAGTTGGGCCGTCGATCCGCCCTTTGATCCCGGCACAATCCGCCATAAAGGCCCTGAAGGGCTGTCAAAGAGCGGTACCACGACGGGCGTGGGCGGTGGTTGGTTGGCAAGCCCTGGGGGCGTTACTTCGAGTGCAAGCACGCTGAGAGGCACCATGCCGCTCGCAGGGTTGCCCTCCTGCTGGGGCACTGCTGATTGGAGTGTGACGTGCTGCGTGTCCTTGATATTGATGAAGTGACGGGTGAGCTGCAGCAATGCAAGCCCCGCACCTTTCTCGGAGAACTCGATGTGCAAGGCCTGATCGCTGGCGGGATCGAGCGAACCGATTGCCTCGGGCTTGGAGTTCCCTTGCGATGTCCATGCTTGTGCGCGGAGCGAGGCCCAGACGATCTGAGTTCCGACGTGCGCGGAGACATCTGTTACTGATGGCGCTATTGGTGCCGAACTTATCTGGGGCATCTTGTTCGCAGCCAGCCCTGCTGGATCGGGCGCTGCGGCTGCCGGTGTTGCCCCCGGTGTTGCTTGTTCCGTCGAAGCAGCAAGACTTGCTGGGGGCTGCGTGGCGGGCGAAGTGCGCGACGTCCGGAAGATGGAAATGGCCACGGCCATCCCTAATCCCAACATAAGGGCAGGAAGTATAATTCGGAGACGGGTGTTCTTTTCTTGTGCCATGCGACTCTTCGTTGCCTAGCCGCCGACATATCAGCGGCGTGGGCCTTCGTCCTTGAAAGTGCAGAACCAACCTCCACCACGGGCAAGGCCGCAGTTTGGCGATTGGCCGGAAGCCGCCAAGGATAGAACCCGCAAGCCCTATCCACCCGATGTACGCTCCTCCATGCCTGGCTTTTTCTCACACGCTGCGGTCGCCGCTGATCACCCCCTCGCCTCCGGCGCTGGTGTCAGTATCCTCCAGCAGGGCGGCAACGCCGTAGATGCCGCGGTCGCGACTAGTTTCGCCCTTTCGGTGGTCCGCCCCTATTCCTGTGGCGTGGGGGGCGGGGGATTCATGCTCGTGTACGGGTCTGGCAAAGATGCCAGAATCTCAGGCACGCACGTTCTGGATTATCGCGAAACCGCACCGGCCCACCTTAGTCCAGACTTTTTTGAGAAAGTGAGCGATCCCGACGCCAGCACCCGGAGTGGTCAGGCCGTCGGCATCCCCGGGCATGTCGCGGGTATGCTCGAAGCCTTGGATAGATGGGGCACACTTTCGCGTGCTCGCGTGCTGGCTCCGGCAATTGCCCTGGCCCGAGCGGGATTCGAGGCGGATGCCCACTACGTGACCAGTGCGATGGAGATCGCGACCTGGATGCAACGGGACATATCCCGAACGCAGCGCTTCGAGTGGACATGGCGAAGACTCCTGAAGCAGGGGAATGTCAAGGTCGGCGACCACATCGACACATCAGGACAAGCCGAGTTGTGTGAGCGAATCGTTCGCGAGGGTGCTGCGGGGTTCTATGGCGGCGAGGTTGCGAAGGCGATTGTCGATGCCGTGCATGCCGATGGGGGCGAACTCACGCTCGAAGATCTCGCCACGTATCGCCCGCGATACCGAGCCGCGTTTGCGACGGCGTTTCAGGGAAATCGTCTGCTTTCGATGCCGCCACCGAGCAGCGGGGGACTTGTCTTGGCGCAGGTGTTGTCGATGCTTGAACTGCGAAGCAACGATCTGCGCGATGTGGTTGCGCTGTCGAAGGCTGGCGCATCGTCTAACCCCCAATACGTTCACCCCGAGTACATCCATCTCGTCTGCGAAGCCGCCAAGCACGCTTTTGCTGATCGGGCACGCTGGCTTGCAGACACCGACTTTGTCGATGTTCCCATCGAGACAATGCTCGATCCGCAGCGATTGCAACGTGCCGCCGAATCGATCCGACTTGGCTGCACCAACGAGCAGCACAGTTATGGCGTTGCTCCGGTTCCCCGCGAAGATCATGGCACTTCACACCTGAGCGTTGTCGATGAGGCGGGCAACGCCGTTGCATGCACAGAGACCATCAATCTTGAGTTTGGATCGCTGGTTGCAGTGCCGCAGTTTGGCTTTTGCCTGAATGACACAATCGACGATTTTGCCGTCCGTTCGGGCAAGGCCAACGCCTTCGGGCTGATGCAATCTGCAAAGAACGCTCCCCAGCCAGGAAAACGCCCGCTTAGCGCAATGACACCGTCAATTGTGCTGGGAAACGATGGGCGCGTTCGCATCGTCGCTGGCGGATCTGGTGGCCCACGCATCATTTCGGCGACTCTCCAGTCCATGCTCAATGTTCTGCTGTTTGATCGGGGAGCGCTGGATGCGGTTTCCCAGCCACGATTCCATCACCAGTGGTCGCCCCATGTTCTCCAACTCGAGCCGGCACTGCTGAATAGCCCAGTCGCCGATGCATTGCGTGCCATGGGTCATGAAGTGAACCAGCGGTCGCCTATAGGGACGGTGCAACTCATCCGCAGCAGATCGGATGGCCATGGCTGGGATGCCGCGAGCGATCCGCGAAAAGGCGGCCTAGCACTAGGATACTAGCGAAGCAACCAACAGCACCGATCAAGCCGCGTACCGTGACCCTGTGGCACTGACGCCGACCCAGCACGCATTGATCAATCACCTCGCGCCGCAACGAGCGAAGCGCGTCGAAGAACTTCGACATTTAGTCTCAATCCCGACGGGACATCGCAACGCCACGGGCCTCGATGCCTGTCGAGATTGGTTTCGCGCCCGGTTTGAGTCCCTCGGAGCGACCTGCCGCGACGTTGATGGCGATCCCGCCCCAGAGTGGCTTCGCGAAGGTGTTGTCGCAACCGGCTCGCCTCCACCAATGCTCGTCGCTACGCGGACGCACCAACGCGCAGCGGCCCGAGTCTTGCTCTGCGGACACATCGATACCGTCCACGATCCCGCCGGGACATTCCGCCAACTGGTTGTCTCCCAGGATGGCAAGACCGCGACTGGTCCCGGTTGTGCGGACATGAAGGGTGGCTTGCTTGTCTCGCTTGCAGCACTCGAAGCCATCGAGGCGTTTGGCGTTCCGATCTCCTGGACCTTTGCAATTATCAGCGACGAAGAAACCGGCACGTTCCATGCCGACGCTTCGTTACGCGCGCTCGCTCGGACTTGCGCAAACGAACACTTCGATGCAGGACTGGTCTTTGAACCAGCCATGCCAGACGGCGGGCTCGTGATCGAGCGTCCGGGTAGTGGGCAGTTCATGATCGAGTGTCGCGGACGCGCGGCCCATGTTGGTCGTGACTTCACCAAGGGCGTCTCTGCGGTGCATGCTCTCGCAGAAGCAATCACCAAAGCCGGTGCATTTGCCGACCCCGCACAGGGCCTGATACTGAGCATCGGGCCTATCGAGGGCGGCAGCGCGACCAACATCGTGCCAAACCTTGCCCGAGCCTGGGGCAACGTGCGTTGCTTTCGCCCCGCCGCAGAGGCCCGTGCCCGCGAACAACTCGCTTCACTCAACAAGCACCACAACATGCTGCCCAGCACACAGGTCGACCTGATCTTCAACCGCCCTGCCAAGCCATCGACCGATGGTGTGCTTCGCCTCGCCGCCCTCGCCCGAGACTGCCTCTCGCTTCTTCACGAATCCCGCGCTACGCCCCACGCCACCATGAACTTTTCGAGCACGGGCGGAGTCTGCGATGGTAACAACATTCAGGCTGCGACTGAGAACCGATTGCCCGTCATAGACACTCTGGGTGTCCGAGGCGGGGGCCTCCACACCACCGAGGAGTGGATCGAACTCGACAGTCTCGTTGAACGGGCGCAACTCACTGCGTTGCTGATGGAGCGACTTGCGAGCGGAGCGATGTGTGCGGATGGCGCGAGGAGCGTGCCATGAACGCAATTCTTGCCATCGCGAAGAAGGACCTGCTCCTGCTCTGCCGGGATCGCGGCAACTTCTTTTTCACCTTCATTTTTCCGGTTCTGTTCGCCGTTTTCTTTGGCTTGATTTTCAGCGGAGCGGGAAGCGGTGCTTCTGGGGGAATGAAGATCGCGGTCTGGAACGAGGATGGCGGCAAGAGTTCGCTAGTGCTGCTGGAAGCGTTGAACAAGGACGATGTACTGAAAGTCCAAGTCCCTGCATCGCGTGACGCTGGCGAAGCCCTGCTCCGCAAGGGCGATATCACGGCATTGGTCGTGATTCCCAAAGGCTTTGAGCAGCAAGCCCGAGGTCTGTTTTCTGGCCAGTCGATGCAACTGGATACCTACGTCGATCCTGCCCAGCGTGCCGCCGCTGGAATGCTGCAGGGAAAGTTGACCGAGAAAGCCTTTGTTGTGATGCAGCGGGTGTTCACCGATGCGGAAGTCATGAAGGACACGGTCGGGCAGGGCCGCCAACGAATCCAAGACTCTGATTTATCAACGACACAGAAGTTTGCGTTCGGAGCTTTTTTGAACGCCTTGGAATCGATGCAATCCTCTGGGGCAATGGGTGGCAATATCGCGACGACCGGCGCACCCGCCGCTGGTTTCAACCCGGTGCAAGTCAATGTCAAAGAGATGTCTCGTGACCGTGAAGGTCAGCCCAGTAGTTCCTTCGAAATCTCACTAGGACAGGGCATCGTTTGGGGCCTGATGGGCTGTGTGACGGCCTTCGCTATGGCCCTGGTGTCAGAGCGAGTGACGGGCACGCTCAGCCGCCTCAGTGTCGCGCCGATTTCGCCCGCACAACTGCTCCTGGGTAAGGCTTTGGCCTGCGCCATTGCCTGCGTCCTTGTTCAACTCCTGCTGCTTGCCGTGATGATGGCTCTGGGAGTGCGTGTCCAACGCCCGCACATCATGGCCCTCGTCATCATCGTGAACGCGATTGGATTTACTGGCCTGATGATGCTCATCGCAGGACTCTCCCACAGCGAGGGCGGCGCTTCGGGCATGGGACGCAGCCTTGTGCTCATTCTCGCCATGATCGGCGGCGGCACCGTCCCCCTCTTCTTCCTGCCAAAGTGGGTCCAGACCGCCGCGAGCGTGAGTCCATTCAAGTGGAGCACGCTGGCGATCGAAGGCGCCACCTGGCGTGCCATGACGATTGCTGAACTCATGCTGCCCCTGGGTGTCCTGCTTGCTCTGGCGTTGGCAGGTTTCTGGTTCGGCGTGACTGGCCTTCGAAGGATGCTGCGAATATGAAAACTGCTGGCACGACACATGGTCCATGGCGTGGGCGATTGGTCCTCGCCTGCGCGATACCGCTTGCAAGCCTGCTCTGGGCGTGCGCCCATTCGGGCAGCCGTCCCATCGAGCAAGTTCCGCCCGGATCAGTACTTTCCCATCCCACGAAACTGGATTCGGTCACTATTCCCTCCTCTGTGTTCTATGCCCCCGGGCCATCGAGCATAACGCGTCGGTTGGAGATTGATTCAATCGTCAGCGATGAAGTCCGCACTTGTTCAGCACCCGACGTCACTGGCAAGTGGACGATCACCGTCGATCTAGTCAAAGATGCCATCGTCACGCCCCGCCAGCGGCTGATCGTTTCCATCGACTCCGATGGCTCTATTATTCTGCACGAACTCTTCAACGCTCAACGCGAGAGTGTCGCGACTTTCACGCCTCCACTCAGGCTGCTGCCCGCGAGCATAGTGATCGACTTAGCGAACATGGCCAATTTTGACCAGTCCGATCAGTATCGACTACTGGGCGAATCGAAAGCACGAATCGTCGAGGGCAAAGACTCCAAGGCTTCCACACGCAGCGGCACGGCACGAGCGTTGGTCAAGACAAAATTGGCGAGCGCTTCGATCGACTCTGATGGCCTGCGTGTCTTAGCCTCAACCCAATTAGACATATCCGTCGGCCCCGCTCGCATCCGTCGACAGAGCGTCTACGACCTTTTACCCACGAATCCCAATGCTTCGGGCTGGAGTATCCAAAGCGAGTCACGCGACTTCTCGGTACGGGTTGGCCCCATCACCATTGAGCGAGAAAAGTCGTCCGTCACCGCATCCGACCATTCACGTTGAGTTCTACGAGAAGCCGCTTTACTGAGAATCGGCCTTGGGCCGTCCCAGTACTTCGCTGAGCAGGAAGGCCCGTCGAATCTCGTCCCGAGTCGCGTTGGGCCCTGCCAATCCAAGCAGCGATGCTCGGGGTCCGTTCTTGGCCGTTGCCCGCGTCCCGGGGCCGATCATGCTCGCACCCATAGAGGCTGTGGGTCGCGGGCCCGCAGCCTCGCCATACGCCGCGGCCATCACCGCATCACTGGCCGCAGTGGCTGCCTTGCGATCAGCCTCCGAACGAGTGGTCGAAGATTCATGATGCGGCTTGGCTAAGCGCTTCTGCTTGCCTTGAACCTTGGAAGGAGCAGCGGGTAAGCCGGTGGGTGCGGGGTTGATGGCGGGAGCCTGTGCTCGTCGTGGGGCTGGCGTGCTTTCGTCGGGCACTTCGATGATGATTCCGCCCGGAAGGCGAATCTGCCGCATTGATCCAGATAGAGTTCCTGATCCAGCGCCAAGTCCAGCATTTGGTCCAGTATTTAGTCCGGCCGTGGTCGATGGCGATGCTGAAACCCTGAGCTTTGCAGTTACTTGAGGTTTCAGGGGACGGTTCGGCTGGATCGAACGCGACGCTGGCGTTCCCATTGCGCCTCGCCCCTGGGCGTTGGTTCGCTGCTGCTGAGACTGCAAAGTTCGTGCATCACGTTCTCGCGTTGCCCCCGCGTCATCGCCAATGCGAAGTTGGTCGATCGCGATCGGTGTGGGCACTTTGGCAACTTCGGATATCCGGCCCGTCCGCAGTCCCTCGATCCGCTCTTGCTCGATCTGCATCTTGACCGAACGCATCTGCCTGGCTTTGTTGGCCCGCTGCCAGAGTTTCCCCAGCGTGGGCAGCACGAAGATCAACACAACCATGACGATCTGGATGTGTCCAAGAAGCCAGTTGATGATGCTCTGCCAATTCATTCGTGCTCCAGCGCCCCGTTGCCCGGTGTTCGTCCGCTCACAACTTCCGCACCCAAGCGTAGATCGGGCGGAACATCCAAAGCGATGAGCGTCCGAATCGCTTTGCCACCTTCCAGGCCCACCTCTTGCGTCGTTGCAAACGCAAACTGCACACCAAAGACGGGCTCCAGCACGCTTGGCGTCAGCACATCCTTTGCTTCGCCCGCTGCCGCTAGCCGCCCGTCACACGACAGCACGACCGCGTCATCTGCCCATCGTAACGCAAGCCCCAGATCATGCATGATCACGACGATGCCCGCGCCCCTCTCCGCGAGCGACCGCAGCAGGCGCAATGTGCGAATCGCCTGCGCAGGGTCTTGTGCGCTGGTCGGCTCATCGCACAGCAGCGCTCGATCACGCAGTTGGTTGGTCCCGCCCGATGGCCAAGTCACACGCACGATGGCTCGTGCCAGCGCTGACCGTTGCTGCTGCCCCGCAGAGAGGTGGGCGAATGCTTTGCTCGCCATCATCGCCAGCCCCAGTTGTTCCAATGCGCTTTGCACAGCACGTTGGCCCTCCGAAGACTCTGCCCCCACACCATCGGGCAATCCAAACGCGACGACATCACGAACCGTGAATCCAAAGGCCACGCCCGGAACCTGCGGCACGTACCCAATATGCCTCGCCCGCTGCGATATGGACCATGCGCTCAATGATCGCCCCAGCAGCGAGACACCCTGGCCTGGCAACAATCCAGCCAATCTCCGGATCAGCGTCGACTTGCCAGCCCCGTTTGGCCCAACCACCACCAGCATTGCTCCAGCCCGTACCCGCAGCGTGACATCGCGGAGTACCGGTTCGCCTGGTGCGTAACCAAACGTCAGACTCTTGACCGAAAGAATCGTCCCGTTCGTGTCCGAAGTATCAGTCGCATCCGCCCAGTGCATGGCACAGGGTAATCGTCACGAAGCGTGAGCGTCGCTATGCTTGGCTCGCATGGCACACAAGACGATCGCAATCACTGGAAGCACGGGCTTTGTTGGGCGCGCCATGGTGCAGTCGCTGCTTCAAGCCGGGCACCACGTTCGCGCCCTTGCCCGAAGTCGCGATAAGGCCCGCGATGTACTTCCCAATGACACCCGCGTCACGCTGGTGCTGGGCGACGCTTCAAACCCCGCAGACGCGAACGAACTCGTTCGTGGCTCTGATGCCATTATCAATCTCGTCGGGATCATCCGCGAGGACCGTCGTAAGGGCCAGACCTTCCAGCGTGCCCACGTCGATATTGCCCGGATTCTGGTCGGAGCATGCGAGCAACTGGGCTGCAAGCGATTCCTTCAGATGTCCGCCATGAACGTTTCTGATGTCGGTGTCAGCGAGTATCAGCAGAGCAAGTGGGACGCCGAAGCCGCGATTCGCTTTTCTTCCCTGCAATGGACCATGATGCGACCTGGCCTCATCCACGGCCCCGATGGTGACTTCATCAAGATGGCACAGGCATGGTGCAAGGGCGATATCCCGCCGTACTTCTTCCTGCCCTACTTCACAGGTGGCAAGCCAGACTACCGCGTGCCGCTTGGTGGTATCGAACCCCGCGTCGGACGAGTGGCTCCCATCGCTGTCGAAGATGTTTGCTCGGCATTCGTCGCAGCGATCTCCAACGAAGCAACCTATGGCGAGGTTTACAACCTTGCTGGCCCAGAAACCATGACTTGGCCCGAGATGCTGCGCACAATTCGCGACAACACGCCCGGTGCGCACAAGTTTGTTCCCTTCGGTATCCCCGCCGAGCCGGTTGCGATTGTCGCCCAAGCCGCCGATCTGCTGGGGTTGGGGGGATTGCTTCCCTTTGACGCTGGGATGGCTCGCATGGGGGCGCAAGACAGTATTGCTGACACCACCAAGGCTCGGATCGACTTTGGCTTCAAGCCAAGACCATTTACAAAATCGTATGCTCAATACGCCGCTGCCCTCGCACACTAACTCACACATTGACTGGCTGACGTCTTTGCAAGCGGGTCAATGTCCCGACGGTGGAATCGGAGTCGCACGTCCATAGGCACTTGATGCCCGTGCATGCGTCGTCGATGCCCCGGCTTGGCTCCCGGGAATCGGACGTTCCCCGCCAATTCGATCGGTCCGATCGGCCAGTTTGCTCGTCGCGCTTTGCCCTGCGGGCGCGACCGGCTGTGGCGGTGGTTCGACGGGAGCGGTGCGAGTGGTGCGAAGTTGATCGATGTTGCGATCCAACTTGCCAAGGATGTTGCGAACTTGTTGAAAAGCTTTTTCAGACGGCCCCATAACGCACCTCCATATGAACGTGCCGTTGGCATCGGTTGTGAACGCTCCAACCTTGTCAAGAGATGCGTTTAGTGCGCTTGGTTTTCGCTCTTTCGTTCCGGTCGTGCCGTTTGGGCAAACATGACCAGAAATCCATGCCACTTTCTGCCGTTCCACTCGTGCAGCTGGCGAACGATGCTCCATGGCAAATCATAAAGAGTCGAGCGCACAATCGCCCAAAGTGCCCGCTGTTACGCCTGTGGTCGTCTCGACAGTTCAGGGAGCCTCCGCGCCCCCGACACTCACCGGACCAACCCCAGCCGAGCTGCTGCCCGCCGTTGCCCCTGTTCATCCCAACGCCAATATCCATACTGGTCTAGCCAGAGGTCAGTCACCAACGGAAACCCAGTCATATCGCGAGGTCTTCTGGCAGAACGTGATCCGTGAAATGCTCATATCACTGATCATCGCCCAGGCCGAATCGCAAGCCCAAATCCAAAAAGAGAAGCCTAGTGCCGAGCCAATGAGCGACGGGCGCGTTGGCATTGTCACGGCTCAAGGCCAGCGCATTCCGATCGGTCGCGTCTCTCCCGTCTTTGCCGCGACATTCGACCAAACACCCAAGATGATCGAACTCTCGCATATTCTGCAATGCACGGTCTTTCAGATCGAGACTCCTGGGGGAGAGGTTTACACGTTGCCGCTTCATGAGATTCGTGGTTTCCACGCCATCAGCGAGCGGACGATGGACCAGGTCTCCAACGCTGCCCGCGAGCAACGGTATCGCGAAGGTTCTCCAGAGGAAGCCGAACCGTTCGGATTCGCCGCGTTCACAAGCCTTGCGCGCTCTTCGGGCGCGACCGGCAATCGCCCCGATGATCCTACCGGGCCAGCGGGAGCCGACTGACAGCGATACTCGCGGTCCTTGTTGGCACAGCAAATAGCGAACTAACCCTATTCGAAAAAATCGCACAAAAGAGGTGCATCGAGATTGGCCCACATGCGTAGCCAATGGTCAGGTCGCAATCGATGCGATCACTCAGTCACGCTCAGTCCAACTCGGCATCAAACTCTCCATGCGAACACTGGTCGCCATCCCTACTTACAACGAAGCACCGACGATCGCGGAAGTCTTGCGCGCAACCTTGCAGGTCCATTCCGATGTGCTGGTGGTCGACGACGGCTCCACCGACGCAACCCCGCACATCCTTCCTGATTTCCCTGTCGAAGTGCTGCGCCACGCCCGCAATCGCGGGTATGGCACGTCGCTCCGCGATGCATTTGCTTTCGCAATTGATCGCAAGTTCGATTGGCTCGTGACCATGGACTGCGACTGGCAGCACGAGCCCGCAGCGATTCCACGATTCCTCGAAACCGCCCTTGAAACTGGTGCCGACATCGTGAGTGGCTCGCGATACATGACCGAAAGTCGCAGTTCAGCAATGCCTGCGCCCATCGACCGCCAGCGTATCAATCGCATCATCACCAATGAAATCAATGATCGCCTCGGCAGCACACTCGCTACGACCCTGACCGACGCGTTCTGCGGCTTCAAGGCCTATCGCGTTCGATCGTTGCGCCAACTCCGCCCGACCATTCCAGGGTATGCGTTTCCGATGCAATTCTGGGTGCAGGCTGCGGCCCAGCGTCTTCGCATTGTCGAGCAACCCGTCGCGCTCATCTACAACGATCTCGCCCGGACCTTTGGTGGCGGCCTTGACGATCCCGCGAAGAGGTTGGCACATTACCGAACCGTCTTTGAACGCGAAATCTATTCGCAACGCGAACGACTCCCGATGAACGTCGTCGCCAACGTCGCGGGTGGTATGTATGTAAACAGCCACCCCCTGCCAGATCTCCTTTCACAAGTGAGCAGCGTGCAAGCGGCTGCCTCGACAACTGGAGCATCGCTAGCGACCATGCCGCGAGTTTCATGATCAACACCGCATAACGCAACGGACCAAGATGGATCAGCATCACAGGTCCATGCACTCGCACGATAGTGTCTCGTTGCCGCTTCGACCAAACCAGGTACGTGCGGCTACCTTGCATGGCATGGCCAACGAGAATGGGTCCAACTCGGTCGCTAGTGTGCTCATTCGAGGGGATCGGGCTCCGCTTGTGATGGCGCGATCAGACCTTGCTCGACAGACCCGCATGGCGCTTGGTTTGCCCTTGGACCGTGCCATCGTGATGTCAGGCCATCAGGCCGAGATCTGGCATTGCGGCATCCTCGCAAAGTGGTTTGCAACTCAGTCACTCGCACAATCCCAGCAGGCTCACGCCGCGTGGATCGTCGTCGATCATGACACCAACGACCCGACACTGATTCACTATCCATCGAAATCGTCGACAATCACTGTCGATGCCGCGACGCCATCTCGTGCGGTCTGGCGATGGGCAGAAACTGGACCAAGCGCAGCAAGTAATGATGGGGCCCATGTGCCGACGAGTTCCCGCGCGCCAACGTACGTTGCAGAGCCTCCGGACAAATCTGTTTGTTGGTCATCAGAACTTTCAAACAGGCTCGGCAGGCTCGTGGCAGCACTCGTTGCAAGCCGTGATGGCTCCACTTCCCTCGCAGAGCAAGTCACACGAGCGATGACGACGCTACTGGCACCAACGCATGGCTTGCCCGCGCCGTCCACGCTCTTTGCCAGCCAACTCTCGCGAACGCCGATCTTCCAGAGCCTCCTGCGAGCGATGCTCGCCGATCCTGTAGCCTGCGTCGAAGCCTACAACATGGCGGCTACCAGTGTTCCTGATGGGGGCATTCGACCTCTGCGACTTGACTCACATGTCGAGTTGCCCCTTTGGAGCATCGCTCGTTCGCGCAAGCCTGTGCTGCTTGATCGATCACTTGATCTGTCACAAGATATATCTTCCACGACGAATAGTCTTAATGATCATGCTGCTCTTGCTCCGCGTGCCTTGCTGATGACCGCAGCCCTGCGGCTTGGCACATGCGATCTGTTCATTCATGGCTTGGGAGGGGGGCTGTATGACCAGGTGACCGACGCATGGATCAATACTTGGTTGGAACGAGTTGCCGATCCAGCGCTGCGTGAACTTCGTGACGCTCGGCGTAGCGCCACCGGCTCGTATATGGCTCCAACTCTCGTAGTGTCAGCGACCGCACGACTCGATTTTGGAACGGTTCAGGTGCCCGCTCCTGAAATACTTGACCGGGCTATCTGGAAGGCCCATCACGCTCGCCACGAGCCATCATTGCTGGACGGCGCGATCGGTTCCGGTCGCAAGCGTGAACTCGTTGATGCTATCGCACAGGCCAAGGCTTCGGGCGATAGAGACGGTGCGCTCGCAACTTATCGCGGGCTGCATGCCATGCTCGATGCGCAGCGTGCGTCCCACCAAACTAGTCTCGCTGCGTTTGATAGCGCCGCTTCGAGCGCGCGTGCCGCCCGAGGTCTTTCCTCGGTGGTTCACGATCGCACCTGGGCTTTTCCGCTGCACTCTCAAGAGACTCTGATCGCTCTACGCGACACCGTCGCGAAGTCGCTGCACGAGGGGCCGCTATGAAACTACCCCTACTTGCCTCTATTCTCGCGATTGCTTGCCTCGTTTTTTTCGCAGCGTGCAGCGATCGTGCGAGCCAGTCCACCCCGCCGGCGATTGCTACGAAAACCCGCATCGTCGCCCTCAGCCCTGCCATCGCCATCATCCTCCGCGACCTTGGGCATGCCGAACAGATCGTTGGTCGACACGCATACGACTACGTGCTTCCCCAAACTATTCCAGCGTGCGGCGACCAAAGCGGCATCGACTATGAAGCATTGATACGCGTCCAGCCGACTCATGTTTTTACCCAGTGGGGTGCGCGACAGGTGCCGGACAAACTGCGAGAACTCGCTACCCAGCGCAACTGGACATTGCTCGATGTCAACCCGCTAACGCTGGAACAGATTGCGACCTCGACCACCGCACTCGACGCAGCGCTGCTGCGAAATGGCGTTGCGAGCAATCTCGCGTCCTCGCTGGCTCAGAAAGTCCGATTGCTGGGCCAACCGAACGCCATCCCACATCCTCAGCCGCCGCGTGTCCTTTTGCTGGTTAGTCTTATGCCCACTACTGCAATCGGCCCCGGCTCGTGTCATCACGAGATGTTGATCGGCGCTGGCGGTGTTCCGGCGATCACCGATGGCCTTGCCTATCAGAATCTCACCAATGAGGACATCGTGCGCATCGCTCCCGATGGCATAATCTGGTTCCGCCCCAAGACTTCGCCAGCAAACAACCCGAGCGGCGAAAGCGAGTATGACTCGATAGATGAGGCCGACCCGTGGGATCGGCTCGCTAGTCTGCGCCTTCGCGCTGTCGAGCAGCGACAGGTTGCTGTCATCGACGATCCACTCGCGCTGATGCCCAGCACTTCGATGATTGCGGTGGGGGAGCGCATGCGTGCGATCTTGGCGTCATGGAATGAGTCGTCGCCCAGCAACCCCAAGTAGCAGCCAAAGCTGCCAGCCCTCACAACAAGGGCGTAGTATCCGCTTCCTATGTTGATCTCTGTCCAAGACCCAGTCGCCCTCGTTCGTGAGCGTTTCGTCGCTGCGATCATCGCCGCTTTCCCCGTGCTTCGCGAGGACCAGGCGAACATCGATCCCGTCATCGTTGCCAGTAAGCAGACCGATCTGGCCGACTATCAGTGCAACGCTGCCATGGGCCTTGCCAGGCGCATCGGAAAGCCGCCGCGCGAGGTGGCCGCGTTGATCATGGCCAACCTGACGATTGAAGATGTGTGCGAGCCTGTCAGTGCATCATCGATCGCAGGCCCGGGCTTCATCAACCTGCGACTGCGAAAAGATGCCCTTGCGGTCGCGCTGACCGCGATGGATACGCAATCGCTTGGTATCACACTCACCAGCGAACCCCAGACCATCGTCGTTGACCTCATGGGCGTGAATCTTGCCAAGCAGATGCATGTCGGGCATCTGCGCAGCCCGGTGATAGGCGATGCTATTGCACGCCTCTTCGAGCGATTGGGGCACAAGGTCATCCGCCAGAACCATGTCGGTGACTGGGGCCTCAATATAGCGATGACCACCGCACGGGTGATGCGGTTAGCCAAGGACGGCAAGATCTCGATCGACAATCTCACGCTCGATGACCTCGACCGTGCCTATGCCGCTGCCCAAGTCGAGTGCCAGCGGGACATGGCGGGGCTTGCCGCTGCTCGCAACTGGCACATGGGCCCGAAGGTGATTGCGGAACTCGAGGCCCAGGTCGATGGTGCAACCAGCGCATTCCTCGATTCTCGAAAAACCCTGATAGCCTTGCAAGCAAAGGAGCCCGCAACCTACGCCGTGTGGCAGAAAATCTACGAAGTGACGATGCGTACTTGCATCGAAGTCTGCCAACTACTCGACGTGCGAGTCAGTGATGCCGATTCGGCGGGCGAAAGCAGTTACGCCGACGAACTCGCTCCCATGGTCGATGATCTTGTCACTCGAAATCTCGCCATCGAGGATCAGGGCGCTCTGATCATCCGCCTCGACGGCACAGGCCAGCCGATTCCTGCTGGCGAGGACTCCATCAAGGAGCCTTGCCTTATTCGCAAGACCGACGGCGGATACCTCTACGCAACCACCGACATCTGCGCTGTGCGTCGGCGCGTCTATAAACTCGACGCGCATCGCATCGTGTATGCCGTGGATGCTCGACAAAACCTGCACCTGCGCCAGGTCTATCTCGCGGCGAAGATGGCTGGTTACGCCACTCATCCAAAGACCAGGCAACTCGCTCGGACCGATCATGCCGCCTTTGGCAGCGTGCTGGGCGAGGATGGTCGTCCCTTCAAGACTCGTTCAGGAGATACTGTCAAACTCTCAGACCTCCTCCGCGAAACGTTCGACCGCGCCCGCCAGGCTGTCGAAGCGAAGTGCACCGAGCGTGGCATCACGCTCAGTTCCGAAGAATTGACGCACACCAGCCGATGCGTCGGCATCGCGGCACTCAAGTACGCCGATCTATCGACTGACAAGGCTAAGGACTACATCTTCAGTTTCAACCGCATGCTCGCCTTTGAAGGCGACACAGGCCCATACCTGCTCTACGCTGTCGTCCGCATCAAGAACATTTTTCGCAAGGCGGTCGGTTCTGGCCTGCCAACAGATTGGCGAGCAGCCCCGATCCGCATCGAAGCCAACGCCGAGAAGTCGCTCTCGCTGGCCTTGCTGCGATACCCCAGTGTCATGCAAGGCGTGGGGGCCTCGCTCGAACTGCATCGCCTCTGCCAGTATGTCTTCGAAGTCGCTGGCTGCTTTGCCAGTTTCTACGACCAGTGTCCTGTCCTTAACGCCGACGACCCATCGACCAAAGCGAGTCGGCTGCGACTATGCGACCTGACTCGGCGCGTCCTGGAGGATTGCCTAGCAAGCCTTGGCATCTCAGCACCAGAACGGATGTAGAACGTTCACATCCATCTGGCCTTTGCTCGCCATCTGGCTTCGTACACTGGTCCATGACTCCGCTCCCCTTTGAAATCCACTCCGATGGTGTCCTGGTTCTCAAACTTGAGCAGCCTGGGAAACCAGTCGTCGTCCTCGACCATGAACTGATTCAGCGCCTTGATGCCACGCTCGACGCGCTGCCCAAGAACATCATCGGCCTTGTGCTTGCTTCGGCGAGCGAGCGAGTCTTTGTCGCGGGTGCAGACCTGAACGCGATCCAATCTCTTGACGACGACCAACTTCATCGCTACCTCGCCTACGCCTCAAGCGTGTATGCCAAACTGAGCCAACTTCCCTATCCCACCGCGGCTGCCATCAACGGCGCTGCGCTTGGGGGCGGACTCGAACTCGCCATGCACTGCGATGCCTTGATTGGTGCGCCCAGTGTCAAGCCCTACCCCATCGGACTTCCCGAAGCCGGTTTGGGTCTCTGCCCTGGCTGGGGTGGCACTTGCCTGCTCCCGGCTCGGATCGATCCAATCGATGCCATTCGACGCACCGCTGAGGGCAAGCCGCTCATGTTTGACGAAGCCGTCGCCGCGGGCTTGTTTGACATGGTCGCCGCCGACGCTGCTTCATTGCTGGGCACAGCACGGCTTTGGGTGGCCAACAAAGCCCGGGAACAGCGAACGGAGCGCGATGGATCCCCCTCCCGTCACGCCGGACGCCTCCGCTGGGCTGCCAAGACTGTGGCGGCGGGCGATCATCTGCGATCCGAACTTTCTGGGACGCAGACCGGTCTGGTGGTCCTGGCGTGCCAGGATGCAGGGGTGACCAAGGGGTGGAAGGCCTGCCTCGAAGTTGAACAGCGTGAACTGATCCGACTTCGCCATACGCCACAGGCACGTGAAGCCATCGCCAACTTCTTTGCGAAGACCAAGAAGTAGCCCAAGCCGTCCCGGCTACGATTTGTCGTTCGTGCGTGGATGCTGGCATCCTCTTTTTTCTTCCGTCGCTTTGCAGTTCTCGTTTTCACCGAGGTTCCTCCCATGGCCGACCTTAAAAATCTCAAGGGCATCTCCGAAGCCGACCGCAAACTCATCGCGGAGGCAGAGGAGTGGCTTGGTGCAGAGCCGACCAAGATGGGCCCGGCCAAGAATCTTTTCTGGGGCAACATCAAGGAAGACTTCTACTTCCCATATCCCACGACCAAAGATCCTCGCGAGACCGCTGAGTGCGACCAACTCCTCGCACGCCTCGACGAATATCTGCGGACCGAGCATCCCGCAATCGAGATCGATCAGAACCAGGAAATCCCGCGATGGGTTATCGACAAGCTCTTCAGCCTGGGCGTGCTGGGCATGACCATCCCCAAGGAGTTTGGCGGGCTTGGCATGGGCATCACCAGTTACAACCGCGTGCTCGAACGCATCGGCATGAGTTGCGGCAGCACCGCAGTACTCGTTTCAGCCCATCAGTCCATTGGCTGCAAGGCTGTGATGCTCTTTGGCAACGAGACACAAAGGAAGGAATGGCTGCCCCGTCTCGCAAAGGACTGGGTCAGCGCGTTCTGTCTGAGCGAGCCCAACGTCGGCTGCGACGCGGGCGGACAAGAGACCAACTTCACGATCTCCAGCGATGGCACCCATTTCATCCTCAATGGCGAGAAGAAGTGGGCCACCAGCGGCGCGATCTCAGGCCTCTTTACTGTCATGGCTCGCGAAGTTCGCCCAGACGGCAAGGGCAAGATTTCCGCCCTCGTCTGTCACCCTTGGCTCGAAGGCGTTGAAATCTTCCAGAAGAACCGCAGCAAGATGAGCATCCGCGGCACCTGGCAGGCCCGCATCCGCTTCCACAACGTCAAGATTCCCAAGTCCAACTTGCTGGGCCAGGAAGGTCGGGGCCTGCAGATCGCCCTGTCCTGCCTCAATTACGGCCGCTGCACACTCTCCGCTGGCATGCTGGGCGGAGCTCGCACTGCTATGGATCAGTCCATCAAGTGGAGCCAGACTCGCTATCAATTCAGCAAGCCCCTTTCCGCACAGGAACTTGTTCGCAAAAACATCGCCATGCAGGCCTCGCTCTGCTACGCGATGGATGCCATCCTCTACATCACCACCGGCATGCTGGATCGCAAGGACGAGGACCACCAAGTCGAGACCGCGATGTGCAAGGTGCTATGCTCCGAACTCGGCTGGCGCAGTGTCAACAACGCTGTGCAGATCATGGGTGGCGAGTCAATCATGACCGAAAACGAGGTCGAGCGAATCTTCCGCGACTCGCGCATCAACCTCATCGTCGAGGGTGCCAACGAAGTGATGCAGTCCTACATCTTCGGCTATGGCGGCAAACAACTTGCCGAAGTCATGGTCGGAATCAAGGATGCCCTGATGAAGGACGAGGACGAGTCCTTGGGAGCGTTCCTTGCCAAGGCCTTCAAGAACTCCTTCCGCCCTGCGATTATGAAGCGGGCGATTCCCTTGGGCCTCGAAGTCTTCTTCGGCATCCGCCGCAAGATGCCGGTCATCAACAACATCCATCCCGATCTTCGTGCGGTTGCCGAGCGGATCGGTCGCCTGACCAGCGAGCACACCTACATGTTCAAGATTCTGAGCAAACGCTACGACGTCAAACTGCTGGAGCGTCAGTCGGTACAGGCTCGCGTTGCCAACGTTGCACTGTTCCTGCACGCGATGCTCTGCACACTCGCCAAACTCGACCAGGACCTGCGTAAGCATGCGGGCAACGGCGCTGGCGACCTTGAGTTCCAGCGTGACAAGACCGCGGCCTACCACTTCTTCGACCTCGCCGAACTCGAAATCTACGAGAACTTCCGTGCCATGGAACAGAACGCCGATGACACCATGCTCAAGGCCGCCGATGCCGCCCTGGCCCACAACGACACCCTGCCAGCCGGTCAGTTCGTGATCCCCGAGAAGTCCCCCACGCCCTCCCGAGGCAAGGGGCGCGAGAAGAAGCAGGCTGCCATCAAGCAGTTCCCGGGAGAGGTCTACACCGGCCCGCGTAGCGAATGGCACGACAAGTACGGCACGCACGCACCGGCCCCCACAGCATCGAAGACCTGAGTTATGTGTCAATCGAACTTGCTTTTCCTGCTTCTACACGATCATTACGCGCCCGGTTTGGTAGCGTGCTAGGTTTCGGTAATCAATTGGCATATCTCCCACAAACCAAACCCGAACACGCTGAAACACGTTCGCTGTACCTCCCAATAAGCCTTGGCAACCACCAATACTCAGCGTGATTGGTTTGCCCGGAGGCACTGCTATGCAGCCCAACCTGCTCGTTATCACCATCAGCATTGTTGCAGGCATCTGCCTGGCCGCGTCCAGCGGCTTTCGGGTCTTCGTGCCTTTGCTCGTAGCCTCGCTGGCGTCGCGTGCTGGTCTGCTGCCCCTCAACAATGGCTTGGACTGGATTGCGGGCGACATGGCCCTCGCCATGCTGAGCGTTGCGTGCATCATCGAGGTCGCGGGCTTCTATATCCCCTGGATCGATCATCTGCTCGACACCATCGCCGTGCCCGGAGCCGTCGTCGCTGGCTCGCTGCTCGCAACCTCCCAGATTGGCATCGGCAATCCAGTTGTCGCTTGGATCATCGGCATCGTCGCTGGAGGTGGCTCCGCAGGCATGATCCAACTCAGCACGATGTTCACGCGTGGCGTATCGCTCGTCACCACGGGCGGCATTGGTAACCCCATCGTGGCAACAGCCGAGACTGGCCTGGCCATCATCACGTCGCTGCTCGCTGTCTTCGTGCCCGTTCTGGCGATCTTTGCAATCGTGCTTGGTGTTGTCGTCCTGGTGCGTTGGCGCACGCGACGAAACCAGGGCTATCAGCCCCGTCGCGTGCTTGCCTGAAGCACTGGTCAACGCGTGCTCTGTTGCTTCACACCTTGGGCATGATGCTCGCCACGTGTACATCCTTGAGCTGCTCAGCGGGCACGAAACTTGGTGCCTTGGTCATCAGGTCGCTGCCCATCTGTGTCTTGGGGAAGGCGATCACGTCTCGAATGTTGTCCGTGCCGATGAAGTTCATGACCAGACGGTCCAGGCCAAACGCGATGCCCGCATGAGGCGGCGCGCCATAAGACAACGCTTCGAGCAGGAACGAGAACTTCTCCTTGGCCTGCTCGGGCGACATCCCCAGCAACTTGAACACCTTGCTCTGCACCGCCTGATCGTGAATGCGAACGCTGCCGCCCGCGATCTCCTGACCATTTAGCACGATGTCATAGCCGGCGCTCACGATGCCCTCGATGGCGACTTCATCATCGACGTCGGCATTGAGGAATGTCTGCATCTGGTCGTCGCGCGGGCTCGTGAAGGGATGGTGCATCGCCACCCACTTGCCCGTGTCTTTGTTCTTCTCAAACATCGGGAAGTCAATCACCCACAGGAAGTTCCATGGCCCGCCCTCGGCACCGGACTTGGGAACAATCGCCATGTCGCGTGCGACTTTCTGACGCAGTTCACCAATCGCCTTAGTCGCGACGCTATACGTATCAGCCACGAACAGCACGGTGTCGCCGATCTCGCAACCTAGTAGTGCGAGGAACTCGCCCTTGAGGGGCTCCAGGAACTTTGCGATCCCGGTGTCAAGCTTGGCCCCCCCCCCGTCCTCGCCCTTGATGACCTTCACCACCGCGACGCCGCCTGCCCCAAAGCCCTTGACAAACTCGGTGTAGCCATCCGTGATCTTGCGGGTCAGTTTGTCGGCTCCGCCAGGCACGCGCAGCGCCTTGACAACACCCTTCTTGCTGTAGAACCTGGGGCGTTCCTTGCCCTTGTCCAGCACAGTCTTGAAGACACCAAAGTCCATCTTGCCCGCAAACTCACTGATGTCCTTGATCTTGAGGTCATATCGCGTGTCGGGCCGGTCAATGCCGTAGTCCTCCATCGCGGCGCGATAATCCATCCGCTGAATCGGCGGCACATCAAACCCCGTCAGATCCTTCCACAGGCGACGGATGAACCCTTCCATCATCTCCATGATCTGGTCGCGCCGAACAAACGACATTTCCAGGTCAATCTGTGTGAATTCCGCCTGTCGGTCCGCTCGAGGGTCCTCGTCGCGGAAGCAGCGGCATATCTGCATGTACCGGTCGCAGCCGCTCACCATTAGAATCTGCTTGAAGAGTTGTGGTGACTGGGGCAGGGCGTAGAAGGTGCCGGGCATGTGGCGATTGGGCACCAGAAACTCACGAGCACCCTCGGGCGTGCTCTTATATAGCACGGGCGTCTCGATCTCAAGAAATCCGTTCTCGTCGAAGTAGCGCCGCGTGGTCTGGTACAACTTGTGACGCGTGCCCAGAATGCGCTGCATGCTCGGGCGGCGCAGATCGATATACCGATGCGTCAGTCGCAACTCCTCGTTGGACAGCGTGATCTTGCCATCAGCGGTCGGGTCCTCGGGCAGGAAGGGTGGATTCGCCGTCTTTGCAAGGACCTCAAGTTTGGTCACGACGACCTCGATCTTGCCCGTCGCAAGTTTGATGTTCTCGCCCCCGATCCGAGTCCGCACCGTTCCCTCCACGCCAATGACATCCTCGTTGCGAAGCTTGTCGGCCTGATCCATGATCGCCTGGCCCTGCCCATCGTCGGGATCAAAGACCAACTGCGTGATGCCATGGCGGTCGCGCAGATCGATGAAGATGAGGTTGCCGTGGTCGCGGTAACTGTTGACCCAGCCGTTGAGGCGAATGACCTGGCCGACTTCAAAAGGGCGCAGCTGACCACACGTGTGGGTACGAATGAGCATGGACGTCTCCTGCCGATGGCCCAGTGGACCGCTGGGACCGGCGGTGCGTGATGAGCGGGGCTTTCACAGCGAAAACAACGCTTAACAGGAGTATAGAGGGTTCGAGCGTATCGCTCGCACGTTTGCAGTTCCGCTCTTGATGTATGTGGAGCCCAGATGGCATCGTGGCAAAATGCCACAAGCCCAAACCCTTCAACAATCCCAAAGACTACCGTGGTGGCGCCCGATCCACGCCAGGACTTCGCTCTGCGGGCCTTCCCTCGCCGGATCTTCGCTCGCCAGTTCGATGGGGCCCGTCTCCGAACAACGCCGGCGGCATTTCACCATCCTCGATCCGCTCGATCAGCTTCGTGACCGCTTCATCCTTGCGTTCGCGTTGCTCACTGATTTCCCGCTTGATCTGATCGAGCCGCTTCTCCAGTTTCTTCGAATCATGCTCCTGAATCGCAAGCCGCTGATCTAGGGCCGCGGCCACCGCCTCGCGCAGTTGTGCTGTGGTTTTCTGTACAGTTGCCGCTTTGTCCGCGACCGACTCCGCCAAGGCCTTGGACAGTCGATACTCGCGAATCGCGCGGAGTACACCCACGCCCGTGCGGATCTCCTCGATCCGCAGGCGGAACAGCGCAGGGTCGCGTTCGCGCAGGTCCATGGCCTCTCGGAATCGAGGCATCAAGCGCATCGTCATCCCGTCTGCCATGCGCGGGTTGTCGCGGCGTAACGCGTCCAGCGCGTCAGCAACATCCGGAAGTTCTTCCCGCAGTTGTTTTGCTATGCGTTCACGTTCATCCGGTCCTAACTGACCTCGGGCAGACTGGGCCGGGGCCGGGGGCGGGGAGTGGGGCATATCTGCCCGCTGGCCGGGCGATCCATCGCCCGCTTCGCCAACCGAACCTCCATCTCGCGGGCCTTCCTCTCGCCCGCGAAATCGACGCACACCGTCGCTCAACAGTGTCCTCCGCGTCGATTGATCCATATTTTCCAGTACTTCTCGGGGCGTGGTTCCCTCTTCCAACTGCTTGATACTTTGCGCGAGCGACTCTTGGAATCGCTTCGAGTCGTCGATGCTCCGCTGCATCGCCTCGCGCAGACGATCCTTGTCCATAGCACGCAGGCCACCAGGCTCGCGAATGCCGTCCTGGGGGTCGCTTTGCTCAGGAGGTGGCTGTTGACATGCAAGCGTGCTACCGGCAACACTCGCAGCACTGGCAAGCACCAAAATCCAGGTGAGCGGCCTTGGAACTGTCGTTCGCGGTTGGCTCACATCGCACCGCCTTGTGCAGTGTCTGTCGCACCTCCGCCCAACAACTGATCGATGGTCACATCGCTCGACGTATCCAACATCCCGGCATCCGCCCATAAGTCATCAGTCGACAAAGAATCATCTTTCCATAATGCATCAATCAGGGCCAAGTCCAACGCCAAGTCAGGGTCAGTTGTGGTCACAGCCACGACAGAATCATTGTCTTGATACCCCGAGGCACCCTGCAAGCCACCCTTGCTCGCTACTTCATTTCCATCCTGGCGACTTGTCGAAGGACTTGACCGCATGGCCACAATGCCCGCCGCGATGGTGCCGAAGATCGCAATCGCTGCTGCCATGCGAAGTGCCCGTCCAGATCCAATGGTGTGCGCCCTTGCTCGAGCGACCTTGGCGGCTTCAACCGGCCGCCCGTCAAACTGCAGCGCGGGGATTACGTTTGGCATCTCCGCCTGCCAAGTGGCCCGCGCGATGCGATCAAACATGGCTGGTGTCAGCCTCGAGCGTTCGTCCGCCCCGATCTGACCCAGCATTGTCTCTACATCCCCCAATCGAGAATCGAGTGAAGCATCAGCCATGCTAAGAGGCTGGCCGTCCGAATCTGCTCGCGGGTTGGTATGGTTCGTCGTCATTGCCTGCCATCCTTCCTTCTGTCCAACGCCTGAGTTGCTTGGCTATTGTGGCGTTTGTCCTGCGGTTCCATGATTTTCCCTGGGCTAGCCCCTGAATTTTCTCCCGAATCTGTCATTGATCCATTATCCAGCAATTCTCGGAGTTTCAGGATCGCACGGTGGTGCCTAGCGAGCAGCGTCCCCAGCGGCTCACTTAGCAGTTCACTCATCTGTTTGAACGATAACCCGCCATGGTGCCGTAATTCGATCATTTCTCGATCTGCCTCCGGCAGTCGCTCCAGCGCTCGGCGTAGTTGCGCCAGTGGATTGGCCGCCTGGTCTTCGTAAGAACTTGCCGCGTCGTCGTTTGGGGCCTGGGCGTCTAGGTCGGCATCCGCCGACATCTGGGTACCCATAATCCGGGTGGTCCGCTTGCGCTGGCGCACCAAATCTCGCACACGATTCATGGTGATCCGAAAGAGCCAGGATTCAAACCGACCCTGTTCGTGGTATTCCCCGCTGCCCAGCTTGAGGCAAACGGTGACAAATACGCCTTGTGTGATTTCTTCCGCGACATGGTCATTGTGGCATCGGCTATTGGCCATCGCAAACACTCTGGGACTGTACAACCCAATCAACTCCCGCCAGGCTCGCTCATCGCGCGCCGCTGCCCGCACCAGCAACGCCGCAACGCGCTCATGCAAGTCATCCGGAAATGTCGGAGAAGTGGTGCTCATGCCTTGCGGCATCCCGAAACGAGGCACAATCGAGAGCGGAACGAACTGTTCGACGTTACATTGCCATGATCGGTTATTCGCAGTTGAACCACCCACCCCAGATTGACATGCCCTCGTTGCTACGCTGGCCAATGATCAATTCCCAGCCGTCAATTGCCACCGCCGGGTTTTTCTACAGCGTGACAGCGACCCTGCCCACGCAACTACTGCGCGATGAATATGTCGCCTGGATCGCGGGCAGCCAAGGCAAACCGGGGCACATTCACGATGTGGTGGTTGCGGGTGCCCGTTCGGGCGAAGTCGTCGTGCTTGAGGGGGAGCCCCTCCGTGTGCAGGCCGTCTACACATTTGCAAACTCTGAGGCGTTTGCGGCGTACCTTGCCCATCATGCGCCCCGATTGAGGGCGGAGGGGTTGGCAAAGTTCGGCGACAGCAGGATCAGTTTCGAACGAGCCACCGGGATCAGGGTCTACGCTGAGTACGCGTGAGTCAGTCTTCGGACGAAGTTCTGTTTGAACGATACCGCAAGGGCGATAACGCCTCCTTGCGGACGCTCATCGAACGCCACCATGTGGACCTCCTCCGCTTCTTGTACCGACTGGTGGGCGATCAGGCCGGTGCCGAGGATGTTTTCCAGGACACATTCCTCCAAATTCACGTCTCTGCCGGCACATTCGACGCGACCCGTCGATTTCGCCCCTGGCTTTTCACGATCGCCGCGAACAAGGCCCGGGACTACCTGCGTAAGAAGGGGCGCAGGCGGATGTTGGAATTGTCGGCACCAATCGGCGGGGGAAACGGCGGTGCCAACGGGGGGGATGATTCCGGTACAGCGTTCATCGATCTCATGGAGGTACGCATTCCGTCCCCCAACGCTCGGTTGGATCAGACGGAACTCAATCAACAAGTCCAACGAGCCCTCGCCACTCTCTCGCCCACGCTTCGTGAAATCCTGCTGCTCGCCTACTTCCAACGCCTGAGTTACGCCCAGATCGCGGACGACTTGGGTATCCCATTAGGCACAGTTAAGAGTCGTCTTCACGCTGCGGTTGCTGGATTTGGAAGGGCCTGGAAGCAGTCGCAGGCGATGAGCGAGCGGAACAATGGTTCGTCCGACAACACGATGGACGAATCATCAGATGCTCAAGTAGAGGATGAGCAGGCCAGAGACCAAGGTGACAAGCCAGATGAATCTGGCGAATCCCTCGAACCAGACCGTGGACAACTGCCGTAAGACCGATCCCCATCGTACTGCCTTTTCAATATCACATAAACCTCCCGCTCAACTCTCTTTCCCCTCCCAAGTCCCACTAGACCACCCTCGATCATCCCCAGCATGTCCGACCAACACCCACGCCATCGCCCGCATATTCCATCCGTCGAATCGTTCGAGGCAACCTCGCTGCATGAGCAGGACCAACTCGCGGTCGACGCATGGGTCGATGCATGGATTGAGCGGGGTGGTCGGGGGGGTGTGGCGGGGCTGGATGCGCATAGTGGCGAAGGCACGAATTCCAAACTATCCACACTGTCCACGCAACCAGAAGCCATCAGGCGACTCTCCAACGTCGGTGGACTTCTGCGTCTGCTCGAATCGGGCGGTCCAACACTTCATCCTGGTCTTGTTGACATCACCTACGCCCGAGTCATCCGCGAAGGCCCGACCCTCGCTCAGCAGGCCGAAGTTTCCACCATCGATGAATTGATGCGTGGATCACTTGATAGACCACTTGATAGATCACTGGACGGATTGGCTGCCGAGCGTGATATTCAACTCTGTGAAGCCGACGAAGATGCTCTCGAAGCACTCGTGATGTCGGGATTTGATCCCAGCCGCGTCACCAGTTCGCTGCGTCCAAGAGCCGCGAATCTCCAGAACCTTGGCGACTTAATTGCACAATCACCAGCCCAATTGACTGGTGGGCAGTTGCTTATCGAACGCACGTTTGCGCAGGTGATCCAAACTCAACGCGTCACGCCATTTGAGCCCGTCTCTTCCCGGCGCGGCTCCCTCGCGTGGGCGGACATCATCTCTGTCGCTGCGGTGCTCCTCATAGGCGTGAGCGCGGTCTGGCCCGTCCTCTCGACTTATCGCGCCCATGCCAGTCGCCAAGCCTGCATGGGCAATCTGGCTAATGTCGCCTCGGCCTTTGGTTCCTACGCCAATGACTTCCGGGGTTCCATGCCAATGGCCACCGCCAGTCTGGGCGGTCTTCCCTGGTGGAACGTTGGTAAGGATCCCGCTCAGTCCAACTCTGCCAATCTCTTCACGCTCGCCCGCAAGAACTACGCCGGTCTTGAGCAACTCGCGTGCAATGGCAACGCCCTCTGCTCGCGCCAAGTGGCCGATGATGCAATGGATTGGCCCGCGCTACCCAACGTTTCGTACTCTTACTTCGTGATGTTTGGACGGGCCCGCCCCGCCTTTGGTGCGCCACGCATGGACGCCGACTTTGCTGCTCCGGCCAAGACGGTCGTGCTTGCCGATGCCTCTCCGGTAATCCGCCGCGCCATCACGGGCCAACGCGTCTTCCCGATGGAGAACTCCGCGAATCATGGCGGCGAAGGACAGACCGCACTTCGCCTTGACGGTTCTGCCCTATGGCTGAATACTCCAAACCACGAGGGCGATAATATCTGGCTTCCCGCCGATGTTGAAGAGGTTCTTCGCGAAGTGCAGCAGCAGATGTCCCAGGGGCAAAAGCGCGGCGAGGTTCCGCTGCTCACTCGCCAAGACGCCGCCCAACAACGGGCTATCCGTCTGCTGGGCACTGAATCGCCGAAATCCCTGACGGATGCGTTCGTCGGTCCATAAGCAGAGCGAGTATCACTGTCGTTGGCCATTGGTCAGATTGCGTTCCAGGCGCGAAGAGATTCTTCCCGCCGCGTGTGAACATCGGCCTTCGTATCGTACGTTATGTCCGGCAATGCCATCAGCATCGGTACCTTCGACGGCGTGCATCATGGCCATGTCGCGCTGGTGCAGCGATGTCGCACCTTCGCCAAGGCCAATCGCGGCAAAGCCATCATCCTGGCCTTTGATCCGCACCCTGTCACGCAACTGGCGCCCCAGGCAGCGCCGGCCAGGTTGGTCACATGGGATCGCAAACGGGCACTGCTCATCGAGAATGGTGCCGATGAAGTTGTTCGGCTATCACCAACGCCCGACCTGCTCTCCAAGACCGGCGATCAGTTTCTTGCCTGGGTTTGGGATCAATTCAATCCGGGTTTGATTGTCGAGGGTAGCGACTTCCACTACGGTAAGGGTCGCGATGGCACCATTGCCACACTGTGCAAGTTCGCGACCGCAAAGAGCGCACAAGTCCAGGTCGTCGAAGGTATCGAGGTGGCGCTGGGAGATCATCAGATCGTGCGTGCGAGCAGTTCGCTGGTGCGCTGGCTGGTGGGCCATGGGCGAGTTGGCGATGCGGAGCGCGTGCTTGGCCGGTGGTTTGAACTCGAAGGGACTGTTGTGCAAGGGGATCGCAAGGGACGCACGATCGGCGTGCCTACTTGTAACCTTTCGACCGAGTGCATGCTGCCCCTCGATGGCGTCTACGCGGGGCGAGCGATTCTGCGCACTGGCGAGCAGTTCGCTGCGGTTGTCGCGGTCGGTGCGCGACCCACTGTGTCGGGCGCGCAGCGCCGGGCAGAGGTTCATGTGCTGCGCGAGACATCGAGAGTGAGTGATGTCGGGGCGGGGGGTGGAGTGACGGCGGGCGTGATGCAGGCAGGGTTGCAGGCAGGGTCGCAGGCATGGTCGCTGCTGCCTGGCGTTCCCGAGTACGGATGGCCCCTGCGCGTGCAACTGCATTCGTTCGTTCGGGATGAGGTAAAGTTTCCCAGTTGGAATCACCTGAAGGAGCAGATCGATCGGGACTTGCAGCGGGTCCGCGAGTTGACGCGAGTGTGAGCGAGCGATCGCGGCGTTCAGAACGCAAAGCCCAGCACCAGGAAGTAGTCGAGCACGTTGTTTCGCCCGCTGGGGGCGTTGGACTCGTGGCGATGCTCGACACCAAGACGCAGGTTCATTTTGAGTTCCGGGTCGACCAGCCAGTTGATGCCAGCGCGAGAGACCGCGCGAAAGTCGTCGACATCGATGTGCTTGCCGCTGGGATAAAACTCGCTGTTGGCGTACAGGCTGGTCTTGTCGTTCATCTTGTAGTCGAGGCTGAAGGCGACAATGCCCACTTCTGGCAAGAGCGCGTTCTCACCATTTATTTCACGAGCCGCGCCCAGCCCAACGCGGCTGAGAATCGTCAGTTCCTTGTCCTGGTACACCCTGTAGCCGACCCCGGTCGCGGCGGAGATGCGGGCATCCCATCGCGCCTGTCCATCGACCTCGTTTCGCGTGCTCGCCCATAAGGACCAGGGTGTTGCGCCCAGTTGCCAGTCGTTGCGTGCGGTCAGTTCGCCACGGTCTTGGGTTGTGCCGTAATTATTCTCGCCATAGGCGTAACTCAAGGTTGCGTGCGTAATCTGCAACTTGGTCTGGCGATGTAGCGTCAGGATGGCTCGGAAGTTCTGGCTGTCGATCGGGCCGGTCGTGCCGTTGAGCCCGACTTCGACGCTGCGGCTCCATCCGTCCAGGAACGGCTTCTCGTCGTCTGCAAACAGCGCGTCAATGGGATTGGTGGGGGCGACAAACTCCGCTGGTTTAAGTTCGAGCGGCTTGGCTGGCGGCGGCGGTGGAGTGGGGGCTGCCGCTGGTGTGGGTTCTGGAGGAGAAACTGGTGCTGGCGGCGGGGCGGAAGGTGGGGGAGGAGATGGCGCGGGGGGTGGAGGTGGCGCAAGCACCTTGTCGATCGCTGGCTCGGAGGATGCGATGCCAGTTCGAGGAATCCGGACATCGCCCAGCACGGGATGGCGCAAAACGATCACGCTCTCTTCGACCGCCTGTAAGACGCCTTTGATGACTTCTCCCGATGTCAGTGTCACAACCAACGACGGGCCAGACGAGCCAGGTACATTGGGAGAGGGTGGAGCCGTGGGCGTGGGAGGCGAATTGGGTGGTTGATTAGCCTGTTGGTCGGGTTGCTGAGCGAGCGCGCAAGGGAGGCCGGCCATGAGGACGATGGTCACAGCGATCAGCCCGAGGCCTCGCTCCATCTCTCTGCTCCTGAATCCCGCACCAGAATCGCGTACTAGACGTGCGCATGGACATTCCCGCGCATGCGTAGTGTATCGGAAATCGGCTCCCGCGTCACCACCAAAATGCGAGGTTCGTGCAAAGTTCTCCGCGATCACATGACCAAAATAGTGGAATTCAAGTTTTTGTGACCATCATCGGCCATTTTCAACCACGACCACACCGTTGATCACGACTCCGGTGCATGTTGTGGTGTACTCGAATGGATCGCCCGAGTACATTGCGATGTCGCCATCTTTCCCAACTTCCAATGATCCTACACGCTGCGCGACACCCAAAATGCGGGCCGCGTCGATCGTGACGGTCGCAAGCGCCCCCTCCATGCCCAAGCCGTTCGCTGCAGCGACACCGGCTTCGAAGAGCACGACACGGGCCTTTGGCACGTAGGACTCAAACCCACCTTGGATCGCGACCCGCACGCCTGCGGCTCGCAGTTTCGCGGCATTCTCAAAGGACTTATTCTCCAACTCGCCCACGGCCCGGGCCATGGTTGGATGCACGATCACGTCGGTCTTTGAAGCCTTCAGCAGTTCAGGAACCAGATACGCCTCGCTCGCCGAGTCGAGGATCACACGAATCTTGAACTCTTCAGCCACCCGCAGCACGTTGGCGATGTCCTGCGATCGATTGGCAGTGACGACGAGGGGCAACTCGCCTCGCAGGACCCTGCCCAAAGCTTCCAGCCGAAGATCTCGGGCTGGCGGCTCTTTGGCCTTGCTGTTGTTTTCGTCTGCCACTGCTTTGGTTGCTTCGTCCTTTACTATTTCTACTTTGACCGCTTCTTCGTTCTTTGCCGCGCGGTCGACCTTGGCGGCGTATGCCTGGGCTTTGATCAACTGTTCACGCAGTAACGCGATCATCTTCGCGCGTGTCCCTGGGCTTTGCGAGCCACTCTTCTGGGCCCAGGGAGACAAGGTGACGGCGATAGCGGATTCTGCGACCACAACCGCTTCCTCGGCGGTGTTGCCCATCGTCTTGAAAATCGCCAACTGGCCTGAGACGACCTCTCCAGGCGCGTGCCCAGTTTGGATGGTTGTGATGCCGTAACTGCGAACATACTCGACGAGCGGATCGAGCGGGTTGTATGAATCGATCGCGCGAAGTTCCGGCTGAATCGGGCCACTGCGTTCCAACTGATCCTGATCATGCTCTTGATTGAACAATCCTGAGACACCAACCGTGCATCGTGGATCGATGAGGCCGGGAGTCACCACCTTGGCATCCATCACGCGAAATCCGTCGGGAATCGGCGTGCTCGCCGTGGGGCCAACCGCTGCGATTTTTCCGTCTCGGATCACTACCACGCCGTTGCTGATCGGTGCGCCCGCCATGGTGTACACGACTTCGCCGCGAATCGCTACCTGCGCGAAGCAGGGCATGACAAGGGCGAGCAAAGAGAAGAAGGAAGCACCCAAGGAAGTACCCATGTTGATTCTATTGATCATGTTTGTATTCGTCCGTCCCTACTCATCCCCGCCTGCTGCACCCCATCATGTCATTCGCTTCGCGTCAACTCAGTTGCCCCAGACCTTTCCACCAAACGAGAATCCACCATTGGGAGCACAGCAGAGGTACGGCTCCTGATCTCGTCCGGCGCCAAAGCCGCCGGTCGCGAACAGCCGATCCGCTTCATTGGAAAGATCGAAGACTTTCGCGCCGTCGATCCATGTCTGCTCGACTTTGGTATATACGCTGAATGGATCGCCGTCGAGAATCACGAAGTCCGCATCCTTGCCCACTTCCAATGAACCAACTGAATCTGCTAGGTCGAGCATCTTCGCACCGTCGATTGTCAATGCCCGTAGTGCTGCGTCGCGCGACATGCCGTAGCGGATCGCCAACGCACCGCAGCGACGGAAGAAGCGCGAATCATTGATCCAGTCGTCGGTATGGATCGATGTCGGCACTCCGGCCTTTTCAAGCATCGCCCCAGTATCCATGCGCATGTTGGCCGCTTCGAGTTTGCCGCCCGGCGAGTCGACCAGAATAATCGAACACCCCATGAACTTCGGCTCGTCCTTCGCGATTTGAGCCAGTTCGTCCGCGACCTTCCATGCCTCGCTGGTATGATGCAGCACGAGCCGGAATCCGAACTCCTTCTGGAGCCTGATTACCGTCATAATGTCATCGGCACGGTGCGTGTGAAAGTGAACGATGCGAGTCCCCTCCAGACACTCCACCAGAGCATCGAGCCCGATGTCTCGGTCGGGTACGTCCGCATTCTCGCCTTTGCCAACCTTCTCTCGATACTTCGCCCACTTGTTCTGATACTCCTGGGCCTTGATGTACCGCTCCCGTACCAAGGCTGCGGACTTGCCGCGCGTGCCCGGGAATGGGGCTGCTCCAAGGCTATTGGTTCCGTTGGCCATTTTGATGCCGCCGGGCGGCCAGGGCATCGTTTTTGGAGCAGTCGCCTGATCCGGATAGAAGTACATTCCTTCGATGGTGGTGGCCTTGCGTAACTTGACGTAGATCGTCTGCCCGCTGAGCAAGTGTCCTGATCCGGGCATGATATTGATCGTGGTCAACCCTCCTGAGCGAGCACGATTGAATCCGGAATCACTGGGGTTAATGGAGTCGAGCACACGGACGTCCGGCTGGATGCTCCCCGATCCATCCGCGCCGCCAATGCCACCCACATGGCTATGCGAATCGACCAGCCCGGGAATCAATGTCTTTCCCTTGGCATCGATGATCACGACATCAGTGGCTAACTGCACGGTCTGCGCATCGCCCACCGCCAGTATCTTCCCATGTTGCAGCAGCAGCACGCTGTCTTGAATCGTCCGCACGCCTGCTTTGTTCGCATTCTCTGAGAGGTTGGTAGTGGGGGTGATGGGGGTAATTAGCCGGGCGTGCATGATCGCCGTCGGCTTGTCCTGAGCGATGGCCAAGTTGCCCGTCATCCACACCAGCACGCCGATCAATCCAGCGGCAATTTCAGAGGTTCGCATCATTGAAGGTAGCGGCACTGCGACCTTGATGCAGTCCACCTCTCTGGCACTTCCACTAACCTTCTGGCTACGCTGCTCTTTCAGCCTCGACAGTTCTACCGGATTCACCCTATGGCCCGCATCGTTCACCACCACGCCGACAGCCCCATCAAGATCGACCCCAACCTCAAGCCAGGCGAGACGTCGCCCCTGCCAAATGTCATCCCCTGGCCCCGCGACGAGGCCGGCAACCTCAAGACCATCTCGATCTGCGCGTGCGGCCTCTCCAAAAAGTTTCCCTTCTGCGATGGCACCCACAAACAGTGCAAGAACGAGGAGGCCGGCATGCTGTACCGCTACGACCCAACGACCAAACAGATGATTGGACGCGATCCCGGTTGAGCCTACGTCAGGCAATTTCGGGATATGGTCCAAACCCCTTCACGTTTCTTTTCCTCCTTCCCAGACACCAGCCTTGCCCTGCGACCCACCGTTGGCAGTCGGTGTCGGTGCCTGCACGGAGTGCTGGCCCAGCCTTGGGGCATGACTCCCCGAAGGTGCGCTCACTACCCATTGCCAGAATCCCAGGCCAATTCACTGAACACCGCCCGTCCATTGGTCAATACTTCCGCATTGCATGTGAGAGTGATCGCTCTGTGTTAGGTTGCACATTGCCAGACCCTTTGCCGTGGCACCTAGGAGACTCCCGTGATCAAATTTGCTTGTTTTGGCCTTGGGCTTGCCTCGATTGCTGGTCTGATGACGGTGGTAGGGGGGTCTGAGGTGGTATGGGCACAGGCGGTTGGAACTCAGAAAGAAACCACGCAGTTGACGATGAACGAGGCGCAGCGAGCCTTGATCAACTCGGCGGTTCGCAATCAATTGAAGTTGCCTGAGAACGAGCCGATCACGATGAAGCAACGTGCTGGGGTGACGTCGCTCAACCTCGCCGGGACGCAGTTGACTGACCAGGGACTTGCGTTGGTCGCAGATAGGGCTATGGGGTTCATATCGCTGACGAAGTTGAATGTTGCATTCACACGAGTGACGGATGAGGGTGTCAAGTTCCTTGCTAGCGAGAAGTGCGGACTCAAGTCGCTGACCGATCTTGATCTGTCGATCACCAGTGTGACTGATGAGAGTGTCAAAGCGATAACGAGCGAAGCCACCAACTTGGCAACTCTTACGTCGCTCTCGCTTGAAGGTACAAAGGTGACCAACGCGAGCGTGACGACGCTGACGCGGGCGACAACGGGACTCAAGGCTCTCAAGATGCTTAATATCAGTTGCCCTGGCATCGACGACGCGGGGCTCAAGGAACTAGCGTCTGCGGATACCAGTCTTGCGGGGCTGACATCGCTGAGCGTTCGGAAGACTGGGGTGACGGATGTCGGCGTCAAGGAACTATCCAGGTCAACGTCGGGCCTTCGATCGCTGCAGCGGCTTGACCTGAGCAACACGCTGGTGAGTGATTATGGTGTCAAGGAACTGGCAAAGGCAGATACGGGCCTCAAACTGCTTACGAGGCTCGACCTCTCGCAGACGCGAGTGACCGATGCGAGCATTGCGATGCTCGCCGATGAAAGCGCTGGCTTCAGTCTGCGGTCTAGGCCAGACGTCTCGGGTACGAAAGCCACGGCCAAGGGTGTGAGTTCGCTGCAGGCACGCTGGCCCGTAAACTTCTTCAACAGCTTCGGCAACAATGATCCAGATGCCCGGGATCCAGATTCCCGGGATACAGATGCCGGATGCTGAGCGATAGCGGCCACGCACTTGACCACACACAACACAATGCTACCTGCATGACGGCTCCAAATTGCCCAACGCCCTCCTCAGAATCCAAGGCCGCGCAGATCGTGCGTCGAGCCGTGGCCTCGCGGCGCAAAGTTCTCGAAGAACGTGTCGGCGGAGCGACAAGGATTCTCGCAGGCGACGCTGACGGGGTTGCCGGTGTCTACGTGGATGTGTTTGCATCCACGGACGGTAGAGGGGCGGTCGTGAATGTTCACGAAGGGCGAGCGCCGAGTTGGTTTGATGGAGAGCGGATGGCGAAAACGATTCTGGATGCGCTCAATGCGGAGTTGCCCGCCAAGTCGCGGGTGCAAGGTCTATACATCAAGCCCTTCGCGAAGGACCGATCACGCCTTGGGGGTGTATTGCCCGAGATCGTGACACGTGCGCAGCCATCTGCGGGCGACGCGCTGCCCGAGGCATTGATCATTCGCGAGCACGGGTGGAACCTTGAAGTACGCCTGTTCGATGGATTGTCCACCGGGCTGTTCCTCGATCAGCGCGAGAATCGAGCGGCGGTGCATGCCTGGGCCAAGGCGCGCAGCGAAATAGCCAAGCGAGAAAACAAGCCGCCGCCCGCGTTGCTGAACACGTTCGCATACACCTGCGCCTTTTCCGTTGCCGCGGCGGCGGGTGGGGGGGGTACGCTCACGACGAGCGTCGATGTCTCGTCACGATACTTGGACTGGGGCAAACGCAACTTCGCCCACAACATCATCGACATCGCTCCGCACCGTTTCGCGCGGATGGACACCTTTGAGTTTGTGGACTACGCCAAGCGCAAGGGGCTTCGTTACGATCTGATCATTCTCGATCCGCCAAGTTTCGCGGCGGGCAACAAGCGTAAAGGCATCAAGGCCTGGAGCAGTGTGGAGGACTATGCAAGATTGGTCCGCGAGTCTGCCCAGCTTCTCACGCCGCGTCCGCGCGGCCAGCCCCAAGCCCGTGATGGTGCGTTGGCATTTCCCAGTATCCTCGCATCCACCAACACCCAAGAACTCTGCCAGCCTATGGCCCAAGGCGGGACACGCCTGCAACGCGAGGTGTCGAAGGGATTGAACCACGTTCCAACATGGCTGACACTTCCGGCAGAACCCGCAGACTTTTCCAAGGACAAGTCTCGATTCACAGCCTGCTGGTTCGTGCCTTGAGCATGGTTTCTGCCCCCGATTGAAGCAGAAGCCCAACCGCCGGTCCCACAGTCGCCAACCGCGAATGACGATCCTATTATCACGTCCGCTGGAGAGGTGGCCGAGCGGCTGAAGGCGGCGGTTTGCTAAACCGTTGTACCGGTTTTGGCCGGTACCGGGGGTTCGAATCCCCCCCTCTCCGCTTCAGTTGACCCCCCGTTTGCATCCGCTGTGATTGCAGTGGTTTGCGAACGGGGGGTCATTGTTTTTGCGTGTGGTGTCTCTCGGTGGTGTTCACGTTTGCATTCGTGTGTGATGCCGAAAGTACCGCTGGCTGCCAATGCCGACGGGCAGCTCGAACCCAGCGAACGGTTCTACTTCATGTACGATGAGCGCTGGCGGATCGTGGCGACGTTCCGGGACCAGGACGCGAATGCCAAGGAATCGTTTGTCTACCACGCAAGTGGTCTTGCAGGGCGGGGCGGTTCCTCGTATATTGACAGTGTGATTCTGCGTGACCGCGACATCAACAACTCTGGCGGCTGGACCGGCGCTGGCGACGGCACGCTGGAAGAGCGGCGGTATTACGCCCAGAACTGGCGGGCCGATGTGGTCGCGCTCACCAAGAGCGATGGTCAGCCGGTGGAGTTCATCCGATACTCAAGTTATGGCCGGGCCCAGGCGTTCGCCGCGGCGGACGTGAATCGCGATGGGGTGGTCAACAGCACCGACGCGGCGGATTGGGACAACCTCTACACCGAGGCCAGCTCGAACGCGGCGATCCCGGTGGACTTTGACTTCGATGGCGCAGCGTTCGATCCCGCCGAC
>Ga0163144_10002337_pt1 | contig 43933 bp, 29 predicted proteins | sample OliLak19BULKMAT1_FD_123175 | JGI IMG/M metagenome (GOLD analysis project Ga0163144, IMG submission 123175) | Freshwater microbial mat bacterial communities from Lake Vanda, McMurdo Dry Valleys, Antarctica - Oligotrophic Lake LV.19.BULKMAT1 | ecosystem: Environmental > Aquatic > Freshwater >...
AGCGCTATCCGCTGGCGGTCAAAGTCCGACTGGTGATGGACAACCTCAACACCGACGACCTCGCCTCGCTCTACCAGACCTTCCCGCCAGCCGAAGCCCGTCGTCTCGCCGAGCGCCTCGAAATCCATTATACTCCGAAGCACGGCAGCTGGCTGAACATCGCGGAAATCGAATTAAGCGCGCTCAACGGCCAGTGCCTCGATCGTCGCATCCCTTCGTCCGAGGCGATGCGCAGTGAAATCGCGGCCTGGCAAGCTGACCGCAATCATCGCGGAGCACCGGTCAACTGGCGCTTCACCACCAAGGACGCGCGAATCAAACTCACCCGCCTTTATCCGAAATTATAGACGTTACAGGTACTAGCTGGATTGGCGCGCCCTCGTTCCTGAGGCTCGCAATGACCATGAAAGGTGTGAAATTTCCGGGCTAGAAACGCGCATCCGCTTCGCTTCTGCTCCTTTTCCCCGCCAATCATTCTTCCATGCCGACCAGCGACCACGTCATCCTCCGCGAACTCCTGGCGCATGAGCCGGGTTGGCTTTCCGGGACCGCACTGGCTGCCAAACTGGGAGTTAGCCGGGTAGCCGTCTGGCAGCACATGGAGAAGCTCAGGGCCGCGGGATACGAGTTTGAGGCCCAGCGTTCCCGCGGATACCGCATCGCGGCCCGCCCAAAGACGCTTCACACCGTCTCGATCGAGACCCAGCTGAAAGTGCGGCCGCGGAATTTCTCATTCGTGGTGCATGATGAAATCGACAGCACCAACGACGAAGCAGCCCGCGAACTCGCGGCCGGTCGCGCCGCCCCCTTTGCCATCCTGGCGCGCCGCCAGACCAAGGGTCGCGGGCGTTTCGGTCGGACCTGGCACAGCGAGTCCACCGGAAACCTCTACGCGAGTTTCGCATTTCGCCCGCGCGTCGCGCCGGAACGCATGCAGACCTTCACGCTGTGGATGGGCCTGAATGTGTGCGAACTGCTTGCCAACTTTGCCCAAGTCACCCCCGGGATCAAATGGCCAAACGACATCCTTTTCGACGGACGCAAGGCTGGCGGCATGCTCACGGAAGCCCGGGTCGACTCCGATGAGATTCGCGACCTGATCTTCGGCCTCGGGCTCAACGTCAACAGCCCGGAAACCGGCTTGCCGCCCGATCTCGCCCGCCGCGCCATCTCACTGGCCGACGTGACCGGAGCACCCTTGGATCTCAACCGACTCGCGGCCGCCCTGATCGGCCGGGTGCTGCTGGCGTATCAAAACTTCACTGAAGGCGAGCATGTGAAGAGTTTCGCCGATCTCTGGCATCGTTATGATCTGTTGCGCGGCAAACCAATCACGCTGCTCGAAGGAGGGCGGCGGCATCATGGAATTGTCAGCGGCCTCGATGACGAAGGAGCGCTGCTATTGCGGGACACGCGGGGCAAGGTCCACCGGTTTCGGGCCGGAGAAGTCACGCTGGAGAAGACCACGTGAGCGAGCTTCCCGCCATCGACTGTCGAATCACCTCTTTCTGCTCTAGCCATTCGCGTAGGTTCACGCCAATAGGGTGGGAACGAAATGTCTGAACTCGCGCCCGCCATTGAAGTTTCACGCCTGGTTAAGTCCTATGGCGGAGTTGTCGCCGTCAGCGACATCAGCTTTACCGTGCAGCGCGGCGAGATCGTGGGCTTTCTCGGACCCAACGGAGCCGGCAAGTCGACGACCATGCGAATCCTGACGGGCTATCTTCCGGCCACGTCGGGCAGCGTGACGATTTGCGGGATCCCGGTCGCGACCCACCCGAACGAAATCAAACGCCAGATCGGCTACATGCCGGAGAATAATCCCTTGCCCGAAGATATGCGGGTTTCGGAGTACCTGTATTTTCGCGGACGGCTAAAGGAGATTCCGCGCCGCAAATTGGGTCCGCGAATCGACGAGGTGCTTGAGGTCTGCGACCTCAAACGGGTTCGCCACAAGATCATCGGCCAACTCTCGAAAGGGTATCGGCAACGTGTTGGCATTGCGGAGGCCATTCTCGCTGAGCCGCCGGTCATCATCATGGACGAGCCGACGATCGGTTTGGATCCGCATCAGATTCTCATCGTCCGCGATCTCATCAGCAGCCTGCGAGGGCGGATGACGGTGATCATCTCCTCGCATATTCTGCCGGAGATCGAGATGACTTGTGATCGGGTGCTGATCATCAACCAAGGTCGCGTCGTAGCTCAAGGCACTCCGGCGGAACTGCGCCAGGAAATCTTTGGGCATTCGACTTACGAACTCGAGCTCGCTGGTGATCTCGCCGCGCTTTCCCCGGTTCTGTTCAGCGTGGAACCTACGTTGCAGATCACCGAACAAGCCGGGCCGCACGCGGATGGTTTTCAGCGTATAACTCTGACGACGGCGCGGGAAGACGAACTCGGCGATACCCTGCTCCCCGCCCTGCTCTCCGCCGGGTATCGCGTGCGTGGGCTGACCCGCGCCCACCCGACCCTCGAAGACGTTTTCCTCGCGGCCACCCGCCGCAGCTGGGATGCAGTCGTTCCCGCGGATCGGCTGGCGCACCTTGACTCCAAACCAGACCCCAGCGGAACGGTTGCGAGATAAGCGCAACTCGAGCGGAAGTCGTATGTCACCCTTTCACCGGCACGCATGAAGCACATCCTCACCTTGCTTAGTCACGAGATTCGCATGCTGCTCGTCAGCCCGGCGACGTATGTGGCGGCAACCTTGTTCCTCGCGTTCATGGGGCTGATCTTCACGAAGATCCTGGAAATCTATAGCAGCGCGCCGCAGGAGCTGTCTCCGGCCGCCGTCTATTTTCAACTCTTCTGGCTGCCGGCCTGTGTGATGGTGCCGCTGCTCACGATGAAGTGCCTCGCGGAAGAACGCCGGCTGGGCACGATCGAAACCCTGCTCACCACGCCGGTCACGACGACCGAAGTGGTCCTGGCGAAGTTTGGCGCGGCCTATTTCCTGTATGTAGCGCTGTGGCTCTCGACCAGCGGCTTCTTCGTTATTTTGCGAACGTTTTCCGGCGAAGCCTGGTTCCTTGATGCGGGCCCGCTGCTCGGCGGGTTTCTTTTCATTGCGGTGTCGGGACTGCTCTTTGTCGCATTGGGTGTCTTCGCCAGTTCCGTCACGAGCAACCAATCGGTCGCGGGTATTTTCAGCTGTGTCCTGCTCGCCACTCTGATCCTCGGCGGCAATGCCGTCTCCGACTCGGCGTGGCTCGCGGAAGGTGCGCTGCGGCCGGCCAAGGCGGCGATCGAGTATGCACACGTGTTTTCCCATCGGGACGATTTTGCCCGCGGCGTCATCGACACGCGGCACGTGTTATTTTACTTCAGCGGGACCGTGCTCGCGCTGATCTTCAGTATCCTGAGCGTCGAGGCCAAGCTACTCCATGCGTAACCGCGTTTCGTTGAGCATTGAAGGTGAGCCGGTGAACGTGCGGGCCTAAACCTCTTTCCGAAACACCCTCAACGCCCTCCGGCCCCGACGCTCCGCTCCCCTTTCACCCTTTCCTTCTTCCGCAACCCATGTCTTTCACCAGCTTCCGCGCCGTTCGCTGGCTGCGTACTCTCAATCTCGTGCTCCAGGCGGTGTTGTTCATCACCCTGGTCGGCGGGTTGAACTATGTCGCCAAGAGTCACGCGTGGCGCTTCGACCTCACGAAGCAACGGAAGTTTTCGCTCTCCCCGGAGACGCTGTCGTACCTCAAAGTCCTCCCGCGGCCCGTCCACCTGATTGTGACCCTTGGGCAGGACAACGAGAACCCGGAACTCAGTGGCCTGCTCCACGAATTTCGTTACGCCACCGAGAGCCGCGAGATCGGACTCATCACCACCGAGATGCTCGATCTATATCAAAACCGCCGGCGCGCCGAGGAACTGGGAATCGAAAACTCCGATGTTATAGTGATCGTGTCCGGCGATAAGCGCCGGGTCATTCGGATCGATGAACTCTATAGCATGAAAGACCGGCAGCGGCATGCCTTCCAGGGCGAGCAAGTGCTGACCGCGGGGATCCTGGATGTCGCCAGCGCGGAGCGGTTGAAAATTTATTTTCTGGTGGGCCACGCCGAGATGCGCCTCTCCGATCCCGATGCATCGCGGGGTCTCACGGCGGCGCGTAATCAATTGAAGTTACGGAATTTCGAGGTGGAGGAAATCGACCTCACCGTCGCGCGCAAAATCCCGGAAGACGCCGCCCTCCTTGTGGCGGTGGCGCCGCAAAGCAGTTACTCGAAAGTCGAGCAGGAGATGCTCCGCCAGCACCTAAGCACCAATGCCGGCCGGATGGTGCTCTTTCTCGCCCCGGGAATGAGCGCGTCGGCGCTGGGCTTGGACGATCTTTTGCTGGACTGGGGCGTGCTCGTGCACGACGACCTGATCTGGGACAACGGCCCGGAAAACATCGCGGAAAACGGCGATCTGCTGCTCTATGCGTTTACCCGGCACCCGGTCACCCAGACCCTGCTTGATTACGGTTGGAAACTGCGCCTCGGCGTAGCGCGGACCGTATTGCCCGATCCAGGTCGCTCGGCGGGCAGCGGACTCAACACCGTGGCCCTCGTCGCGACGTCCACCACGGCGTGGGGCGAACGGGATTATCGCCGCGGCGAGTTCAAGTACACCCCGGGCATCGACACGCGGCCCATTCGCGGACTCGAACCAGCGGATCGTTTAAGCGTGGTCGTCGCTTCGGAACGCCTCGCGGTCCGGGACAACCTTCCCTTCAGCGTTCGCGGTGGAAAGCTGGTGGTTTTCGGCACGGGTGACATGATCGCCAACAGCCGGCTCGATAGCAGCAATCTCGCGGTACTCCTCAATGCGGTAAACTGGAGCGTCGATCGCGACCGCCAACTCAGCGTGCCTCCCCGGCCCATCGAGCGTTTTCAACTCTCGCTCAGTGCGGCCGATTTCACGCGTCTCCGCTACGCCGTGCTCCTCGGATTGCCCGGAGCCGCCCTGGCGCTGGGACTCCTTGTTTATTGGACGAGACGCACTTGAGGCCTCGTCCACTCATCACCACGCTAACGCCGAATCGCCGCCCTCCTTCGTTCGTCCGCCGATCCGCCTTCGCTGTTCACCGCTCACGTTTTATTTTTCAACCCGGCCCCGCCTGTGCGCACCAAAGTCACGCTCGTCCTCATCTTCCTGAACGTCGCGCTGTTCTTCTTCATCTTCAAGTTCGAGCGGAACTGGCGGACGGAAGCCGCCTCGCTCGAGACTCGCCGCCGCGTGCTCGGGCCCGAGGCCGCCGATATTCGCACGCTCGAGATTACGCATCACGCCGACAACACCACGTTCCGCCTCGAACGCACCCGCGACACCTGGTTCCTCACCGAACCGCTCAACTGGCCGGCCAACCCGCATGCCGCCAGCAGCATCGTGCACGAGCTGCAGCTGCTGAAGAACGAAACCAGTTTCTCCGTCGCGGACCTCGCGCTGAACCGCCAGTCGCTCGCCGACTACGGTCTCGAGAAACCTAAACTCACGGTCGCGTTCACGTCCGGCGACCCAGCCGGAACTCCGGGAGTCTCGCGGCCCACGACGCGGCTCGACATCGGCGATACCACCGGGGATGGCAAACGACTCTACGTCCTCTCGCCCGACCAGCAGCGCATCCATGTGGTGAACCGCAGCCTCGTCGACACCCTCTCCGTTCCACTCGAACAACTGCGCGCCGAAACCTTGTTGAGTGTGCGCGTCTTCGAGGCCCGATCCCTGAGCCTCCAGACGGCCAGCGCGGACCTGGCGCGGCCCGGCTCCAGTGGGGTCCGCGTGCGTATTCGTCGCGATGGTACACGCTGGACCTTTGAAACTCCCGTCATCGCCCGCGCCAGCAAAACCGCGGTGGAACTGGTGATCAACGAGCTCAATGCACTGCAGCCAAAGACCTTTGATCCAGCCACGCGGCCCGCCGCCTTGCCGTCGGAGTCCCCGCGCCTCCGCATCATGATCGAGGGCAACAATCGCCACGAAACCTTGTTTCTGGGCGAACAGGTGCGATCGACCCCGCCCGCCGCCGGTGCCACCCCGACTGCGAGTGTCACGCCTCCGTCCGGCAGTCCAACCGCGCCAGCGACGAAGGCAGGCGAGGAGTATTACGCTCAACTCGACGGGCGTGAGGCACTGTTCACCGTGGTTATGCCCACCGCATTGATTGAATCCCTGCGCAACGCGCAGGAATCGGTCCGCGAAAAGCGGATTCTCGACTTCGATCCCGCTACGGTTTCCGCCATTACGATCGCCGCTCCCATTCAGCCGAACCAAGCGCCAATCACGCTGCAACGCCTCGAGTCGGCCCCCGGCCAAACCCGCGAAGCGGAACAGGCATGGCAACTCGTCTATCGCAGCGATGGGGCGCAAAGCCCGCAAACTTCGCCCGCGGAAACAACCGAGGTCCGCCGCTTACTCGAACGCCTCACGCTGCTGACCGCGGAGCAGTTTAAGAGTGATGCGCCCACCAGCGCCGATCTCGAAGACTGGGGCTTCAATCGCCCCTTGCGCCAGGTTACTCTCGCCTTCTCCGGCAACACGCCTCCCCTCGTCCTGAGGATCGGCACGGATGCCACCCGCACCGTCACGTACGCCCGCGTCGGCACCGCGACCGATCCCGGGGCTTCCATTTACGCCGTCAATCCCGCCATTCTCCGCGCCCTCGATCTCTCCCCCAATGTTTGGCGCAACCGGGCCGCGGGTGAGCCCTTGCCCGCGTCCGCTCGCGTCTCGGCCCTCACCTTGAAGGATCTCGCGGAGAACCGCGCTTTGGCCGAGTTGACGCTTACCCCCACCGGTGCGCCGACAGATCCCGGGCGCGACCCGAAAGCCGTGGCGGCCGTTGTCGCGGCCTTGCGCAATCTGCGGGCAAAGGACTTTGTATCCGGTGGTTTCACGGAACGAGTTGCCCCCAACGACGCGCCCTGGCGTTTTCAACTCGATGCGGCGATCTCCTCACCGGGTCTCGCCGGGTTGGAACAGACCCGCATCTTCACCCTCCTGCTGACCGAACGTCTCTCCGGTAGCCAACAGTTCGCGGGGAGCAAGGAACTCGATATGGTTTTTTCGCTGGACCAAGGTCTCGTTGATGCCCTGTGGTCACTCGCTTATGGCGAACGTGATCCAGGTCCACCCCCAGCCCCGAAGCAGTGAGGTTGCGCGTGGGTGCACGAGCGTGCGCCTTGCCGCTGGCTCCGCCCCTTCCGGTCGACCGACCTCCAGATTGCCTGGCGCCAAACCCGCAATGGGTCTCCGTTCGTGGTTGGAAACAGAGCCCGTCCTTCCCGTAACATGAGATTGCCCGGATCACGGAATCCATCCCTCCGGCTCGCCGCGCGGCCCTGAACCTGTATTCGTAGCGTCCACGGAAAAGCACCGATGCAAACCACGGATCATGTCAAAGGAGGGTATGACTTGATCGCCTCTCACCGCAGGGGCGAACGGAACGGCGCGGCATCGCGATTCGAAGGGCTCGGGCTCCGTGGTGCCACGGGCGGCCTGTTACCCGTGTTTCCACTCCCTGCCGGATGAGCCGCTGGTCCCAGCTCTGCGCCCAAACAGCTCGCCTCGGCTTGAGCTGGGCGGGTTCGTTCGTGCGGTGGACCCTCTGGCTGGGACTGTGCATCCTGCTGGCGTTTCAAATCTATGTGGTGTCCGTCAGTGAACTCGCTCTGCCGGAGTTCGTCCTTCGCCGGTTGGAAGCCAAACTTGAGGAATCCGGACTGCGGGCGACTTTTTCCCGAACATCATTCGATCCCGTCGGGCGCGTTTTGATGGAGAATGTGGCGCTCTCGCTACCGGCTTATGCCGAGCCCGTGGCGACCGCTCGCGCCGTGTTTGTCCAATTCAACCCTTTGATGCTCGTCGTCGGACAAGCGGAACCGCTCGAAATCAGAATCATGGACGCGAGCGTCGCGGTTCCCGCCATGCTTTCGACCACCGGACGCCCCGTGGAGCTGGTGACCGACTTGGATGCGACCCTCGAGCCGGGCGAGAAGGCGTTTATCATTCGGCAACTCAGCACGCGCGTGGCCGGAGTGGCCGTTTCCGCCCAAGGCACCGTCCTGCTGCCACGACGAACGACGGCGGCACCGCTGACCATCGGCGGGACAATCATCCGGGAGTTTCCCACGATGGCCCGACAGGCACTCGCCTGGTCGCAGCAGGTCGAGCGCTTCGAGGATCCGAAGATCAACCTCGAACTGGCTCCGTCGGAATCCGGCGCAACCTCGATCAACGTGACGCTCCTCGCGCGCGCCGCCCGCCTGGACCAGCCGGCGGCGGTGCAAGTGACCGCCTTGCGGGCCAGCACGCGAGTGCTGCTCCTGGAGAATGCGCCAACGACCTGGATCGAAGTCAGCGCCGCCGAAATCAAGATGGGGAACGACGTCGCCATATACCGGATACATGCGAATGTTTACGGACGACTGCAGTCGAATGGTCTGAGATTCGACATGCGCGAAATCGCGCTCACGGCGGACGCCGTGCGAGCGGCCGGCATTCCGCTGAGCGGCATTTCCGCCCAGCTGTTTCCCCGACCGTATCCGTTTTTTGAAGTCATCGCGACCGCCAACCTCTTCGACAAGCCCCTCAGCGTGAGCGGCCAAACCGACCTGCTGGCCGGCACCGCGAACGTCATGGCGCAAGGCGACCTGTCGCCGCGGATCCTCGATGCGTTGAGCGAACGACTGGAGGTCCGAGTGCAACGCTTCTTCGATTTCGAGAGCCTGGCGATCGACCGGGCGGAAGTCCGTTTCGGCGAAAAATGGGCGTTCGAGAAACTCCTCGCGAGCGTGCGCGTGGATGGCATCAACGCCTTTGGGGTTCGCATGACAGATGGTATGGCGGTGGTCGAACTCGACCCGCAGCGCTTCTATGCGCCGGAAGCCTTTGCCCGCGTCGGGGACAACTTTGCCAGCGGTTCCTACGAGCAGAACTTTTCCACCCTGGAGTTTCGTTTCCTCCTCGCCGGCCAGCTGCGTCCGCTGGCGATTTCACCCTGGTTTCGCGAATGGTGGCCGAATTTTTTCCAACAACTCGAATTCCCCACCGCACCTCCCGAGGCAAGTGTCGACGTGCGGGGCTTCTGGAAGGAAGGCCACCGGACCTCGGTGTTTGTCCAAGCCGACGCGCTCAAGCCGATTATCCGCGGAGCAGACTTCGACCGCGTGCGCACGCGGCTTTTCATTCGACCGGGATTTATCGATGGACTCGATGTCATGGGCTTCCGCCCCGAAGGCGACGTCCGCGGCCGGTTCACGTACGTGATTGATCGGGATGCATCCAAATGGCGGTCCTTGGACCTCGCACTCGACTCGAATGTCGATCTCGCGATCGCGTCGAAAATCGTGGGTCCGATGCTGATTCCCGTGTTGAAGCCGTTTCAGCTCACGGCTGTTCCCCGCCTCACGGTGGCGGGCCGTTTCACGGGACCCGGGGCGCCGGAAGGCATCCACCGCAAGGTCCAAGTCGATGCGCGAACGGTGGGTGGATTTCGCTTCTATAATTTTCCCCTGCAGGACGTGTCGTTTCGCGCCACGCTCGATGATGACGACCTCACGGTGGAAGAGATCGAGGCGGTTTTCGCGGGCGGCGCATCCGCGGGTCGCGCGCAGGTTATGGGCCTCAGCAACGAGCGCCGGCTGGGCTTCGACGTGCAAGTCCGCGATGCCAGTCTCGGTCAGGCGGCTGCAACCCTTCAGGCCTTTCTTGCCCAGCAGAAGGGCCAACTGGCTCCACCGGTCGGAAAATTCGTCCAGGAAAAGGCGAACGTGCGACTCGACTTCGCCGCTTCGGCCGAGGGTCGCTATAACGACCCCTTCAGTTTCCACGGCGCGGGCAACGCCACGTTGCAGGGTGCGGAACTCGGCGAAGTTTCTCTCCTTGGGGCCCTCTCGGAGCTCCTGAGCTTCACCACGCTACGCTTTAACACAGCTCAGACCAACTTCCGAATCGATGGGGCTAAACTCGTGTTTTCCGAAGTTAAACTCCAAGGTGCGAACGCGGCGATCGATGCGCGCGGCACATACGCCTTGGACCGCCGGGACCTGGACTTCAACGCGAAGCTCTTCCCGTTTCAGGAAAGTGAAAACGTCTTCAAGTCCGTGGTCGGCGCAGTGCTGAGTCCGCTTTCGAATGTCTTCGAGGTGAAGCTCTCCGGGTCACTCGATAAACCCGAATGGGCTCTGCTGCTCGGGCCGACGAATTTCCTGCGTTCCCTGGCTTCCGACGCGCTCGAAGGAAAGGGTCTTCCGGCCGCTGATCCGGCGGCAACCACCCCACCGACGCCGGCGAATTCCGCTCCTCCCGATTCCACCGCACCCGCTCCGGCACCCGGTTCAAGCGCACCCGAGCCGCCCGTCAACCGCTCAACAGGCGAAGCCACGGTTCGCTTCAACGTGCCTTCAGCTTCGGTCCCCTAACGCTTGCTCTGGCCGCTGCTCAAGACGACCAATGCGGGACGACCAATGGGGTCAGGCCGTTGTTTGTTGATTTTAGCAGTTGCGATGTGTGCTGCGGGTATTTCGAGAAAGTGAAGGTGGCCATAAATTTAATAACATCCTATTCTCTATCGTTTAACACGTAATCGATCACGGCAATTTTTGGCGAAATCCTACTCCAATCCAGGACTGGGCGAGCCAGAGTCTCCTCACTGACATCGCTCGTAGCCGACTCGATTAACCTCCCCAAAAATCAACAAACAACGGCCTGACCCCGTTCGAATCGCCCCTGGCTTTTTCCTCGCCACGGGTCGTGGGTATCGACTTCGCGCGCAGGGCGCCGACCCCGGATGAGCTGGAGCGGATCGAGGTCTATAGATGCGCCGGGGCGCCCGGGTGAGTCAATCCGACGGGCTCTGGCTGAAACATGCCACACGCTCATCACCTCACGCAGCCGGCGACCGGTGCATGTTTCAGCCTGACCTTGGCCGCCAGGGCCGCTGACGATTGGCAAAAGAAGAAGGCAGGAGGATGAGTCCCTTCTTCTGCCATCATTCTTCTGCCATTTTTCGATGATCCGGGTGTAGGCCGCAACGGCCCCGGCGAAGTCCCGCCGGCTCATTTTGTCCCGCCCTTCGGTCATCGAAACCGGCCATCACTGGCTCGTGGCAATCTGCCTCGATCGGTTCTGCACGGTATGAGCGGTCATCATGAACTCCGGCGAAACATCCAGATCGAATCCGATGCCCACCCCTAGTTCGCCCTGCGGCAGTCTTGCACGCTTTAGACGTAGCTCGAAGCCCGCGTAAATGGCGTCCCAGCGGGAGAATGCCTTGGCCACGTCGGGCCGGAATTGCGGGGTGGCTTCGTAGGCCAAGAGCTGATCGTCGGCCCGAAACACGACCGAGATCTCCCCGCGGCGGGTCGTCTCATTGGGCCGGAACGCCCAGCCGCGCACGCGGATTTCGACCAGGTCGATCACGACGTCCTCGATGAAATAGGAGGCGTTGCTAATCTCGGCCGGTTCCCCCACTGGAACGGGGCGGGGCCGGGCGAAAGGCAGGGCGGTTTGGGGCAAACGGTAGATGCCGCGCTCCCCGGTGGCGCGGATGAGCGCGTCGGCGCGCTCAGGATCGGGATAGGGGGCGACCAGGGCGTGGGCAAACGTGCCGTGCTCCCGCCATTCCCACACGGTATTTTCGGCCGCCGCCGCGAAGATGCGACCGGAATTCTCCTCGGTGAGATTGGCGGCGAGATTGAAGCTCGCGAGGGCGCCCAAAATCGGGGCCGGCCACCACGCGACGCGCGGCTGCCGGGTGAGGAGGCGCTCCAGCAGGAGCCAGATCAGCAGGCCCCACGCGACTGAGCTGAGAATCACGTAGCGCGACGCCACGGGCGCCCACTCGTTCGAAAGGAGAGCGCGGCCCCATGCAATCATTGCCATCGCGGCGACACACCAGCCGATGATCGCGAAAGCGAAGCCTTCGCGCGAAGTGGCGCCCCGCATGGCCGCGAACCCGGCGCCGACCAGGAAGAGCCCGCCCAGCCACGGCGCCAAGGCATGATCGCCGATGGCCGCTGAACTGCCCACGAGGCGCAGCGCGTAGACCGCGACGGCGAGCAGATCCGAGATACCCGGCATCGGGTGGCCGGGATTGAGCGCGAAGCCGGCGAAAAACGTCGCCAGCGTCACCGCGCCGGCTGCGCTCCAAGCCCAGGCCGCTCGCCGCCGGCGTTGCAACGCGAGCAGCACCAGACCGACCGGCCAGACCAGCAGTCCATGCGCGAGCGAATAGCTGGCCAGAAACGCGGCCGCGGCCGCGACCAGCAGACCGCCGCGGCTGCCCGCCGCCAGCGCCCCGAATGCCGTGACCGCCACCAGCACGACGAAAAAATGATCGATGGATGAGCCGGCCCAAAAGAGGCTCTCGTGGTGTTGCAGGTGAAAGACCGCCAGGCCGAACACCGCCGCGAGCCGCAGTCGCGCCGGACCTGATTGCTCCCGGGCCAGCAGCACGCCGAAGGCACCGGCCAGGAAAAGATTTCCGATGACGGCTAGAACCGCGAAATCTATGCCGCCCGACAGCCAGTAGCACGCCGCGAAAATCAGGCGGCTCGCCAGCATCCGGTGCTCGTTGTTGACCGCGAGGCACTGGTGAACGAACTCGTTCCACCCGCCTCCCTCGCTGATCTTCAGCAAAAAGGCCAGCACGGTGTCGAACTCGTCCCAGTTGGGCACGTTCCTAATCCAAGTTGCCACCTGAACGGTAAGGAAAGCCAGCGGGGCCGCCGCGCAGGCGACGTAGGCCAGAGTGGCGAGGCGGGATAGTTTCGGGACGCGCGAATCGAAACGGGCCGGAGGAATGGCGGCTGGACGATGAAACGGCACGAACAGTCAGTGGAGTTTACGGGCTGAAAGCATCAGAAGTGGCCGCCGAAGGGGTTGGAATCGGCTGCGGGTGGCACGTATCGATGGAGCGGAGTGCTGGCGGGAGACAATCGGAGTTACCTGACATTTTTGTCAGGTTGGCCGTCCGGATGATCGCGGTTCGCAAGGCGCCGGATCCGGAGGGGCTTTCCTTGCGCCCGGGCGGTGAACAATCTTTCCGGTTTTTCCATTACGGAACGCGGGGAGCGTCCTTCAAACGACCGTTTTCATCCCGCATGTATCCATCAAGGCGCTCAAGCGGCACGGTTTTAAATCATTCGCTGATCCGACCACGCTCCGGTTCGTTTCGCACGTCACCGATTCGCGTACACGCTCCGGAGCCCTCCATCCCTTTGCTCATGTTCCCCTCCGACGTATCCGCGTCTCCCGCGTCGGAAAGATAGTGGTTGCCCATCATGCAGCACCCATTCGCCTGATAATGGTAGCCACGTCTTGCCCGTGGCCACCGGTTCGAACGATTTCCCGCGACGATTCTCGGGTGAAAAGCCCCATGGCCAAGAAAGTTTTATCAAATCAAGAAATGGAATTGCCGGAGAGCTTCCCAACCTTCAACTAGGGTGAACCCCTCAATGAAGTTGCTCCCTCTGTCTTCTCAGCGTTCGTGGCTGGAACGGGTGTCGCTCACCCTGGCTGGAATTCTAGTGATGATCGGCGGGATGACCCTGCTCGGATGGCTGTTTTCCCTTGATGAGCTTACCTTGCCCATCGCCGGTTTTGCTCCGATGAAAGCGAATTGCGCGATCGGGATCGCGGTGCTTGGAGCGGTCCTAATCGCAGTCGACTCGGGTCGGCCTCGAGCCGCCCTCGCCGCTCTTTTCCCAGCCCTGATCAGTGCGATGAGCTTGGGTCAGGACTTCCTAGGTCGCGACTTCCAGGTCGATCAGCTCGTGGCCGACGATCATCTCCGCCTGTTCACCGCCCATCCGGGCCGCATGGCGGTGGTAATCGCAAGTTGTCTCGGCCTTGCCAGCTTGATCACGGCGTGGCGCGCCTCCCGGTGGGGCAGCCGTTTCCGCCGTCTCGCTGAAGCCATCTCCGGATCTTTCATTGCCTCCGTCGGATTCTCCACCCTGGTGGGTTATCGCACCGGACTCGAGATTGTGACCACGTGGGGATCAGCCACCGCGACCCCTCCCTTGGCGGCCTTCGCCCTCATTGTTCTCGGTGCTGCGTTGGTGCTGCTGGCCTGGCGCGAAAGCGTGCAAGACAAAGGCGACGCCCCGGCGTGGGCTCCGATTCCAGCAATCATTGGCGGTCTCACCCTTTCCGCGGTTTTTTTTCTGGGACTGCGGGCGCGCGAACAGGCCGCGAGCACCACCGCTACGACCGCGATGGCGGATACGTTCGCCGCCGTAATCCGCGAGGCGCTCAATCACCAGACAAGTGAATACGAACGCATGGCCCGGCGCTGGAGTGATAGTCCGCTCGGATTGACTGATTCATTCAAGGAATGGCAAACCGACGCGAACCGTCCGACGCGTGAGCTCGCTGAACTTGGAAGTACTTCGATCGCATTTATCGACCTTGCTTATCGGACCGTCTGGCAGTGGCCCGACGGTGCCGACCCCACATCGGTCCAGCTCGACCACCGCGCAGGGGAGGAACGTCGCAAGGCGCTCGAACAATCCCTGCGCACCGGCGCGCCCGCGATATCCTCGATCACGCCCATCGGCGCCAGCCCCGCGCCCGGAGAACGCGGGGCCGTCATCTACGTCCCCGTGATTCGCTCCGGACGAACGGCGGGATTCCTCGCCGCCGAGTTTGGTTATCGAACGCTGTTTCAACACCTCGTGCAGCGACGCCTTAAACTTACCGGCGACTACCATTTCACCGCCACCGTGAACGGGCAGCCGGTGTACTCGGCGGGCACGGCGCCGGCAGCGCGCGCCCGCGCACTCAAGGTGGAGAAGACCTATCTGATCGCCGATCATCGTATCCGCATTTCCCTGACACCCACGGCGGATCGCCTGGCGGCAGAGCGCAACTACCTCCCGGAACTAGCCTTGGGGGCGGGATTTGGTTTCACCGTGCTACTGGGCCTGAGTGTGCATCTTGCCCGTCGCGCCCGCACCGGACAGCGCGCGGCGGAACTATCCCACGCGAAGCTCTACGCGGAAAACGAAGAGCGCCGGCAGATTGAAGAACGGCTTAAGGTATCCGATGAACGGTTACGCCTCGCGCTCGACTCGACCCAAATCGGAATATTCGAGTGGAACGTCGCCGCCGGCCACATCTACTTCAGCCCGGGACTCTGGGCGATGCTCGGCTATGACTACGGCCGCATGCCGGACACGGTCGAGGCGTGGCAATCCCTGATTCATCCCGACGACCTCGCACGGTACCGGGCTGGAGTGGACTCACAACTCAACGGCGGCGCCTCGTTCATCGATCCTGAATACCGCGTCCGCGCGCACAATGGCCAATGGCGTTGGGTTTACACGCGGGCCAAATCCGTTCCCACCCGCGTCGATGGCCGACCGACCTTGATTGTCGGCACGGTACAGGATGTCACCGCGCGCCGCGAAGCCGAACACGCTTTGCGGGCCAGCCAGGCGGAGGCACGTAAACTGTCGCTGGTCGCCGCCAAGACCGACAACCCGGTTCTGATTGGCTCGCCCGACGGATGCATCGAGTGGGTAAACGAAGCGTTTTCCCGGGTGATGGAATACAGCCTCGATGAGGCCGTAGGCAGGAATCCAGCGCATTTGCTGGTCGGCCCCGGCACCGATCGGCGAACGGTCCGACGTATCCGCGCCGCCCTTTCACGGGGCCAGGGAATCAGCACGGATGTCGTCAACTATTCGAAGTCCGGCCGGAAATATCACCTCCACGTCGAGATTCAGCCGGTGCACGGCGTCGATGGTCGTTTGGAAAATTTCATCGCGGTGCAAACCGACATCACCGCGCGGGTTGAAACCGAGCTGCAGCTGCGCCGCGCCAAGGCCGAAGCCGACGCCGCGTCGCGGGCGAAGAGCGAGTTCCTGGCCTCGATGTCGCACGAAATTAGGACCCCGATGAATGGCGTGATCGGCATGACCAGCCTGATCCTGGAAACCCCGCTCTCGGGCGAGCAACGGGATTGCGTGAACACGATCCGCACTTCCGGGGAAGCTCTGCTGCTGATCATCAATGACATTCTCGATTTCTCCAAAATCGAGTCCGGCAAGATGGACCTCGAGCAGGCGCCCTTCGATCTGTCGCTCTGCATCGAAGAAGCGCTCGACCTGTTCGCGCTGCAGGCGTCCTCGAAGCGTCTTGAAATTGGCTACCATATCGAGCCGGACGTGCCATCCTGGATCGTGGGCGACGTTACCCGTGTCCGCCAGGTGATGGTCAACCTGCTCAACAATGGGATCAAGTTCACGCCCAGTGGAAGTATCTCGATCGAGGTTCGAACCCTACCCGCCCCCATGCCGTTCCTCTTCCCGATGAATGAGCCGCGCGACCTTGAGAGCGTGATGCTTGAGTTCACGGTTCGCGATACCGGCATCGGGATTCCACCGGATCGACTCAATCGCCTGTTTCAAGCGTTCAGCCAGGTGGATTCGTCCACCACCCGGAAGTACGGCGGCACCGGTCTGGGTCTTGCCATCTCCCGGCAGCTTTGCGAGCTCATGGGTGGCAGTATCCGCGCAGAAAGTACGGGGGCGGGTGGAGCGACATTTGTCTTCACGATTCGTACGAGGCCGGCCCCGGACCAATTCGAAACCGCGCCCTCCGCGCCCGTCGCCCTCCGCGCCGGCGGCTGGGTGCTCTGTGTCGAAGATCATCCGGTGACCCAGGCGTGGCTGCGGACGCTCTTTGCGCAGCTCGGGGTTGACTGCCAGATCGTCAAAGATGCGCGCCAGGCAGTAATCGCCGCCGACCGCGCCGGTCGTCCACCGGCCCTCCTCGTGATCGACGCCGGCGAATATGAGAGCCGCCCTCCCTTCGATGCCCTGGCAGGAATCGCCGGGCCCCGGCTGGTGTTGTTTCCCTTCGGCCAGAACGCCCCGCTGCCACCGTCCTTGGATTGGCCCTACGCCAGCACGTCCAAACCGATTCGCACCGGGGCCTTCCTCCAGGCGATCCACCGTATTTTTCAATCCCCGCTCCAGGATTTGGGCGGGAGTACACCACCGCTGGAGCGGCAAATCGCCGAGGAATATCCGCTCGAAGTCCTCCTCGCCGAAGACAACCGGGTGAACCAGAAAGTAGCGCTCCGCTTTCTCGAACGACTCGGCTATCGCGCCGAAGCCGTCGCCAATGGCCTCGAAGCGGTGACCGCGGTGGAGAACCGCCGCTACGATCTCATTTTGATGGATATCCAGATGCCGGAGATGGACGGCTATGAAGCCACCCGCCAGATCCGCGTCCGGCTCGCGCCCGAGCGACAGCCCAAGATTTTCGCGCTTACCGCCAACGCGTTGCCGGTCGACCGAGACCTGGCCGTGGCGGCCGGAATGGACGACCACCTTTCCAAACCCGTGAAAATGCACGAGATCTCCGCCGCCATTCGCCGGCATTTCACGCCCGCCACCGTCGTCGAACGGGAACGGCCGTGAGTCGAAACGCGCCACAGGCATTCCTGCCTGTTCTTAATCGAAAAGTCGCAGTCGCTACCAGTCCCGCCAAGCACAGACAGGAATGCCTGTCTCACCTCGAACCGCGGAGGATTCGTTGCTGCCACACGGCGATTTCAGCCGACCACCTGGCCTCGCCGACGAGATTAACGATTTCCCCGGGATCACGCTCGAGATCGAAAAACAACCACGGCGAGCCGTCCACGTTCAGCACCAGTTTACGCGCGGCGGTGCGAATTCCGCGCCAGACGCGATCGCACTGATCCGGCAGCGCCACGACCGACGGCATCGAAATAAGCTGGCCGTCCGCGGCGGGCACCGAAGAAGCCGTCTCCGCTTTTCCGTCGGCCCACTCCAGCGTCCAGCGCGATAGATCCAGCAGAGAAACCAAGGCGTCGTTTCGTTCGACGCCCCGACCGTTCCTCAACGCCGCTGGCAACCGAATCACCAGAGGCACGCGCACACTTTCTTCGTGCGGCCAGCCTTTGCGAAACAGACCGTGCGCCCCGTGCATGTCCCCGTGGACTGACGTCACGACGAGCGCTGCATCGCGAAACGCCGGATCGCGCAAAACGGCGCGCCCCAGCGCCTGATCCGTCGCTTCGATGTGAGCATAGTAGCCGGCCAGTTCCCGACGCGCCCGCGATTCGATCGGTCCGCCCCGCGGAACATTCGGCGCCAACTTAATTTCCGATGGGTTGCGCGGCACGATCGCCGCACTGGGCGCGCCGTACGGCGGGTGCGGCGCCTCCAAACTGATCATACAAAACCACGGCGAGGGCTGATCTCGCATCCACGCTGCGGCCCGTGCACCCACCACGTCGCTTTGATAGCCGGGAAACTGAACCGGCGTGGGCAGCCGCGTGCCGTGCAACCAAGGATCGTTGAGTTGGAATCCACTCTCGAAACCTTCCCAGAATTCGAACCCACCCCGTTTTTCGAGCGATACGACGGTGCGCGCGTGGGCCTCGCCCACCAGCGGAGCGGACCGATCGCGTTCCGCGAGATGCCACTTGCCGAAAAACGCCGTGGCATAACCGCGCTCGCGCAGCGCGTGCGCAATTGTGTGGGCGTCCGTCGGAAGCGGATCGAAGTAATCGCCCACGCCATTTTCCGGCGACGGTACGCCGGTGAGCAGGGCGGCGCGCGCCCACGGGCCAAAGGGATGCGGGGTCACGGCCTGCGTGAAGGCGCTGCCCTCCCCGGCGAGCGTATCCAGATACGGGGTACGCGCATTGGGATCACCCACGAAACCGCCCGCCTGGGCCCGCCACTGGGTGGTCACGATCCAAACAATATTCGGGGGACGGCTCACGCGCACAAGTCCACCGCGCGCACTCCGCCGTACAACGCAAATCACCCGAACCCAACCGCACCGCCACCGGCCGCAATCGAAGTGGAAAAGGCGGTCTAAGATCAAACCGACCGCTGCACGCTTGCCTCACCGTACGCGCGGGCGAAAGCTGTAAACGCAATGTTGCCCACCCGTTTCTTACCCGCTTTTCTCCTCCTCTCCCCAGCAATCATGCCCGGTGCCGAAGAAAAATCCGATTTGCCGCTGCCAGCCCTGACCGAGGTCTGGACACCCGTGCCGCCGGTGGTGTCAGTCGCGCCTTCAGGCGTGCCCTCGGACGCCCTCGTGCTCTTTAACGGCAAGGATCTCAACGCGTGGACCTCCGTCAAAACCCCGGATGCGCCGGCGCCGTGGACCATTGAAGGTGACGCGATGGTCGTTTCGCCCAAGTCCGGCAACATCCGCACCAAGGCCACGTTCGGCGATCTCCAGCTTCACCTCGAGTTTCGCACGCCGGCCGAGGTCAAAGGCAAGAGTCAGGGACGCGGCAACAGTGGCATTTTCTTCATGGGAATCTACGAGCTGCAGGTGCTCGATTCATATGAGAACCCCACCTACGTGAACGGTCAGGCCGCCTCCATCTACAAGCAGCACGCACCGCTGGTGAATGCGTCCCACAAGCCAGGCGAATGGCAAACGCACGACGTCATCTGGACGGCGCCGCGCTTCGACCCGCAGGGCAAACTCATTTTACCCGCCCGCATGACGGTGTTCCACAATGGTGTCCTCGTGCAGAACCATGCCGAACTCAAAGGCGGCACCGTCTTTCGCGGCCCGCCGAGCTACAAGGCCCACGCGCCGAAGCTCCCACTGGAACTGCAAGACCACAATAACCTCACAGCCTTCCGCAACATCTGGGTGCGGGAACTCTGAGCGCCGAAGATCCGCGAAGTAAGATTCGGCCCGTGGAAACGCTTTCCGATCACCCGACTCCGCGCAAACCCGCGAGCGCCCGATCCCTTCCCATCGCTGCGCTGCTGCTGGTGCTCGCGGGTCTCCTCGCTTACTCCAACAGCTTCAACCCGCCGCTCCTGCTCGATGACTCGGGCACCGTCGTAAACAATCCATCGATCCGCCAGCTGTGGCCGCTGACCTCCGTCCTCACGCCACCCTCGGATGTCGGGCTCGGCGGTCGTCCCGTCGCCAATCTCTCCTTCGCACTCAATTACGCCTTGGGCGGCACCGGGGTGACGGGATATCACGTTGTAAACCTGGGGATCCATCTCGCAGCAGCGCTAACTCTATTCGGCGTCGTGCGCCGAACTCTCCTGCTCACCACCATCCCGCCATTGGTAGCCGCACAGCAGGCCACTCCGCTCGCCTTCGCGATCGCCCTCCTCTGGCTCCTCCACCCGCTGCACACCGAAAGCGTAACCTACATTTCGCAGCGCACCGAGTCGCTGATGGGTTTACTGTATCTGCTTACATTATACATCTTCATCCGCGGAGCGACGGCACCGCCGGAGCAACAAACCGCCTGGTTCGCAGGCGCGGTCGTCAGTTGCACGCTGGGAATGGCCACCAAGGAAGTCATGGTCACGGCGCCGGCTGTCCTCTTCCTCTTTGATCGGATCTTCCTCGCCGGGTCGTTCCGCGCCGCGTGGCGGGAACGCCGACGCGTCCATCTGGCCCTCGCGGCCACCTGGCTGCTGTTGCTCTTTTTGCTTGCGGATGTCCACGAACGCGGGATCGGTTTTTCGTCCATCTCCGGGTGGGAATACGCCCTCACGTCGTCGCGCAGCATCGTTCATTATCTCCGGCTGGCATTGTGGCCGGGCCCCTTGGTGTTCGACTACGGAACCGGGGTGTTGCGCAGTATCACCGAAGCTTGGACATATTTCCTCGCGTTGCTGGTGATGGTGACCGGGACCGCGGTGGCGTTGTGGCGCTGGCCGCGGGCGGGTTTTGCCCTCGCCTGGGTGCTACTCGTGCTGTCACCCACCACGAGCGTCGTACCGGTAACGGGGCAGCCGATGGCTGAACACCGCATGTATCTGCCTTTGGTGGGAATCGTCGCCCTGCTCGCCACGCTCCTGACCCGGCGCTTCGGGGCGCGGACGGCGCTGATCCTTCCGTTCGTGGCCGCAGCGGCTGGCTACGCGACGTTCGATCGCAATCGCGATTACGCGAGTGGGGTCACGCTCTGGACTGACACGGTCGAAAAGGCCCCGGCGAACGGGCGCGCGCATGCCGCGCTCGGCGCGGCGCTGCTGGAGCAGGGCCAACTCGCGCCCGCAATCGCGGCGCTCGAGCGAGCCGTCGCGCTCAGTCCGGAAATCCCCGAGGCGCATAATAACCTGGCCATGTCGCTGGTGGATGTCGGCCGCACCAGCCAAGCCGTCGCGCACTTCATCGCCGCGTTGCAGCTCCACCCGGGCGTCGCCAGCACGCACTACAATTTTGGCAACGCCTTGCTGCAACTCGGCCGCACCAGCGAGGCCATCGCGCAACACCAACAAGCGCTCATCCTGCAGCCCGATTTCGCGGAGGCCGATTGCGCCCTTGGCGACGCGCTCGCAGCCGCGGGACGGATGGACGAAGCGATCGCCCGTTACCAACGAGGCGTGCGGCGAAAACCGGAACTCGTCGCCGGGCACTTCGGCCTCGCCAACGCTCTCGCGCGATCAGGGCGGGTTGCCGAAGCCGTTCCGCATTACGAAGCCACGGTCCGGGCCGTGCCGCTGTCATTCGACGCACAGTTCAACCTTGGCAACGCCTACCTCGCGCTGGGCCGCAGTGCGGACGCGATCCCGCCCTACCAAGCCGCGATTCGACTGCAACCGGACTTCGCTCCCGCGCGCCATAACGCGGGCAACGCGCTCGCCCTCGCCGGCCGCCTCGCGGAAGCGATCGTCCAGTACGAGACCGCGCTTGCACTCCAGCCCGATTTCGCGGCCACCCGCGCCAATCTCGAGGCGCTGCGGAAAGCGCAGTCCGGGGCACGGTGAGTCGGGGCTTGCTCCGACCAAGTGAAACAGGCGCACCTGCCTGTATTCGAGATCCAACTACGTCCAGCCACGCTTCCCGAACCCATACGGACCCCGGCGCCGATCGCTTGGGCCCGCCCCTCAAACCAGTTACTGCAGCTTCAATGGCAGGCTCCGCACCCGTGCGATCAAGTCGTCGAACACCGCGCCCGTTGCCTGCTCACGAATGTCGGTGCCGGTGCGGATCACGTGATTCGAGTTCAGGTTGCTGAGCAGCGCGCAGTAATCGCCGTTCACCATCATGCCCAGCAACTCGCCCGTTTTTGCAAAAACGAGATCGCCCCGTTTGGGCGAGAAGTCCCCGAACATCCGGTCGAAAAGGCGATTGTCCACGCGGACAATCCCCGGCTCGGCCGGATCCAGCTTGAAGGCGACTTCGCCGTAGCCGCGCCCGCCGCCGTCGATCAAAACCGCTTCTGGAAAGCGGAATGGGTCCGTGGCGAGTGAATATACTTTCGCACCGAGCGCGCCCACCTGCGCGGGGCTCACCGGAATGACCGTGAGCCGCGGATCCTGCGCCAGAAATTGCACGGCCGTGGCCGGTGCGCTCTTCCCCCCGCGGGCGAGGTCGACCGTCAGGCTTTCCCAATCGATCCCCACTTCACCCAGCGTAAACACCGTGTCGGCGAGATGGAGGAGCGCGTAGACCTGCTGCCCATCCGTCACGAGCACCGTATTCGCATCCGTCGTACGATTAGCCTGACGGAGAAAGCCGCGCCGGCTGGCGATGAAACTCGCGGTCACGCGATTGGCGGTGAACTCGTTGAAGAGCACATTCGCATTCACCGGGCGGTAATCGCGAATCTCGCGGGTCAGTTCACCCGAACGCTCCGCCAGCTGCCCGACGCCTTGGGCGAGCTTCGTGCTCGCTTGCGCGAGCTGCGTGTTGGCCTCCTGCACCTTGGCGCGCTCACTGCGTTCGACCTCCACTTGGTCCTTCAAATCGGCCGCCGTTTCGCGCAGGCTTTTCTTTTCCTGTTCCGACACGACCACCGCGAGGGTCAGACCTTCAATCTGCCGACGTGCCTCGGCCTGTTGCTTTTCGAGTGCCGCGAGCGCGTTCCGCTGTTTCTCGGCCTCAGCCTGCTTCTCGGCGAGCTCGCGCTGGAGTTGCGCCAGTTGATCGCGGGTCATCGTCACTTCCTGAGTGGCCGTGGAAAATTTCTGGTTGAGATCGGCTGCCGCTCGCTGGGTTTCGGTAAGCGTCGCGGCGACGGCGTTCCGTTCTTCGGCGAGGCGCGTGCGCTCGCTTTGCACTTGCGTAAGACTCTGTTCGCGGGCGGCCAGGGCGGCGTCGGCCGCGGCAAGCTTCTGCGCCAACTCATCGCGGACCGAGCGCTCATCGGCCAGGCTCTCACGCATCAACTCCACCAAATCCTGTTCCTTCGTCACCGCGTTGGCCGCGAGTTCAGGCACCGGCGGCTGCTTGGCGCGCGGCGGCTCGGCGACCGTTTCCCATCGCGTGAGCGCCAGCAACGTCAGCAACAGGAAATCGCAGAGAATTAACAGCAGCGTCTTGTTCATAGCGCAGCTGACCCACGGGCCGACGCTATCGCGGGTTCATTGGGCTCCCGAATGGGAGAAGCGGCGACTTGGCCTTCGAGGATCAGGCGGGTCTTGTAGGGCCGCACATGGCGGATCTTCACCAACGCCACGCAGGTGATGCCGAAGAGATTGGAGGAAAACGCCGCCAGCAGATTCGCTTCCACGAGTCCGAGGGTCACCATCACCATCGCGGCCGCCGTGCCGCCGATGCCGACGTAAAGGCCCATGTCGAAGAGGTTCTCCTCGTTCTCCATCAGCCGGAGCTTCACCAGGGCGGGAAGTGACTGCCGGTCGATCTCCCGGATTTTCATCAGACAAATTATGTAAACCGCCACCTGCAATGCAGCGAAGAAGGCAATCGAGATGAGGTTCGTGGGAGCCATGTTGATAACGGGTTTGGAGTCGGCGGGAATAGGGGCGTTGGAGATGACCAGCACGGGCAACCGAAGCTGAAATTCAGAGACGGGAGCGGCTCGCAAAAGGAAGGGTTCCGTGACGGCCATCAGGAGCAACGAAAACATGAGCGCCAACGCTCCGGCTTTCAATCCCCCGACGCCGGTCGGCATTGAGGCCGGGCCACCGGGCGCGACGAACCAGCGATCGAGCCCGCGCAAAGTGAGCCAAAGTCCCAAAAGAATTCCCAGATACTTCAACGCCAGCAGCAGTTGGGGATGCGTCAACGCGAGCTCTGCTCCGGCACTCAGCGCCGGCGTCGCCGTCCGGTTCACCGGGACTTGCCGAAACAACAATTGCCGCACCGCGCCTTGCCCGCTGGCGAGCGCCAGCGTCAAGTCCTCCAGTCCGGGTTTGCCGAATTCGATCAGGTACGTCGCCACGCGATCGGCTGAATCAGAAAACAACGCCGCCGCATAAATCATCGGCAGCTGATCAGGCGTCACCCGCGCCAAATGGGCGAATTCACTGACGGTTTTGGTGCTGTTCGTCCGCCGCAGCAATTCCGCCAGCTGGCCCCAATCGAGTCGGCGCCCGAGCGACAGCACATCAACAAAAAAAGGTTCCATGTCGCCCAGCTCAGCCTGCGTCAGCGCAGTTTCGGAGAGCGTTCGCAGCTCCCGCTGCAACGGCGCAGAGAGATGTCCGCCTTGATAAAGCAATCCTGTCAGCAGAATGAGCGCATCCAGCGGCTGACCGCCCGCCCGCGTGGCCGGAACAAAGCGGCCGGTCTGCGTGAGTTCGCGCAGTTTCAACAACGATTGCACGCCCATCGAGCCGGATTTCTCCAAATAGGCGCGCAGCGTGTCCCGCGCTTTCTGCGTCACGATAAACGTCAGGACCGGCACGCTTCCCTTGCGGCCAGAATCGGCACGGAGGTTGAAGAGGGGATCGAGAAACGGATCCCATCCGCCCCATGCCATCAATCCCGGCTGCCGCGCCGCATACTGGTCGATCGCGGCAGCGAGCGCGGGCGCATTTGGATCGTTCGTCGCCTGCGCGGCGGCCAGGATCATCGCGGCGGGACCGATCTTCTCGACCTCGACGAGGTCCCGACCGTACGCAACCAGACTCGGGGTGCGTTCACCCGCCGCACGCAGCAGCGCGGGGCTGACGGACTTCAGGTTTACCGGCAGGGTGAACGCCAGCGCCGCAATCACCAAGCCCAGCACGACGAGCACGGGAGCAGTGAACGACGAAGTCGGGCGAACCTGGATCGAAGCGGAAACGGTCATTTAGCGGAACAATTTATTTGCCGGCGGGATTTGGCAAACCCACGCTGCGGGATATTACGACCGATGGCGCTCAGAATTGTTCACTTTAACGATCCGGTTTTACGCACGCAGGGGGAGAAGGTTACTAAATTTAACGCCTCCCTGACGGACCTTGCCGATCAAATGATCGACGCGATGCACGAGGCCGCGGGAATCGGTCTGGCGGCGCATCAAGTCGGGCGTTCCCTGCAGTTTTGCGTGGTGGATCTCCGGGAGTCGGACGCGGATTTCACTTGGAACTTGGATGGAGCCCGCCCGCCGCTCGATCTTTTCATGCCGCTCGTGATTGCCAATCCGGTCGTGAAAATGATCCCTGGCACCAAGGAAACCACGTACGAGGAAGGCTGCCTCTCTTTCCCAGAAATCCGTGGCGACGTCATCCGGCCCGATGCGATCAGCGTCACGTTCCAGGACGAACGGGGGGTGTCGCACATCTTGGAATGCGACGGGCTTTTTTCCCGCTGCATTCAGCACGAGGTCGATCATCTCGCCGGGATCCTGTTCATCGAACGGATGGACAAAAAAACGCGGGCCGGCATCGCGGACGCCGTGAAAGCCCTCGCGAAGGAAACCAAGGCCGAGGCCAAAACGTGAGCTTCGCTGCTCTCGCCTGCCGTCTGCCAGCAGTCTTTCATCGCGCGCTCGCGCCGGCCATTTTTGTTTTCCAAAATCCGCGCGCCTTTCCGGCCCGCGCAGTGCAGCATAATCCCAGAGTGCTCCTATGACCCAAAAAGCTGACGGCATGAACTACGCCCCCCAGGGCAAACCCAGCCCGGTGGTGAAGCCCGGCGAATTCACGTTCGCCGCGGCGCACCTCGATCACGGTCACATCTATGGCCAGTGCAACGGACTGATCGAGGCCGGCGCCGGGTTAAAATGGGTCTATGATCCCGACGAGAAGAAAGTCGCCGCCTTCGCCGCGAAGTATCCTCAGGCAAAAGTCGCCCGATCGCTCGATGAGATCCTCGCCGATCCGGGCGTGAACCTCGTCAGCGCTGCCGCCGTCCCCTGCGATCGCGGACCACTCGGCGTGCGCGTGATGGAGGCGGGGAAAGATTATTTTACCGACAAGACGCCGTTCACCTCCTTGAGCCAACTCGATGACGCCAAGGCCGCGGTCGCGCGCACGGGTCGCAAATACATGGTGTATTTCTCCGAGCGCCTTCACGTGGAAGCGGGCATGTACGCCACCGATCTCGTGGCCGGCGGCGCGATCGGTAAAGTTATCCAGGTAATCGGCCTCGGGCCGCATCGCCTCGGCAAGGCCAACCGCCCCGACTGGTTTTTCGAGCGGGCAAAGTACGGCGGAATCTTGACGGACATTGGCAGCCATCAGTTCGAACAGTTCCTCACCTACACCGGCGCCACCGATGCCACCATCACCCAAGCGGCGGTCGGAAACTTCGCCAATCCGGACAAACCGGAGTTCGAGGACTTTGGCGAGGCCTCGCTGCTCGGTGACAACGGCACCTCGAATTATATCCGGGTCGATTGGTTTACCCCCAACGGACTCGGCACCTGGGGTGACGGCCGCACCATTATCCTCGGCACCAAGGGCTATATTGAACTGCGCAAATATATCGATGTCGCCCGCGACAAGGCCGGCGAGAATGTCTATATCGTCGACGATTCCGGTGAACGCTATATCAACGTGACGGGCCAGGTCGGATTCCCCTTTTTCGGGCGTTTGATTCTCGACAGCCTCAATCGCACGGAGAAAGCGATGACCCAGGCGCACGCCTTCAAGGCCGCCGAGCTCTGCCTCCGCGCCCAACTCGCCGCGCGGAAGATCGCCTGACGACCTGATGCGGATAGCGGGCGGCGATCGACACGCGTTACGCAGCACGGCCCGCCCGCTTTCCGTCGCACGCCACCGCGCTCTGCGCACGCCACATCCTTTCCCTAACATGCCTTCCTCGATCGCCACGCGCACTGGAGACGATGGCACCACCCAGTTGCTCTTTGGGCAGCGCGTGCCCAAACATCATCCGCAGATCGAGGCGGTCGGTGCGTTCGATGAACTCAACGCGGCCATCGGTGTGGTGAAGCCGCACCTGGGATCAAGCACGCGCGACGGCGAAGTCCGGGCGCTGCTAACGACGGTGCAAAAAAACCTGATTGCGCTAATGGGCGAGCTCGTGTGCGCGGAAACGGAGGTCGAGCGCTACTTGAGTTCCAAATTCGAGAAGATCGTCGCCGCCGATTTGACCCGATTGGACGATGCGCTCGCGGCGTTGGAAGCGCGCGGGTTGACCTTTGCCGGCTGGGCCACTCCCGGAGGCAATGCCCAGGCGGCGGCCTTCGACGTGGCGCGTACCACGGCCCGGCGCGCCGAGCGGCAGCTGGGAATCATTGCCGAGCACGGTCGCCAGGTACGGCCCGAGATTCGACAGTTCACGAACCGGTTATCCGATCTCCTCTGGCTGCTGGCCCGCGAGGCCGAGCAATAGGCCAGCGAGCGGGAGCGAGTCCGGAAAAGGTGACACGACCCACGCTTGTCACGCGCGGGTTTCCTCTCAACCTGTGGTCATGCCTTTCGCTCTCGCCCTTCTCGTGCTGGCCGCTTCGTGGCGCGTCATCGCGATCCACGTGCCTGAATTGTCGAACTTCGCGCCCTTGATGGCGTTGACGTTTTGCGGGGCGGTTTACTTTCGCGACAAGCGGCTCTGGCTGATTCCCTTCGCGGCGCTGATGCTGTCGGACCTGTATTTGGATCATCACTACGCGACGGTCTTCAACGAAGCGTGGACCTGGCCGAGCGTGGCGGTGCGGGCGTTGTGCTTTGGGGTTGCGCTGCCGTTGGGCTGGTACGTGTCGCAGCGCAAAAACTGGTTGAATCTTTTTGGCGGAGCCCTTGCGGGCGCGCTGTTTTTCTATTTTGCGACCAATACCGATGCATGGATTCGCGATCCATTCTATGTCAAATCCGCCGCCGGCTGGTGGCAGGCGATGACGATCGGCCGTCCGGAGTTTCCGCCCACCTTGTTCTTCTTCCGCAACACCCTCGCGAGCGATCTGGTGTTCACCGGAATTTTCGCCCTGGTGATGGAGTACGCAGCCCTCAAGTCGGGTCAGCCAAGCCTCCTCGCGAAACGCGGAGTCCGGGTCGCGACTCGGAATTAACTCCACCGGCGCTGGCCGGCGGGCGGATCCGTTTCAGCCTCACGACGGGAGTAGCCATCGAGCGCAGTTTCGTTTCGTTCAAACTGTTTCCGCAGTTGCGGATGCCGCGACGTCCCCGACGTTCATCGAACAGCGATGTCAGCGGTAGCCTCAGGCCGAGCTCAGAGTAAATCCGCCGCGAGTTCGGCGAGCTTGGAGCGCTCTCCCTTCATCAACTTCACATGGGCGGCGATCGCCTGGCCCTTCATGCGATTGTGACAATACACGAGCCCGTTGCTGCGGGAGTCGACGTAGGGATTGTCGATCTGCGCCGGGTCACCGATCAGGACGATTTTTGATCCTTCGCTGATTCGAGTGATCACGGTTTTCGCCTCATGCGGAGTGAGTTGCTGGGCTTCATCCAAAATGAAAAAACGTCGCGCAATCGAACGACCACGGATAAACGCGAGGGCCTCGATCTCGACGAGTCCGCTCTTCAACAAGCGCTCATAGGGTTTCACCAAGGGCCCGTTGCCGTGACTACCGTGATGACCTCCGTGGCCTGATTGCGTCGCACCCAGGAACGCCACGGTGTGATCGTCGCGATTCTTGTGCTGCTTTTTGGACACTTTCTTTGCCGCAAACTGAGCTTCCTTCGGCGGTTTCGACGGGATCAGGACCTCGAGGGCATCGTGGTAAGGCTGCAGCCACGGCTTCATCTTCTCCTCGAGTGAACCGGGCAGAAAACCAATATCCTTGCCGAGTGCGATGACCGGGCGGGAAATGGAAACACCATCGTAACGCGAATGATCATCGTGTGTTTGATGAAGTGCGCATGCGGTCGAAAGCAGCGTCTTGCCGGTGCCCGCTTTGCCGTAGCAGGTCAGCATCGCGATGCTATCATCCAGCAACGCATCCATGAAAAACTGTTGTTCCAGGTTACGCGCGCGAATCGGAACACCGCCGGGCGCCTTGACGAAATCGGGAATCTTCAGGCGCCGCACCAGCCCATCGCCCATGTACCGGGCGGGCATGGTCTTTCCTTCGTCGGAGCGAAGCAGGACGTATTCGTTCAGGTACAGTTCGCGCCTGATGCGCGATTCGATCTCGAACGCCCCTTCCGAGGCGAAGCGTTGCAGCTCGTAAATCGTGAGGCCGAGTTCACGGTAACTGGCGTCGTCATCGTCGTTCTGCGGGACCTTGTCGTTCAGGTAGTCTTGCGACTCCAAGCCCACTGCCCGCGCCTTCAACTGCACATTGACGTCCTTGGTGACCAGGATCGTGGGCGGAGGATATCGTTCCTGCACGAAAAGCGCCGACGCGATAATCCGGTTATCCTTCTTCGTGAGATCCGGCAGGATCGCGCGGAGCCGGTCCATGGCCGGAGATTTCCGTTTCTGATCGAGCAGGTACGGATTGATGATGATCGAAAGCGTGCCGCCATTCTCGAGCTCAACGCCTTCATGCATGGCCCGGGTATCGGGCAGCAGCTCCTGCAGAATGCGATGAACCCGCCGCGCATTGCGCCCCCGCTCGGTGGATTGCTCCCCCTTTATCGCGTCCAACTCTTCAAGCACCTCCACGGGAATCGCGAGGTTGTTGTCCTCGAATTTAAAGATCGATTGCGGATCGTGCAGCAGGACGTTGGTGTCCAGTACGAAGGTTTTAACTTTAGTTGAAACCTTGATCCGCGAGATTGGGGCTTGGGCCCCGCGCAGGTTTTCCATCGGGTGGATTAGTCTTGGGAAGGACGGTGGAGCAAGAAACCGGTTTGTCGATGACAGAACATTCGACCGGAAAAGTTTTGATCTGTTCGTAACATCCATCGGCAGAAAATAATTTCGTGGCCCGGTTCGCTCCACCAGACGCTGTGCCTTGCACCCGAAGGGATGAGAATGTCGCATGCTGACATTGGCCGGGGTCGGCCGCAACGGTTCACGATGCGCTTCGGAGCGGCGTCGCAGCACCAGCCCGAACGTGAGTTCTGTGATTCAGGCTCGCGTGATTTCATCCCAATCTATTTCCACAACCCGCCAGTCGGCTCTCCATGCATCTCGAAGAAATCAAGCAGGCTCTCCTCGACTCCTATCGCAGCCACGGCGGAATCAATCACGTGGATGGCACCAACCTGCCCTCGCAGGAATCCGTGAATCAACTCGCGGCAGATTTCATGCACCTCCTCTTTCCCGGCTATTTCGAGGAGCCCGCACCGACCGCAGACGAACTGCCGGCCCTCGTTGACCATCTGTTGAATCGCATCAACCGGCGCCTCGCCACCGAGATCGAGAAGTGCCTGCGCTTTTCCCAAACCTCCGATGCCGCCACGAAAGCGCAGGATCTAACCAAGGCGTTTCTCGCTCAATTCCCAGAGTTGCGCGGCATCATCAAGACCGACGTCGAGGCCGCGTATGATGGCGACCCCGCAGCGCGAAGCGTAGAGGAAATCATCCTCGCCTACCCGTGCGTGCTCGTGATTTCCCTTCAACGCCTGGCGCACGTCCTCTACCATCTCAAGGTACCGCTGCTTCCGCGCATGCTCACCGAGTACGGTCACGAGCGCACCGGCTGCGACATCCATCCGGGCGCGCGTCTCGGCAGTCATTTCTTCGTCGATCATTGCACCGGCGTCGTCATCGGCGAAACCGCAACCGTCGGCACCCATGTGAAATTATATCAGGGCGTTACCCTCGGTGCGAAATCGTTCGAGGTCGACGAGGACGGCCGCCCGATCAAGGGCGTAAAGCGTCATCCCAACATCGGCGACCATGTCACCATCTACGCGCACGCCACCATTCTCGGCGGCGACACCCATGTCGGGGCCAATTCCATCATTGGTTCCAACGTGTGGCTGATGAAATCGATCCCCGAAGAATCCGTCGCCTACTTCAAGGGCGAGAATCTCGTGGTTCGTTCGCGCCGCAAAAAAGAAAGCCTGATGGAGCGACGCGATACCCCCACCCACGAGCACGACTGGGAAATCTGAAGCGATGACCCGGTAACGAGCCCGCGGCGGACCCGCCCAACCCCGCGCGTATCGGTTTTTTCGTTACGCCGCAATTCCGGGCGCCGTCAGTCCCAGAATTTCCGATACGCTCACGCATAGGCCGACGAAGGTCTCCTCGGCCAGCGCGAGCCGGCGCCCCTTGAGATGCGCCACGCCCCAATGCCGCCGCAGTTTCCGCGGTCCAAGCGGCAAGGATACGAGCGAACCACTCTCGAGTTCCTGACGCGCAATCCAGGGAGCCAGCACTCCGGGACCGATCCCGATCTTCACGAGCTCCTTGATCGCCTCCATGCTCCCAAGCTCGATGAAATTGCTCAGCGTGATCTTTTCCTCACGAAAATACTCACTCACCAACCGGAACGTGTGACTCGTCTTATTATAGAGCACCAAGGTCTCGGCTTCGATCGACTCCCGCGGCGCGGCCCCTTCCTTGGCCCAGGGATGCAGCGGCGAAACCACGAAGCGGAGTTCGTCCTGAAAGAGCGGCACAAAGGTGAACTCACTCAAACCTTGCGCCGGCGGCTCGAGCACGAGCGCCAGATCGATCTGTCCGCTCCGCAGCAATTCCAGCTGATGCCCGTGATCACCCGGCTCGATGCGGATCACACACTTGGGATAACTCTGACGAAACTCGCGCAACACCGTCGGCAGGATGTGCTGGCAGGCCGTCGTACTCGCACCCACCCGCAGCCGGCCGTGACCCCACTTCGTCAGCGTATCCAATCCCGCCCGCGCCGCCTCCATCTCGCGGAGAATTTTTTCGGTGTGCCGCAAGAATTGTTCACCCGCCTGCGTCAGCAGCACCCGCCGCCCAACGCGATCGAGTAATCGACACCCGACATCGTCTTCCAGTGACTTGATCGCGTGACTCACGGCGGACTGCGTCAGAAACAAGTCCTTGGCCGCAAGCGTAAAGCTGCCGCGCCGGGCAAGGGCGGCAAAAGCGTGCAGCTGTCGGCTATCGAGAGTCGGCTTCATGGATGAGAGCGCTTCATTCGTTCAATGAATTGTTTGAACAGCAGTAATTGCGCCATCCCCGGACGTGGCACAGCTCGGGCTAACAAACGGGTGAATCCTTATGATGCCCGCCTCCACCCCTCCCGTCCGATCGAAACCCCTTCGCCTCGGATTTCTCGCGCTAACGGATGCCGCGCCTTTTGTTGTTGCCCACGAACTTGGCCATTTTGCCCAAAACGGCTTGCGCGTTGAACTCCGCCGAGAAATCGGCTGGGCCACGATTCGGGAAAAAATCATCTACGGCGAACTCGACGCGGCTCCCGCCCCCGCTCCGATGGTCTGGTCCGCGCAACTCGGCCTCGGCTGCCCGGCCACCGAGGTGCTGACCGCATTGGTCATCAACCGCCATGGGAATGCGCTCACGCTTTCCCGCGCGCTCTGGGACGCCGGGGTTCGCGACGCCTTGTCGCTCCGCGATTTGGCCCGCACCCGCCGTAACCGCCAGCTGCTGACGTTTGGTGTGGTATTTCCTTTCTCATCCCATCACCTCCTGCTGCGCGACTGGCTGCGCACCGCCGGGCTCGAGCCTGACCGCGATGTCCGCATCGTTATAGTTCCACCCGCGCAGATGTTCCGCAACCTGGCGGCCGGCACCATTGATGGTTTCTGCGCCGGCGAACCGTGGAACAGTCTCGCCGTTAGAGAAGGCGCCGGATGGTGCCCGACATGGAGCGCAGCCCAGCAACCCGGCCATTTTGAGAAAGTCCTGCTCGTCACGCGCCGCTTCGCGGAGGGGCGGTTCGGCGAACATGCCTCGCTAATCCGCGCTTTGACCGCCGCAGCGGCATGGTGCGATGAACCGGGCAATCGTCCCCGCCTGGCCGAGCTGCTCGCCGATTCGCTTTACTTGAACATTCCGGCGCGCGTGATCGCGCCGTCGCTCCTCGGGCGCTTCGACTGCGGTAACGGCCGCATCGAATCCGTGCCGGACTTCCATGTCTTCCACCGCGCCGACGCCGGCACTCCCTCCGTCGCGCAAGCGACCGCGCTGCAAAGCGCCTTGGGCGCTGCCGGTCTCCTCTCTCCCCCGCAAGCCGCGGATTCCTCCTTACCCCGCCGCCTGTTTCGCGAAGACCTTCATCGCGAAATCCTAACCAACCCACCATCCTATGAACTCACATCCTCTCCTGACCACCGCGGGGTCGGCAGCGCACACCGCTGACCTCCCGCTCCCCCGCCGTCAGTTTCTCCGCCACGCTGCCACCGGCGTCGGAGCGGCCGCTCTCTGGTCCGCCATCGGGCCCCAAGCCTGGGCCGCCGGCGCCGCCAGCACCAGCGAGGCACCGGAAACGTCGAAGATTAATTTTGGCATCATCGCTCTCACGGACTGCTCTCCGATCGTCATCGCACACGAAAAGGGGCTGTTCAAAAAATACGGCATCGAGTCCACCGTAACGAAGGGTGCCAACTGGGCCGCGATCCGCGACAGTCTCTCCAGCGGCTCAATCCAGGCCACGCACATGCTGATTGGCATGCCCCTGGCATCCACCATGGGCCTGGCCGGCGCCCCCAAGAAACCGATGGTCATCCCGTGGCTCATGAACCGTAATGGCCAGGCCATTACGCTCAAAGCCGGGCTCAAGGGCAAAGTCGGCGCCGACCCCAAAGCCCTCAAGCCGTTCGTGGAAAAGGCGCAAAAATTGGGCGAGCCCCTCACGTTCGCCATGACGTTCCCACCCGGTACCCACGCCATGTGGATGCGCTACTATCTGGGTGCCGGTGGCATCCACCCCGACAAGGACATCAGCCTCATTACGATCCCGCCGCCGCAAATGGTCTCGAACATGCGCATCGGCAAGATGGACGGCTTCTGCGTCGGGGAGCCTTGGAACGTCCGGGCTATTTCCGACAAGCTCGGATTCACGTCCGTCACCACGCAGGACATGTGGAAGGACCATCCGGAAAAAGTCTGCGCCTTCACGGAGGAATTCGCCGGGAAGAATCCGAAGACCGTGAAGGCCATTCTGAAGGCCTTGCACGAGGCCAGTGTCTGGCTCGACGACATGGGCAATCGCGCCGAGCAGTGTGCGCTCGTTTCCAAGCCCACCTATATCAATTGCGACGCCAAGCTGATTCTCGGGCGCCTGCTGGGCGAACTGGATTACGGTGACGGCCGCACGATCAAGGACGAGTTCCCGATGCATTTCAGCATGCGGAACTGCAATTATCCGCAGCCAAAGTACGCGACGTGGTTCCTTTCCCAATACCGGCGATGGGGCATGGTCACCGGAGCACCCGATTACGAGGGCGTGGCCAAACGCGTCATGCGGACCGACATCTACGAGGAAGCCATGAAGGAAATCGGCTACGCTCACGGCGGGCGTGATGACTCCAAGGATACGCTCTTTGATGGCGCGGTGTTCGATCCGAAGGACCCCGAGGCATTCGCCCGGAGCTTCGAGATCAAATCGCTCAAGGGCTAAACCCAAACTGGCCGGTCGATGGGACGAGTACCTGAAGGGCCCAAACCCTCCGGTTCTCTCCTCGCGCGCCACCACACCCAATACTCATGAAACGTTTCAAACTCGATTGGCTGATTCTCCCGTGCTTCGGCTTCGCGCTTATTCTCGCCGCCTGGTCGTTCTCCAGCGCCACGTGGGCGGACAACCTGCCATCGCCCCTGAAGACGTGGGAGTCGAGTAGCCCCTACGTGCTCGAGCCCTTCGCGAAGCGCGGCGAAATGGATCAAGGCATCCTGCGTTTCACGTGGTACTCGCTCGTCCTCGTCGCGCAGGGTTACGCGCTTGCCATCCTGATTGGCACGCCCATCGGATTCTGCCTGGGGCTGTCCAAGACCTTCACGAAGATCTTCGACCCGATCATCCAGGTTTTGCGCCCCGTCTCCCCGCTGGCCTGGCTGCCCCTCGGGCTTGTCCTGTTTCTCAACACCGGCAAGGAAGCAGGCACTTACGGCGCCTTGTTCACCATCGCGATTTGCTCGATGTGGCCCACGGTCCTCAACACCGCCGTGGGCGTCCGAGCCGTCCCTCAGGATTACCTCAACGTGGGCCGCGTGCTAAAGTTATCCCGCTGGAAAACGCTGACCAAGATCCTGATCCCGGCGACCTTGCCCTACATGTTCACCGGTTTCCGACTGAGCCTTGGCATCGCCTGGTTGGTGATCGTGGCGGTGGAGATGCTCACCGGGACACCCGGCGTCGGCGGCTTTCTCTGGCAGGAATACAACTCGCTGATCTATGAGCACATCATCCTCTCCATCATCACCATTGGATTCGTGGGCTTCGTCCTCGACCGCCTGATGAGTCTGCTCGAAGCGCGATTCAAGACCGCGTGAAGCTTGAGCAAGATCAAGGACGCCCCCGTCGTAATCTGCCATGATCACGGCGGATGAATGATCCGCATCTGCGCTCAGCCAGTGGCCGGTCACACTCCCTAACCTTCTCTCAGATGCCTTTTCTCGAACTCTCCCAAGTCTCCAAATCGTACGGCGGTCGCGTCGTCTTGAAAGACGTCAACCTCAGCATCAGCCGGGGCGAGTTTGTCGCCATCGTCGGCTACTCGGGCTCCGGCAAGACGACTCTCATCTCCCTCATCGCCGGACTGCAAAAGCCCGACCAGGGCACGGTGAGGCTCAATGACCTCGAGATCACCGAACCCGGCCCCGACCGCGGCATGGTTTTTCAGAACTACAGCCTGCTGCCGTGGCTCACCGTATCCGAAAACATCCTACTTGCGGTGGAGCAGGTGTTTCCCAACTACGCACCGGAAAGGAAACGCCAGCAGGTCGATAAATTCATCGCGATGGTGAACCTCACGCCGGCCCGCGACAAACTGCCGCGTCAGCTCTCCGGCGGCATGCGCCAGCGTGTCTCCGTGGCCCGCGCGCTCGCGATGGACCCACAAATCCTCCTGCTCGACGAACCGCTCTCGGCCCTCGACGCCCTCACCCGCGCCACCCTGCAGGAAGAGATCGAGCGCATCTGGCAGGCCGACCAAAAGACCGTCGTCCTGATCACGAACGACGTGGATGAAGCCTTGCTGCTCGCCGATCGGATCATCCCCCTGACTCCCGGCCCCGGCGCCACGCTGGGCGAATCCGTGGCGGTCAACCTTCCGCGCCCGCGTGACCGCAAGGCGCTGAATCACGACGCCGAATTCAAACGGCTCCGCGCCCTCGTCACGAATCAACTGCTTGGATACGGCGCCCAACGCCGCACCACGGTCACCCGGAAACTGATCCTCCCCGACATCCTGCCCGAAAATCTCGATCTCCCCCGAACCACCCGCGGCCGGCCGCTTCGCCCGCACGAACAAAAAAGGGAAGCTGTCACCGTCAGCACGCCGTGACGCCGGTTCATCCTGTTTCCCAGTTTCCCACCTTTCCAATTTTCCAATTTTCCGCCTTTCCGCATGAAGCCCTTCCTCGAAATCTCCCAGCTCGGAAAAGTCTACCCGACGCCTTCCGGCAAGCCCGCGGTCATCGTCGAAGATTTTGACATCAAGATTTGCAAGGGTGAGTTCGTCACGCTCATCGGGCACTCCGGCTGCGGAAAGTCGACGGTGCTTTCGATGATCGCTGGCCTGACCGATATCAGCGCAGGCGGCATCATTCTGTCCGGCCGAGAAGTCGTCGGCGCGGGCCCCGACCGCGGGGTCGTTTTCCAAGCCCCGTGCCTCCTGCCCTGGCTAACCGCCTTCGAGAACGTGATGCTCGGCATCGAGCAGGTTTACTACACCGCTGATCCCGAAGAGCGCCGCCAAATCGCGGAATATTATCTCACCGTCGTGGGACTCGGCGACGCCATGCATCAACGGCCAACCGAGCTCTCTCAAGGCATGCGCCAGCGCTGCGGGATTGCCCGCGCCTTCGCGCTCGCGCCCAAGATGCTCCTGCTGGACGAACCATTCGGAATGCTCGACTCGCTCACCCGTTACGAACTCCAGGAAGTGCTGCTTGATCTCTGGCAGAAGGATCAGAAGACAGCGCTCATGGTCACCCACGATGTCGATGAAGCGTTGTTCCTGTCGGACCGCGTTATCATGATGACCAACGGCCCCGCCGCCACCGTGGGAGAAATCCTCGAGGTCAAATTCCCGCGCCCGCGCTCCCGGCAACAGCTGCTGGAAGATCCTGAATACTACCGCCTGCGTGCCCAGCTGATCGGATTTCTCGAAGAGCGTTCCCACGTCCGGCCAGCCCGGTCTGCGCCAACCGGCCGGGCCACTCCGCCCTCGCCGCCACCGAAGCCCCGCCTGCAACGTTTCCTTCACGCCCTGACCCCCGCGTGAGTTTGTCCGTCCGTCCCCTTACCATCTCCCGACCGCACCATGAACTCGATCCTCCGCCTGCTTCGCACCGCGGGATACTGCGGCCTTCTGGCTGCACCTGTCCCGTCATTGTTTTCTCAATACGCTCCGCCTCCCCCGGCACGTCCTTTTCCCGGGCTCCTGAACGAGCGACTGCGCGCCGCCAACGTTTACTTCAGCGCCTGGGACATCGCCGCGAATTACCGCGTCCGCTCTGAGCACAAACAGGGCGGCGGTGCCACCGACGCCGGCTCGAACTGGGACTTCTCCGGCCGCGCGGTGGACGACGTTGACAACAGCTACCTGCTTTCCCGCGTGATGCCGCGAGTCGGGTTTACCGGCAAACACAGCGCCTTCCTCCTCGAGGGTCGCGCCAGTGCTTCACTCGGCGATGAACGCTACCATGCCACCGCCCCCGGACAAGGCCTCACCGAAAACGACGAGGGAACCGACCTCCATCAAGCCTTTCTCTTTCTGGGGAATCACAAGGAATTTCCCGTATCCTTAAAGATTGGACGCCAGGAGCTCTCCTATGGCGACCAGCGCCTGGTGGGCCCTTTCCGGTGGAACAACAACGCCCGCACCTTCGATGCGCTGAAAATCCGCTGGCAGACTGCGCTCTTCGGCGTCGACGTTTTCACCGGTGGCCTCGTCTATAACGATTCGCGCAATCTGAACCGCTCCAACGCGCAGGATCATTTTTCGGGCGCGTATTTCAATTTTCCAACGCTGCAAAAACGTGAGATCACCGAGGCCTACTTCTACGCCAGGAATGTGGAGCGCGGTATTGCCACCGATGACTGGCGCGGCGTCCCGCCGCCGTTTCGCTTTCCTGGCGCCCAGGATCTCTACACGGCTGGCATCCGCGTTAAATCAAAGCCGAACGCCTACGGCCCGTTCGATTACGGCTACGAGCTCATGATTCAATTCGGCAACCGCACCGCAGTCTTTCCCGCCACCGCACCCGCTGCAGCTCTCGCTGCGCCCCGTCGCGAACATCGCGCCACCGCCGCGGTCCTCCAGGCCGGCTACACCTGGACCGAAAGCAATTATCAACCGCGCTTCGCGTTCATCTATAGTTACGGTTCCGGCGACAAGAACGCGAACGACCCGAAGAGCGGCACGTTCCAAAATCTGTTCCCGACGAATCACCTTTTCTACGGCTACATGGATTTCAGCAGTCTGCAGAACCTCCACGATTTCCGGATCGCGTACACCTTCAAGCCGACGCCGACCTCGTCGATCGCACTCGAAGGCCACTCGCACTTCCTCAGCACCACGCAGGACTTCTGGTATAATGTCGCTGGCGTGCCCCGCAACTTTGCCGGCGCTGCGGTCGGGAGCGGCGGTGGTTACCGCATCAACCCCAGCTACAGCCGCCATGTCGGCAACGAACTCGATCTCGTCGCGGGCTGGACGTTCCGTCCGTATGCACAAGTCGAGTTCGGCGCATCCCGCTACTTCCGCGGCGATTACATCAAGCAGTCCCTCGCCGCCGTCGGCTCGAAAAACGCGAGCTACGTGTACTTGCAACTCACGCTGAACCTGTAAGTCGCCGGCCTTCTCGCCGGCTTCGGCTACGTGCAGGGCGGACATGCACGTAGCTTTCTGGCGACGCCGTTATATTATTCCAGTCCGCTCGCTTTCCGGGCGCGTTGCAGAACTGCCGCCGCGACGGCGCGAGCCCGATCCGCCCCGTCGCGCAACACCACCTCGACCTGATCGAGATTGGCGGCGAGTTCGAGGCGGCGGGCGCGGGCCGAGGCGAAATAGTTCCAGTAGTGCTCGAACAATGCTTTCTTCAAATCGCCGTAACCGAGTCCGCCGGCCCGCAACCGATTCTCGAAATCGAGCGCCACGTCAGCCGGCGCAAAGAGCTTCAACAACTGAATCGCGAGATTCTTGTCCGCGTCCGGCTTCGGCTCCGCGGGTGTGCGTGAATCCATCACAATGCCCATGATCTTTTTCCGCGTCGATTTCTCGTCGCCAAAGATGTCGATGGTGTTGCCGTAGCTCTTGCTCATCTTCTGGCCATCGAGTCCCGGGATGACAGCGATGTCGTCGCGAATTTCCGACTCGGGGACGACAAACGTCGCGCCATAGGTGAGGTTGAACTTGATCGCGATGTCGCGGGTCATTTCCAAGTGCTGTTTCTGATCGCGCCCGACCGGTACGCGCTGCGTATCAAACAACAGGATATCCGCGGCCATCAGCACGGGATAGGCAAACAGGCCGAAGTTGGGCGAGATACCGCGAGCGGTCTTGTCCTTGTAGCTGTGCGCGCGCTCCAGCAGCCCCATCGGCGTGAGCGTGCCGATCAGCCACATCAGTTCCGCCACTTGCGAAACATCGCTCTGGCGCCAGAAGACGCTGTGCTTCGGGTCCAGCCCGCAGGCCAGCCAGTCGAGGGCGACGCCAAGCGTATTCCGACGGCGCTCCGCGGGATCGAAGAGGGACGTCATCGAATGATAGTCGGCGACGAAATAGAAACATTCCCCGCGCGACTGCGCGTCGATCGCAGGCCGCATCGCGCCGAAATAATTGCCAATATGAAGCGTGCCGGAAGGCTGGATACCAGTGAGGGTGCGCATGTCGCGGAAATCGTGGTCTAACTCGAGATGAAGATGGGCCGGGGCCGGATGGGAAAAAGGGTGAGCACGCGTGCGAATACGCGGCCGGGCAAGCAGTTTCTTAGTCGCGGCGCGGGATGAACTTCATGGCCGCGTGGGCGTGCGCGATCGTGGCCGGCGGCAGGTAGCCGCTGAAGGCGATGGTGGGAGTGACGAGCGCCCGCTTCCCGAGGACGGACCCGGGATTCAAAACGGAGTTGCAGCCGACTTCCGCCTGTTCGCCCAGGATCGCACCGAACTTGCGCAATCCGGTTTCATAGCTTGCATCCGACGTCCGCACGACGATGGGCTGCTGGTCGAGGCGCAGGTTGGAGCAAATGACACCGGCGCCCAAGTGAGCCCGATTTCCCAGAACGGAATCACCCACGTAATTGAAGTGCGGCACCTGCACGTCATCCATCAGCAGGCAGTTTTTGAACTCGCAGGCGTTGCCCAGGACGCAGCCTTCTCCGACGATGACGTTACCGCGAAGGTAGACTCCGGGACGCAGCTCCGTGTTGGCTCCAATCCACGCCGGGCCAATGATCGTGGCGTAGGGCGGCAGCTTGACCGAGGGATGCAGCCAGACTTTCCCTTCGAGATGGACACCAGGCGGCACGGCGTCCGAACGGGAGGGTGCGTCGGCGACCCCGAGCAAAGCGGCGTTGATCTGCTTCAACCAATCCCAGGGCGGAACGTCAGAACGGAAATGCGGAGCGAACCGCGAGAGCGAGGAGGGCAGGGAAAAGAAGTCCGAAGCTTTCATGCAGGAGGGCGCAGGCGGAGCGGATGGTGGGTGGGGCGAGCTGGGAAACGCAACTGAAAGCCCGCAGTCACCTGAGGCGGAAAGTAGACGGAGAGAAAAGTCGTAGGAAAAGCTCCGCAATTGCACCTTGGCGCCGCATGCGACTCGACAAGCGTTCCGGGCACCTGATTGTTCCTTTCGCTTACTCGACAGACGCTCACTTGTTTACGCCGACATGGATGGAATCAGCCTAATTCAGGATCTCGCGATCGTCCTCCTCACGGCAGGAATCGCCGGTACGCTCTTTCGGCGCTGCGGGTTATCCGTCATCGTTGGTTATCTCGTGGCCGGGATCCTGATCGGGCCCTACACGCCTCCGTTTTCGTTCATTATCGACGTCGATCGGATTCAGACGCTGTCCCAAGTTGGATTGGTGTTCCTGATGTTCGGGATCGGGTTGGGGCTAAGTCTGAGCAAGCTGGGGCGGATGGGCTGGCCGACGCTGCTGGCCACCGGATTGGGTGCATTTCTGATGCTCAATCTGACGCAGTTGCTCGGCCTCGCCGTCGGGTGGTCCGTCAACCAATCGATGTTCATCGCCGGCATGGTCATGGTCTCCAGTTCCGCCGTAATCGCCAAGGTGGTGGGCGAACTGAATCTGACCCATGAACGGCCGGGCCAGATCGCGCTCGGCGTCACCGTCCTCGAGGACGTCGTGGCGGTGATCATGCTGACTGTACTTGGATCTCAAGTACGCGGCGGTGACGGAGACTCCGTGGGCAGCGTACTCACGGGCATGACCGCCTTCGTCACGCTGCTGGTCGGTGCGGGACTCTTGATGGTGCCACGATTGATGCGGCGATTGGAAGCGCGGGCAGATCCCGAGCTACAGACGATCATTGTCGCCGGCATGTTGTTTCTTCTGTCAGTGGCAGCGGTGAAAGCCGGCTATTCGCTGGCGCTCGGCGCGTTTCTCCTCGGTGCGATTGTGGCGGAAATACCGCAGAAGGTATCGGTCGAGAAAGCGTTCGGCGGCATGCGCGATGTCTTCAGCAGCGTGTTCTTCGTTTCCATCGGCATGATGATTGATCTCTCGCTGTTGCGAACGGTGTGGCCGCTCGTTCTCGGACTCGGGGTATTCGCACTGGTCGGGCGGGCGTTCGTCACCGGATTCGCGCTCATTCTCTGTGGCATCAAACCCCAGGAAGCCCGTCGCGCGGGATTGCTGTTGGGACCACTCGGTGAGTTCTCCTTCATCATCGCCCAGCTGGGCGTTTCCGCGGCGGTCCTGCCTGAGAGTTACTATCCGATGGCGGTGGGCGCCTCGATATTCACCGTGCTGATGGTGCCGATCATCAACCGCTACGCTGACCCGATTCTCCGGGTCGCCGATCGACTCGAGCCGTCGTGGTTGCATCGCGTCCTCGACGCCTATCACGGCTGGCTGGATCACGTCCGTTCCCAACCGACCACCTCCATCGCTTGGAAACTGGTTCGCGGACGCCTCGCGCAAACCGGTTTGGAGATGTTGTTTGTCACTGGCGTCATGCTGTTCTCGCGGCAGTTGCTCGATCTTCTCCTGGAGAACGCAACCGCCTTCGGCTTGGAGGCACGCACCGTCATTTACGTGTTCTGGAGCGTGATCTCGGTCATCGCGCTGGTGCCGCTCGTGGCCATCTGGAGAAACCTGGCGGCGATCGCCATGATCCTGGGCGAAAGCATCGGCAGCGAATCGCGCCTGCCCGCTCCTTTTGTCCGCAACACCCTTCTGAGTATCATCGCGGTTCTCCTCGGCTACTGGCTCTTTGTCATCGTGCCCACCGATCAACTTGGATTTTGGGGTTGGGGGGTAATCGCGGCCGCCGGCACGGTCGTGGTGGCGGTGTTTTCCCGCCGGCTCATCTACTGGCACAGTCACTGGCGGGCTTCGATGAGCGAGGTCCTCGCGGAACACCCTCGGGAAGCAGGTCTGGCGGCCGCCGCCGTCGCCCGAGGCCGCCGCCAGCTGGACCTCGCACAATGGAATCTTCACCTCCGCGAAATCGTCGTCCCGGATGCCGCGACCTACGGCGGCCAAACGCTCGCGCAGCTTTCAATTCCTTCGCGCTTTGGGTGCGCTGTACTCGAGTTGGAACGTAATGGTCACGTGATCACCACCATTGGTCCTGACCTGCGCGTGTATCCGGGAGACAAGCTGCTGATCCTCGGCCCGACGGAGCGACTCGAGGAGGCACGCAAGGCGCTGATTCAGGGCCGCAGCGCCCGGAACGAATCCGATGAGTTTCTCGGCTCGGTGCTCGAAAACTTCCATATCCCCCCCAGCCCGCGCACCGGAAGCACGCTGGCGGAACTCAATCTCGCCCAACTCACCGGCACTCGCGTCGTCGGCATCGAGCGGGCTGGCCAGAAAATCATCGCGCCCTCGGGACAGGAGCGCCTGCTGGCCGGCGACAACGTCCTCGTTGCCGGCACGCTCGCCGAAATCAACGCCTTCCGCCGCTGGCTGAACGCGGCGGGGTGACTTCACTCGCTCCACTCGCCCGGGCGCGCGACTGCCGGGCCCATCGCAGGGAAACCGCGTGGCTGGAAAGCGATTCCTCCGACGGTGCGGCCGAAGCCGCGACCGATCAGACGGAGCCCGCGCTTCGCCCGCTCTGCCAGATCCGTGCGTTTTACTTTTTTCCAAACAACGCCTCGCCCACCTCGGGTGCCGCGAACATGAACGCGGCCTGATGGCCGATCCCCGGAGTTTCGACCTTGCGCCAGTTGAAGGCCCAACCGCGCTCTTTCGCCAGCTTCTCGCCAAAGGCGAAACACGCCCGGCCGCGTTCGAGCCGGTGCTGCCCCTGTTTCATCCCGGCCGGACTCACGTCAAAACTAGGCCGCGGATAAATGTCGTCCGTTCCAAGATAGAACGTCACGGGCGCAGCCAGATAACGCCGGAGCACGTCATCGCTGGTCAAGGTCGCGGGCAGGCCGCCGAAGCCGTATCCGAAATCCTGATCCAAGGTGGGAAACAAATGCGATCCAGGATTGGCCGCCACGATCCGCACCGCCTCGCCAGGAAGGAAGGCGGCCAGCCGCACGAGGAACTGACCACCAGCAGAGTGGCCAATGAGATAATAAGGCAACGCCGG
>Ga0163144_10002338_pt1 | contig 43932 bp, 45 predicted proteins | sample OliLak19BULKMAT1_FD_123175 | JGI IMG/M metagenome (GOLD analysis project Ga0163144, IMG submission 123175) | Freshwater microbial mat bacterial communities from Lake Vanda, McMurdo Dry Valleys, Antarctica - Oligotrophic Lake LV.19.BULKMAT1 | ecosystem: Environmental > Aquatic > Freshwater >...
AAAATTAAATTTTGATTTAACTGAAGCGCAAAAATATTTAAATTCTAAAACCAAAGCGATTATTCCCGTACATATGGACGGAGCACCGTGCGACATGGAAACTATCATGACATGGGCCACGGACAAAAATCTTTTAGTGATTGAAGATGTGGCGCAAGCTGTCGGCGGCGCTTTTAAAAATAAAAAGCTTGGCAGCTATGGCGACGCTGGATGTTTTTCTTTTAATATGGATAAAATTATCACTTGCGGTGAAGGCGGCGCGGTGACTTTTAAAAATGCTGGTCACTATCAAAAAGGTATGATGTATCACGATACTTGTAATCAATTTGGACCAACATTAAAAAATAAATATACTATTCCCGGATTTGTTGGAAAATCTATGCGCGCTTCTGAAATTCAAGGCGCTATGATTCGCGTGCAACTAAAAAAATTAGATACTATTTTAGATCAATTAAAAATTGCGGGGGATAATCTTTTACAAAATATTTTAAAGAGTTATCCACAACTAGAATTTATTTCCTCTACAGATCTTGCAGGTGATTGCGCTACAACATTGCGTTTTTTTTCTGCTGATCCCATTAAGGCCAGTCAAATCGTGATTGAGCTAAATAAAAATAAAATCATGGCGTATTGTCCCATCATGAGACCGGCGCATCATCCCTGGCAGTGGCATCAACTGCTTCCAAAAAATCCGGCCAATATGAAAATTAATTTTTTACCGACGATTGAAAAACTATCAAGATCCATTAATGTGCAAGTTCAGCTTTGATTTTAAAAATTCAATATTAGTATCCACTTTATAACACATACCAACTTCATAAGCGTCGGCTTTAATCGCCAAGCGCACAGAAGCAGATAAGCGAAACACGAAAATCACCGAAAGCTTAATAAAATCCCAGAAATTAAAACGTACAAAATACTCCGCAATAATCGGCAGTCCCACCCCAATCACCATATGCCGCATCAGCGCTCTCATCGTTTTAATTTTCCCCATCTTCCGAATCGTAGGCAGTTCTCCACTAATCCTATGCGAATCCAGCAAAATAATTTTTTTATTTTTAAGCTCATCGTTACAGGCCACACTAATATTTAAATCAGCATAATCAATCAAAACCTTCTCACCATATTGCTCACGTTTAAAAGAGCGTACATTTTTAACTTCAAGCCCTGATTTTTCAAGCGTCTCTAAATCCAGCGCCATTCTTGTCGGAAACACTTTAACTTCGGCGCCGAAGTTAACTAGCGGGGTATCATCCGAGATCATTTTCAATTGTGGAAAATGTTTAATCATATGTAGCAGCCAGGTCGACTTGCCACCTTTCATAGGCATCATATTAATTAAAATTTTATCATCAACTAAAACACTTGCCGCGTGAATTTTATGCAAATGATGAAGGTCTAAATCTTTTCCCGATAAAGACAAAATATAAAGATAAATGACTTCATAAAGTCTTTCAGACTCTAATGAATAAAAATTGCAGCTTTTCTCTTTTAGATTTTCGATTTGTAAAACTTTTCCATAAAAATCAAAATAAGTATTTTGTCTATCTTGATACTTAATAGAATTTATTGATTGTGAAGTCGCAATTAATCCAGTTGGAATTTTAGGTAATGACTCTTTTTTGACAATGATGCGTAATACATCTGAAGACTTATTTTCTTTTTTTGCAAAATAAGAAAAATCATCTCGCAAGCTCTGAATTAAATCTTCCTCTAAACTTTCAATATAAATTTGATATTGATAAAAGTTTAAAGTTAATTCTTTCACTTACCCTCGAATCTTTGCATAAATTCTAAAGGTAATTGTGATTCTACTCTAAATTCCGCACATTCAATTAACTGTGCATGTAAATATAAACGAGAGGCCTCTGCTCCGCCGTAGAAATTATCACCGACAATGGCGTGACCACGACTGGCAAGCTGAACCCGAATTTGATGCATTCTTCCGGTTTTAATTTCAATCTCTAAAAGAGAATAATTTTTATTAGATTTTAAAAGTCGGCAAATACTCACGGCCTTAATTCCACCAGAGCGAACCACTGACATCAACTCTCGTCCTTGTAACTTTTTGGCCTTCAAAAAATCTTCTAATAACGTTTCTTTTTCAAAACCTTCACCTTCTACTAAGCAGACATATCTTTTAGTAATTTCTCTGGCCTCAAAAATTTTTGAAATATGAATTTGAGAATTTTGATTTAAACCTAGAACTAAACATCCTGAGGTGTCTTTATCCAAACGATGCGCTAAATATAACTCTGTAATCCCTAACTGATCCTTCAACATACTTAAAACGTTTTCGCGACTTTTATCAACTGTTGCATGCACCGGAATTCCGCTCGGTTTATCCACCACTATATAGTCTGAGTTTTGAAATAATATATTGATCATTCGAATACTTTCATTAATTGTAATAAATGCTCATTCTGATCTCGGTCGTATTTTTTTGCGAGGGCCACATGCATTGCACCCGTTTGCACAAACTGCGTAAAACCCTGAGCACGCAAATCATCGATTTCGTCCACACCATCTTCTTTATAAACCCAATCTTGAATCAATTCGAAATAGGTTTCAGGATGATACTGCAAACCATAACAACGCTCACCTAATTTAAAAGCTTGATTGTCACAAGCGCCAGAATAAGAAAGTCTGATGGCATTTTTCGGAATTTCAAAAGTTTCATAATGCCATTGATAAACTGGAAGCATATTTTGAATTTTATAAAACTTATCATTTTGTGCAAATTCTGTTGGTCTAATTTCACTCCAACCAAATTCAGGTGTGTGGTTATTTTGAATTTTTGCGCCATGGGCCTTAGCAATCATTTGCCCACCTAAGCAAATCCCAATTAAGGGTATTTCTTTTTTTACTAAGTGGCGGATAAATTCACATTCTGGTTTATTCCAAGAATAAATATCTTCATCGTTCACCGACATCCCTCCACCCAAAATAATCACTCCATCAAATTGTGCAGGAACTTTGAATTCTGTTGTCTCAAAAAGTTTTAAAATTTCAAATGTCATTCCGAGTTTTTCTAACAAAAATAAAATCTTTCCAGGTGCGCCACTTTCGGTGTGCTGAATTATAAATATCTTTCTCAACTATATATCTCCGCTCTTCTCGTAAAAAAAAATGCACCTTTCTTGTAAGCTATAATTCTATGAAAAAATTTATACTTTTAATACTGCTAATAACTCTTTTTAAGGCACAAGACGGAATCATTGAAGATTTTAAGCAGCGAGACGTGCTTCTTTGGGAATAAAGATTCTAAAAGTGGTGTTACCACATTGTGAATCGATTTCAATTTTACCTTTATGGCCTTCTATAATACTAACTGACAAGCTCAAACCAAGGCCAGTTCCTTTACCAACTTCCTTCGTAGTAAACATCGGTTCAAAAATTCTGCTTCTAATTTCTTCAGGAATCCCTTTTCCACTATCGATAATAGAGATAGTAACTCCCTGCTCATTCTGAGAAACTGCCAAACGTAACCATTTTTCTTGATAATCTTGTACGGCATCAAAAGCGTTATTTAACAAATTAATAATCACCTGCCCTAACTGTACTGGACGACAAACAATTTTCACATCTTCACATCCATTAAGTTGAACTTGAAAATCAATATCAGTTCCGTGAATTTTTAAATTGCAGAGGGTTATTGGATCCTCTAGAATTTTTTCAATAGTCGTTAATTCAAAATCACTATAGTCATCATTACGCGCTAAATTTCTAAGCCCATTAATAATCTTGGAAATTCTCTTAACTGTCACGTCGCTGGAATTTAAAACCTTATTAATTCTTTCATCAGTGATGTTTATCTTTCCTAACATTTTTTTGATAATCATATTATTAGCAGCAATAATGGTTAAGGGATTATTAATTTCATGAGCAAAGCTGGCGGCCATTTCACCTAGAGACGAAAGTTTTTGCGACTCTACTAGTTTGGATTTTTGTAAATCAAGATCATTTTGAATATCTTTTAGATGTTGAATATCCTTTAAACTTAGAATAAATTTGTCTCTCTCTAGTAAGGCCACTGAAACTAAAAAAGTGCGAGGTGATCCACCCTTCTTGTTCAGCATGATTTCATGTGAGACTTGAACGAAATCTACATATTTTTTAATAATTTCATTAAAAACATCATCTTCCACTTCATATTCCTCAATGGTTTGTGAGTATTGATAATTTTTATTGTAAACAAAGCCAACTTCATTTAAAACAACAATAGACTCAGGTAAGGCATCAAGAATGTTTTTGACATAGACCTCTTGTTTTTTAAATAACTTATTTATTTTGAGTATTTCATTAAACAAGTAAAAAATTGTTATAAAAATTAAAGGAAAAACGATAGCACTGAAAATATAAATGTTTTGGGAATAAAAAACTTCTCTAAATGATTCAACATTAAGGGAGACCCCTAATTGCTTTAAATCTAGAATAATAAAAATAAAAGGAATAACTGATCCGATCAAAAGCCCAGCAACGACGCTGGCAAAAATGTCTTTTAAAAATTTCTTACGAAAGATTCTTCTCATATGGAAACTTATCGACATCTCATCAAATTTTATTAGATCGAATTCATTAAACTAAAGAAATTTGGGAAAGATTTTTCAACAAATTCAGGCGAGTATATATTGCCACCACCGTTAAGTCGCATGAATACATAAGTACTCATTAACAGACGATGATCTCTAGGCGGTTTATAATCCCAGCTAGAAAACTCAAACATTTTATTTTTACCTTTAATTTTAAATTTGCCCTGATCAATTGACCAACTAATTTGGTTTTTATCTAAGATTTTCATCATCTCGGTAAGTCGATCTGATTCTTTGTGTTTTAAAACTTCAAATTTAGAAAATTCACTTTCACCGTCGGCATAAGCAGCAAGACAACAAAGGGCAGGAAATAAATCCGGACACGTGGCGACATCAACATTAAAAGGACGATAATTTTTCCCAGATCTTACTGAAAGTCCAAGCGGTGAGACTTTGAAATCAATGCCACAAGACTCAAAAATGGAAAATAAAACAGCGTCAGCTTGCAAATGATCAATCATGAAAACATTTTTGAGCAGAACCTGTCCTGATATGGCCGCAAGTACTGCGGGATAAGAAACGGAACTCATATCTGGCGGAACTACAAAATCACTCTCTCCGGCCTTAATTTTTTTTACCAATTCCTCAGTCAAACTGAAATATAATTTAGAGTTCTCCATATTGGTAACAATTACTTTTATATCCTGTTCAAAGAACGCCATATACAGGCCTGAAGCAAATTGTGTACTTCGTGATGAATCAACTGAAATTTCTTTAATATTGCTTAAAACCAGTGGTCCTTGTATTTTTAACCAATATTTTTCATCCACAGTTGGAAAAGTTAATTTCGCTCCTAAATCGACCAATGCCCCAAAAAGTTCAGAGTTAGGTCTTTCCGCAAAAGAGCTTTCCGCTTCTAAAATATATTTTTTCTTCCCCAACGCTATAAGTGGTAATAAAAATCTATTAGTGGTTCCACCATCGCCTGAAGGAAGTAAAATATCGTCTTTAGTATTCAAATTTTCACATTCTGGAAAAGAATTATTAATCACTAATTCATTTAAATTTCCAGAAAAAATAATGCCAATTTTCTGTAAGCATTTCATTAAATTAATCACATCAGTAGACTGTGGCAAATTATACAGACGCACAGGTCTTTTCACAATTGAGGCAAGAATTAGTAACCTATTAGCGTAGGATTTTGAGGTGGGGATAACGATCTCACCGTGAATTTTTCTGTTAGTTACTTTGATGTAATTTGACATATTCACCATAGACGCTTTTAGCACGTTGTAAAAAACTATCCATCGACTCCCTCTGCACCAAAGGAGTCCCAATATCACTTACATCAATCCAATCAATTTGTTCATTCACTTGGACTTTTTTATCACGCATAACCAGATCTTGAATTGCCGCGAAATCAGGAAAGATATATTTCCCACAAGGTATGGAGAGCTGATTTTTTAATTTATTTAGCTCCTCTAAAAGAGCTGTTTTATTGCCCATGAAAAAAATAAATTGTATCCCTAACAATACCGCCACACCGTGAGGAAGTTTTAAACATTTCTCAAATGCATGACCAAAAGTATGACCTAAGTTTAATAACTTTCTGTCACCTTCTTCTCGTAAATCAGATTCGACAATTTTTAATTTATATTCTACACATCTTTTTATAATAAGATGCAAAGGCTCGCCTGAGAAAATGGCAGTAAAAATATTTTTATCTAAAAAAGCATATTTTATAAGCTCACCCATTCCGTTAAGTAGTTCTTCTGGAGGAAGCGTCGTTAAAAAATCAGGCGTTAAAATATTATGAGTAGGTAGATGAAATTGTCCAATTAAATTTTTTCCAAATTTAGAATTGATGGCAACCTTGCCACCAATTGCGGCATCAATCATAGATAAAAATGTCGTAGGAATGACGACCCATGAAATTCCTCGCAAGAGTAAACTCGCCACGAGTCCTGCAAAGTCAGACGTTGCCCCACCGCCAAAAGAAACTAAAATACAATGACGGTGAATTCCTTGTGACAAAAAAAACTCTAAGGCCTTTTCTAATTCGTGAAAATTTTTAGTCTCTTCGCCGCTCTTGCAATAATAAACAGATTTCTTTTTGTTAACACTCTCTAAATTTAAAAAATCTTTTTTTAAATCAATGAGTTTTTCATCAACAACAAAAAGAACATGATCGGTATTTAAACTTTGAATGAAACTAGAAAGCTCACTCTTTTTTAAAACCTGAACGTTACTCATACGCCCTTTGTCTTAAAAAATGATCGGCCAAAACCACTTTGGCCATGGCCTCAACCACCGGCAGCGCGCGTGGAATAATACAAGGATCGTGTCGTCCTGATGTGGCCTTATCGCCAACAGTAGAAGTTGGTTTAAAAATTAAATGAAAATATAAATCTTCTCCATTAGAAATTCCACCTTCCATACCGCCAAAGTTTTTGCGATCAGTGGAAATTTCTTTGCCCGTTTTATGGGCAAATTCTTCGCCTAGTCCGTAAGAAAAACCTACTACTGCGCCAATGGATAACATCGCCTTGGCCAAATCAGCTTTTAATTTATCAAAAGCTGGCTCACCTAATCCTGCTGGTAAATTTTTAATCGTGACTGAAACTTTTCCGCCCACCGAGTCGCCATCTGTTTGTAATTTTTTTAAATAATTTGTTACATCGTCATTAAGTTCAACATTGCCAGAAAATGGTCCTAATTTAGTAATGTTCGCCTTAACATCAACTGTGGGAATAATTAATCCTGCAAAATAACCGGCAATCACTCGTGATAAAGTTTCACGTCCACTACTTCTGCCACCCCCGCGGTGATCGCGAATACCAAATTTTGCCATGGTGGTTTGATCAGCATGGCCAGGACGATAATCATCTTTCCATGCTTCGTAGTCGCCAGATTTTTGATTGGTATTGCGTACGATAATGGCTATGGGTGAACCTAAAGTCTTGCTAGAAAAAATTCCTGATAAAACTTCTGCTTTATCGGGTTCAGATCGAGTCGTAGTTCCTGCGATTTTCCCAGGCGCCCGGCGATCTAATTCTTTTTGTAGGTCCTCTAGTGAGAAGGCCAAATTCGCTGGCACACCATCTAATACCACACCCAGTGCCTCTCCGTGAGATTCACCAAATGTCGTTAAAGAAAACAGTTTACCAAAAGTATTTCCCCTCATATAAGATGCTATTCTACGCTGTTTTATTGCCTAAGGAAAGAATGAGCAACGCTAACACCCAAAATTATTTTAAAGATTTCCAGAATTTAATCGAAATCCAAGGTCTAGAGGGCCAAGTCACGGCGCAAAATAAATTTTTTGAGGGTGAAAGACAGAGAGAAGTGCTTTTACAAAGGCAAAAAAATCAAAAACAGTCCAGATTAAAAGAATTGCAAGACGACCTTAAAAATCTCACGCTATTCTTGAATGAAAAAGAAAAAACGAATGCTCAAAATCAAACCAGAATCGCCAGAATTAAAGAAAACATTTTAAGTGTCACCGATAACAGACAACTCACCAACCTAGAAACGGAACAAAAAGCACTTACTGAAATAGTTCAAAACGATGAAAATAGCATTTTTCAATTGATGCTAAAAATCGATGAGAATGAAAGTGAGCAAAAGGATATCACTAATTTTTTTCCGGGCTTTGAAAAAACTATTTTAGAAATAAAAAATGAAGTCATCATCGCTCATAAAAAAGTACAAACCGAAGTCGATGGACTCAAGATGCGGCTGGAAAATTTAATAGAGATCACTGAACCCAAACTGATTGCCGCCTATAAAAGTAGTCGCAAACGCTACGCCGAAGGTAATGTCTTATGTTTTACTCAACAAGCTAAGTGCCTTGAATGTCGTTTCGCCATTCCCCGCCAAATTGAAAGTCAGCTAGAAAACGGCGCCTTAATCGATTTTTGTCCCGGTTGTGCACGACTTCTCACACCCCTCTCTTGTAAATATTAAAAATTCATGGGAAAAGATTTTCATAAGAGTTAGGGAGATCATCGCTGGCCAGCAATGGCGGGAGGAAGGTCTGGACACCATGTGACAACGTAGCGGGTAACGCCCGCCCATCGCGAGATGAGGACAAGTGCAACAGAGAGTATGTACGCTAGAGTCAAATCTAGGCAGTAGTGAAAACAGGTAAACTCTACGTGGTGCAAGCTCAAATAGGTAGGATGCTAAGGTGGTCACGACCAAGGCCTACGGGTAGAGCGCTTGAGGGAAACGGCAACGTTTCTCCTAGATGAATGATGGTTTAATACAGAATCCGGCCTATACCCTAACTCTTTTTTTTATTTATATTTCTTTATTAAAATGTTGATTCAAAACATCTTTAATTCTTTCCACGCAAAAAAGTGGAAAATTAATCAGTTTATAATTTAAGGCCCTACCATCATGCATTTTAATATCGACAATATTAATAAACTCATCATGATTTCTTAACTTCATATCAAGTCTTATTGCAAACGGTAGTTTTTTTTCTGCATTGTAAAATGACACCACAAACTTCTGATAACACTTATTTTTCTAACATATAATCTTCTACGCACTGATTTTATTGTTAAAAACATTTCTATAAATTAAATTAAAATTAACAAGGAGAGAGAAATGAAAAATTGTTTTTCACAGATGGTAAAAAAAGTTTCGATGGTGAGTTTATGTTTAGGTGCTGTGGCATTTAGTGCAACATTAAGTGCTGATGATCGAATTGATTTGGGTGATCGTTACCGCAATGGGCGAGACTTGGGGCGTGACTTTAGACCTATCCCCCTTTGCGCGATTGATTTAGCGGCAACTAGTCTTAACTTTCAACTTCTAAACCGCACTTCTACTTATCGCGGCCAAGTGAGAATCACTGGCGTGTTAAAAAATGTCGGAAGATTATCTTATCTTTCAGGTGCCAGACAACAATCGCTCAACTTATATGAAGATCGTCGCCTAGTCGCTACTGTGCCTTTTGTTAACTTAGCAGTAAGTGGCAGTGTCACAGTAAACTTTGTACGCAACTGGGACGCCTCATCAGCGGCCGAAGGGGAATTTCCGCCAACTTACAAAATTATTCTTTCGCAAGATCCAGATATTTATATAGACGGAAATGTGAATAATGATGATTGCAATACTCGCAACAACACATTTACTAGAAGTGGTTCAGCGATTAATGACTTATTATAAAATGAAAAAGACAGGGGGGGGGAAATCTCCCCTGTCTTACTAAAATTATTTTTGACTGTGAATATTATTTTTATTAATCGAATTTTTTGCCAATAAATGACGATTTTACTTATAAGGATTGATTTTATTTAAACTCATCAAACCACATTGCAAAATTGCAGGCAAGACGGTCAACTTATGCAATAAATTAAATCTTTTTTAAAATTTTTTGTGAAGCCGTAGAAAGATTTTCAATTTCACTTTTATTTAATTTCTTAAAACCCATTTTTTTCAACTCAGCGATACTCATTTTTAGAGGATAATTAAAAATTTTATATTTGGTGATAGAAGTCTTAATTACTTTTGATTTATCGACTTTAAAAATTTTCGGCGGATACTGTTTAAAAACTTTATCATCAGTTGAAATGACAAAAGTAGGTAATTCAAACTGGCCTTCCAGCCACTCACCTTTTTTCTTTTGATAACCATAAACGCCGTCATTAGAAATTAAACGCACTAAATGTAATTCAAAAAATTGTTCTTTTTTGAGCACGGCCTGTGGCCGCTCCAGCACTTTATTTTCCTTGAGACTAACACATTCACCCTTAAGCGGGCACAAAAGACAATCCGCTTTTCGCGCCTGACAAATGGTCCGACCTAAGTCCATCAGAGCAGAATTTAAATTTCGCCATGGGTGTTTTCCCGCGAATATTTCTTTTTTCCAAAATTTTTCATAGATTATTTTTTGAAACTTAGGACCTTTGACGCCATCAATCCCAAAATATCTGGCGACAACTCGTTCGATATTAGCATCTAAGGCCAAAGCTTTTTCATCGTAGGCGAAGGCCATAATGGCTTCGCAAGTGTAAGGCCCAATACCTTTAATCGAAAGTAGTTGATCGCGACTTTTAGGAATTACACCTTTATATTTTGCAACGATTTCCTTAGCGGCATTTTGTAAGTTTTTAGCACGACGATAATAACCCAGCCCCTTCCAAGCCAAATGCATTTCATGATCAGTCGCCTTCGCCAGTGAGAAAATTGTGGGAAATTTTGCAATGAATTTATCGTAATGATTGATCACTGTTCCAACAGTAGTTTGTTGCAGCATAATCTCAGAAACCAATACATAATAGGCATCGTGCTCCTGCCGCCATGGCAAGTGGCAAAATTTTTGTCTCGACCAATCTAATAATATTTTAAACATCTATTTCATTCTAACTTTTTATTATAATATGTACACCAAAGGAATTTTGTATGGTTGATATCACAGGTAAATATCTAGGCGAAAAAAGAGTGGAAATGATTCACGGGCCTTCTAAAGCAAAAATTATTACTGACGCACCGATAGATAATCACGGACGTGGAGAAAGTTTCTCACCGACGGATTTAGTTGCTTCCGCTCTGGGCACTTGCATGCTGACTGTCATGGGAATTTATGCCGAGCAAAGATCAATTGATTTAAAAGGTTCACATTTTCATGTGAAAAAAGAAATGCAGCCGTCTCCTCGAAAAATCGCCAAACTTCCCATAACTGTTCATTTGCCGAAAAATATTAATCTAGCTGAACGTGAAAAATTACAGGAAATTGCGCTGCACTGTCCGGTCAAGAAAAGCTTAAATCCAGATATCGAAATTCCGCTAGAATTTATTTTCGACGTGTAGCAATTAATGGCAAAAGTTAAACTCAAGTCGTTTGCAAAAAATGTGGGGAGAACTTTCCCAAAATAAGGCCCCACGTTCAGGAAATACACCTCATTTTATCTCCAACGCATTTTAAATACACAATGGAGTTGGCAACAATATTGCCTTCTCTAGCTGTAATTCTCGTCATTAGAAGCGCTACATGCACTCTACTGACAGTGACCCATATAGAAAACATATTTTTGTTTTCATTTGAGCACCAAGATAACTGCTTGGTGTTCGAATCTTTTTTTAACTTAACCAAAGGAAATTCTGTGACTAAAATACTGGCCTTGTCGGGAAGCACAAGAAATGATTCATTTAATAAAAAAATCTTAAAACACGCCATAACTGGAGCAGAAGTTGCCGGGGCAACGGTAACCAATATTGATCTTCGCGATTTCCCGCTAGATCTTTATGATGGCGATATTGAAGCGGGGCAAGGATTACCCGAAAAGGCAAAAAAATTAAAAAAAATATTTTCACAACATGACGCTCTACTTTTTGCTCTACCTGAATATAATAGTTCACTTTCGGGTGTCTTTAAAAATACGATTGATTGGCTTTCGCGCTCCTCTTCTAGTACGCCAGACTTAAGTTGCTTCTCTGGAAAAGTTTGTGCCTTAATCAGTGCCTCACCTGGAAAACTGGGCGGCATGAGAGGCTTGGTGCATGCTAGATCCATGTTAGAAAGTATCAACGTGATGGTCATGCCGGAGCAAATTTGTGTGGGAGATGCATTAGAGGCCATCGGAATAGATGGTGTGAAAGATGACAAAATACGAACATCGCTGGAAAAACTAGGTTTGAGTTTAACTAGACTCACTCAAAGAATAAGCTTCAGAGCAACCCAGCATATTTGAGCTCTTTTGTTGTCATGATTTTTTTATCTTTAATTAATTTTATCACAGGTATTTTTAATTTAAGCGCAGTTTTTACTAGTTCAGCAACTTTAGCATAACCTAAAATCGGAACCAGAACTGTCGCAACTTGTGAAGTGTTGCGAGCATAGTCTTCACATCTTTTAACATTCGCCGTAATTCCAGCTATACATTTTTCGCCAATCACACGAATGCTATTAGTTAAAATTTCGCTCGACTCCAGTATCGCTTGCGCCATAACTGGCATCATCACATTTAATTCTAACTGTCCTGCCTGCATGGCAAAACTAACTGTCACATCATTACCTAACACTTTAAAACAAACTTGATTTCCCATCTCTAGCATTGAAGGATTCACTTTACCTGCCATGATACTTGATCCAGGTTGTATTGATGGCAGCACAATTTCCGCCAATCCATTATTGGGTCCTGAACTTAATAGTCTCAGATCATTAAAAATTCGTGTCAACTCTAAAGCAATCGCGCGCAAAGCATTTGAATAAATCATTAGTGGCAATTGTGATTGCATCGCTGAAAACATATTAGGACTGAGTGCTAACATATCATCTTTAAATTCTTTTTTCAGATGTTTTAAAATAAATTCACGGTATCCTTTTTTAACATTTACTCCATTACCTACCGCCGAGCCGCCGATACCTAGCACTCGCAAATAATTTTGCGCCTCTGATAACAAATGAATTAATTCTTTAATCGTTGTAGAGTAAGCCGCGAACGCTTCTCCTAAAAACATCGGAACAGCATCTTGTAAGTGAGTGCGACCAGATTTTTTAACGCCGGCAAACTCTTTAGCTTTTTGGGCAAGTATTTTCGCAAAAACTTCCAGTTCTTTTTTTAATCCTTTAGATAAAGTGAGAGTAGCTAAACGCATCGCCGTAGGATAAGTATCATTGGTGCTTTGAGATTGATTGACGTCATCATTAGGATTAACAAACTCATAAGAACCCAGCTTTGCTCCCAAAATTTCGTTGGCCACGTTTGCGACAACTTCATTGACGTTCATATTTTGTGAAGTGCCAGCTCCCGCTTGATAAGCATCGACAATAAAATGCTGCGAAAATCCATCTTTCATTAACTTATCCACCGCTTTCACAATCGCTTTAGTTTTTTTATTGTCTAAATTTCCCGCCTCATTATTGGACTTCGCTGCGGCTTTTTTTAATTTTAAATAACTGGCAATCATCAATGGATGAACTTGAGTACCACTGATGGCAAAATTATTGGCGGCACGCAAAGATTGAATGCCGTAATAAACATCATTCGGAACCGACAATTGACCGAGGGCATCTTTTTCTGTTCTCATAGGCACCTTTATTTTTTTAATTTAGTCACAGAAGTTTTAAGAATCATTCTATCTTTTATCAATAAGAATGACATTAAATCTCTCTATCATAGACTAGAGTCATTATACTAATTGCTTATTTTATTTCTATCAAAAAACTCTTGCGTAGAACCTAGATATGTCGTCACCACAATTTTTTACTAAGAAATGGTCTTATTTAAGCGTTAAGGTGTAGCGTTGTATATATAGGTATTTTGCATGATTATATAGAAATGGAGCTTTAAAAATGAATTTTGAAATTTTAATTAGTAACGCAACAAATCCAACTCTGCTTTTTTTTATCTTGGGGATTTTTGCTGCTATTGTGAAGAGTGATTTAGAAATTCCTGCTCAATCAGTAAAATTCATATCTTTATATTTATTGTTTGCCATTGGTTTTAGAGGTGGTCAGGAATTGGCCCACGAGACTTTTTCAACGGAAATTTTATACTCTTTATTTTTTGGTTTGTTTATAGCCACCCTCATTCCTCTTTATACTTTTTTTATACTCAAGAGAAAACTATCTGTACCTGATGCAGGTGCAGTCGCTGCTGCTTATGGTTCAGTTAGCGCTGTCACTTTTGTGGCATCAGCATCATTTTTAGAGATACAAAATATTTCCTATAGTGGCCATATGGTTGCGGTTATGGCGCTCATGGAAGCCCCGGCAATTATTATTGGTGTGATATTAATGAGATTATATAGTAAGGAAGTAAAAGCTGAATCAAGCCTTTTGTCTCTAGTAGCTCACTCTTTTACTAATGGAAGTGTGCTTATGATTATTGGAAGTTTAGTGATCGGAATAATTGCCGACACAAAACAGGCAGAAGGAATTAGGCCCTTTACCACAGATATATTCAAAGGATTTTTGGCGCTCTTCTTATTAGAAATGGGTATGGTTACGGCACGTCGTATTTCAGCTTTTCGAAAATATGGCGCTTTTGTTTTTTTCTTTGCTATTTTAATCCCTCTTTTAAATGGCGTCTGTGTCGCTTATTTTAGTCATGGTATTAGTTCCAGTATTGGGAACCGTTTTATGTTTGCTATTTTAGCGGCAAGTGCTTCATATATCGCAGTGCCGGCAGCAATGCGTTTAGCAGCACCTAAAGCAGATCCAGGGCTTTATATTCCGATGGCCCTGGGTGTAACTTTTCCGTTTAATTTAATTTTTGGAATGCCTATTTACATGTATGTGATTATGAATTTTTGAAAATTTTAACGCCTGGCTGGCCGACTCAAGATTTTTGTAATTTTTTTTCCCGTGCCTTATTTGCTACAAAAGCTACTGACCTTAGACGCCATCTCACTGGCATAGAACCTAGTAGTATCACCACCGAGCATTTTAGCTCCTACAGAATCTAAAAAATCTTTTACTTCAGTTGAAAGCTCTTCAATATCAGTAATGATCAATAATTTTTTTGCTGTAGAATTTTTTACCCACTCAATCATACGCTTACCATCGTTGCTACCATAATTATTGCAAGCCGTTCGAGTATCACTTAATGTTTTAATTCCAGTATCAAATACAGAAACTGAAACTTTGCTGGCGCCACATTTTTCTGAAATATCTTGAATCACACTGCGTCTTAAACATTGATCTGGATCATTGGTTGAATCCATTCGTCTCATACTTGAACTCGTGTCTACAAAAACTTCATAGACGACAGGACCTGATTCAGTTTTAGCTTTGCCACAAAATAGATCAAAGTAATTATTTTTATCGCACTTAATCAGACTCGGATTTCCCGTTTTATAAGTAATGTCTTCATCCACACTTAAAACTTTTGGCTCACTTGGTGCTTCAATTTTAGCCGGCCTATAATCACTTAAAATATCTTTTTTATCAATCAGACCTAATTGAGGATGAAAACATTTATCCCCCATAGGAATACAATTATCCATAAAATTTTCGCTATAGAGCGCTGTCGGCATTTTTGGATTTACTAATCTTAACAGCGCGCTCACTTTTGGTTCAGATAAAAACCAAATTTCAACTTTATCAGGCAAGGCCCAAATACTATTGCTAAAAAAAAGTAAAAGAAATAACCACTTCAAATTTTCATGCCCTTTTGTCTAAAATAACTTAATAAATTATTTCCCACATCCACCACTAAATCTCTATCCTCATTGCTCACATTCAAAAAATCTGTTAAAAAAGCTTTTTGCCGCGGACTCAAACCCTCCAATTTCTCTTTCATCGTTTTTTCACCGCTGCTAGTAGTTGGCCCTGGTTCCGGCATTGGCGGCGACATTAATCCCGCTTCACTCTCCTCTCTATAAACCTTCACCAGTTTGATAAAGCGATCGTTATACTCCTCTTCGACAAATTCAATGATTTCATGGAGGGGAATATTTAAAACGGCGACAATAGTCGCTATCATTTGGGGATTTAGGTCATGGGTCTTCTGATTAAGTAGGCGACTGATGGTTGAAATTCCAATCTTGCACTTATCTGCTAAGTCCTTCTGTGACCAATTTCCTCGTAATTGCATGTACTTACGTACAACGCCTAAAAACAGCTCATACTTTTCTTTCTTAAATTCGGCCATATAAACCCCTTAATTCATTATCGGATTGCAATAAAATTTCTTAATGCAAAAAAATTGCTTGACGCAACGAGTCAAGTGATGTAATATTTCTATATGGAATCCTGATTAAAACGATCAGGATACATAAAAGGGCAGATTCGAAGGGGAAGTCTATGAAAACACTGACTATGTTTATTAACACTCAGAGCGAACACCTCACACACTCAAGCACTTACGAGGTTGTTGAAAATCAAGTGGTAGAAGCTAAAGTTTTCAATAACTTAACATTTTCAGGAGCACTCTTCTCATTGTCAGCGTTTAAGGCCGTGACCTTCGAATCCTGCACTTTTTATGGGGGCCGCTTTGAAAATTGCACGTTCACAGGTTGCACCTTTAAAAATTGCACGTTCCAATTTTTAACTGCAATTCACAATCAGTTTAATGCGACAACTTTTGAAAACTCGACTTGGTTAACTAGTTCACTACGTCAAAACGAAATAAACTACAGCTTTCTGGATTACAAGACTCTTTATTACTTAGGCCAGAACAATAACGTGATCGAGAGTTGTTCGCGTTCAGATGAGAACACAAAAATAGCAATCAATTCCGCTGCATAAGATAATCGCATATTGCTTCATGGAATTCATCGGCAGAGGATACTCACCTATTTGGCGAAGCAATTTCCTACCTTTTTCAAGGACTTTCTCACGGATTTGAGACCTTGAAATCTACACCGACCCTGGGCCAGTTCCAGTACTGGCCTTCCTTTTTTCACTAACACAAATCTAATTATGCATTATAAAAACTCTTTGGTAGTTACTGACAAACTTAACCAAGGGGATTTTATGAAAGCTCTATCTTTAGTATTTTTTCTAGCGACTAGTTCTCTTTTTGCTATTGAGATGTCACCGAAAACTGAACTTAAAAATTTATGTGATGTCAGTAGTCAGTGGTTTGTTACTGCTCATACGAGTGACAACAGTATTATGAATGGCAATAGTTCATGTGTGCAAAACTGGTCTTATAAAATTATGGTCACGATGGGTTCTTTTTGCCAAGAAAAACAAAATATTTTTTCACCTTATTATTCTTGCCGTGTTTTAGAAAATGGCAAAGTGATTAAAGACTGGGACATGTGTTATAACGGCTGGAGCTTTGATGCCACAGACTCTTGCGGAAAGTACGATATTGAAGTCTTTGCTCGCGGTAGAGTTGGTGGTCGCATTGATAACGAAATCGAAAGCCCACTAGTTAAAACCTCAGTGGAATTTTATGCAGACTAATTCTCTTTAAAAGCTTAAGATGTCCTTGAAAAAAACAAGGACATCTTATGACCGTACAAGCGCGAGCAAAAAATTTATGTGAATTATGTGGAGCTGGTAAAAATTTATCCGTTTACGAAATTCCGCCAGTAAAAAAAGTCACAATCGATAATTCAATTTACGCCTGCAAAACCTGCATCGATCAAATACAAAATCCGGCCACTATCGACACTAATCATTGGCGCTGCCTAAGTGAAAGTATGTGGAGTGAACATTTACCAGTTCAAGTCATGGCCTACCGAATGCTCAAAAAAATAAATAACCAAGACCTGCTCGCCCAAATTTTTTTTGAAGATGATATTTTAGCTTGGGCCAATGATGTAGAAAAAGAAACGACCACTAGCGATATCAAACCAACTAAAGATAGCAATGGCGCCATTTTAAATGAAGGCGATTCAGTCACATTAATTAAAGATCTGGAAGTTAAAGGCGCTGGCTTTACCGCCAAACGTGGAACACTAGTTAAAAATATTCATTTATCAGAAAATCCTGAACACATTGAAGGACGAGTGAATGGAACGCAAATCGTACTTTTGACCTGCTTTCTCAAAAAATCATTGGCCATACAGCTCTTTTAAGGCTTCTTCCCAAGGCATAATCTCAATTCCATCAACATTTCGGCGATGTTTTTCTCTGCACACGACAATAAATCTTTTGGCCTTAATATCTTTGGCCAGGTTAAAAGATTTTTTTATTTCTATATCATCTACTTGTGTGCCAGATTTAATTTCGATAGCGATTATATCGCGGCGAGATCGCTCAATTATCAAATCAATTTCAACATCGTCTTTAGTGCGAAGATAATAAAAACGTTCTTCACGCCTTTGATAAGATTTTTGTTTTAAACATTCTAAGATAAAAAAATGTTCAAAGGCCCGACCAAATGCTGAACTGCCGGGTAAAATCTTAGAGTCAAGTGTCCCATCTAAGCAGTGCCTTATCCCAGGATCAAAAAGATAAAATTTAGCTTTGGCCGTTTGCACCTTGCGCACAGATGTATGATACGGTTCAAGAAAAAAACCTAGTAAAGTGTCCTCTAAAATTTGAAAATACCGTAGCACTGCTTTAGAGTCGGTGCCAGCAACTCTGGCAATTTTAGCAGCATTAATTATTTCTCCATTTGATTGTGCGCTCACTTCCAAAAAACGGACAAATGGATCAAGTTGCCTTACAATTTGTTCTTCTTTTATTTCTTCTCGAATATAAGAGCTGACATAGGAGCGTAAATATTCTTTCTTAGAAAGCTCATCTTTATACTCAAAAATTTTTGGTAGAGATCCCCAATTTAAAAATTCATCGAGATTAAAATCATTTCCCATTTCAAAATAACTAAGAGGATAAAGAGAGTTTAAAAAGGCCCTTCCCGCCAAAAGATTGGCCCCACCTCTTTTTAACTTGCGAGCACTGGAACCAGTAAGAGCAAATTTAATTTTTTTTTCTTCAATTAAAAGATGAACTAAATTTAAAAGTTCTGGGACGCGCTGAATTTCATCAGCAACAACCCAACAGCTATGATCAAAATTTTTAGGAATAAGTTCTAAGAAAGTTTCAGGACGCCCAACTAACTTTTGATAAAGATTATTGTCTAAAAGATTTATCCAAAGCACCTTCTCACTAGAAGGCAGAAGCTGTTTTAAAAGGGTTGATTTTCCTGTTCCTCTTGCCCCGAAGAGAAAAAAACTGTTAGAAACTAATGGTTTACAATCTCTTTGGTACATATGTCATATTTTAACGCCGTTTCGGACATATGTATACCGTAAATTCTCGAATGCAAATAAATACAAGTTAACCTATCGTATTTAAACAACTATAATTTTCGGCGAGAAGTTGCCGACTTGGATTCAATTTCGGCAACTTGCCGCCAATAATAATATTATGACTAATTACAAACGACAAATTCCATTAGATAAACTGCTAAAACAAAATGGTCATTTTCTTTTTGGTCCTCGCGGCACAGGAAAAATATTTCAAGAAGCTCAATCTCGATGCACAAATCCTGGTGCCGCTTGAGCAGTCGGATAAATCACCAGTTCCTGAATATTTACGTGCGCGGGTCTTTGACTGATCCAGTAAATTGATTCAGCGATATCAAAAGATGTCAGCGGCTTCATTCCCGCATAAACTTTTTTCGCTTTATCAGCGTCACCTAATCGCACTTCACTAAATTCAGTCTCCACCATACCAGGAGAAATTTCACTGACACGAATATTGGTGCCGAGTAAATCATAGCGCATACTTTGAGTCAGCGCATGTACCGCGCTTTTAGTGGCGCAATAAATATGTCCTTGAGGATAATTCCAGCGGGCCGCGACGGAACCCAAATTAATAATGTGACCAGCATTTCGTTGTAGAAAAAAAGGTAGAATCAATTTTGAAATAAAAACCAGGGCCTTAAAATTGGTATCAATCATAGTTTCGAGATCTGAAATTTTCGAGTCTTGGAATTTATTTAAACCTAAAGCAAGACCCGCATTATTAATCACCACATCGATATCTAAAAATAATGAGGCGTTTTCTTTTATCGTTTTTTCTAAACTTACCAGATCACTTACATCTTGAGCGAAGGTGTAACAATTTTTATATTTTGATTTTAGTTTCTCTAAACGATCTGCACGGCGCGCCATCAAAATTAATGTATGACCATTTTCTGCAAATTTTTCGGCGCAGGCGGCACCAATACCACTAGATGCACCAGTAATTAAAACTTTCATCTTCAACCTCCGCTATATATTAGGTTAAATCTGGCCATTTCGTCCAAAAATTAGTTATCATTTTTTATGATCGCAATCATCGGTGCCATGGAAGAAGAAATCCAAGAGTTTCTTCGCCACACCACCAACATTCAAAAAAAACCATGGAAGAATTTTACATTCTACCTCGGTGAACTAGAAAAAAAGCAAGTTATCATTGTAAAATGCGGTGTCGGCAAAATTCTGGCCAGCATGCTGACGCAAAAACTGATCGACGATTATCATCCAGCAAAAATACTTTTTACCGGAATTGCAGGTGGTCTTGATCCTGCTATTAATATTGGTGATGTAGTGGTGGCCAAACAATGCGTGCAACACGATATGGATTGCAGTGCTATGGGTTTTAAAATTGGCGCTATTCCTTATACCGAATGGCATTTTATTGATACCGACAAAAACTTAAGCGCTCTCGCCCTGAAATTTCCTGCCAGCGATTTTAAAATTTTTCATGGCAATGTTTTAACTGGGGATCAGTTCATGACTCATGAACAAGTCGATAGTAAAAAATATTTACGAGATGAACTACAAGGCATAGCAATTGAAATGGAAGGCGCCGCAGTTTCTATGGTGGCGATGATCAATGAAATCCCTTGTCTCATTTTAAGAACTATTTCTGATAAGGCCGATAGCAACGCCACGGTTGATTTTAAAAAGTTTGTACCGATCGCCAGTCTTCGCAATTACAAAATCGTCGAATTTATTCTCAAAAATTTATGAGTACATATTTAGGAATTAAAGGGGGAGTTAGTCTTTTTTTAACTTTGAAATTATTGCTTCCAACTCTATTGCAACCTCTAAATCCTTAGGTCTTTTCAATGATTTTTTTGATTTTAGGAGATCTGAAATTGAAATTATTTTGCACTTATGACCAAAAACATTTATTTCTGAAGCTTGTCTTTTTAAAGACTCAAAATCTCCTACACCAGTAATTGTCGAAAGAATATCCAAAACACCAAGATCTGTTTCAAGGTAAATATGATTAATTCCCTCTAAAACTTTTGGTTCTTCTAAAAACGAAGGTTTCGTCTGAGAAATTCTGTGTCTTGGATTAATATCTTTGAGTGCCTTTCTTAGCTTCTTAATATTTTCTGGCGAAGTGAGAGCACAAATATCTAAATCATATGTTACCAATGAAGAACCATATGCAGCAGCCGCAAAGCCACCAACCAGCACAAAATCTAAATCTGCAGAAACTAATTTTTCAATAATTTTTTTAAAATCAATTGCCATTTAAATTTCTCACAGCAAAACGTAATTCCTCAATAAAACTAACTGCACTTTGCAGTTGATTTAATCGCTCATCAACCGTAAGTTTTAAATTTCTCTCAAGTAATGAGAGTTGTTCTTCAGTCAATTCTCGAAGGCCATTTATATTCTCGTTATCCATAGTTTTTTATATCACATTAGCGGCGATAGAAACAGCCCACTGACTCTTGATTTCGACGTGAGGCCAGTAGCACCATGTAACCCACCTCAACCGCGTTTCTAAGACCAATTAATTCATCATTTAAAATTGCGTGTTTATAAAATCTTTGAATTTCATCATACAATTCTTTAAACATCGCTTCGGCGCGAGCTAAACGATTTCCGGCGCGCACAAGTCCCACATAATTCCACATAGTGAGTCTTAATGTCTGCCAATCCTGATGAATCAAAGCGGTATCGGCCAGTGTCGTGCCGTTTTCCCAACTTTTAATTTTTTGTGGATCATAGAGAGTAAAATCTTTTATATTTTCTATAATATCTGCCCCGGCCAATTGTCCCCAAGTTAATCCTTCTAAAAGAGAAGTTGAGGCCAAACGATTGGCGCCATGTAATCCTGTGCACGCTACTTCACCGACAGCATAAAGACCTTTTAAATTAGTGCGGCCCTTAAGATCTGTCTTCACGCCGCCGCAAGTGTAATGAGCCGCCGGAACCACTGGGATGGGAGATTTAGTCATATCAATTTTATTTTTTGCACAATAATCATAAATGGTAGGAAAACGATTTTTAATCCAGTCGCTAGATTTATGAGAAATATCTAAATACACACAATCAGATTTTGTTTCAAAAATTTCTTCTGCAATCGCGCGCGCGACGATATCACGCGGGGCCAATTCTTTGTCGGGATGATAACGAGACATGAAAGCTTCGCCCGCGCTATTAATTAAAATTCCGCCTTCACCGCGCACAGCTTCACTAATTAAAAATCTTCGGTGCAAACCGTGAGCATAAAAAGTGGTGGGATGAAATTGAATAAATTCCATGTCGGTGATGGAAGCTCCAGCTCGTTTGGCCATAGCGTGACCATCACCTCTGGCGCCTTCACTGTTGGTATTATGCAAATATAAAGCACCAACTCCGCCAGTGGCAAGAATTGTTACTTTAGACATAAGCTTAATAACATGATCAGTTTTTTGATTTAAAATATAAGCGCCCAGCACTCTATTTTCTTCGTAGCGCTGCTGAATTTTTACGCCATGATGATTGGGCGTAATTAAATCGATGGCGGTATGGCCTTTATAAAAAGTAACATTAGGAAATCTAGTTTTATCATTTAAAAAATTTAACAGTGATACTTGAATTTCCCTACCTGTGTAATCACCTTTATATAAAATGCGCGATTTTGAATGGGCCGCTTCACGCGTGAATTCTAACTCTCCCTGATCATTTTTAGAAAAATCCGCATGACACTTTTCAATCAAAACGTCCGTCACATATTTGCCAGATAATTCTGCTAAAATTTTCGCCGCTGCTAAGTTAGAAGTCCCACTACTGGCAGATAAAATATCTTCAATCAACGACTCATCAAATTGCGGTGAATAAATTATTCCACCTTGAGCATAAAAAGTATTTGTTTCATTAGGATCAGTAGCGCGCGTGACGATGGCAACAGAGAGACCTTTTTCCGCTAGCGATACGGCAGAAGATAATCCCGCAACACCACAACCAATAATTAAAGCATCAAATTGATAAACGCTCATTTTTTAATCTTTAAAGACATATCAATTCTCGGTGCGCGGGAAGTAATTGCTCCCACACTAATTGCGTCAACACCTTTTATACAATATTGTTCGATGGTTTCTAAGTTGATGCCACCAGAAATTTCAATGGTCATGCCTGGCGGCTTATTTGTTAAAACTTTTGCGATAGTGTCTGGCGAAAAATTATCTAGCATCACATGTTTTAAATTTAATTCACAAGCAATTGTAAATTCAGCCTCAGAATGAATTTCCACAATTAAGGGACGATAAAAATCCTGTAGATTTTGAAAATGCTCCACGGCCTTTTTTAATCCGCCAAAAAAAGTTTTATGATTATCTTTAATCATCCAAATATCAGTTTGAGATAAACGATGATTATAAGCGCCGCCCACAGTCACTGCGTATTTTTCTAAATTGCGCAATCCTGGAGTAGTTTTTCTAGTATCTAAAATTTTAATGCCATATTTTTTTGTTTTATCCACATACTGACGAGTTAAAGTGGAAACACCTGATCCGTGTTGTAATAAATTGAGCGCCAGACGCTCACCAGTTAAAGCAGCCGAAAAAGGCAGCGCGATTCGCACTAAAGGTTTATCTGTTTTACCTTTGACAAATTTTCCTTCTAAATCAAACAGCACATCAGTATTTAAGCAGCCGGGAATTAAGGCGTTGAAGACTTCGGTAAAAAAATAAAAACCGCACAGGACGGCATCATTTTTAATATAAAGCTCGCACTCCACTTCGCGATCAGGAAGAGATTTCAAATAGAACATACTCTGTTCGATTTGATCTTCTTGTATGAGATTTTGGACGAAATTTTTAACTGATTGTTTAAATAATTGCATAGTTGGATTTGATACCACTATTTTTTCAATACGTTAAACTGATGCTGCTTTTTTTTGAGTCTGCATAACTTGATTATGTCTAAAACAATCCTAGTCTTTATTCTTTCTTGTATTTTCTTTGCCTTAACGCCGCGCACTGTCAATTATTCTGATCGACCCTTTTGGTACAAAGGACTACCAATCGTCTCTAGCTGGATTAAAAAAGTAGAAAGAAAACGCGCAATCAACTTCAGTGAGCAAGAGGCCTTTAATTTATGGAGCGCTTATCTATTTGGGAAAACTAAAAAAGTATCTAATAAAATTAGAGAGGCCCACAACATACTCCATCTACAACATTTATTTTCTCCGTCGGGATTACATTTAAGTTTAATCCAAATGGTTTTTCCTAAAATTCTTTTTCCCTTTATTATTCTCGGTTGTTTTTCATTGCCGGCCATGATGGCCTTAAAGCGCATGGCCTTGATTAAATCCTGTCATTTTTTTTCAAAGAATTTTAAGTTCATACTTTTTTTAATGTGTATGTTCTTAGAACTCTGCTTGAATTCGTTTCAATCGAATCTAAGTTTTAACTTTAGTTTTATTTTTTTAGGAATTATTTATAGCCGCGAGAGCTGGCATTTATCCTCCCTTTTATATTGGATTTTTTTGGGAAATATTTTTTGTTATATGATGCTCGCGAAATTATTTTCCATTGTAGGTTTTCTACTAGGACAAATAATTCTCATTATTTTCACACCACTGTTTTTACTACAAACAATAATATTGGTCCTGCCTTGGAAGCTTTTTGTTTTTTGCTTGGAAAAATACTCCCAAGTCTACATCGTCATTTTAAATAAACTCGCTAGTATCGCAAACTTCTTCCCAGTTTTTATTCCCAATTTTTCAATCTTCTTAGCTTTTCTTCTGATACTTTATAAACCCACAAGAACATGGAGCTACTTATTATTTTTACTAAATACATTCACCTTATCGTAAATCAACTAACCTCTCGCCTTTAGCGCGTAGACACCGAAAATTCGCAATTTGTAATTTATCAAATTTAATTGTCACGTGTAGAGGGCGAGATTGATGATAAATCTGTAAGGTTCTCTAGCTTTTGGGAACCTCTTTAAACTCTAAACTTACTAGAATTTTGTAACCATGAACTACGAAGTGCTTAAACAAATATATTAGAGTGAAAGAAGCTACTGATTTTATAAGCACTGTCAAAAAAATGGACACTACCATTCACCCTTTTACCGTGCCCACTATTATTTAACTTTATTAAGGAGCAAAATTATCTAAACGAGGTTTTATGAAAACACGAATTATCACTCTGTTTGGACTTACACTTCTAACTGCCTGCCATGTAGGCACATACAAAAAAGAAATTTGCACAGACAAAAATGCTGTGGAAATTTTAAATATCGAAGGTGGTTATAAAAGAATTTATAAATCAAGTGAAAAAGTTGCTGTAATTGTTAGAGGTGACGGCGGTAAGGGAAGCTATATACTTCGTGAATTTAGAAATGAAAATCCCAATGATGTATCATCTAGTAAAGATGTTTTAACTTGCAGTATAGCTGGTCAAATAATCGTTGAGTTTAAAGATTATAGTCAGAGAGTATGGTATGGTACTGATGTTACAACTTTTGCCTATGTAGAAATTAAAGATAATGAATTTATTTTACGAGGAATTAATCGCAAAGATATGGGAGTTCCTAGTGTCGACAATACGAATATGAGTGACGAGGAAACGATCTCACACTTTATCGCTAAAAAAGAAGAATATAAAATAACTTTTAAATCTGCAGACATTGAAGCAACTTCATTTGCCCGCGCTAAAAAACCAAAGATCTCAATAAGTCAGTAACTTTTTAAGTTCAGCATATACATCTTCAACTTGAGGCAGGATAACATCCTCAAGTTGTGGACAATAAGCAATATGACAATCTTTTGTCGCCACTCTTAAAATCGGTGCATCTAACGCTTCAAAACATTGTTCGTTTACGAGTGCTGCGATCTCTCCTGCATAACCAGAAGTTTTTGTTTCTTCGTGAGCGATAAGTAAGCGATGAGTTTTTTGCAAAGATTTTTTAACCGCCTCAAAATCAAAAGGCATTAGTGTGCGAGGATCGATGATCTCAATTGAATAACCTTCTGCTTCCAATTTTTTTGCGGCTTCCACCGTTTTTTGAACCAGTGCTCCCCAACAAACTACCGTTGCATCAGACCCTTCTCGCACGATGCGTGCTTTTCCAAATGGAATCATATACTCCTCACCTGGATCTGCAGTGCGATTATAACCTTGATAATATAAATGTTTGTGTTCTAAAAACATTACGGGATCATCGGCGCGAATAGCAGTTCGAAGGAGGCCAGCTGCATCTAGCGCGTTTGAAGGGAAGGCAACGCAAATTCCTGGTATATGTGTAAAGAGCGACTCTCCACATTGAGAGTGATACATTGCTCCACCCTTTAAATAACCACCAATCGGAACACGAATAACCATGGGACATTTAAAGTCGCCAGCAGAACGATAGCGAAGTGTCGCCATTTCGTTTTTAAGTTGCATGTAAGCAGTCCAAATATAATCAAAAAATTGAATTTCAACCACTGGCTTTAACCCACGCACTGCCATCCCAATGGCGCGGCCAATAATATTGGCCTCTGCAAGAGGGGAATTAAAAACTTGGTGCTCGCGTCCACACTCGCGCTGCACACCTGCAGTTACTTTAAACACGCCGCCTTTTCCTTTTAATTCTGGATCATCTAATTTATGAGTCTCAGTAAAATCTGCAACGTCTTCACCAAAAACGCGAATCAGTGGATTTCGTTTTACCTCAGAACGCAAAACTTTATTGATAGCTCCGGCAAGTGGCACATCATCTTTCCCAGAAAATTTTGGCGCTGTAGAAAATAATTTTTCATCCGCAATATTTACGTCTTCAGAAAATAAATGAGTCATCGCTTCTGAAATTTCCGGCCAAGGTGTCTCAAGCGCTTTGTTCATAGCTTCACGTACGTTTGCGATTATATCATTTAATATTTTTTCACGTTCTGTCTCAGTAATAATTCCCGCTTCAATTAAAAATTTCGGATAAGAATTAAAAACATCGCGACGTGACTCATCGGCCAAATCAGCTTTGGTGCGATACATACCGTGATCATCTGATAATGAATGAGAATAAGGACGCGTCACAGAGGCATGAACCATCACTGGACCTTTGCGCGCGCGTAAATGTTTTTCAGCTTCTTTTACAGCAGCATAACTATCAATGGGACAACTTCCATCACAGCGAAAAATTGTCAGTCCAGGAAATCCTTCAAGAGCTTTTGAAATCGAGCCACCTGGAGTTTGCACTGAAACAGGAACTGAAATGGCGTAACCATTATCTTCCACCATAAACATGACAGGGAGTTTATTTACACAAGCTGTCGTCAACGCTTCCCAAAATTCACCTTGAGAAGTTGTGCCGTCTCCTGTTGAAACATAAACAATTTCGTCTTTATGAAAAGTTAAATTTTTTGGTTTTTCTTTTTTTGCATCTAGATGTTCTAAATAGCCACCAGCTTCAGCAAGGCCGCACGCTTGTAAAAATTGTGTCCCAGTACAAGATGATTTATTTAAAATATTTAAACGCTTGTGGCCCCAGTGCGCTGGCATTTGACGGCCGCGTCCTGAAACGTCACCAATGTTTCCGTTGGCCTGACAAAGCATTTCGTAAGGGGTGACACCAAGGCCTAAACACAGCGCGCGATCGCGATAATAACCAATCACCCAATCGTGACCAGGCTTTAAAACTTTTGCCGTGGCGGATAAAATTCCTTCATGTCCAGCGCCAGAGATTTGAAAAAAAGATTTGTTTTGTTTTTTCATGGTGATTTCAAAATCATCCACCTTGCGCGAAAGATAAATATTTTTTAGAAAATCAATCAAATCCGATTTTTCTAAGCCGTATTTTTTGGCAATTTTATTTTTTTCCACGATGCGATTTTTATCCAACATAAGGACACCTTTTTACGATTGTATTTGGGAGAAACTATACTCGAATTTTAGGTGATTTTTCTAGTGAATTAGCACATCAGGGGCGGAATCTGTGAGATTAAAAGCCAGTGGATATTGTCATCGAAAATCTTCGATCTTCTTTTCCACGAAAGTCATTAGTTGTTTGATCTACTGCATAGGTGGTTAAGTCGACTTCCAGTGCTCGTGACTTTATGCCAAGTCCAGCGCTACCATATCCATCTCCATAACCAATTCTTAGAAAAAATGTACGTTTAATATCTATTTCCATCCCGGCCAAAAATTTTCGACTGGAACCAACTCCAGGAAACTCCCGAGTCAGATCTCGATAATTAATTTCAAAATTAACCCTAGTGGTCTGAGCGATTTGCGGCGTTATAGAAAAACCGCCATCCAATGAATGTTCTATTTTAGGAGGAGAACCTAAAGTCCCTAAGTCTGAAAACTTATGATTGGAGCTATTGTGATACACCAACGAAAATGTCGGAAGCAAACTAATGGGAAGGGTTATTTTTGTACCGCTGGTTATAATAATCGCCTTACCTTTTTTTTCGAAAAGCGATTCATCGGTCACAGCTTGCGTCGGTAAGACTTCTCCTTTAATTTCTTTTCGCGCTAAATAAATAGCTGATCCTCCAAACTTCACGACCCCACCAAAGAGTGATAAATTGATTGCCGCATAGGGACCGTTATCTGTTCTTTTGGCAAATTCAAACATCGATTTATCTTGCCGCATATAAGCTCGCATGTGCTGCGAAAGCAAATAACCTGCACTAAAATATCTCGCGGTAAAATTTGGCATAAAATGAAAACGAGTGTGAGTTAATGAACCTGGCTTATTTTCTAAAATTTGCCTGGTGCCATCTAAACTAAAACCTTTAGAAAAATTATTGATCGCGTCAGACGCTCTTCCTCCCGCTGAAGCATTCATCCAAGCGCGGTTTAATTCAGTATGTAAATTACTTAAATGTAAATGGGGATGACGAACAGAACCAAGTCCGGCCGGATTATAAAAAACAGCTGATGAATCATCGACTTTTGATAAAAAAGCATTACCCATCGCCAGCGCACGACCCGAGGTTGCGAGCTCAGGAAAGATGGCATCTTCAAAATCCACCGCCCAAACTTTTGATGAAAAAGTTGTGAGAAAAAAAATGGTTAAAAATAGAAAAACCTGCATCCCCTATATTCTACCTAAACTAAAAGGCCAAATCTAAAGGTTGCAGGTTTTTCCTATATCTGACTAAAACTATCTTCTTTTGCGGCCAGGAAAGCGGTGTTTACTCTCACCTAGGTATTTTCCTTTGATTTTTTGGATCGATTCAATGCGAGCTTCGGCAATTAAATCAGTCGCCTTATATACTGGTATATTTTGTGATTCAGCAACTTTAAAAATTTCTAACGTCCGGCCATAAATTGAATCAACCATTCGTTGCGATTTTTCATGTGACCAACCTTCAAACTCAATCGAGACGTTCATCACGCCACCAGCATTAATTAAATAATCTGGAGCATAAAGAATTCCTCTTTTTAAAAGAATATCTCCATGTTTTGGTTCTTTTAATTGATTGTTGGCGGCACCGGCCACAATTTTACAATTTAATCTTTCCACCGTTTGATCGTTGATGGTTGCTCCCAGTGCGCACGGAGCATATATATCAGTTTTAATATCATAAATTTCTTCAGGCTTTACGACTTCAGCGCCAGGAACAGCAGCTTTAAAACGCGCAATATTATCTGGATTAATATCAGAAAAAATAATTTTCGCGCCTTCTTTATTTAAAATTTCACCCAGGTGAGTTCCTACCGCGCCAGCACCTTGAATCGTAACCACCTTTCCTTTTAATGAACGATTGCCATACATTTTATTACAAGCAGCTTCCATTCCGCGAAACACGCCCAGAGCTGTGTAGGGAGAAGGATTTCCTGAGCCACCATGAATTTGTGCCACACCGGTTACAAAAGCTGTTTCAGTAAAAATATGTTCGATATCATCAACGCCAATATTTACATCTTCAGCAGTAATGTAACGACCATTTAAAGATTCTACAAAACGTCCCAGTGATCTAAACAATGCTTCTGTTTTATCTTTTTTAGGATCGCCAATGATCACTGCTTTACCGCCACCTAGATTTAATCCGGCCACAGCATTTTTATAAGTCATACCGCGCGACAAACGTAAAACATCCGTCAACGCTTCTTCTTCACTAGTATAGGGCCACATTCTGAGTCCGCCCAGTGCAGGTCCTAAGATACTGTTATGAATAGCAATAATGGCCTTTAAACCACAAGTGGGATCACTAAAAAAGATGACTTCTTCGTGGCCCATAGAGTACATTGTTTCTAGAGTTAACATGACGGCCCCTTTTAAAAATAATGGTTCGCTAGGATAACACATGGCCACTTTGATAGTAAAATTAGAAAACGAAAAACGTAGTTTTCAAGTAAACTGCGAAGAAGCCGCCTATGATCAACTTGAATCTCAAGGTTTAAAATTACCCTCAGGCTGTTTGGCCGGATCTTGCGGCACTTGTCGAGTAGAAGTTTTAAGTGGTGAAGAGTTTTTAGCTGCGCCAGGGGCGATTGAAAGCAACACCATTATCGCGGTGGCAGCTGAATATAATGGGCAAAAAAAAATTCGGCTTTCATGTCGCATGAAAATTAAAAGCGATGGGGAAATTACTATTTCTCCTCTGAAAAAATAGCATCAAAATCTATATCTAATTTTTTTTCCATCTCGTCTAATTCTGTTTCATTGAAAACAACTTCAGCATCAGAATCTAATTTGTCACCGGTTAATCTTTCAAAAGCATCATCCAGCTCTTTTGCTAATAAAGCCTTCTCGATTTCCAAATCACTTTCAGGAAAAAGTTCTTCCTCAGCTAAAGGTAAACCAGTATTTAAATCAATCATTTGAAATTCATCATCGCCTAACGGCGCATTGTGATTAGGAATTTCTAAGTCCTCCACCACTTTTGCTAACGACACTGTCATCGGCAATTCTGATACCGCTGCAACTTTATTTTGTTTTAATAAAACTTGCTGTGCTACAAACTCTTCTAATAATTCAAAAGCCGTTTTCTTAACTGTGCCATCTTCATTATTACGTTTTTTATCAACGTCAGCTAACTTCGAAGTAAAATCAGTGTCAGAGGGAATGGCCTTAATGCTTTCACTTAATTGATCCAACTCATCAATCTCATCAAAAATAAATTGTTTTTTATCACCTGAATTGACTAAACCTCTAATGTCAGAAATTTTTCCAAAATTAGTTTCGGCCAGTGCTTTTAATTCATGTTCAGGAGGAAGCGCACTTAAATCTGAAAGATTAAAAACTTCCATAAATTCTGGCGTGGTTCCAAATAAAGTAGGACGGCCAACATCTTCCGAGCGGCCCACGACTTTTACTAAACGCTTATCCATTAATAAACGCACAATGTGCGAACTATCAACACCACGAATACGATCCACTTCAATTCTAGAAACTGGTTGCTTATAAGCGATAACAGCTAACACTTCCAATGAAGTCGGACTTAAAACTAAAGAATTTGCTTTGAATAAATCCTGCACGTATTTTGAGTAAGTGGCCTTAGTGCGATATTGATATCCTTCGGCCACTTCCACTAAACGTAAACCATGATGAGTCGACTCATATTCATTTTGCAAACGCTCTAAACATTCATGATAAATTTTCAAAGGAATCATTTCATCAATAACAATTTTTAATTTATTTAAAGAAACCGGACGATCGCTCATAAAAAGCACTGTTTCTATCGCCCCACATAAAGCATCCGGCGTTAAGCCTGAGCGCTCTGTGATTTCCCTCCAACCTTGTTCCACTGGATCTAACAGGTCAAGTTCAAAAGAAAAAGTTTCAGTAGAAATTTCTTGTGAATCATTTTCCATAATCATCCCTTAATGCAATGTAGGCGCATTCTCTGGTTCAAATCCATTGGCACTTTCAACATCTAAATCCGTTAGATCAGTCGTCACGTCGACATAAATCTCTTGGCGGTCTTCATTTTGATAAATTTCAACTTTTTTAAGTCTCGCGAGTTCCAGTAGCGAAATAAAAGTAATCACGATATTATCGATGGATTGCTTCCCAGCTTCTAAGTTTTCTGCGTTGCCATTTTGTTGTAACAATTCATTAAAAGTATGACGTGAACCAAGTTGTAAATTATTTTTTAAGAAATGTAGTTTTTCTTTGATCGATAAACGATCGCGGCGAATCACAGTGTATTTTCTTTTTTCACGTTGGATAAAATCCACCATGACTTTTACTAATTCATTAAGATCAATCGGCGTTAAAATAGAATCCACAATGGATTTGCGATCAACTCGGGGTTTAGTAAAAATCAAGTCTCCCTGACGCGGCAATTGCCATAATTTTTCGCCCAGCCGTTGAAACTTTTTTAATTCTTCTAAGCGCGCCACTAAATCGCCGTGAGATAAAATATTTAAATCGCCACCAAATTCAGCTTGAATATTTTTAGCTTCCTCTTCACTTAAACACGTATTTGACTTTAATAGAATCAGCGTTGCTGCTAAATAAAGATACTCACCCGCCACATCAAAATTTAGTTCTTGCATGCGAGAAAGATATTCAAGGTACTGCGCAGTAACTTTTGTTAGATTTAACTTACGAACGTCCACTTCCTCTTTTTCAATCAGCAAAAGCAGCAGTCCCAGTGGTCCGTCGAAATGCTCAGTTTTAATTTGAATTGAAGTATCTAGCATAATTTGTAGAGTATAGCTTTCCCCAGAATTGTCTTACAACAAGATTTTATAAAAAATTTGGATCATAAGGTCGCCAAACATCAGGGCCGGCCTAATTATGTATTGCAGCACTGGCGTCATCCAAATAATCATTAAAAAAATCAAACTATAGCGCGCCAAACCTTCATACCAAATGGCGGTGTTATATTGCATAAATGAAGACACCATTTTGGAACCATCGAGTGGCGGAAAAGGAATTAAATTAAAAGCTGCGAGAACAATATTGATACCAACTGCCGACTGAATCATCTCGATTGCCGACTGATAAAAATAAGTTTGAGGCGAAACTTTGGCATATAAGAAAGCCAGAATAAATGCCAACACAATTGCCATTAAAATATTGGCCAAAGGCCCAGCAAAACTCACCCAAAAAATACCTTTGCGGACATTTTTAAATTTACGTGGATCAATTGGTACCGGCTTGGCCCAACCAAACATTACCGAACCAAAAATCGCTCCAATTAAAGGAAACAAAATGGTGCCAATGGGATCAATATGCGCACTCGGGTTTAAGGTTAAGCGGCCAGAATATTTTGCAGTATGATCGCCAAAACGATAGGCCATAAAAGCGTGTGCTGCCTCGTGAAAAACAATCGCCAGTAAAAAACCTGGAGCGCCAATACTTATGCGGAGAATAATTTGCTGTAAATCCATATTCATGAAGTTAAATTGATATCAAATACATGCTTCCCACGCAAACAAATTGCGGTAGAATAATGATATGCGCAAATTGATTTTGCCCCTTATTTTAATCATCAGTCTAATTCTGCCAGCTTACGCAGAAGAAGTGGTCTATCAAAAATTTCGCGGTGTGCTTCGCGCCGGATCAATTCTCGAGGATTTAAAAACTGGTGAGAAAACACAAACTAAAACCAGTCTGACGGTGTGGATTGCCACCAAAAGTAGCACGGCGCTGGATTGTTTTATTTACGATAGATACAACAAGCCTCGTTATCAAACTGAGATCGAAAATATTAAAGATCTAGAAAAAGATTTAAAAATGTATCCGGACAACCCTGACATTTCTCTAAATATCGAAAAAGTTTTTAATCGCGACAATAATTTTAACATTGAACATCACGCCAAATTATTCATCGAAACCTATTCAGGAGAATTTTTTAGTGATTATTTAGCAACCACTGAATACGATTCCATTAGCGCTAATCGTTTTGAATGGGCCAGTTATTATCAAACAAAACTAAAATTAAATCCTGGTCTTAGTGTAGACTTTCAGCAAGGTGCTATGCAATCTAGTCAGTTGCCAGAAACTTTCACCTGGACCGCTTTTTATTTTGGCCCGACAATAAAATATTATTTTAAACCATGGGGCTCAGTGGGATTAATGTTACAAAAATCACTCAATATGAACAGTAAATCAAATAACAATCAGGTCCAATTTACCAGTGATAAAATCGCCTTTTCGAGTGATATTTATTATGGAGATTTTTCTTTTGGCCTAAGTCTCGAAAGACAAAGAATGTCGGTGGAGAAATCTGAAAATTCTTTTGCACTCAATAATGATTTAAGACAAATGAGTATCTTTACTTTTAATATTGGCCATCACTTCGATCAGTTGTTATGAAAAAAATATTATTTATTTTATGTTGTCTAAACTCTTATGTCGTACTCGCAGGAAAAGGCATGGTCATCGTCCTCAATGCACCACTTTTCCAAGAAGAAAACCGCGTTAGCAAAATCGTTCAGTTTGTACGCAAAGGTGAGGAGATTTTCATTCACGATCAACATTTTACCAAACCAGACTACGAATATGACCCCATAAAAACTCAAAATTATAGTCAAGTGGATCAAAGTGAATTTTATTTCACAATGGATAAAAATAGTAACGAGGCCTACATCCCAAAGCGCTATATAAAATTAATTACCAATAATAAAAAAGATTTGCGCTCACCAATATCCTATAAAGAAGATCCTACAGAATACCGCTTACCAGAACCGTTGCCCCGCGATTATCCGCTAGCAACCTCACATCGAGAACGTGGCTCAATGAATGTTTTCATGGGCCCACAGCAAAAAGTTTTTTACGCTTACAACAGCAATGTTGTTCGTGAAGAACAAATTCTGCACCGTGGAATTGAATTTCAATACGCCACTAAAGTTAAAAATGATTTAAGCGAAAGGGCCTTTTGGGGAGTTAGTTTTTTTGCACAATTTGATGACTCTAGCTTTGATCTGGCCGACGGTCGTAGCACTACAGAAATTAAACGCCAATATGGCATTGGTCCACTGGTTTCCTATGAATATTACCGAGGAGAAAAGTGGTCAAATGATGTGACAGGGACACTACTTTTTCATTCACATATTGCATATGTGCGCCAAGTTGACGCAACCGAAATCAATGAAGAAGAGCGGGAGTTTTCGAGTTATATCATCACACCCAGATTAGAACTAAAATCAATTTATCGTGACATTTATGAAAATACCGACTTGATCTTAGGCAGTGCCATCAACTTTATCGTGCCTCATTCACTCACTAACGATGAAACGGCAGAAGTTTCCGCATTTTGGAATGAAAGTGAAAATGACCGAGTGGTTTATCCCGCGAATTTAAATTTAAGTTTCTTTTTAGGTATTCAAATAACTATCTAATATTAAAGATATGGTAAGTGCTTCCGGCTATTTTTTGCCCACCCCTAAAGTAAAATAAATAAAACTAAAGACAACGGCCTAATCGCACGAAAAGTTTGGTGTAAACAATTGGTTGATTACGCCAGGAGGGTCGCATGCAACAGAAAAATGAATCAGTAAAAGAATCAGATGTCCTTTTCCAAAAACTAGGCAATACTTGGTATGTTTTTACTGAAGTAGAAAGCAAAATGTATTATTCCGCACTACCAGATGGATTAGATCCTCGTAGCACGAAATTAGAACTTCATGAAGTGATCGAAGATCATATGAAGAAAGTCGCAAAAAACTATAAACGTTTAGAAAACCAAGCTGCTTAAAAAATAAATTGGTGGTGGGCCATGTCTGCTGGAAAAAAAATCATTCCCCTGACTCCTCGGCCCACACTTAAAAAAGTGCCTTGTCCCGCTCCCGAATACACCGAACAAGAATTGCAACTTATGAAACAAGAAACCAATCAGCTACGTGAAGCCATCATCAAAAAATTAAAAGATCCTAAAATGGCCAAAAAAGCGGCGCAAATTATCAGCGAACTTTTAAATAAAGTTAAAAAAACGAAATAGACCTGCTCCTTTGAATATTTAAGAACCAGTTTTTTTTAATGCCAAAACTTCTTTTTCAATAAGTTGCTTGATAAACTTTTCTGATTTAATTTTTTTCTTTTCCGCTAAATAAACCAACTCATTGGCCAACCGTTTCCCTAAATTTATCTCAATGCAATTGTTGTTGTCTCTAAATTCTTTAAGCAGTTTCATAATCTTTTTAGATCGTTTAATACCACTAAGATCGTATTTATTCTTTTTGTACATTTTTTCATCAGATTTTTTTAAATACAGCTTGCTCATAAAATTTCCATTCTTATCTATTGGCCTTTCCGATACTGATTATTCTAATTTGATTGTTTCTTATTATGAAGACCGCAAAAAAATGAAAGTTAAAATTATTATCTACCTTCAACTCAATGAACTACGCGCTGTATATTTTCTTTTTGTAGTACCCCTTAATTGCGTCAATTTGTCTTTCACTTAAACCTTTAACGTATGTCTTAAGTACAAAAAATCTGTAAAGTATTTCTGCTGAAATTTGTCGGGCTCGCGGACTGTTAATATATAATAATAATAAGGCCAATCCAAATTCTGTAATCTCAACTTTTCTCTCTTTTCTCTTTTTGTTTTGTGCTCCTGCAAGGTATTTCTCCTCGATTAGATTTTCATCTAACTTATACTTTGCATTAGAAGCTAACTCCGTTCTACATTTACTAATTGCCCGTAGTATATTGCTGTGCTTTAAATTGAATTTTTCGCCCAATATTAAAGAGTCTGTTACTGGGCCAAAAGGAGTATCTCTTAACCATACGTCACCCATTACGTGTTTATTCACTAAATCCCTTAGCTTAGGAGGTTTGGTTTCGAAAGGAACATCTATTTCAAATTTTGAACTCATTCATGCATCTCCTAAATTTATTAAAAATCATTCTAGAACAGAATACATATGTATTCAGCTCAAATTTGAGCTGAATAGATAACCATCCGTTTTTATTAAATTACTACCTAATGGCGATGGATTAAATAGATTATATTTATATTCAGCTCAAAATTGAGCTGAATAGATAACTATTTATTTTCATTGAAAAAATCTTAAAACTAGAACAGAAACTATAATTAGCTGTTTTTACTGAAGTGATCAATTTTTGTACAATTTTAACAATTTAACGCAAGGCGCTTTTTTGCCAAGTAAGCTGCGTTCTGATACTTAACCCTGTTGATGAAAAAGGAAGAACACACTTACAAACCCGAGTTTAAATACACTCACGATAATCCCTATCATGACAAGCTCAGTGAGTTTGCTGATTTTGTATTGCGTGATGAAGAGGCGGAAAAAAATCCGGGCGGGTGGAATAAAAATATTTTTAAAAGAGTGGCCCCGCTTTGCATTGAAATTGGCAGTGGTTATGGCGATTTTATGGCGGAGTATTGCACTAAATATGCGGAAGATAATTTTGTCGGAATGGATTATCGCTTCAAAAGAAGTTTTGGTGTGGCCAAAAAATTATCCAAGTTACCGTTTCAAAATTTCAAATTTTTACGCGCCAAAGGTGAACGTATTGAATTTATGTTTGCATCAGGTGAAGTAGATAAAGTTTTTTATTTTTTTCCTGATCCTTGGCCAAAAAAACGTCATCATAAAAAAAGATTATTCCAAGAACCTTTTTTAGCCGCTTGTCATAAAACGCTAAAATCTCAAGGGGAATTATTAATCAAGACAGATAATGATCAATATTTTGCCTGGATGTTAGAGCATTTCGAAACTTATAATGAAACTCATAAACACTTTACTGTGGAATTAAAATCATTTGATTTAAAAGCTGATTTTCCTGAACATTTTTTAAGTAGTTTTGAAACAAAGTTCGAGAAAATTTTTCTGAATCAGGGAATAAAAATTAAGGCGTTGGTTTTAAAAAATGTCTAATGAATTAAAAGATCTTATTTTGGCCCGTCCCATTTCCAGCATTATTGGACATTATATTCCCTTGTCACTGCGCGGACAAAATCATTGGGGCGTTTGCCCTTTTCACCAAGACACTAAACCTTCGATGTCAGTCAACGACAAAAAAGGCATGTTTAAATGTTTTGCTTGTGAGGCCGCAGGAAATTCTTTTACCTTTGTAGAAAAATTTAAAAAAATTAGTTTCAAAGAAGCGCTCAAGGAAATTGCCCAAATTTCAGGTCTGAATTATCAAGATTATGTGCGTGAAGTTAAGGCCTCACCACAAAAAATAATGGCAAAAAAAATTCTCTCTAAAACGCTGCAAATTTATACTAAACTCGCGGTTGATCCCATCTTTAAAAAGTTCTTAATTGATCGTGGTCTAAGTTTAATCACTGCTGAGCAATTTGCTCTTGGCTACGCTCCCAACCAAAATATTATTGCTCCTTATTTACAAAGTATTCCAGATGAAAACGAGCGCCAATTCGCGCTTAAAATAGCTCTAGAAATAGGACTCATTAAACCTTCAAAAAATAGCGATGGTCATTACGACACCTTTCGCGATCGCATAATGTTTCCCATCTGGGATCGTCATGGCACCGTAGTAGGATTTAGCGGCCGCTCTCTAGACTCAAACGCCATTGCCAAATATCTTAATTCGCAGGAATCTTTTATATTCCCCAAGAGAAATCTTCTTTATGGCGCGCACCTTGCGGAAGGAGCGATCAGGGAGACTGGAAAAGTCATTCTCGTCGAAGGGTATATGGATCTAATTGCGCTACATCAGGCGGGATTTTCTCACAGTGTGGCACTTATGGGAATTGGCCTGGGTGAACATGCCTTACAATTTTTAAAAGGATTAACGCCTAATTTCTACTTGGCGCTTGATTCAGATGCGGCCGGGATAAAGGCCATGGAGCGCATCAACGTACTATTGCTGCAAGAAGGGATTATCGCTAAATATTTAGAATTTTCTCCCCATAAAGATCCCGATGAATTTATTAAAAACCTAGGATCACTGGCCCTTCTCGATAAAATTAATGACTCAAAAATCTTTCTCGATATCTGCTTAGAAAAATTAATTCCAAAAGATATTCCAGAGCTCCCTGATCAAAAAATACAACTTTTGCGCTCTGCTTTTTTACTCTTAGGGCCATTAGGCAATCGTTTGGAGTCTGCTGAAAGACTAGTGCGTTTTGCAGAAAAAATCGCTCTGCGCTCTGATAGCACACAAATAAACCAAGCCTTTCAAGAGTTTTTATCCAAAAGAATTCTGCCGCAAAAAAATATAATCATTTTACCTGAATTAAAATCTGAAATTGTGACTGAAGAAAATAATATTGCAGAAATGAGCAAGGCACATGCCAATTGCACGCGCGGAGAACTCATGTTTATTGGTGAAATCATCAATCATCCTGGGTGTTTAACTCACAATGGCCTCGACGAAATTCTTGCTATTTGTATCACTGATGAGGTAAAAATATTTGTTGGAAAATTACGTACGCTTTATTTTGAAATCGATGAAACCGAATGGTCCAATGTTTTAAATGATCTAATGCTAAACGGTGATTGGTCATTAAGTTTGCGTGAAAAAGTTGGTTCGACACTTTTTCAATATCAACCGCAACGACTGGAGGCCAAGGCCATAAGTCGACTGCTGAGAGATTTACGCAAAAAGTTAGACGAAGAAATGCTCAAGACAAAACGAATAGAAATTAAAGAGCAGCAACTAAGAGCGACAACCTCAGAAGAATTTGACCGCTTTATGTTAGAAATTATGAGCGTCGATAAAAAAATGGATCTTTTAAAACTAGCTAAAAATAATGACGTAACAGCGACGTCAAAAAGGGATTAACCATGTCAACCCCAGTATTAAATTTTTTAAATTCTAGAGAATTTGGAAAGCTTTTATCAAAAGGCAAAGAACAAAATTTCATCACACCTGAAGAAATGAATGACGCTATTCCTGCCAGTATCATCGATCCTTCGTCGATTGATATCATCATGAAAAAACTTCTGGAAAATAAAATTGAAGTACAACTTCAAGAAGAAACAGAAGAAGAAGAAGGCATCAAATTAGATGGCACAGAAATTATCGAAGAAACTCTTTCCAAAGAAGAAAAAGCTGAATTACGTTCTGCTTCAACTGATCCAGTAAAATTATATTTAAAACGTATGGGCTCAGTCGCCCTACTTACTCGCGAAGGCGAAGTTGTTATCGCTAAAGAAATTGAAGAAGGTGAAAGAGAAATTATTCTTTCTGCCTTAGCTTCATCTCATGCTTTAAAAGAAATCGTAAAATTAAAAGAGCGCGTTGAAGCCGCAGAAAATCAAGATGAATTCGTCAAAGAATTAGTTCGTGGTTTAGATGACGAGTCACCAAGAAATGAAATCTTAAAAACTAAAGATAATATTTACGATGCCATTGATAAAATTGCCGTACTTTTAAAAGAAACTGAAAACGAAGATGGTACATTCAAAAAATTTACTACAGTACAAAAAAAAGCGGCTGAAGAAATTGGTTTAATTTTAGTTGATTTAACTTTCAACCGTAAATGCATCAACAGCTTCGTTGAACCAGTAAAAAAATATTACTTACAATTTAAAGAATTGTTCGAACAACAAGATCGTATTTTTAAATTTATTGAAGTTAAAAACTTTGATGAATATAAAGTTCTTTATGACAAAGTCATGGAAGATGACACGTTCAAAAGAAAGTTTGCCAAAGATTTATTCACCACCGATGCCAAAATCGAACAACTTATTCGTAACGAAGAAGATGTGCTTCGTAAATTTCGCCGCCTAAGTATTGAAGCGGGAATGGAATTTAATGAAATCGAAAACGTTTATAAAATCATCATCAAAGGTGAAGAGAAAGCCGATAGAGCAAAGTCCCAATTAGTTGAGGCCAACTTACGTTTAGTTGTTTCTATCGCTAAAAAATACACTAACCGAGGTTTACAATTTTTGGATTTAATTCAAGAAGGTAACATCGGTCTAATGAAAGCTGTGGATAAATTTGAATACCGTCGCGGTTACAAATTTTCTACTTATGCCACTTGGTGGATTCGTCAGGCCATAACTCGCGCTATTGCCGATCAGGCCCGTACCATTCGTATTCCAGTGCATATGATTGAAACAATCAATAAGATGGTAAGAACTTCTCGTCAATTAATTCAAGAACTAGGACGCGAACCAACTCCAGAAGAAATTGCAGAAAAAATGGATCTGCCTGTTGATAAAGTTAAAAAAGTTCAGAAAATTTCGAAAGAGCCAATCTCTCTTGAAACGCCAATTGGTGAAGAAGAAGATTCAAGCTTGGGAGATTTTATTGAAGATAAAAAAATTATTTCACCTGCTGAAGCAGTCATGAGTGTGACATTAGCTGAACAAACTCGTTCTGTTTTATCAACTCTTACTCCACGCGAAGAAAAAGTTCTTCGTATGCGCTTTGGTATTGGTGAAAAATCGGATCATACACTTGAAGAAGTTGGCCAGGATTTCTTTGTCACGCGCGAACGAATTCGTCAGATCGAAGCTAAGGCCTTAAGAAAACTACGTCATCCTTCTCGCGCTAAAATGCTGAAATCTTACATGGACAACTAAGATAATTAGAATTTTTTATTGCTCAGTTATTAATGCCACCCGTAGAGGTGGCATTTTATTTAAGAAGACATATTAACTTTTTTGCGTATACTAATGGTTTGAATAAAATTAGGGCGCAAGAATGGATATCCCAAGTTCAGTAGTTAGTTTAAGCGAGAAATATTTTGATAAAAATATTCTGCTTTCGGGCCTGCGCTTTTTAAGAAGCTCAAAAACTACTTTATCCTTTATTAAAGGTACTCCAGAAACTTATTACATCGTTTCAGGCATTGTAAAAGATGATCGCACCTATGAAGCGAAATTAGTCTTTAAAAAACGTCTCGAAGATACTGGTGAAATGCCCCTCACTTCAAATTGTGATTGCACCCAATGGAAACAAAGTGGCCATTGCCCACACGTGGCAAGTCTCTTTGCCGCTTATCATTCAAAATTATTTTTTGAACAAGAAGAAGACTCCGGCGCTTATGTCGATGGGCCACGCCCACCGATTATGGGCTTTGGACAACTGGGTGTGACTGTCGAAGAATATGGAACAATTGTCGCTGCTCCTCATAAACTTATCGGAGCGCCTAATAATGCGACTTACAGCTCACTTCAATATGTTTTAACTAATAAAAAAACGGTGCACTTTCCTGTCGTCGCTAATCTCACCGGAAAATTGCACATCCTTTATGAATACAATCAAATTGAAGACAGCAGACGCATTCGTTTTGCTTACGAAAATGCCAATGGTGATGTGATTCGTGAGGTCTCTCTCTTTGAACATATTTATCTTTTTAACTGGCGCCAAGGTGAAGTTTATAATTTACCAACTCCCTTAAAAACTCTGATTCAAAAAATTAGAGGACAATGGAATCATTTAGAAATTAATGATTATATTAAATATTTAAATGTTGATGATACTCGCAACTTTTGCCGTGTCAGCATTGATGGAAAACTTTTAGAAGAATTTCCTAAGGCCCATCCTCATTGCCGCATTGATTTAAAACCAGGTGAAAGACCCAGCCTGATTGAACTGGTAATCATGTTTCACGACAATCAAGGTGAAACTCCAAAACTTCTACCGATCCCGGAGCTGTTAAAAACATTTACTTTTAACTCAGGGCTTTTGTCTTCTTTTAGAAAAAAAATTGATGCTTATAAATTTATTGAAGAATATTGTTATTCTACTCAAGAATCAGCTGATACCTATAAACAATTTCTTATCCCGCTTCGATCGAAAAATGAATGGCTAGAAGTTATTCATCGTGGTGATAAACAAGAACAAACCATTGTCTTTGATCCGCTAAATAGCTCTGTTTGTTATTTTGATAATTCATTCTTAAGACTTATCCTGACTGCTCTTAACGACTCATTTAAAGATCAGACTTTCCGTTTTGCCGAGCTTCGCCTTGATGGAAGAGAGTACGTGCTGCAAATTAATTCGACGCAACTTTTTCAAGGACTGGCGGAATTTCATAGGAAACTAACTCCTTTTGGAGTTGAAATCTTTTATGATCGCAACAAAATCAGTGCTTGGTCATCGCGCGTTCGCTTTGAAAGAAGAAACACTGCACAGCAGTGGTTTGATTTAGAAATGGTAGTGGATAATCAAGATTTAGAGATTATCCAAAAAGCTGACATGGAAACAGGGATCGCGCTGACTGAAAATGGCATGATTCTTTTAACTCCAGAGCAAAAAGATATTATGCGCTTCATGAAACGCTACACTGAACACGAAGCGCAAAACAAAGATCCTAAAACTGAACAGTATGAAGGCGCAACTTTCAATAAATTCATTTTACCTTTTAATCGCGCACGTATTTTTGAACTTTTTGAATTGAAAAAATTTGGCATGGAGGGAGCTCTCCTTCCTGAAGAAATTGCACTTTGTGAAAAGCTTACGAATCTTGAGGCCATGCCTGATTACGCAGTTCCTGAAAACCTAGTAGAAGTTTTACGTCCTTACCAAAAAACTGGCTTTATTTGGCTTAGATTTTTATATGAACATAAACTTGGTGCGTGCTTGGCCGATGACATGGGTCTGGGGAAGACATTGCAGACCATCGCTTTTTTGCAAAGTATTTATGAAAAAATAAATCGTGTTTTAGTGATTTGCCCGGTGACAATTTTACTTAACTGGGAAAAAGAGATTAAAAAATTCTCGAACATGCCACTTTCTATTTATCACGGCGGCGCTAGAGAGTTTTCAAGTGACGTCAAAATTATTTTGACTAGTTACGGTGTCATGAAAAAGGAAGCTCAAAAAGATACTAGTGTTTTTACAGAAAATTATTTTGATATTTTAATTCTCGATGAAGTTCAACATTTAAAAAACATTAGATCCCTCGGAGCATTTAGTGCACGCCGAATTAATGCGGGCTTTAGAATTTGTTTAACTGGTACTCCGGTAGAAAATGATCTGTCTG
>Ga0163144_10002340_pt1 | contig 43891 bp, 36 predicted proteins | sample OliLak19BULKMAT1_FD_123175 | JGI IMG/M metagenome (GOLD analysis project Ga0163144, IMG submission 123175) | Freshwater microbial mat bacterial communities from Lake Vanda, McMurdo Dry Valleys, Antarctica - Oligotrophic Lake LV.19.BULKMAT1 | ecosystem: Environmental > Aquatic > Freshwater >...
ACCACCCAAACCCGCGGCAAAGGCGAGCGGGGGGGCAGGGCCCAAAACGGGGGGGGGGGGGTGGGGGGGGGGGGGGGGGGGGGGGGGGGGGGGGGGGGGGGGGGACAAGTCTGATCGCCCGACATTGCTGCGACTGAGCCTTCGGGAGCAGCGTGTGACGCTCACTCCCGGGACAAAAACCCGGACGCGATGTGCCGTACTCAGGATTCAGGACTCGGGGCCTGGGGTGACGCCCGAGATCATCGAACGGATGTTCAATCCGTTTTTTACGACGCGTGCATCGGGCACTGGGCTGGGGCTGGCAATCGTGCATCGCATTGTCGATGCGCACAGCGGGCGGGTGGTGGTTCGCAACAACAGCGAAATGGTTGAGGCGGCGGCTGGAGGCTCGGGGGGGGCGATTGATACAGCAGAAACTGCCGATGGTTCATGTTTGCGCGGGGCTTGTGTCGATGTGGTGTTGCCGATGCGTGCAATCGCCAAGCAGCCCGCATCGCAGCCAGTACATGGCCAGATCGGCCATGAGGGAAGTGTGTGCGTCGTTCCAACTCGATCAACAACCCCGGCGGAGCCGGGTCCATTGCAGCAGCCCATTCCGCGAGCGGTTGGGCGGGGCAGTCATCAGGGAGCACAGGCATGAGGACAGTACTGATCGTCGACGACAAGGAAATGATGCGCGATAGCGTGGGGGCAACACTGGAACGCGCCGGGATGCGCGTCCTGACCGCCGCCGACGGACCCGCCGCGTTGCAGATGTGCGCGAACAGCCGCCCGGATTGCGTCGTCACGGACATGCGGATGCCCGCGATGACCGGGATCGAACTGCTGGAGCAGATCCGGCAGGTTGATGATGAGTTGCCCGTGATTCTGATGACGGCCTTTGGCACCATCGAGACGGCGGTCAAGGCGATGAAGATGGGGGCGTTTGACTATCTCACCAAGCCGTTCGAAGGGGACGAACTCATCATCGCGGTGAAGCGGGCGATCGAGCATCGCCGCCTTACGCGGGAGAACGCCGTGCTGCGGGCTCATGCCGGCCCGGACGCTCCGACCATCGGCAATGGCAAGGCCCGCCCGATCTCGGGCGAGAATGACACGAAGCGTGGCGTCGAGCGATTGATCGGCTCCTCCCGCGTGATGGATCAGTTACGCGAGCAGATTCGCGCGGTGGCGGGTTCGCAGGGCACGGTGCTGATCACGGGCGAATCGGGCGTGGGCAAGGAAGTGGTTGCGCGGGCAATCCACGAGTCCAGTCCCCGCTGCGCGAACACCTTCCTTGCGGTCAACTGCGCGGCCTTGTCTACCAGCCTTCTGGAGAGTGAGTTGTTCGGGCACGAGCGGGGCGCGTTTACGGGGGCGGAAAAACTTCGCAAGGGCCGGTTCGAGCTTTCGGATGCTGGAACGTTGCTCCTCGACGAAGTTTCCGAGGTTGCTCCCAGCATTCAGGCGAAACTTCTGCGGGTGTTGCAGGAGCGATCGTTTGAGCGCGTGGGCAGCAGCCTGGCCATCGGCGTGGACGTGCGGGTCGTTGCCACCAGCAACCGCGACCTGCCGACCAGCGTCAACAAGAACGAGTTCCGCCAGGACCTGTACTACCGCCTCAGCGTGTTGCCGGTCGCGATTCCGCCTCTGCGGGAGCGTCTGGAGGATGTGCCCGAGTTGGTCGAGTACTTCATCAAACAGTGTTGCACGCGCGAGGGTCGTGCTGTGCCAGCGATCGAGCCGGAAGCGGTTGCGTTGATGCAGCACTACGCCTGGCCCGGCAACGTGCGCGAACTCCAGAACATCTGCGAGCGTGCGATTGTGCTCTCGGCGCTGGGCCTGGCCAATCCCAAGGACGCCGTCATCAGCAAGTCGCTGATCGAGCCGTGGCTGAGCCGCCAGACCATCGGGCATGCGCCCACGATGATTGCCAGCACGGTGGGCACCCAGCACACCGCACACACCAATGGCCACGCCGGGGGGCAATCTGGTGGCCATACGAACGGATACGTCAATGGCTTCGCCGAACCCAAGGTTGGTGTGGTACCAGGCAGCATCTCGGCGACGTCGCTGGATGGGACCATCAAGCAACTTGACTCTATTGAGCGCGAGGCCATCGTGCAGACGCTGGTCCGCTTCAAGGGCCACCGCCAGAAGACCGCCCACGCCCTGGGCATCGGCGTGCGAACACTGGGCCTGAAACTGAAGAAGTGGAAGCAGACGGGGTTGGTAGCGGAGAATCTATAGGAAATAACACAGTCACGAAGGGACGGAGTGCGTGAGCGCTCCGTTTTTTTTTGCCGTTGCTTCGTGGTCCTGGTTGGTCCGCTATTTGCTCCCCTCCGATCATGATCAGCGATCTTGGCAATTCCGGCTCTATGCCGGTGTTGGAGCAGATGGTGCGGTTTACTGCCCAGCGGCAGAAGTTGATCGCCCACAACATCGCAAATATGGACACGCCCGACTTCCGACAGGTGGACGCCTCGCCCGCGTCGTTTCAGTCGCAATTGCGTCGCGCGGTCGTCGAGCGACGATCGGGCGGCGGGTGGAGCGCAGGCTCCGTCCCCCTGCCCTTGCGCGATACGAAAGAAGTGCGCTTCGATACCCATGGCGATATGACCCTGCGCCCTGGCAGTCCATCGGGCAACGTGCTCTACCACGACCGCAACAACCGCGATCTGGAGGGCCTCATGCAGGACCTTGCTGAGAACGGCATGGCATTCCGTCTGGCAACCGACTTGCTACAGCGAGAGAACAACCTACTGCGCACGGCGATCTCGCAGCGGGTGTAAAGCGGGCATTGCTCGTCCGAACGGCACGAGCCGTGGATGCTTCCCAAATTCACTTACTTGTTTCACTTTTCTGGCACTCTGATCCTCACCTGACGCATGTTCGGCATCCTCGATATCTCGACCTCCGGCATGATGGCCCAGCGGACGCGGCTGACCGCGATCTCGGCCAATATCGCCAATCGCAACTCCTCCGAGGCCAATGGTGAGCCCTTCCGTGCCCGTCAGGTCTTCTTCCAGCCCGGCAGTCCGGGGGCGGGCAGCCCCGAGGGACGGGCCCTTGGCGTGCATGTCGCATCGGTCGAACTGGACCAGTCCCCCTTCAACTTGCGCTACGACCCGGGCGATCCTCGCGCGCTCAAAAGCGGGGCCTACCAGGGGTATGTCCAGGAAAGCAACGTCAATATGGTCGTCGAGCAGGTCAACATGATGCAGGCCGCCCGGGCCTATGAGGCCAATGCCGCTGCGGCGGAGGCAACGCGGTCAATGGTCAATCAGGCATTGAGATTGCTAGGGTGATTTGCTTGGTCGGCATGAGCGTACAGGGCGAGCATCGGCACCGACCGCTCTTGACAACGGTCGTGGGCACGAACAGCCGATAGATGGACTAGAGTCTTGTTATGGCGGATCCGTTGGGATTCATTTCGGGCCAAGCCAATCCCCTTCAGGGGCTGGGCCGCGCCAATGCGCTGCCCAAGCAGCCGCAGGGTGATGGTCCTTCCTTCAAGGACACGCTACTCAAGAACATTGCAGAGGCCAATGACTTGCAGCAGCAAGCCACGCGGGCGGTCGAGGATCTTCAGACCGGCCAACGCAACGATGTCGAAGGTGTGATCCTCGCCACACAGAAGGCGGACAATGCCTTCCGCATGCTCCAGCAACTTCGCAATCGCATGATGGAAGCCTACGACGAAGTCAAGCAGATGCGGGTGTAACTGGCCATCTAACTGGCCATCTAACTGGCCATCTAACTGGCGCGATTGAACAGCCGCGACTCACTCACACCTTGCTCGTGCGATACGCGATGATGTGGACCTTCTCGAGCGTGATCAGCCCCTCGCGGACCATCTTGTCCAGGACCGGGATGAACTTCTTGATGCGATCCTCCTGATCGACGATCTCGACGATCACGGGCAGCGTGTCCACGATCCCATTGCGCACGGCGTGGATCAGCGAGTTGGCCCCGTAACCCATCATGCCGCGGATCGCCGTCGCACCCGCCAGCCCGTTGTTGCGTGCTGCGCGAACGATCTCCTGATAAAGTGGTTTGCCCTCCCACTCGTCGTCTTCGTCGACAAACACGCGGAGCATCTGCCCTTCGCTTGGAATCTTCATCGCTACCTCCTTGGCCCACCAATGAATCACGCGGTGTACGGACAGGAGACGCCGACATCAGTATACCAGACCTTGACCCACACGCCAGAGCCTATCTGTGCTGAGGAATTAAGCCGAAGGGGCGACGGTTTGTAGCCACGGGTAGAGCGATGCGGCTGGGGGAGGGGTGGAGGAGGCCAGGGGTAGGGTAGAAAAAAATCTTAAGACCGACCGTGAAAGGTGACCGCCTGAGATCAACCGCTCGCGGCAACCCGGCCAAGTTCACTGTCAGTTTTTTGGGATTGGCTGCGGTGGTGGGTTTGCGTACATGGGTAAGACGGAAGCCGCGGATGGCGCGAATCTGAAGTTGGCGGTGTAAATCTTGTGCGCGGATGCAGGGGCTTCGCCCGCGCACCCTCATTAAAACCAAGACAGCCCCGGTTCAGCGCCTCGCACGGGATGATCCGAGGCCGTTGTCATTGCATAAGGATACTTGCCCTTCCTTGATCAACGCGGAGTTGTACAGCTTTCCGTCCGGCGCTAGTATTTTTCGATCCGACTAAAGGCGTTCGTCCAATGCCCGTTCCAGTTCCAGGAGCACAGATTGACACTCCAAGCTACCACGCAGAGTCATCCGCTCAAGCCGCCGTTCACGCGCGAAACGGCGCTCCTGAAAGTAAGAGCAGCTGAAGACGCCTGGAACAGCCGGGATCCCGAGCGCGTCTCGCTCGCGTACACAGTGGATAGTCAGTGGCGGAATCGTGGTGAGTTCATTCAGGGGCGTGAGGAAATCAGAGCTTTCCTGAAACGCAAGTGGCTATGCGAGAAAGAGTATCGTCTCGCCAAAGAACTTTGGGGATTTCTAAACAATCGAATGGCCGTCCGGTTCCAATACGAGTGGCACGACGAGTCGAATGTCTGGCATCGCTCGTATGGCAACGAGTTGTGGGAGTTCAACGACGACGGGCTCATGAGCCGGCGCGAAGCGAGTATCAATGACCTGGCCATTGCCGAGGGTGACCGGAAGTTCTCCTGGCCAGCGCCTGGTCCTCGGCCAGCCGACCACCCTGGGATTCTTGGTGTTCGATGATCGCCGTCGATGCCGGTTGAAACGCAAGCTCATCGGCCAGGGAGTGTTCATGCTGGTCGGCGGCAGCGGCGAGAAGAACTATCAAGATGACACGCTGCCGATTGGTATTGATGGGGCTTCGTACATCTGACGGCCCAGCGCGGCAACGTGCAGGGGCAGCCGTCGCGGCAGTTGACTGTGACGTTCGGGAGTGGTGGGCCGGGGGCGATTCGCTTCGCCTTCGCCGAGACCAACGCGCCGGTGAAGAAGGCCGCATAAGGCCCATTCAACATCTCGACTTCGTTCAACGGTCCCGGCTCGCGCTGGGACCGTGTTGCGTACTCATCGAGTACAATGCAGCCATGACGGGCGGACGCGTCATCAAAGACTATCGCCTTCCAGAGTGGAAACGCTTTCGAGTAGAGATGCTCGAACGCGATGGGCACAGGTGCAGTCGATGCAGGAGGATGCAGGTAGCCGGTGTTGTCCTCCAAGTACATCACAAAAAATATGTCACAGATCGCAAACCTTGGGATTATGTCTACAGCGATTGTGAAGTTCTATGCAGGGGGTGCCATGGGGAACTGCACGGCAAGGTACGACCGTCGATCGGCTGGGAGTGCTTCGGTTATGATGATCTCGGCGATCTCTGCGGCAACTGCGAACTTTGCGGCACCGAGTTGAGATATGTATTCTTCGTCAGTCATCCGCATTGGGAGCCGATGGTGGTCGGCACCGTGTGCTGCAACCACCTGACCGGGACCGAGTACGCGTCCAACAAGGTGGACTCGATCGCAAGTTATCGCGAGCGGGCAGCCCGGTTTGTAGCAAGCTCGCGTTGGCGCAACGAGCGCGACGTGCCGACAATCAAGCAGAAGAGATTTACGATACAAGTTGTAAGCGATGGTGCTGCCTACCGATTAAAAATCGATAGCCAAATGGGCAAGCAAACGCACCCAACGCCTGATGCCGCGAAGCACGCTGCGTTCGATGTTATTGAGAACGGCAAGTTGGAAGAGTACTTCCGGAAGCGTCGCTGAGGCCGTGCTCGCGCTGTGCGTTGGGATTGACGGGAGGCGGGGCTGGCGGGGGGCGGCTTATTTTGACAAACGTGGTCGAGAACGCCGAGGGCGCGAGTGTGAAGTTGGCTGCGGGAGTCGATGCTGGGGTTTGGGGCTTATCCAGCCCGCTCAGGAATGACTACGCACAATTCCATCCAACTCCCCCACCGCCCGATCAATCATCGCAGCATCGACCTCAAGACTCGTGACCGCACGCACCCGCCTTGAGGCCGTGGGCAGCATCCACACGCCCCGCTCGTGCAGGGCTTTGCACAGGCCCGCCCCATCCAGCCGCAGCGTTGGTGCAAGATCAAAGAGCACAAGATTCGTGTCCACGTGCGCTTCGATAGAGAGCCCGGCGATCTTGCGAACCCCTGCCGCGAATCGCGCCGCGTTCGCGTGATCGACCTTCAGCCGCTCGATGTGATGCTCCATCGCGTGCAGGCACGCCGCGGCGAGGATGCCCGACTGTCTCATCGCCCCACCAAACAGTTTGCGATAGCGACGGACGCGATGCATGGTTGCCTCATCACCCGCCGTGATTGATCCGACTGGCGCTCCAAGGCCCTTGCTGAAGCAGCAGGCCACCGTGTCGAAGTGCTCGGCGTAGTCGCGGATGGCGAGGCCACTAAAGGAACAGGCGTTCCAGAGACGAGCACCATCAAGATGGGTGCGCAGGCCCGCTTCACGCGCGGCGCTGGTCACGCTGCGAACTTCTTCGATAGGCCAGACGCTGCCCCCACCCCGGTTGTGCGTGTTTTCGAGGACGAGCAGGCGGCTGCGCGGAAAGTGGGGATTGTCTGGGCGAATCGCATCGCGCACCTGGAGGGCAGTAAACTGGCCGCGCGGGCCTTGGAGAGACTTGACCATGCAGCCCGAAAGGGCCGCGGGGCTGCCCCCTTCGTAGTTGATAATGTGGCTGCCCTCATGGGCGATTATTTCGTCGCCCGGCTCAGTATGCGCCCGGATCGCCACCTGATTTGCCATCGTGCCGCTGGGCACGAAGCAGGCTGCCTGCTTGCCAGCGAGGGCTGCGAAACGCTCTTCGAGTTGCTTGACGGTGGGATCATCGCCCAGCACATCGTCGCCCACGATGGCCCGATGCATCGCGTCACGCATGGCGGGGGTGGGTTTGGTGACGGTGTCGGAGCGGAGGTCGATGGTGGACATTCGCAAGTCTAGAGGCAGATGCCGGGTTGATTGGGGCAGCAGGGTCGCGAGGGCGTGATCTACCTGGTCAACTTGATCTATCTCGTCAACTTGATCTAGTTGGTCTACTTGGAGAACTTTTCCATGGCGAGCATGGCAGCGCCGAGAATACCGGCGGTGTCTTGGAGTTTGCTGGCGACGATATCGACCTGCTGAGCAGTCTTGGGGAAGATGAGTTCGCGGGCTTCCTTTGCGACGCGCTCAACAAACGACTTGCCGCACGCTTCCGTCAGGCCCCCGCCCAAGACGACCCGTTCGAGGCTCAGGAGCGTCACGGCGTTGGCGACGGCGATGGCGACCATGGCTGCGGCATCATCGACGACCTTGACAACCAGTGCATCCTCGCGTTCGCCGCCGCGATAGTGCTGGGCGATCATCTTGCTCTTGACTTCCTTGCCCCACTTCTCCGGGTCATCGCCCAGTTCGCTGGTGAGCTTTGACTTGTAGTTGGAGTTAATGAGTTTGATGATGCGGTTGGAGACGTTGGTGCGGCTGGCGTTGTTCTCCAGCGTGCGCGAGCCCAGCGGATGGAACGGGAAGAGCACGATGTGGCCAATCTCGCCCGCGGAAAAGTAGTGGCCATAGTGCAGTTCACCATTGAGGATGAGGCCGCCACCGATGCCGGTGCCGATCCACAGGCCCAGCATGTTCTTGCTATTACGTCCAGCACCAAGCTTGTTCTCGCCATACACAGCGACGTTGACATCGTTATCCACGATGGTCTTGAGTTTGAGACGCTTGGTAAGCATGTCGGCGAGGGGGACATCGTTCCAGCGGAGATTGACGGCTTCGACCACGACACCTTTGGTTGGCTCGATGACACCCGGAGCCCCGATGCCTAGTCCGCCCAGTACGCTGGGCGAAAGGTTGGCGATCGAGCAGCATTCGAGCACGCCCTCTGCAATCCGGTTGAGCACACCCTCGGCGCCATCCTCGGCCTTGGTCTTACGCTTGGTCTGGGAAAGCAGCTTGCCATCGGGCGAAACCACGCCCAACTGCATGTTGGTGCCGCCGAGGTCGATACCGATGAATGGTTTGGTTGGGGGCATGTCGGAACTTTCAATGGGGCGAGATGGCTGGAAACGGACGGATGCTAGTAACTGTCTTGGACGTGGGTTGGTCAGGCTCAGTATCTGATTGGAGTCGGTCTCTCAACCACCAGTATCGGCATGAATCCAAGGGCAAATCACGGGATCAGGTGCGTCGTGAGCACGACCGGCTGGCCCAAGTCACTGGTGGTGGCTAGGGCATCGCAGGCCCGTTGTACGCGGAGGAGGAACCAGTCCAGCCGGCTGGCAGGGGGGCAGAGGAAGACGCAACTGCCGCTGCCCGTCACGTGGGCCGGGCTTCGGGTGGTGTTGGAAAGAGTCGTCACAAGTTGCCCAAGTCTGGGCTCAACAACGAAGGCGGGCTTGGCCAGATCGTTGAAAAGTTGATCGGTGTCAAACTCGCCTCGATCCAACATGCGCGCCACACGCCCACGCACCATCGCTTCGCGCGGGGCTGTCGAGCGCTCGCGTCCGGTCTGTCCCATGACGGCCCGATCCATGCGATAGTCGTGCAGTTCAGCCGCAAGCGTTTCATCAAAGTGCTTATAGACTTGAGCGGTAGAGCAGGCCAATGGAGGGATGATCAGGATGATTGGCTGCTTGATCGCCTCAATGCGTTCGATGGTCTCGCCAAGACCAGAGATCAGCGCCGGGCGCGGGACCTGCGCACCGTCGATGAAGAAGGAGATATCACTGCCCAGGGTCATCGCGATTTCGCGCAACGATTCATCATCCAAGTCCAGCCCGCAGGCTTCTTGCAGTCCAAGCAGACAGGCAGCCGCGTCGGCGCTTCCTCCGCCCAAGCCCGCGCCGACCGGGATGCGCTTGGTCACGGTCATCGCTATCGGGAGCGGCTTGCCGGTGCGGCCCTCGACGGCGCGATGCGCACGCACGGCAAGGTCCTTGTCGAGGGGCCAATCCACGATCGCCTTGCGGGGAGCGTCATTTGCCCAGCGGATGTCGTATCGCGAGGGCTGCCCTTGGGGAAGCAAGTCGATAGTCACATCGTCATAGAGGTTGATCGCGCTGAACCAACTAAAGATGGGGTGATACCCGGGCTGGGCATGCTCGGGCGGCAGGGCTTCACCCACGGAGAGCATCAGATTGATCTTGGCATAGGCCTTCAGCGATATCGACATGACGGGATACTAGTGCATCGAGGAAAGTTGTGCGAGCAGATGGTCGCTGGTCCAACCGGACCATTCGTACTATCACGCATGCTCATCAGTGATCTGGTCGGAGTCATGCAGTCAATCGCACCGCTCGAATATGCCGAGCCTTGGGATAAGGTCGGGCTGCTCGCGGGCGATCGTCGCGCGTCGCTGCGCGGGCCGGTGCTGCTCACAATCGACCTGAATGAAGCTGTGCTGCACGAAGCCATCGAGATGAACAGCGGGGCGATCATCGCGTATCACCCGCCGATCTTCGAGCCGCTTTCCAGAATAACTGATGCGACCCCGCGCCAGCGCGTCATTCTTCGGGCCCTCCAGGCCAACATCGCGATTTACTCGCCCCACACTGCCCTGGACGCGATTCCAGGCGGTGTTGCGGACTGGCTCTGCGAAGGGTTGTCAGGGTCGATGATTGCCGGAAAAATCGCCGGAGATTGCAAGGCACTGTCGCATCACGCGGGCCTATCACCAACGCAGCAGGTGAAGATCGTCACATTCCTGCCCGGGAAGGATGCAGAGCAGGTGCGCAATGCGATGGCCACTGCGGGGGCAGGACAAATCGGCTCATACCAGGTCTGCTCTTTTTCCAGCGAGGGAACAGGTACCTTCCTGGGTGATTTTTCGACTAAACCCACCACCGGACTGCCAGGCGTGCTCGAATCGGTACGGGAGGTTCGGCTGGAAATGGTGAGCAGCAAGGCAGCCCTCGCCCTGGCCCTGGAAATCCTTCGCAAGTTCCATCCTTATGAGACACCCGCCATTGACGTGTACGAATTACTGGACCAGCCCCAGCGCGTGGTCGGAGCGGGGCGTCGCCTGACGCTCGACAAGCCCGCAACGGTCGAGGAACTTTCGCTGCGCCTCAAGGCGTGGGTTGGGCGTGATCAGGTGCGGTATGCCCTCGCGGGCGACGAGAAGAGTCCTGTCATGCACGTGGGCATCGTGCCCGGCGCGGGTGGATCGCTGTCGCGCTTGGCTCGCGAGGAAGGCTGCGACGTGTTCGTCACAGGAGAGATGAAGCACCACGACGTGCTGGGTGCGCTCAACGCGGGGATGAGCGTGATTTTGGGTGGGCACACGAGTACGGAGCGGGGCTATCTGCCCCGGCTTCGAGACATATTGGCGAGCAAGATCGATGTACCAGTCGCGGTGTCGAAACTGGATCGCACGCCTTTGATCGCGGTTTGAAACTCATGTGAAGTGATCTTAAGGTGGTGTGATGGTGGTTAAGAGCAGAGCAATACCAGTTCCGCCAAGAAGCCCGCCCGCAATCCAGCACCGACAACGCAACGCCGAATCGCTTGCAGGTGTGATCGGCAATCAGCGTCACATGCCCCACACCATCACAGCAACATGATTCACATTCGTACCCGTCGGCCCGGTGCGGATCAGCGCTCCCGCCGCCTCAAGCGCGGTGTACACATCGTGCGACTCCAGCACTGCCGGGAGGTCCCACCGCCGCAACGCGTCAAGTGATGCACCTTCGAGCATGGCACCCGCAGCATCGGTTGGCCCATCCAAGCCATCGGTGGAGTAGGCCAATATCTCAACGAAGCCCGCAAGCCCAGTAATCCCTGTGACGTTTGTCGCAGCTTGTGCAGCAGATTGTGCAGTCAGCCATGTCATCGCCGCCGTAACCGCAAGTTCCTGGCTGGGGCCACCAGCGCCCGTGGCCTCGCCGACATCCACCGTCCACTCTCCACCCATCACCCAGCAGAACCAGGCGGGCTCAGCATGGTGCGCGCGTGCGAGCGCCTCATGCTCGACTCGCATTGCTATCGCTCGCCCAATCTGCTGGGCCTCGCCCTCGACGGCGTGCGTCGAGTGGAACGCATCCAAACCGGCATCACGCGCGGCAAGTACCACCGCGTCCACGACTATCCGGTTGCTGGCGACGATGTGGTAGTCCACGCTGGTGACAATTGCCCGTGCGGTCTTTGGCGTTTCCGGATGTATCCCGGCCACGCCCTCGTTCAGCACCCTCACAACGCTTGGCAGGCGATCATGCACGCCGCGCTTGGTCAAAACATCCAGCGCCTGTTGATACGTCGTTGGATCGGGTGAAAATGGCCCCGACGCGATAGCGGCAGGATCGTCGCCTATTACATCGCTGATGGCGAGCACTCGGATCGCTTTCGCTGAACAGCACCGTGCCATCTGTCCACCCTTCAGGCGTTCGAGGTGCTTGCGCACAGTGTTGAGTTCGTGAATGGTGGCTCCGTGAAGTTGCAGCAGTCGAGTCGTTTGAACGATGTCCTCGAGCGTGATGCCGATCATGGGTGCGCACAGGTGCGCGCTCACGCCGCCAGACAGCAGGACGATCAGCGTGTGCTCATGCGGGCGCGACACCAGCCACGCCTCGCACGCGGATGCCGTCGCAAGGTTTCGTGGCGTTGGCAGGGGATGATCGACAGCGAACCCATGCGCCGACAACCCGCGAATATCACTGGTCATCAGCGCTTCGGGACCCGCAATGAACACATGCTCGGGCCCGGGCCATGCCCTCGACACTTCAATCGCTCGCGCATGGGCAGCACGCAGCATCGTCGGTGCCGCCTTGCCGATCGAGAGCACCGACATAGACGCAACGTCCGATGGTTCAATTTGTTCAATGATGGTGGACCACGCGGCCATAGTGGCACTGGCGGGGTCCGCCGCGGCTTGGGCCGCTCGCAGCAACGTTTGCAAGATGGGCTTGAGAGGCTTCATGGCACGGGCCGCTCCTTGCAACCAATCACAGCCCCGAGGCGCAGCACCACGGGAAACGCTACTTCGACAGACTCGCGAGGCGGCGGGCCGCCTCATCCATGGTTTCCGCCTTTTTGCAGAACGCGAATCGCACCAGCGGATGGCCATGCTGCTTGTTGTGGTAGAAGACGCTGGGAGGAATCGAGGCGACGCCCACTTCACGCACGAGGTGTTCGCAGAAGGCTCGATCGTCGGGTCGCCCATCGCGAAGCAGGCCCAGGCGTTTGCTCACCGCTGAGTGGTCGGCCATGACGAAGTAAGTGCTGTCGGAGCGAAAGACCGTCAGGCCCGCAGCACGCAGCGCATTCGAGAGCGTGTCGCGATTGCGCGTGAAGAGTTGGCGAAGGGTTAATATGTACGTGCCCGGATCGAGCAGCATGGCCGCAGCCCCGTGCTGCAAGGGCGTTGCGCCGCTGAACGTATTGAACTGATGCGAGGCGCGAACAGCGGCGGTCAATGGTGGCGGAGCGATGCTCCAGCCAACCTTCCAGCCTGTCAAGGAGAAACTCTTGCCCAGGCTGCTCAGCGTGATCGTCCGTTCTCGCATGCCCGGAAGGCTGGCGATAGAGATATGGGGCAGAGCAGGCTCGAAAGTGAGATGCTCGTACACCTCGTCGCTGATGCAGGTGACGTTGTGCTTGATGCAGAGGTCGGCGATCAGTTGGAGTTCGGAACGGGTGTACACCTTCCCGGTCGGATTGTGGGGCGAGTTGAGCAAGATCGCCTTGGTGCGCGGGGTGAAGGCCTTGGCAAGTTCGGCGGGGTCAAATGAAAAGGAACCATCAGCCGTTCGCGGCGCGTAGAGCGTCACATAGCGCGGCGTTGCCCCGGCAAAGGCAGCACCCGCAGCGTAAAAATCAAAGAATGGCTCGAAGAAGATTACCTCATCGCCCGGGTTGAGCAGCCCCGTGAAGCAGCACATGATGGCTTCGGAGCAGCCGCAAGTGACAGTAACTTCGGCATCCGGATCGATGGCAAAGTTGCCCTGACGCTGCCAGGCTTGAGCGATAGCCTGACGCAGAGGAGGCACCCCAGCCATGGGCGCGTATTGGGCATGTCCAGCCTGAATCGCAGCGATGGCCGCTTTTTTGGCAAGTTCAGGGCCGTCAAAGTCGGGAAAGCCCTGCGACAGATTCACCGCCTGATGCTTGTTGGCGAGGGCGGTGTACTCCGCGAAGATGGATTGGCCGAAAGGAAGGAAACGCTCGGCGACGAAGGACATAGGGCACGGTACGACACCAGCACGGGCGCACGGTATTGACTTTTGCCGTATGCTGTGCATTCTGGTCGATGAGGTCAGATTCCCGTTTTTCGATCAGTCTTTTGGATCAGGTTTGTGGATCAATTCCCTTCGCGAGATACATGCATGGCACTACCTCCAACCGGCGCTCCCTCCACCGTTCCAGATGCCGTCAAGAACGGCCCGACTTTGCTCGGACACCCGCGCGGGTTGTTCCTGCTCTTCCTGGTCGAGATGTGGGAGCGGTTCAGTTACTACGGAATGCGTGCGCTGCTAGTGTTATATCTGGTGCGGGCAGTAACGGGGGATGAGACCGGCTTCAACCCCGGACGGGGATGGAGTGAGTCGGAAGCATCGACTTTGTACGGCTGGTACACGGGCTTGGCATACCTCTTCCCGATCCTTGGTGGCATGATCGCCGACAAACTCATCGGCACGCATCGCTCGATGCTAGTGGGCGGCGTCTTGATCACAATCGGGCACATTATCTTGGGCCTTTCGGGCATTGGCGATCTTGCACAGAGCCAGGCGGGGATGGCATTGTTCATCACGGGACTGGCAGTGATCGTGCTCGGCACCGGGCACTTCAAGCCAACGGTGAGCGTGATGGTGGGCCAGCTCTACGACCAGACCGATCCTCGTCGCGATGGAGCATTTACGATCTTCTACATGGGCATCAACCTCGGCGCGTTCCTATGTGCCTTTGTCTGTGGAACGCTGGGTGAGAAGGTCGGCTGGCACTGGGGCTTTGGGTCCGCCGCGGTTGGGATGATTCTGGGCTTGCTGCTCTATATGTGGGGCAAACCTCGTTTCCTGCCAGGGATCGGAGAGCAGCCCTCTCACACCACTCCAGCCAAGGCGACGAGTATCGGGTGGGCATCCCTGCTCGTCGCGTTGGGATTGTCGGCTGTGGTCGGGTTGGCGTATTCGGCCGGACTCTTCGGTAAGTTGGGTGAGGCGATTGGCCAGTTACAGGCCAATCCTGCTCTCGGATGGACGATCGTGGGCTTGATGATCGCGGGAATCCTGGGCTGGGTGTTCTGGTTCCTCTCTCTGAACAGACCCGAGGATCGCGGCCCTGTGCTCAGCATCTTCATCTTCATGTTTTTCAACGCCTTCTTCTGGATCGCCTTCGAGCAGGCGGGCAGTTCGATCAACATCTTCACCGATCAGAGCACCGAGCGTCACATAGCCGGGCCCACCAGCTTTGAAGTCCCTGCGACGTGGTTCCAGTCGATCAACGCGTTCCTGATCTTCACGCTGGCTCCGCTCTTCGCTTGGATTTGGACTCGCCTGGGCAAGCGCAACTTGAACCCCAGCCAGCCCGTCAAGATCGCGCTGGGCCTGATTTTTCTCGGCCTTGGCTTCCTGTTCATGACCTGGGCGGGCGTTCATGCCAAGGGCGGGGCGAAGGCAGGCATGTGGCTGGTCTTCATGACCTACTTCTGGCACACCGTCGGCGAGTTATGCCTCTCGCCCACGGGACTTTCCTACGTCACCAAGACCGCACCCGTCAAGTTCGTCAGCCTGCTGATGGGCATCTGGTTCGTGAGCAGCTTCATCGCCAACCTTGGAGGCGGCCTGATCGCGGCGCGGGTCACGGATATCGAGACCGGCAAACTCACGCTGCCCTGGAGCTTTGGCGGACGAGCAGACTTCTTCTTCCTCTTTGTGGTCACCAGCATCGGAGCGGGGCTGCTCATTCTGATCCTGACGCCCCTACTCAAGAAGTTGATGAGGCCGGGCGTGGAATGAATGACAAAGTGCCCAGCGAACTGATGAATCGTGCATCACACGGGATTGATCTGCGGACGTTCCCGAAATAACAAACGCCTTTCAAGGGATCGAGCAGTAGACGCTCGATCCCCTTTTCATTTGCTGAATCTCGGCATCATCACGTCTGCGATCAACCACTCAATGCGTCTACTTAGGCAGCAGCACCATTTCCCGCAGCCAAGTGTGGGCAGTGAGCGCGACCCAGATCAGCACCTGAATCCCCCCCACCATCACAGCACGACGCAGCGGCCAGCGAAACAGCACTACGATACAACCCAGGAACGCACCGCAGGCACCGAGCGCGAGCACGGCTTTGTCGATCCATTCATAACCGGTCTTGAAGGGCAGATGCAGCACCACCATCATGACCGCCAGGCTCAGAAAAAAACGGGCCAGAGCCTCGCGCCACTTGCCCATCGGGCGTTGCTCGAGAATCGCCTGCAATTGCAGAGCGCCCAGGGCTAGAGCAGTATGCAGCAAGGTGGCGTAGACCGCGATGATGGCCGAAACAAACTGGGCTCGCTGGGCCTGCATAAAAGCAAGAATGGAACCCAGCACCAACACGCCAACGCCAATCTGTGCGACCATTCGCCATTGCTTGAGTTCACCAGAAACCAGAGGTTCGGTCAAGGGCTTGCCATCCAGCGACTCTTCCTCGAGTTTGCGCCGCTCCGCTTCCTCTTGCTCGCGGCGCTCGGCCTGGGCGATCCTCGCAGTGGCCTCCTGGACCGCGATGGGCGATGGCGGGCGAACGCGCGCTGCTTGGATGGTTGGTTCGAGGTCAAAGGCAGGGCCAGCGTCGGGCTTGGGCCGCAGCGCGATGGTGTCGGGGTCAAGCCCGACTTCGGGCGTGAAACGTGCTTGCGAAGGCAAGCCGATAGCCGACTGAATAGCAGGCTTGGTAGCGTCCTCGATAGCATCGTCTGGTTGCTGGGCGACAACACCATCGGCCTCTGGTTTTAGTGCCTTGGCTTCCTGATCGCCTGATTGGTTCTGCGAGTCGTTCACGCTCTGAGTTTACGACTGGCCGACTGGACCGACTCGCCCCCAAGCGTGTAACCTACGCCCTGACAAGTAGGGCGCGGCGGGGACCAACCACGAGGAGCAAGCACATGGCGAAGAAGGCAAAGGTCAAAGCGAAGAAAGCAACCAAGGCGAGCAACAAGAAGCCGGCAAAGAAGCAAACAAAAAAATTAGGCAAGCCCGCCTCCAAGAATGCATCTGGCGGCAATGCTCGCTTCGTCGAGAATGCCCTGGATCATTCCCGCTTTGCCCACAAAATGATCCATGACTTTGCCAAGGGAATCAACGACTCCATGGCCCTTGCACAGCCCGCAGGCAACAAGAACCACCTGATCTGGACCTATGGCCATCTGGCCGACACCTACGACTGGTTCGCAGAATCGCTTGGCAGCATCGATGCCAAGTGTCCCATGACCTACAAAGAGTTGTTTGGGGGCGGCTCCAAACCCACGGGCGATGCCAGCAAGTATCCCACGCTCGCACAAGTACGGGCCGACTACGACAAAGCAGGGGAGCGCATGCTCAAAGCCATCGCATCATGCAAGGACTTTTTCGTAGCGCCGGAGAAAGATTCGGGTGGCTGGATGAGCAACAAGATGCAGGCGGTGGATCGCTGCGCATGGCACGTCGGTTGGCACCTGGGCCAGTTGGCCAACCTGCGACGTGAATTGGGGCTACCCAAGGCCATGGGTGGTTGAGCCCTCTCAATCACAGGGCAGCATCGGTACGAACGGCATCACTAACCCTGTGCAACTTTCCACAGACGTTCGATGTCGCTCACAGACAATCCGCCCTTCGGAGGTAACGGTGCGAACATCGCAAGCCGCAGGTCTTCCAATGCCCAGCGGTACTGCTCCATCGCCGGAGACAGGTTCGCGGGTTGCATCGCCCATTCCCCCGCGTCGAGATTCACAGTTGGCGCAGCCCTCCGTGCTTGCGGCAGCGGTGCCTTGGTCTTTGCATGGCCCTTGGCACCGACCGCGTTGGCTTGTTGATCGCCCGCAGCCTCCGCCAAGCGGCGTTGCTCGCTCATGGCGTTCGCCACAAAGGCGGTCAACTGCTTCCAATGCGGCTTGAACTTCGCGAGTGCATCGGTCTCGGCCTTGGACCCATCCTCGCGCAGCGCGAGCAATCGCTCCCGCATGAGCATCGCGTATCGCGGATAATGCCTCAGCCGCTCGGGCGGCACCAAAGCAAGGAAGTTTCCAGGCATGAGGTACGCCGCGTGCTCGCGGATGTCCGCGATGCTGTCGGCCCAGAGGCGATTGGTCCCACTGCCCAGACGCTTGGCCACCAGAAAACGCGGTTCGAGAATGCCTGCGACCAGCGTGCCAACTTCGCGCGAGGCGGTGGAGAGTTTGGTGCGAAGACCGTCGAGACGTAACACAAACAACTCGCGTGATCGGACCGGCGGCTGACCCTCCATAAATACCCGCTCGACGACGATGCAGGCGAGTTGATCGAGCAGGTCCGCTTCGCTGCCCAACGCCGAGAAGTGCTTGACCATGTCGCGATATGTCGAAAGCGCTTCGAGGTAGTAGCCAACCTCTTCTGCGACAGCGAGGGCGAAGAGTCGACGCACGCCCAGGCGCGTGTGGGCGATGGCAAGTTGGGGCGATCCAACCAGGGTCAGAGAAACGCTTGTCCGCTCGTCAAGCAGTGCCGGGCAACGATCCCCTATGAGCGAGGACGGCTCGGGAAGATTCTCAAAGTCCCATTCGACGATATCGTGACGTTCAAACTCCGATGCGCTGGCCATGGCCCTGGCCCGTTGCAGACGTGCATCCAGTCGCTTGAGCAATGCGCCCACGTCTCGATCCGAAGCGAGTTCTTCGCCCGCATCATCCGTCACTCGAATGCGCAGCCGCAGATGATCGGGCAGGCTCCGAAGAGGCCATTCTTCAGGCTTGATCGTGACATCGTACAGAACCTGCATCGCCTCGCTGATCGCCTCGATGCAATCCCCCGTTCCAAAGTCTACCGCATCGGCACAGGCCCGCGCGATGGTTTCAAGATCACCCTTGGGCGCGATCCGCTCAACCTGCGCACGAAGCGCCTTGGGCAACTGCTTGAGCAACGCATGCACGAACTCAGGCAGCATGCCCGGAATAAGCCACCCCGCACGTGCCTTGAACAATGCGAGTGTGGTCAATGGCACGCTCACGGTCACGCCATCAACTTCTTTGCCCGGTGCAAGTTCATACGAAACTGGGCAGAGCGTTCCATCAGAAAGCACGATGGAATCCGGAAACCGCCCTGGATCAAAGGCCGCTCGGGCTTCGAGCGCGAGCACATCGTCGAGGTTCAGACACAGCACATCGGGATTCCGCGCACTCTCGCCCGTCAACCAGCCCTCAAAGGACGCGGGCTCTGCAACATGCACAGGGACACGCGAATCAAACCATATCGCGATGCTCTCTGGATCAGTCAGGACCTGGCGATGTCGCAGTCGATCCCGAGCCTGCTCCGCACGCCGCAGCGTGGCCCGATTATGGTGCATGAACGGTGCATCCAGGAGCCACTTGCACTGCGCGAGTCCTTCGAGCAGGAAAATACGCCGTGCCGCCTTCGCATCCATCGCGACCAGCGGCGCGGCGCGCCTGGGCACAACCACGATGCTGCTCAGCATCACACGCTCAAAAGCCCGGGGCTGGCCCGTTGCCGTATCAAGGTGTGCATCGGAGAACTGGCGCTTGAAGAGATGGCCAGCGCAGTCCTCGATCCACGCGGGATCAATCTTCGCGACTGTTCGCGCGAATAGTCGCGATGTCTGGACCAGTTCCGCCGCCATGATCCACTTGGGCTTCTGCTTGAACAAAGCCGAGCCGGGAAAGATCTGCGCTGTTGACCCACGGATGCTGCGATAGTCAAAAGTATTATCATTCTCCCTGCACGCAACGTTGCAGATCAGTCCTGTCAAGAGGGCACGATGGATCGCCTCGGCATGCTCAACGCGTGTGATTGAAGTCAAGTCCGATTGCTCGCGCCGGGGCGGCAACTCGTCGGTCACTTCACGCAGTTGCTGCACCAAATCTCGCCACTCTCGCATGCGCGGGATCGAGAGGAAGTGCTCGCGACACCAACTCGACCAACTTCCAGACCACGACCCAGACATTCCCGAACCACCATCATCCTGCGACACCGCTCGGGCTCCACGCCATAGGTTGAGCAGCGTCAGAAAGTCGCTGGTCTGATCGCGGAAGACCGACTGAGCAAGTTCGGCTTCATCCTGGCGACCAGTGGGGCGCTCACGCGGATCCTGAATCGACAAGGCAGCGGCCAGCACGACCGTGTCCTCCAGAACATCCTGCTCGATGCCCCCAAGCAGCATCCGTGCGATCCGAGGCTCCAGCGGCATGCGGCTCATCGCAGATCCGATCGGAGTCAGCGTTCCAGTGCGATCGGCTGTCGTGATCGCACCGAGTTCATAGAGCGTTTCATATCCGTCCGCGATCGCGCCAACGTCGGGGCGATCGATAAATGCGAAGTCCTCGATCGCTCCCAGACGCAGCGTGTGCATCTGAAGAATGACGCCAGCCAGGCTCGTGCGACGAATCTCTGGATCGGTGTGAACAGGTCGGGCCTTGTACGACTGCTCGCTGAAGAGCCGGATGCAGACACCAGCCGCCACACGCCCGCACCGCCCTGCACGCTGACTCGCAGAGGCCTGAGAAACTGATTCAACCATCAGTCGCAGTGTCTTTGATGGTGGGTCGTATCGGCTCAGTTTCGCCAGCCCGGTATCAACCACGCTGCGAATGCCCGGTACCGTCAGCGATGTTTCCGCAACGTTGGTCGCGAGAATCACTCGTCGAGGCCCATTGGGCGTACGCTGAAAAATCCGATCCTGTTCCGGATTGGACAGGCGCGAGTAGAGTGGCAGTACCTCGACACCCATCCGCCGGCGCGTGATCGCATCCGCCGCCAGACGAATCTCCCGCTCACCAGGCAGGAAGACCAGCGTGTCTCCATCGGGCAAAGCCGTGTCGAGTTCTTCCACTGCATCCGCGATGCGCTCCGGGTTGATCTGGTCGCTGTCCCGATGGGCTGGCCCGTCGCGCCCAACAATTCCATCCGCGCCCCAGTATCGCATCTCTATGGGAAACGCTCGCCCAGAGACTTTAAGAACCGGTGCCTTGATTGCTCCGCCAAAGTAATCGCTGAACCGCTTTGGTTCGATGGTCGCACTGGTGATGACCAGTTTGAGGTCCGGTCGCTTGGGCAGCAAGGTCCGAAGGTACCCAAGTAGAAAGTCGATGTTGAGAGACCGCTCGTGGGCTTCGTCGAGGATGATCGTGGAATAGTCCGCCAGCGTCGGATCGTTGCTCAATTCCGCCAGCAGCAGACCATCCGTCATCAACTTGATGCGAGTCTCACGGCTGGTCTCATCCTGAAACCGCACCTTGAACCCCACGCTCTGGCCCACCGGCTCGCCGCGCTCTTGGGCGATCCGTGCCGCGACCGCCCGCGCCGCGATGCGCCGAGGCTGTGTGTGCGCTATCTTCGGGCGCATGACCCTACTGATCCTATTTATTCCACCGATCCCGCCCATCACACGCTGCTCGTCCAGCGCAAGACATATCTGGGGTAACTGCGTCGTCTTGCCCGAGCCGGTCTCGCCGCAAATCACCACCACCTGATGGCTGCTGAGTGCATGCTCAATCTCAGCACGACGAACCAGGATTGGAAGCAAAGGAGATTCCATGCCCATAACAGCACACACGGAGCAGCGCACACGTTTTCAGATCCCACGAGACATCCATCATTCAAGGTCATCGTGAATCGTGAACTGTACGACCTCAGTCGTTTCGATGTACACGTCGCTACCGCTGCCTGATCTGCTAACGGCGCTTCTTCCCGGCTTTAGTGCCCGGTGTTCCCGGAGCGCCCTTGCGAGGCTTGCTCCTTGCCTTCCCCGCCCCATCCACTTCGCTGCGCCGCACTTTGGCCGTTTCCTCTCCGGGTTTGCTCGTGCTCGCGCGCTGCTTGAGTTTGGAAATCGCATCTCGCAGGAATGCCGCCTGCTCAAAGTTCATGTGCTGAGCTGCTTCAAGCATCTCATCGTTCAACATCCGCAGCATCTCGCCCACTTCAAACGCAGGCTCGTTGGTCGCGACGGCATCGCGCGCCGTCTTGCGAGCCGCCAGTTCGTGCGCCATGCCGCGCCGGATCGCCTTCTGGATCGTCTGGGGCGTGATGTTGTTGGCAAGGTTGTAGGCGACCTGTTTCTCGCGTCGTCGCTCGGTCTCGTCCATCGCCCTTTCCATCGCGGGCGTCATCTTGTCAGCATACATGATCACACGCCCGTTGACGTTTCTCGCGGCCCGCCCCATCAATTGAATCAACGATGTGGGCGATCTCAAAAAGCCTTCCTTGTCCGCGTCGAGGATCGCCACCAGCGACACCTCGGGCAAGTCAAGCCCCTCGCGCAGCAGATTGACACCCACCAGAATATCAAAGTTACCCATCCGCAAGTCCACCAGAATTTCGATCCGTTCCAGCGTCTCGATGTCGCTGTGCAGGTAACGCACCTTGAGGCCCTTGTCCTGCAAGTACGCCGCCAGGTCCTCGCACAATCGCTTGGTCAGCGCCGTCACGAGCACGCGCTCGCCCCGCTTGATGCGGTCCTCACACTGCGCGAGCAGGTCCTGCACCTGCCCCTTCGTCGGCTTGATCTCGATCACGGGATCCAGAAGCCCCGTCGGTCGGATCACCTGCTCTGCAACTACACCCTCAGTCTTGGTCAACTCATACGCGCTGGGCGTCGCCGAGACGAAAAGCAGTTGAGGCACCATCGCCTCAAACTCTTCGAATCGCAAGGGACGATTGTCCAGCGCACTGGGCAGGCGAAAGCCGTGCTCCACCAACACAGTCTTACGCGCCCGATCGCCGTTATACATCGCCCGAACCTGCGGCACAGTCACATGCGATTCATCGATAATCAGCAGCCAGTCGCGGTAGTTGGGTCGTGGTACGACTTCATTGGCGATGCGATCAGTATCCGTCGAGCGATAGCCGCGGAGTATTGGCGCATCGCCGCTCTCCGCCGATTCCATACTCCCAGCGTTGCTACCCCGACCCAGGAGCGAAGGTCCACCAGCCGCCGGTGCAAAGTCAAAATAATCCATCAGCGTGTAAGGCCGCTCCCCGGGCATCCGTCCATCCATGAATCGCGAATAATTCTCGATGCCAGGGCAGGTCCCGGTCTCTTCGAGCAGTTCGAGGTCATACTTGGTCCGGCTGATAAGTCGCTGCGCTTCAAGCAACTTTCCCTGACTGCGCAGTTCAAGCACGCGGGCCTCGAGCTCTTCGCGCATCTGCTTGACCGCGACATGCAACTGCTCCTCGGGCATCACGTAATGCACCGCGGGAAACAGGAAGAACTGCTTCTCCTCCGCAAGCACCTCGCCGCTGGTGGGGTTAACCAACTCAATCTTGTCGATCTCGTCGCCAAACAGATCAATATGCACCGCAAACTTCTCGTACGCGGGCCAGACTTCCAGGCTGTCGCCCCGCACGCGGAACTGCCCGCGCTTCCATTCCAGTTCGCTGCGGTTGTAATGCATCGCAGTCAACGCACCCAGGAACGCCCGCCGATTGATACGCGAGCCCTTGGTCATGGTCAGCAGTCGCTGCGAGTACGCCAATGGGCTGCCCAATCCGAAGATGCACGAGACACTCGCGACCACGATCGTATCTCGGCGTGAAAGTATGTTGCTCGTCGCCGCCAGCCGCAGTTGATCGAGGTCGTCGTTACGTGACGAGTCCTTCTCGATATAGATATCACGCTGCGGGATATACGCCTCGGGCTGGTAGTAGTCGTAGTAACTGACAAAGTAGTTGACACTGTTCTGCGGAAAAAGCTCTCGCATCTCTTCAAAGAGTTGGGCCGCGAGCGTCTTGTTGTGGCTGAGGATCAGCGTCGGCTTGCGCAACTGCTCGATCACATGAGCCATCGTGAATGTCTTGCCCGTGCCGGTTGCGCCCAGCAACGTCGCCGCAGGCTTGCCCGCGCGAAGGTCGCCAACCAACTGCGCAATCGCAGCAGGCTGATCGCCCATCGGAGTAAAATCGGCCACAACTTGGAAGGGGCGCTGCTCTCGCACCAAGCAGCGTACGAGCGTGATGCAAGGGGCACGCTCTCGCTCGTTCTTTTCTAGCCCCAAGCCAACACCAGGCCCTAGGCCATGGCACGCCCACCATCCACGCCCACCATCACCTTCAGGGCTTGCAAGGTCCCTCGCTGAAGACACTCAGGAACGAGTCCACGTCGGAGGGGTCAAAGAACGATCCATCATTGTTGTAGTCGATATCGTTGCAGACCGCGAGTTCGGGTATGCATGGCCCCTCGCTGAACACGCTCAGAAACGCCTCGATGTCGACCGGATCGAAAATCGATCCGTCGTTGTTGAAGTCAATCGAGTCGCAATCATCCCCCGCCGCACAGGTGTCCAGCACATAGTCCTCGTCAAGATCGAGTTCGTTGGGCACCGCGAACGCAACATTGTCGATCTCATGGATCGCAGTCGGTGTCCGCTTCTCAGCCCCAAAGCCAATCTTCACGACCTCAGGCGCAAACCCATCAACAACCTCGCCCTGAAAAACCGGCATCGACACGCCGTTCGTCACCAATACCAGCGTGAAACCTTCCGGACCCAGCGCCATCCGCGCCGTGCGCCATTGCCCGTCCGCGAGATCCAAGCCCATCGGCTTTCGCGCGAAACTCATGCCACTCCGCAGCAACTCGACCACGCCAGGCCCTTCCGTTTCATTGGGGTCCACGTCAAACTTCACAGTCACCAGCGCCGCCTGTGCCCCATCCTCGCCAAAGAACGTCTGCGAAGACCTCGACGCTTCGAAAATCGAAAAACTCATGCCCCGCCCATCCAGGTCTCCTGCCATGCGGAAGTCAAACCGCCCCTGGAACCGAGACAGAGGCTTGGAACGCAGTGGCTCGCGCACCACCGATCCCTCATCCGTATCCACCGTGACATCCAAAATCACCACGCCATTCCCACGCTGTGCCCCGCCGTTGATCGAGTAGAGTGGACTGTCCGCCTCAAAGTCGTTCTGAGCCAGGGTCGTCGACTCACACTCGTCCAGAATCCCGTTCGCGTTGCAGTCACTCGAAATCTGGTTCGCGATGTCACAGACATCGGGCACAAGATTCCAGTTGCAATCCGCCACGCTCCCCTGCAACGTCTCCGCGACATCCGCCACGCTGTTCGCGTTGCAATCCGCAGGCGGTTCATGGCTGAGCAGCAGAATCTGTGAGCCTCGCTCAATGGGATTCTCGAGCGAATCATCCTTGTACAAATCCGCAAAGTAAATCCCGCCAGGACCCGTCGCAATCGCGCTGCACGAGGCCTTGCCCCCGCCCGCATATGTCGCCACCGCCCGCGGCCCGCGAATCCGATTGCCCGCGCTGTCGAGAATAAACTCCGTGATCAACTTCTCCGCGCCCGTGCCCGGCCCGGTCGCCCATGTCCCGCCAGATTGTGTGACATACCCGCGTCCGGTGTACTCAACAGGAAATCCGCTGTTGGCAAACCGCACCGGATCGAGGAATGCAATGTCCACCGGCGCAATCGACGGATCCCACACGTAACTTGCCAGCGTGTTGATGCTCTCGTCCGAGCCGTCATAGCCAAAGTTGCGACCGCCCAGCAACATACCCAAACGATCCCGCCCCGGCCCATTCTCGACGAAGAAGTACTGGTTGTCAGAAGGCCGCATCTCGCCGCCAAACGGATTGCGATGCCCATAGGAGAAAATGTAGTCGCGCGCCGTAATTCCGTCATTCGCGTCATAAAACGGATTCGTGGCTACGGGCTGCCCCGAAGGCGTCACTCTGAGAATCTTGCCCCGGAAATCATCAAGATTCAATCCCGCCGTGATCACAAAGCCATCGCCGACATGCACCAGCAAGTTGCCGTCCGCGTCAAACGCGAGCGCCGATATCTGGTGCGATACCGACAACTGGGCCGGCGCAAGATCAAGGATCGTCGTCTGTGTTCCTGCCACCGCACCCCCGCTCAGTGCCCGGATGCGCACCACCTTGCCCGTCACATCCGCCGGATTGGACGAATAGTTGTGCAGCATCGACACGAAAACATTGCCCGTCGCTGGCTCAACCGCGATGCCCGCAAGCCCTCCCTCGCCGCTACCCGGAAATGGTCCCAGCGGATCAAAGTTGAGCAACCCCGTGACCCAGGGCGAGACACTGCCATCACGCCGCACGAGTTGAATATCGCCATACAACTCAGTCACATAGAACAGCGGTGCATCGGCCTCAGGCCCGGGGTTATTCAAGAACGCGATGTTCACCGGCAGTTGGAACCCGGTTGCAAACACCGAAATGCTGAAGTCATTTGCCGTCGTCCATGGTGCGAGATTGCGACGCGCGGGCGTCGTAAACGTCGGCTCCGTCTGCCCTTGCTCAACCACGTATGTGCTTCCCTCCGCCGCGATCCAATACATCACGCTCTCACCAAATGGCACATTCACCGCAGGCAGCAGAATCTTCAGACGCTGCCCGTTCCCCCCCACAAACGCCACATCCAACTCCGGCAATTCCAACGCGGCGCTGCCCGCGATGACTTCGATCTTCAGTGGCATATGCATCGACAGAGGAGGCGGATTGGTCAGTTTGTTCCCCGTCCCCGACGCGCGAAACTCAAGCAAGAGCGAGTCGCAGCAGGCCGCCGACACGCGGATTCGTGGCTGGTTAGGAGCAGTCGGCAGGTTGTAGGTTCCACCCTGGGGCGTACGCAGCGTCGGCACTGGTCCCTGCTGAATATCGTGCAACTCCATGGCATACACAGCCCCGATCGGCCCGGTCGTAAACTCCCGCTCCGCCCACTCGCTCCATTCCGAGAATACGTCCCCGCTGCTGTCCTGATGGCGAGCCCGAAAGACATACGCCGTCTCCGGATCAAGTTGCCGCCGAGAGTTCAGGCTGTTGACATACGTCCCATCGCCCAGGTGCGAATGGACCGCGAGAACACCAGTGAGGTTGTAAGCCACCCACACTGACTCATTGAGCGCCACGGACCATATTTCAAACTCGCTCGAGCGATGGGTCTGACCAGCGTTCGCGTCGATGAAGGGCTGCGTCTCCATGTGGACATCAGCAGGATACAGGAGACGGTCCGCCTCGGGCTCGATGATCACTGGCGTCGCGGGCTGGGTGTTCTGAGCGTTCGCATTCGCGATCGCCGCGAACATCGCCAACACACCCATCATCCACCGCACGCGTTGTAAATTGCTGATTCGATGCACGCCTGATGACCCTTCACTTTTGAGACACCCACAGCCTCACCACCCCTGTTGGGCAAGGCTGCTTTTCCATACGCCGACTCGTTCCCCCTACGTCGGCCTAACCAGGCGAACGCTCCACGCTGACTCAACAACAGCAACCGACCCATGATCGTACTGTCCTGCTCTTCGCTGTTCTTCTCATCCTGCGCCTGAATAGTCATCACAGCAAGTCACAACAATCAACAAATCGCGCTTTCAGACCAAATTGCGTCTGTTAAGTCCGAAAACCACCAAATCCGAGCTAAGGATACGAAACCATGTAATCCATAGATCACTGCGTGTGTTCGAGAATCAACTGCTCTTGGTTGCTGCTTGTTCAACCATCCTTCGCAAATTCGCGCGATCTGCATCCGGAGTACGGTGGTCTATCCCGCAATTATTTGAGCAGGCGAACAGGAGCCGCATGACGACCATCACAGTTCCGACTCCGACCAATCCCGCCAAGCGGCCCTCAACACCGCTTCGCCTCCTGCTGCGAATGCTCCTCCTGCTGGCGTTTGTATACGTTGCATGGTGCGTGGCACTTTCCTTCAAGCAGACCGACCTGCTCTTCCCGCGCTCCTTCGCCAACACCCTACCTCAATTGCCCGCTCCACCCGCTGGAACTGATTCCTGGTGGCGTCAAGATGGCGAAACCAAAATCGAAGCCTGGTTCATGCTCGGCGATGGTCGCAGCGCCGACAGTCCAGGGCCCGCCGTCATCCTCCTCCATGGCAATGGCGAGACCATCGACAACTGGGTCGGTATCGCGCACGAATACACAGAACGCGGCATCTCCGTACTGCTTCCGGAGTATCGTGGCTATGGCCGCAGCACCGGCACGCCTTCTGAGCGTGCGATTCTCGGCGATGTCCTCGCCTTCCATACCCGCCTCATCGAGCAATCATCGGTGCGAAGCGAGCAGGTCTTTTACCATGGCCGCTCGCTGGGCGGTGGCGTTGCCATGCAACTCGCCAAAGAACGCCAACCCGCCGCCCTCATCCTCGACTGCACTTTTACCAGCGTCGCCAGTTTCGCCAGTCAGTACTACGTACCCGCCTTCATCGTGCGCGATCCATTTCGTTCCGATGCCGTGATCGCTGGCCTTGCTTGTCCCATCCTGATTTCTCACGGCAAGGACGACGACATCATCCCCTATTCGCACGCCGACAAACTCGCCAGCCTCGCCAAGCAGGCAACCCTCCTGCAACTCCCAGGCGGCCACCTTGACTTTCCCGCCGACGCCGACCTCTACAACGCGGAACGCTGGAAGTTCCTCAAGCGTGTTGGCCTCATCACCAACTAAATCACCTACCCCATCAGGTGAGTCTCAATGGTCCGGCTCGCTTCATGCCCGATCGCCACTCCGCATCCCTTCCAAAACGCTGGGCACAAAGTCCGCAAGTTCCGCCGCAAGCATCCCCGCGCTCGCCTTGTGGTGTCTTGCCCATGCTTCGCCAGCCAGCGCATGAGCCTGCACGCCGATCTTCACAACATCCAGCAGAGTCAGTGCCGGGGCCGGAGCGGGGGCCGGAGCGGGGGCTAGAGCCGGGGCCAGAGCCGAGGCCAGAGGGCTGGCCGGAGTAGTCGCATCGCTCGGTCCTGATATCGACGGTGCTTGCCGACCCAACTTCGCCGCAGCAAGCGCCATCAGTTCGCCCCTGCTCAGGACAGACGCTAGGCCAGGAGCATCCGCGAATGTTGGTGGTGCATTGCTCGGGCCGCGAGAAACCTCCGCGCCGCTGCCTGCTCGCTTGCCCCTAGCCCGCCCCATTCCCCCCGCCTGCCCCATTGCCTGCCCCATCATGCGCCCCATCGCCTGCATTTGCGCAATCAACCCGCCCAGCACGCCCGAGAGCACATCCCCCGTGCCTCCCGTCGCCATGCAAGCATGCCCCGCTGTGCATGTCCACGTGTCGTGGCCATTGGTCACTACCGTCCCAGCCCCCTTCAGCACCACAATGCACCCCACACGTTGCGCCAGCATCTCCGCAGCCGCAACCCGCTTCGATGGCTCCACCGGATCGGCATCAATATTGAGGGACTGGGCAAGCCTGCGGAACTCGCCCGGATGGGGCGTGAGCACACAACTCGCCTTGTGATCGCGCGACAACTCCGGAATCCGTGCCATCGCGTTGAGCGCATCGGCATCGACAACCACCGGCACGCCCGACTGCTGCAACGCACGCAGCACGATGGGCTCGATGCTCGCATGATCTCCAAACCCTGGCCCGATCACCAGCGCGTGCGATCGCGCGATCGACTCGTCCAACAGCTCAGCACATTCGTGTGCAATCACTTCGCCCCGCCCATCCACAGGGATCGCGATGCCCGTCGCCGAGGGGAGCATCATCACGGCGTGCACAGCAATCGGCTGGGGCACCATCATCCGAACCAATCCGCATCCAGATCGCAGCGCCGCCCGCGCCGCCAGCACCGGCGCTCCGATCATCCGCTCCGCCCCCGCGCACGAACCGCCCACCACCAGCACCGATCCGAACGTGCCCTTGTGACCGTTGCTGGCGCGAGCGTACCAACGCTGGAGTTCAGTCGCTCCAGACACTCGCGACACCTTGTCCGATGACCCTGCGAAACTCACTTACCAGCCTTTGGATTGGGAATTGAGTCGCTCATCATGCCCTCATCGTCATACGAAACATGCTGTACATTGATTTCCAGATTGCCCATCACGTTTGCGATGCTGATCAACGATTGCACACCCTCCGTGTCATCCAGGCTCGTCACCGCAATCGTGATGTGCGTCGCGTCATACCCCCGATGCCCCGGTGCCAGCGTCGCGTCCAGGTCAGTCCACGCCAATTCACCCTTGGCGTTGGGCAGCAAACCCTGCGCCCACATGTGATACCCGAAAATATCCTGCCCGCCCGCAAACTGGTCCGCGTAGATCAGGCCAGTCGCCACCCGCGAGGGAATCCCCGCGACCCGAAGCGCCGCCGCCAGCAGCACGCCATGCTCCGAGCAATCCCCCTCGCGCGTCCGCACCACTTCCGATGCCGTCGCCATGCCCACGCCCAGATTCTTTGCCTTTATAAACTCGTTCACTTCCTTACGCAGCCGCTTGGCCTTCTCGCCCGCGCTCGCCTGCTCCAATCCCTTCAGCGCCCTGTTCACGAACTCCCTGATTTTCTCGTCGCCCGTGTCAATCATCGCCGACGAACCCGTATATACCTTGTTCGTCGCATCCGCCGGGGCGGCGCTCATCGGCTCTTGGCTCGTGACCACCACCGTCGCGCTCGCCTGATCAATCACCGTCACCTGCTGCGAGCCGGTCGTGGGCAACGCTGGCAGGTCCCCCTCCTTCACCCGCAGCACATATGTCGCCCCCTTCACTTCGCGACACCGCTCGATTACCTTGTCCGGTTTCACAAACGTGCTCACCATGATCTCCGGAACCTGCGCACCCCCACCACCAGCACCCCCACCAGCAGCCCCAGTTGCCAATGCCCTCGTGGTGCGAACCATCACCAAATCAAGCCCCGCCAAACTGGTCTGGCTCTTGAGCAAGTCGCCGTTCTGATCGATGTACTCGGTGCTCTTGACCTCCTGGCCTGCCTCCAACGTCACGGCTGTCTTGATCGCATCCACCTGCTTGCCATCGATCTCGAGTTTCGTCGCTTCAAACCCCTTGCGCGAACTCGTCACGATCACTGGTCCAGATTGCACATCCACCGTCTTGATGACGATCTCCTTTGCGCCAGCCTTGAGCTGCTCGCGCGAGTATCTGTCCGCAGCCCCAGGCATCATCCATTCGCCAACTGGCGCCGGAACCATCTTGGTGCTCGTCCGCCCCGCCTGAGTCGTTGCCACCTCGATCTCATCGCCCTTGAATGTCCACAGTTGATCGACCGCCATCTGTCCAAGTTTGCTCTTGCTGCTCATCCGGACCGGCTTTCCCTCGCTGGTCTCAACCGACTCGGAATCCATGCGAATCTCGATGTTCATCTCGCCCCGAGCCAGTTTCATCTGCATGCGCGTCTTGGTGATGACCTGCTCCGCAGTCTCGCGCGTCTGCACATGCATGTAGCCCGCGCGCACGCCAGACATCTCCACGCTGTACCACCGGTCCTCGACTTTCGCCGCCTCCGCAGCCTGCCCAGCCCCCTGCCCCGCCTTTGATTGTGTCGGTTCCGTACTCGTCGCCTGCCCCATCGCTGGCAACCCAGCCCCAAGTATCAACGCAAGTGCAGGGGCAGCAAGACACGAAACTGGACGGCGATAAATCATGACAGATGGACTCCTGTGCCACACTGTAGACGAACGTGATTGAGCCCCAGTTCCCAAAACCCCATACCAAATACACCATCCCCGCTCAGCCAATCAGCACGACGCGCAACTCCCCATGCACACCGCTCGCTCGTACCCTCCAGCGTGATCGACACGCACTGCCACCTCACCTTCCCCGACTTCGCCGCTTCCAGATACCCAGGCGGCGTCCCCGCCCTGCTCGCCAAGGCGCGCCAGCACGAAGTCCTCGGCTGCATCACCATCTGCACAACCACCAAAGATGCCCACAACGTCCTTGCCATGGCCAAGGCCCACGACAACGTCTGGTGCTCCGCAGGCGTGCATCCGCTCTACGCCAACGATGGCCCCCACGATTGGGACCAACTTCGCATCCTGCTCAACCATCCCAAGTGCGTCGCCTGGGGCGAACTGGGCCTGGACAATCATTACAAAGAACCCTCCGCCGCCCTGCAACGGGAAACTCTGGACGAGCAACTCGACTTCATCCATCGCTTTCATCGCGATCATCCCACCCTCACCAAGCCCATCGTCATTCATTGTCGCGAAGCATTCGATGATCTGATCCCGATCCTCGCCAGAACCTCGCTCGATCCGGCGCGATTCGTCTTTCATTGCTTTACAGGCACACCCGCCAATATGCGCAAGCTGCTCGACTTTGGTGCCTGCGTCTCCTTCACAGGCGTCGCTACCTACAAGAACGCGCAAGAACTCCGCGAAGCCGTGAAACTCCCGCCCCTCGACCGCATCATGATCGAAACCGACGCACCCTTCCTCTCCCCACACCCCCATCGTTCCGTCCGTCCCTGCGAACCTTGGATGGCCAGCATCACGGCCAGGTCAGTCGCAGAACTTCGAAGCGAATCTTGGCCTGATTTCCATGCCGCGATCAATCGCACGACAACTCGTTTTTTTCAGCTTCCGCACGCGAATGCGTGATGTTCAGAGGTTGCGTTTTAGCGACCTCAGATTGCGCCGCCCATCACAACGAGAAAGTTGGCGGCTTCATGCACATCCACTCTATCCGCTCTATCCGCTCTATCCGCTCTATCCGCTCTATCCGCTACCATAACGTGTAAATCAGAGGAGTCATACTTAGGAGTATCGCGATCAAAGTGATTTCAGCTTTGCTTGGATGCTTTCTCTTTCCGCTTCTGGCTGCCGCGCAGGCAGGCGGGGGGGGAAGTCACAAACGAATTCAAAATAGTTGTTGAGGACGTCGCAGGGTGGCAGTACTTCCCTGAGGTGCTCAACGGCCAAGTAGTAGGGCACTTGGCGGTTGCATCAGCGACGGTCCCGTCCACATCGTTCAAGTACGTGTGGTGGAAGAGAAATGGAACTACCGAAACTTATGAGATGACCGGTTTGATGGCAAACTCGCTGCGAGCTGCGGCCTGTGCGGTGCAAACCCTCCTTGGCACCGAGAATGTACTGTTCAATCAGAACGAGTTCGGGGATGGCTCAAGTGTTGGAGCTGGATGCGCTGCGTGCAACGCAAACAACACCCCTGCGCCCGGCGTGGATGCCGTATCGACGATTCACGGCTTTGATGAGTCTGATCCAGCAAGTCTAGTCGCGCCCTTGCTGGAGCCGGAGGAAATTGAGTTTCTGGTTGAGGCGGGAGCAGCGGGTGCTGTTTCACTTTCGGCGCTTCATGGTACTGCGTCATCGCAAAGCACAAGTGCTGACACGAACCAGATGGACGATCGGTTGTCGTGGATAACCCAGCACACCGAGCTATTGGAACTTGGAGCAAGAGACCATGATGATGTCGTAGTGCTCCCGCCTTGGACATCCCGTGCGTGCTCAACCGTCACAGTGAACTCGTGGGCAACGGCGACCACTTGCGTTGGATTAGGTGGCGGATGCAGGTACACTGGCACTGCCACCGACATTACCTGTTGCCAAGGCACTGGTGGTGTGATCACCTGCACTACGGTAACGCGACCAATCGTTCGAGTGTGTGGTGGTGCTTGCACAAGCCCTCCTCGTCCAACCTGCCGATGAAACGTTCCTCTATGATATCTCAGTTGATAGTGGCACTCTCGCTGCTGATCGCCGCGAGAGTTGCTTTGTCTTTCACGTCGGTGTTTACTTCATATACTCAAATCGCTGTTAGTTGGTACGAACAACTTGGAAAAAATATTGCGCGATTTGTTCCTGGAGGATCAGATCGCCCTGATGTCTTTTATTCGCTGAATGGATACCCTGTTGCCGAAGCGGACAAGTATCGTCCTCGCATTGCTATTCCGTTTGGAGATAGCTTCCGTCAGACCGCAGATATCGCAATATATCAAGGCTTACTCGACCTCGGCGAAGGATTGATCATCACGATTTTTATACTAGCAGTCGCGTGTTGCGTCACACTGTTATTTAGGACATTTATAGGTACGCCATTCTCCCGAGAATGGTCGCTTTGCAGTTACATGGCAGCAAGTTGGATTTTGTTGTCTGCGACCAGGCTTCTCGTGGTTTGCACAATCACTCTTTCGTTTCATAACGTCACGGCGTACACCATTGTCAGCGCATACGAAGTACTTTCCACCTCGCATGTTAAACTATTTTGGGGTGAAGTCGACGTTGGCCCCCTTTCATCAAGATCTTTTCCCGCGTTGATAGCGTTGACACCAGCGTCCATGGGTTTGCTGGCTGCGAACTTCGCAATCGGTGCTCTTTTGTGCTGGTTGTGCTGGGAATCGAGGTCATGGAGAAAGTACGTCATTGCGCGTTGGGCACAACTTCCTGACTCAGCTCGTGGGTGCGGACTTTGCGGATATCCTGCTCGATCGTTCCCGTGCCCGGAGTGCGGCAACCACAATCCGAAACTGGTCGATCCGTACAGGAGAATTGGATCGAGTTCACTTGGACTCCGCGCGCTCTTTTCAATGCCCGTTCTGCTCTCTGTAGCAGTTGTCATCTGTTTCGTGGGAGCATTGGCGCCTTTCCTTTTCGGTTGGTACTTAGCTAGACTCGCTTGATGTCTTTCAGTTGATGGAATGGAATGAACGCAAATGGTCGCTACGCTCCTCCCATGCTCGCCGTATGGCTGCACGACCTCAGTCCATTCCTCCTCAAGTTCTCCGACTCATTCGGCCTGCGCTGGTATGGGCTTTCCTATGCCCTGGGCTTCCTCGTTGGCTGGATGATTCTCCGCTGGCTCTCTCGCAAGGGCATCACACTCCTCCCAGAGCACCGCATCCCCGACGCGATGCTCATCCTCGTCATCAGCGTCATCGTGGGCGGCCGCCTGGGCTATGTCTTCATCTATGACCCCGCCCTGCTAACGACCTTCTCCAAGTCCCCTCCCTACTGGAATGCCCTCGCCATCAACAATGGTGGCATGGCCTATCACGGTGCCGTCGTTGGCACCATGGTCGCGGGCTGGATCATCTCCAAGGGGTTCAATGAAACCGTCAACCAACAAACCAAGACAACCCAGCGCCTGGGCGCCTCCACCTGGCGACACGCCATGGACTGCATCGCCTTCGCCTGCACCATTGGCCTGGGCCTGGGACGAGTCGCCAACTTCATCAATGGCGAACTACTGGGCAAGATCGTCGCCATGCCGGGCGAGCCTGCTCCCTGGTGGAGCATCAAGTTCCCCCAGGAACTCCTCGAAGGCCACGCCCCCAAACTCAGCCTCGAACAACAAACCAAACTCGACACCATCATCAACGCCGTTGCCGCTCCCATGGACAGCCGCGATCAGGCCATCGCCCGCATGATCGACATGCTCCAGCATGGCGGCACAACCACCGCCGGTCGCCTCAATACCCAACTCGAACCCCTGATCGCCGCCCGCCATCCCTCGCAGATCTATCAAGCCTTCTTCGAGGGTGTCGTCTTGACCGCCGTGCTCTGGTTCGTCTGGCGCATCCCGCGCCGCCCGGGCGTCGTGGGCTGCTGGTTCCTCATCACCTACGGCGTGCTCCGCGTCATCGCCGAGTTCTTCCGCCTCCCCGATGCCCAGTTTGGCGATGCGGGCCGCATGCTCGGGTTTTCACGGGGTCAGTGGCTCAGTCTACTGATGGTTGTCGGGGGCGTGGGCACGCTCCTCTGGATCAGGTCCCTCAAGGAAAAGGCTATCGGCGGCTGGCTCAAACCAACTGCCTGAAACCCCTTCCTACCATCCTTGCATGAGCCAGTTCAAGAGCCAGTTCAAGAACCAGTTCCATCGCAAACTCCTCCTCACGGGTTTCATCATTTCCCCCATCGTGATCCTCATCCTCCTCATCAATTGGATCGCCGTCTCACTCAGTAACCCCAACATCCACAAACTCCCACCCGTCGGTGCCGGCGCGGGAGAGACTGGCGGCGCCAACGCCATCGGCGAAGGCATCAAGAAGTTCAAGCAGTCAACCCCGCTGACCCATCCCGTCGCGCACGAACCCGCCCCCATCGTCGCCACCACCCCCACCACACCCGCGCAAGCCAACGCCGATGAAGAGATGGTCAACCCCATCGACCTCGAGACCGGCTTCTTGATCATCGTGAATGACAAGACCGGCAAGAGCAGCGCTAGCAGCCCGATCTACATGGCGGGCAGCATGAACGGCTGGAACCCTGGCGACGATCGCTACAAACTCACAGCCCAGTCCGACCAGAAGTGGCGCCTGCTCATCAACCCCACACTGCTCGCCAACAAGCCCAGCACCCTGGAGTTCAAGTTCACCCGCGGCACCTGGGACCTCGAAGAACTCAACACCGACTACACCGTGCCCGCCAACAAACTCCTCCAGAAAATCAAGAAGAGCGACATCAAGCCAGGCGAGCCGCCCCAGATCGAGTACACCATCCTCGCGTGGGTCGATAGCGATCCCAAGAGCAAGCAGCGCCACCTGGGCGAAGATTATCGATCCATCGAATCCACCGGCACGCTCCGGCGCCTCCAGGTTCGTGGCGGGGCTGGCACAGCCGAGCATCGCACGCGCGACCTCCAAGTCTGGCTGCCCCCGAACTACGACGCACCCGAGAACGCCACCAGGACCTACCCGGTTCTCTATCTTCACGATGGCCAGAACCTATTCGAGAAACTTCCCAGCGTCCCAGGCGACTGGCAAGCCGATGAAACCGCCGCTCAGTTGATCCAGTCCAACGCCATCCGCCCGCTCATCATCGTCGGCATTCCCCACAGTGGCTCAGGCCGCATCAACGAGTACATGCCCATCGCCGGCGCTCGTGAGGGCATCGACCCGCAAGGCAAGACCCACGTTGCCTGGCTCCTCAGCGAAGTCATGCCCCGCGTCGAACGAGCCTTCCGCGTTTCGACCGCTCCCGCCGACACCGCTATCGGTGGCTCCTCCCTGGGCAGCATCATCAGCATCGAAGCCTGCTCGACTGCTCCCCAACGCTTCGGCGGATTGCTCCTCGAAAGCCCCTCGCTCACCCTGGGCAATGGCGATGTCGTCAAACTCTGGCTCGATACCAAGACTACTTGGCCCGCCAAGGTCTTCATTGGCGTTGGTGGCAAAGAACTTGGCCCCGATGCCGCAGACCGCAACACACAATACATCGCCGCCGCCAAGGACCTGGAGCAGCGCATCGCGCGCACCACATCCAACAGCACATCCAGCACAACCAAGTTGATCCTTGATCCCGAAGCCACCCACAACGAAACCGCCTGGGCCAAGCGATTCCCCCAAGCCCTCAAGTTCCTCTTCCCCGCCGGCAACGATGGATCGAAATAGACAGGCCAAAGAGCCAGGCCGTACAAACCGGCCAGCATTAAATCTCAGCTAGAAACCGCAGATCATTCTGGTACAGCAACCGGATGTCCGGAATCGCGTACTTACCCATCGCAAGCCGTTCAATCCCAAATCCAAACGCAAACCCGGTCCACTCTTCGGGATCAATCCCGCACGCACTGAAGACCGCCGGGTCCACCATCCCGCACCCGCCCATCTCGATCCATCGGGGAGGCTGCCCCTCGCGCAGCGTGATCAGCATGTCCAGTTCCGCGCTGGGCTCGGTAAAGGGAAAGAAACTGGGCCGCAGCCGGACATTGGCCCCCTCGCCAAAGTACCCGCGCGCGAACTGCAAGAGCGTGGTCTTGAGATCCGCCATCGTCACACCCTTGTCGATGGACAGCCCTTCAATCTGATGAAACATGAAACTATGCGTCGCGTCCACCGCATCAGGCCGATACACCCGCCCCGGCGCAACGATGCGAATCGGCTTCTGCAACCTCCCGCCACCTTCACGCACCGCCTCTTCCATCACCCGCACCTGCACCGTGCTGGTCTGGCTGCGCAGCATCCGAGGCTTGGCAAGCGTGCGTGCATCATCGACATAGAAATTATCGTTGGGATCACGGGCCGGATGCCCATCGGGAATGTTCAACTTGATGAAGTTGTGCTCGTCATCCTCAAGTTCCTTGGACTCGGCAACATCAAAGCCCATCCGCGCAAATACCTCGCACAACTCATCACGAACCCGGCTGATCACATGCCGCCGCCCCATCGAACGCGTCTCGATCATCCCCGGCTCAGTTACGTCGATGAAGTCCTTGCCAAAGCCAGTCGCTCCCCCCACCCCCCCCGCGCCCCCGCCCCCCCCCCCAACACTCAACTCCGCCTTGCGTGCCTCAAACGCCAACTCAATCGCCACCTTCGCCTCATTCAGCCGCGCCCCGATCGCCGGCTTCTGATCCTTGGGCACGTCCTTGAGCCCCGCGAGTATCGCCTTCACCTTGCCATTGCTGCCCAGATACGCAATCCGCCACGCCTCCAGCGCGGCAGCATCCCCCACCCCGCCCAGAGTGACAAGTGCTTCGGATTGAAGTGATTCAATGATGGGCAGCATATGTTAGTATAAAAAAATAAATAAATTCAATCAAGTTAACTATATTTTAGTAGTTATATCTGTATTATGTTTGCTCAGTCCTGTTGAAATTACTGACTGTCAAGCAACTCCACGCTCTCAAACTGCTTCCCCTCCAGCATCTCCAAACTCGCCCCGCCCCCGGTGCTCACGTGGCTCATGCCACTGGCCAGGCCAAACTTCTCCACCGCCGCCGCGCTATCCCCGCCGCCCACGATGCTGGTCGCCCCGCCCTTGGTTGCTTCCGCAATCGCCTTCGCCACCTGCTGCGTCCCGGTCGAGAACGGCAGGAACTCAAACACCCCCATCGGCCCGTTCCACACAATCGTCTTCGCCTTGCGGATCGCCATCGCAAACTTGGTCTGCGTCTTGGGGCCGATGTCCAGACCCATGAAGCCGTCCTTGATGTGGTCGTCAAATACTTCAATATCGCCCGAGTCCTCGCTGAACTCAGTCGAGCACACATGATCAACCGGCAGCAGCAACTCGCACTTGCTGCGAGCCGCCAGTTCGATGATCTTCTTGGCATCCGCGATCCGGTCAGTCTCCACCTTGCTGGTCCCCACCTTCTTGCCCAGCGCGCTCAGGAACGTGTATGCCATCGCCCCGCCGACCAGAATGCTGTCCGCCTTTGGCAGCAGGTTCTCAATGCACCCCATTTTGTCCGAGACCTTGGCCCCGCCCAGCACCACGATGAACGGCTTGGCGGGCTTCTCGATCGCCGCCTGCAAGAACTTCAGTTCCTTCTCCACCAGGAACCCCATCACTCGCGGCTTGCCCATCATTGCTTTGGGCACACCCACCATGCTCCCCTCGGCACGGTGACTGGTGCCAAAGGCATCGTTGCAGTACGCATCGCCATACGCCGCGAGTTTGCCGCAGTACTCCGCCTCGCCCTTCTTCTCGCCCTTGTTGAAGCGGACATTCTCCAGCAATATCACTTCGCCATCCTTCAACGCTGCAACCCCCGCAGCGGCCGCAGCATCAACAGGATCCTGGCCCACGAATTGAACCGGCTTGCCCAGCAACTGGCCCAGTTTGTCCGCCGCGATCTTGAGGCTGAGTTCCTTCTCAAAGCCCTTCCCCTCCGGGCGGCCCAGATGGCTCATCAAAATCGCTCGCCCTCCCCGATCCAGCACCGACTTGATGGTCGGCAGCGCTTCACGAATGCGCCGGTCATCGGTGATGGAACCATCCTCGATGGGCACGTTGAAGTCAACGCGGATAAGAACTTTCTTGGACTTGACGTCAATCTGAGCGATGGTCTTCTTGGGCATGGCACAGCATAGGACGGCAAGCAGAAAAGTGCGAAACATCGCAGGCACCCCGCGTGAAAAAACGAGCGTACCTCAAGTTTGAACTTGCAGTTTAGAATCGTCTGCAACAGACCGTATACTGACCCATGAACTACTTGCGTTCAATGGCAAGCACGCTGACTTCGATGGCGGTGCTGCACAGCCTCTGTACTGCCTGCCCGCTCGAGATGAGTGTCATCCGCGTCATAGATATTGAGCCACCGGAGGTCACTTCGACAGCCCCACCGCGCGAGTATCCCCCAGACTACCCCGACACTGCCAAGTCGGTCGATCCGCGCCGCCCGGGCGTGGCTGGCGGACTTCCAACAAATCCGCCGCCTGTACGTTTGCTAGGTGCCAAGGACGAGAGCTGGCCCATTCTCATCGCCCACGAAGAGTACTTAATCCAAGTCTGGGCGATACAGCAGCCGCACATCATGAGTATGGCCTTCCTGCCCGACGGTTCGCTGATGATCGCTGAGCGCCGCGGCAAAGTGCGACTGCTCCGAGATGGAGTTCCAGACGCTGAAGCCCTCTATGAGGTACCCAATGTACACTTCCATGGAGACTGCAGGCTGATGAGTTTGTGCTTGCATCCGGAATTCGCAACCAACAAGTTCGTCTATATATACTATGGCGATAGCAAGGCAAAGGATTGCAGAATAATACGATTGCGAATGGATGGCAAAGCGCTCATCGATCCCAAAATAATCTTGGATGCCATCCCGCTCCACGAGTACCATTCCGGAGGTATCATCCGCTTCGGACCAGACAACAAGTTGTACGCATCAACCGGAGATTGCTGGAACAACGTCACAGCACAAGATCCCATGCACTTGGGCGGTAAGTTTTTAAGAATAAAAGATGATGGCTCTATTCCCACTGACAATCCTTTCCTCCAACGCGCCGGATATCGACCCGAGTTGTACGCGCTGGGCTCACGTAATGCTCAGGGCATGGACTGGCAGCCAGTCAGCGGCGCGCTGTTCGCGACCGAGCATGGTCCAAGCGGCGAGAAAAACATTCGCCCGCCAAGCGGTGCCAGTGATGAGTTCAACCTTGTCACGCCCGGCTGTAACCTAGGCTGGCCAGTCATTCATGCTGATTATGAACAAGAGGGCATGGTGATGCCCTTGATCAACTTCACGAACACGATCGCGCCAGGTAGTGGCATGTTCTACACAGTTAACGCGACGCCCGCACTAACCGGGAGTTACTTCGTCGGCTGCCTCCGAGGGCACGCGCTCATGCGAATCGAGTTGGATGGAACAACACCCACGGACTGGTACTCGGTCACGGAAGAACTCGGGCGCATTCGTTCATTGGCTCAGGGGCCTCTGGACTTTTCTCTCGAAGACCGATTCGCAAAAGACAACCTGGTGCTGTACTTCGCAAGCTCAAACACTGATCGATATGGTGGCAAGGGCACGCTCGAAGATCGGATTTTCAGACTTTTGCCCGCGAAACGGCATCCCAATCGCTGAAACGATGCGAACACTGATGCTCGCTATTTCGCGTTAGCTTCGCCGCCTCGCCCGTTCCGCCAACACCAAATCCACCGCGCGCTGGATCGCCAAGTCGATCTTGTCGTTGACGATGAACACGTCATACACCCCGCTGTTCTTTGCCGACTCGATCTCCAACTTCGCCGCCTTGAATCGCTTCTCGATCTGCGCATCATCCTCACGCTTGCGATCCCGCAGTCGCTGCAAAAGCACGTCCTCGCTGGGCGGCAGCACAAAGATCGCAAACGCATCCGGTACCTGCGCCTTCACCGCGATCGCTCCCTGCACATCGATCTCAAGAATCATCAGTCGCCCGCGCCGCAGTTGCTCCGCTACCGGCGCCTTGGGCGTGCCATACTGCTTGCCATACACCCCCGCCGTTTCAAGAAACTCGCCCCGCCCCTTCATGGCGTTGAACTGCTCGTCGCTGGTGAAGTGGTAATCAACACCCTCGGTCTCCGCAGATGTCTTGGCCCGTGTCGTGTACGACACGCTGAAGACCGAGTCCCCCACCTTCCGCTCCACCCCACGCGTGATCGTGGTCTTCCCCGCCCCGCTGGGTCCGGAGATGATGAGCAACAGGCCGTCGTCGGTATCAGTTGGGAGGCGATGGGACATGATGGCGCAGATGAAGAAACAAAGGTCAGATCTTGGAAGCACGCAACGCGTCAATCACTGCTTGAAGGGAGCGCTCAAACATCGTGCGCTGTGGAGTGGAGGCGTAGTCAAATTGGAGGCGTTGCGACAATGCATCGGTACCGACGTAGTTACCGACCTGATGCAGGAAGATATTGAAGTGGCTGGAGGCAGCACCGCGAATACCTTGGAGGTTGACGCGCACGACCTCATCTGCTCCGGCCTGCTGCAACTCGCGGATAACGCTCTCGGCCAGTTGGATACCAAAGCGACGAGGATCAGCCTCGGGGTCGAAGAACTGCATGGCATCAATGGTTCGCATGATAGTAAAAGTCGGTAAAGTCGGTTGAAGACCCTTGAATAAGACACAAGATCGATGGACCTACGTCGGCAGGCCAAGACGCAGTGTGAAGCAGACAACGGTGCCACAGAAGCCCTGCCCAGCACGATCACTGGCCAGCACACCTTTGGAGTGGTGAAATGATACGACACCACGATCCGAGACAATCGTCATCGTTCCCTGGCGATGGGTCACGATGCCGCGCAGGTTCGATAAACCAAGTCCCATGTTCGAATCACGAGATCGGGAGGTGTGGTGGCCCTGAAGCACCGCACGAATGGCTCCACTCGCAGAAGTAAACTGTGGATACTCGCGCCGAATGGTTTGCAATATTCCCAAGCCACGATCGACAATCGCGACTCGGACCTCTCGCTTGCTGCTGAAGTATCGGGCGCACCAGATGCAGCCAATGGGTGACCGTGCATGATCGACCACGTTTTGCACGACCTCGTTGAAAGACTGGCGAAGCTACTCCGCTTCGTCCTCATGCATGGAGTCGTGTCGTCTGATCAGATCGATGATCCGCTCAGACTCCAGGCCAGGCACGCCCCTGCATCGACGCACAGCAATTGTCTCGCATTCAGGATGGGCTTCATCAGACTCCTCGAAACTTCCCACAAGTGCGCCCAATCCTGAGAACCGGCAGAATCCCAGCAGGCTTTCCGGGCCAGATGGCAACCGGATACGCAGGGAACGATTGGTGATTCGAGCTTCATAGACCAGAGCCGCAAGCAACGCGACCGCATCGGGCCCCAAGTATCGGCAGCGATCCATGTCAATCAATGGTGACACCGCAGAAGATCTTTGCTCCAGCCAAGTCACTGTGGACTGAATCCGTTCCAGAAATGCACCCAGCGACTTGGCCGAGTCGTCGACATTGAAGTCGACCTCGCAATGCTGAACTGGATCGCTAGGAATCGTCAAGCGTCACGCTCCGATCAAGTCCTTCAGCATCGCCGCCCGCACCGCCACCCCATGCGTCACCTGCCGCAAAATCACGCTTCTTGGCCCATCCGCCACTTCCGCGTCCAGTTCAATCCCCCGATTGATCGGCCCCGGATGCATCACCACCGCGCCGGGCTTCATGCGCTCCGCGCGCCCAGCAGTCAAGGCGTACAGCGATCGAAACTCCCGCACCGAAGCGATCACCGAATTGGCCGACACACCAGCGCCCGCTCCCGCAACCGGGTTCTTGGCCCCATCATGCCGCTCAAACTGAATGCGCAGCATCATCACCGCATCCAGCGTCGGCAGAATCGCGTCAAGATCACTGGTCACAACACATCCAAGCGCCTCCAGGCTCTTGGGCGCCAAACCCGCCGGCCCGATACACAGCACCTCCGCTCCCAGCGTCGTCATGGCTGCAATCGCCGAGCGTGCCACCCGCGATGCCGCAACATCGCCCACGATCGCCACCCGCAGCCCCGACAGATCAAATGTCTCCAGCCGCTTCGCGGCTTCCGCCAGCGTGTACGTATCCAGCAGCCCTTGCGTGGGGTGCTCATGCCTGCCGTCGCCCGCATTCAGCACAGGAATCCCCACGCGCGATGCGATCAGCGCCGCCGCCCCGCTCTGACGCGCCCGAACCACCAGCGCCGACACCCCCATCGCTTCGATGTTGCACGCCGTGTCGATCAGGGTCTCGCCCTTCGAGACCGACGAGGTCGATCCCAACAGATCAATCACCTCCGCCCCCAGCCGCTTGGCCGCCACCGTGAACGACAATCGCGTCCGCGTCGAATCCTCGAAGAACAGGTTGGCAACCACCTTTCCCGCCAGCAGCCCAGTTGCCCGACCCGTAGTCTGATCCATAGTCTGACCCGTAGTCTGACCAGTAGTCTGACCAGTTACATTCTGGTCCGACCGCCGCAGCAGCACGCCCATCTCGCGCGTGCGCTCCAGCAATCGCGTCAACTCGCTCCGCGCTAAGCCCTGCAATCCCAGCAAGTGTCGAGGCATGGTCCAGTATAGATCAACGCGCCCCCACCATGACCCCACCATGACCCCGCCACATCCGCTCACTTGCGAACCTGCCACCCATACACCAGCCACTCGATGCAAAGCAGCACGCACGCCGCAATCAAGAACCACCGCCACAACTCCCGCTCACTGCGCACAACATCAACTTGGTCTATCGCCCGCGTGCCCACCAGTACCCGCGCTGGTGCCAGCAACGCCGATTCCGTTTCGTTCGCCACGTTCACCGCTACCACCTGATCGCCCGCGCCTACTCCAACCCCCGTGCCCCCCCCGCGCACCACATACAGCCCCGCCCTGGGCAACAACCCCGCCCCCAAAGTCT
>Ga0163144_10002341_pt1 | contig 43879 bp, 31 predicted proteins | sample OliLak19BULKMAT1_FD_123175 | JGI IMG/M metagenome (GOLD analysis project Ga0163144, IMG submission 123175) | Freshwater microbial mat bacterial communities from Lake Vanda, McMurdo Dry Valleys, Antarctica - Oligotrophic Lake LV.19.BULKMAT1 | ecosystem: Environmental > Aquatic > Freshwater >...
CCGTCGGCCGAAGAGGGCGTAGGGGGGTTTGCTCGCCCACGGAAGGGAGTGACTTGCGGCCGCAATTGCCTGGCCAGCGATCGCGAGTTGGTTTCGTGCCCGATCGTAGCTCTTTCGATGCGATCGCTAAAGTGTTTCTTCGTACTGTATGCCGTGTTATACTCGCATCCGGCCATGCCTGATCGATAACCGTCCAGTCGTTCTGTTTTATACGTACTCAAACATCGCCCTCGGTTTACTGTGTGGCGACGGGGAGTTGTCTAATGCAAGCGGTGCGCATGAATGTGCGGCTGATGCTCGTTGGGATCATCGGGTTGGCGGCCGGCCCGGCGATGGCCGCGAACGTGTTCGTGGGAGACAAGGGAGGCGTCACCGCGCGCGATCCGCCGGCAATTCATAAGTTCCTCAGTACGACCGGCGATCAATCGCAACTCGTCAGTGGGAATGGGATCTGGACAGATCCACTCGACATGGCGGCCGATCAGACCAGCGGCGATGTGATCGTGCTCGACCTGGGAGGGGCGGCGGCGACTCATCCGCCGCGCTTATTGCGCTACGACGGGAATTCTGGCGCGCGGACGGAAGTCGCCGTGGGCCAGGCCTTGTGGAACAACCCGCTGGCCGTTTCCGTGGACCGCGATGGCGACATCATCGTGCTCGATGGCGGTGGAGGAGCGGTCATTGTCGAGCCCGCGTTGCTGCGGTTCGACGGCCAGACCGGGCAGCGATCGGAAATCGCTTCAGGTCACAATCTTTGGCACAACGCCGTGGACCTGGTGACCGACCCGACCACGGGAGATATTTTCGTCCTCGACTTGGGCGGCGCAGCGGCCCTCGATCAGCCAGCCATTCGGCGATTCAACGGCGAAACTGGCAATGCCTCGATCGTCGTGGAAGGGGCCGATTTGTGGTACGACGCCACGCGGATCACGGCCGACGCAAGCGGTGACCCGATCGTACTCGACCTGGGAGGAGCAATCGCGACGCAACTGCCGCGGTTGCTGCGGTTCGACGGTCTGAGCGGCGCTCGAACGGAGATCGTTAGCGACGACGACCTCTGGTACAACCCCATCGATCTCGACGCAGATCTGTCGACGGGCGATATCGTCGTTCTAGACCGCGGGGGCGGGGCGGTGTTCTTGCTGCCGACGCTACGGTCGTTCGACGGCGCGACCGGCGAGCCGTCGATCATCGCCGACGGATCCAATTTGTGGGTGAACGCGTACTCCGTGGCGGTGGTCCCAGAGCCAAGCACCGCTGGGCTGTGCCTTATCGCTGGCGCGTTCGCCGTGACGATTCGGCTACTTGCGAGGAAAACATTACCGCTCTCGCCCTGGCTGAATTCGGGCCGCGCTTCAAGCGATTGATGCCGAGCCCTGGTCCCTTAGAATGTCCGTCGCAACGCCGATATGCGGCTCGACCGACGACAAAAAAGGGGAAAGACGACCACTGCGGTCGCCTCTCCCCTGGCGCAATTCTATTGATGGATTACGCTGCGAAATTAGTGGGCGGGCTTCTCAGTACCCTTAGCGCCCTCGGCCGGCTCGTGAGCGGCGCCCTTGTCGTCGGCCTTCGCGCCGGCAGCGCCCTTGTCGCCAGTCTTCACCGGGGCCTTCTTGTCCTCGGCACAGCCCACGACGAGCATCGACAGGCCCAGGAACATCGCCAGGAATCCAAACTTCTTCATCGCAACACCTTTCGCAAAAAGAGAACCCCGTATTGGAGCGTGTTTTGGCAGGTCCAACCTGCTTCCGCCCTCGTCCAACATGATCCGCGCGCTTGGGTTGTTATTCCCCAGCGGATACAATCTGGTAGGCTTTTTTGGGGCTGCAAGGCAACCACAGCCGATGGGCTGTGTCGAATTTTGCGTCTGTCCCGAGGGGGGCGATGCGATTCACCCTGGGGGCGATACAACCCAGGCGGAATGCGGCGACTGCGGCAATCCCAGGGCGAGCAGGACAACCGCGGGCAACCGGGCAAGATTTTCAGTCCTCATGCTAGCGGCTGACGGGAATAACACGGCCGCGGCGAGCCTCTCAACGGGGGTGGTCTATGGGCGACGAGTCTTTGGATGGGAATGTGGAACCGCCGACCATTGAGTGTTTGGTCGCCTTGCACCACGCCGTATTGTACCGGTATGCCTATCGGCTCACGGGCTCGCCCGCCGACGCCGAGGACCTGACGCAGCAGACCTTCCTGGCGGCCCATGCGAACCTCGACCAGTTGCGCACCGCCGCGGCCAGCCGCGGTTGGCTATTTACGATCTTACGAAACTCCTTCCTGAAGACACAAAGAAAACGAACGCCGCTGGCGGCCGGCAGCATTGATCTCGACGTGAACAACTTGCCCGATCCGCGGGCCGCCGAACCGTCGATCGATCGCGAGCAGTTGCAGTCGGCGATTGATGAATTGCCCGACGAGTTCAAGTTGGTGGTGCTTATGTTCTACTTCGAGAGTCGTTCGTACCGCGAAATTGCCGAGACGCTTGACATGCCTGTCGGAACGGTGATGAGCCGGTTGTCGCGCGCCAAGGGGCATCTGCGGCGACGTTTGTTCGAGGCCGAGCCTGGGCAAAACGGCGCGAGCGACCTCAAAGGGGTCCACTTGCACGCCGCCGCGGGATCGAAAACACGCTAGTTCCAACGCGCTAGATCAATCGCTTCGGTGAGCCGATGCCCGATCGCTTTGAAATGTCCGACGCAGGTGACCCCATGGATGTCCAGCGCGACCCGAATAACCAGTGGCCGCACGCAGAAGTTCCAGCCGCTGCTCCTTTGCCTGAGGCAAAATGGCTGCCGGCGATCGACGCCTGCCGGCCCGCGAGCGACGACCTCGCGCTCGTCGAGTTGCATGAATTGGCCGCGGAGTTGGCCACCAATCCGCGGCTGGCGCAGATGCACGATCGCATCCAATCGCTCGATGCGGCCATCGCCCGGGCGGCCGTGGATGTACCCGTGCCCGAGGGTCTGCAAGCCCGCCTGATGGCCAGTTTGGCGGCGGCGGCTGTTGCAGCGGAAGTCGGAGAAACTGCGGCAGTACTCGTTTCGCCTGGGCTCGTTTCACCTGGGCTCGTTTCACCTGGGCTCGTTTCACCTGGGCTCGTTTCACCTGGGCTCGTCACGCCGGCCTCGATCGCCTCGCCAGAATCGTCGCGGAAAACGTTGCCGTCGGGTCGCTGGCCAACGGGCCGGATCCTGGCCTATGGCGCGTTAGCGGCGAGTGTCGCGGCCGCCGCCATTTACCTCAGTCGTCCTGCGCCACGGACAATCGGCGCTGACGAGATTATGCAGCTCGCGGTGGATTTCCATGAGCAGGCTGATGACGCGGCCACACAGGCCCTGGAGCCTGGCAGCGAGTTGCCGATTGGCAGCAGTGGGAATGCGAATTATCCGCTCAGCACCGCGATCACTGCGGGCGGCACGACTCGGATGCGGACCCTAAGCGACTTCCTCGGTCGCAGCGGCGTAGCGTACGACATGTCGCGCGGCCGCGCGCGGGCCACGCTCTACGTGGTGGATCTAAGAGCCTCGCGCGACGCACCTCCCGTCGAGCCGGCATTGCCAAAGGCGCCCTCGGCCACGCCCGAATTCGATACGGGCGGACACTGCGTTGCCGTCTGGCAAGCGACGGGGCTTTTGTACGTGCTGGTCGTCGACGGTGGCCCGCGCGAGTATCAGCACTTCGTACCGCCGGCCGGTCGCATCGCCCGCCGCGAAGCTGCCCGCCCTGCCTGGCTTGCCGGCAATCGCGCCTCGACCGGTAGAGACCTCCTTTTCGATAAAGTCTCGCTAATCTAGCGGGCCGCCAACGGCCGAATCTTGTTCTACCGGGCCAACGCCGCGCATGCGTGCCAATGCACGCACAAGCATTGCGTTACAGTCCAAGTCCGCGAGCAGGTTCGATTTCGGCAGCGGAGCACCGTTGCACGCTAGGCTTGCAGTGGACGAGACGATTCAACCGTCGCCATTCACGGGAGACCGAACGCATGAAAACCGGGATTCTGCCTCTGCTGCTCGTCGTGCTAGCGTCCACGGCCGTCCGCGCCCAAGAGCCGGCGCCTGCCGATAGGCACGCGCCAACGCCAGAACGGCCCACTTCCTTCAGCCAAATGACTCCCACGCCCAGCATGTGGTTCTACGAGCAGGCCCGGCGCGAATACAACGATCCCAAACAAACGGTGCGCCGTAAGGCCGAGTACATGGCCGATCAACGTCGCCGACGGATCGCCGCCATGGAATGGTATGGCTTCTCGAACTCGCGCCCCGTCGTCAACCCCACCCCTTACACCGGCACGTACTCGCCGATGTGGGTCGCCAACAGCACGTACCCTTCGATGTGGAGCGGCATGGCCCCGCAGCCGGTGGTCGTCCGACCGGTTTTCGCGCCGGCCAGCGTGTACGGGATGTGGTAATGCGGCCGGCCGTTGTGTAGGCTGGAACGGAACGGAAGTTGGCCAGCCCGACGCCAAGTGACGCCACGACGACTACGAACGAAACCGAACAGGGACGGGCGAACTTGCCCGTCCTTGTTTTTTTTTGCGCACTGGGTTTTTTGCACGGTGGCATCATTTTTTTTTTGCGCACTGGCATCGCAGGACGAAGGGCGCCATTACCGTCATTCCCGCGCAGGCGGGAATCCAGCGAACCGCAATACGGCACTGCACCAATGGATCTACAACCACCGCCACATGTCTCTTTCGCAACCACCCTCCCTGAGGCCCTGGATTCCCGCCTGCGCGGGAATGACGTCCGAGTGGTAAAGTTAGTGGTTCAAGAACCGTTCGTCGGAACCGCGTAATGCAATTTCTCGCTCGCCGATACGACACCCATGAACTGGCCGTCGTGGAAATCCACGGCGAGCGGATCCTGCGCGTACGCTCCGCCGCATCTCAGCAGGCGACGACAAGTCCCGTGCCCTGGGTGGCGCCGGGCCTGGTCGATATCCAAGTCAACGGCTACGGCGGGCAGGAATTCAGCTCGCTCGAGCTCACGCCCGAGCGGGTCGCGACGATCGTCCGGCGGCATTTCGCGTTCGGCGTGACTCAACTTTGCCCCACGCTGACAACGCAGAGTTTCGAGATGCTCGCCCACGGCATGCGGGCGATCGATGCCGCCTGCCAGTCATGGCCCGACGTCGAGCGGGCCGTCGCCGGCATTCACCTTGAAGGACCGTACTTTTCGACCGAGGATGGCCCGCGCGGCGCGCACCCCAAGGAACATTGCCGCCGGCCCGATTGGGAAGAGTTCCAACGACTGCAAGAAGCGGCCGGTGGACGAATTGTCGTGCTCACGATGTCGCCCGAGTTCGACGAGTCGGCCGAATTCATCGCCCACGTCGTGGCCAGCGGCGTGACCGTGGCCATCGGTCATACGGGGGCCGACGGCGCGCACGTTCGCGCGGCGGTCGAAGCGGGCGCTGGATTGAGCACGCACTTGGGAAACGGCGCGCATCGCATGCTTCGCCGGCATCCTAACTACATCTGGGATCAACTGGCCGAAGACCGTCTGACGGCCAGCCTGATTGTCGACGGTCATCACCTGCCGCCCGAAGTCGTCAAAACGTTCGTCCGCGCGAAGACGCCGGCGCGGTGCGTGCTGGTCAGCGACGTGTCAGGCCTGGCAGGCCTGCCCGCGGGCCGCTACACGAGCAGCGGTTGCGAGCTGGAGATTCTGCCCGATGGACGGCTAGTGATCGCCGGACAAGATCAACTGCTGGCCGGGGCGAGCTTGCCGATTGGCGTGGGCGTGGCGAACGTGATGCGATTCGCGGGCGTCGATCTGAAAACGGCCGTCGACATGGCCAGTCGGCAGCCGGCAGAATTGGTGCGCACAAGAACTGGCGGCCTTTGCCCCGGCGACTGGGCCGACCTGGTGCTTTTTGATCTGCCCGAGGACCTGGCGGGCGCAACGGCAATACCATCGAATGATCGCACGAATGCCGGGCTGACGATCCGGGCGACGATCGCAGCGGGGCGGGTGGTGAGTGGTGAAGTTAATTTCACCTCTCGTTGAGAATCCGCGATCGGTCTCGCGTCGATGTACTTCGTACTTCTGTGTAGGTGCGGTAGGTTCAAACCACGCGACGAACACCGTACAGCGACCCTTCGACTCGACAAATCGAGCGATGGTTTCATTCTTCGCGACGCTCGGACGATTCTCCGAGAGCCGGCGCCGCATCCGAAAGTTGAACAGGCCAGCCCAGGGCTCGCTGCAATTTGAATTGCGCCGAATTGTAGTCGACAAGGGCCCTCAAGTACTCGCGTCGCGCTTGGTCCAGTGCTTGAATCGATTGCAATGTTTCAATGGGGAGCCCTTGGAGGCCGCGGACCCGGCGGAGGTTTCGTTCGAACGAAGCCGTGGCACGCTCAACCGCCTGTTGAGAAATAGCAATCTGTCGGTGTCTGGCTTGAACCTGAGCGTGCGCCTGAACGATCTCGCGAGCGACTTCATTCATCACGCGCATCTGGTCGAAGCGCGTTTGGTCGTAGCGGGCGCTGGCCTCGCGGCGCGCGGCGTATTCGCCGATGCCCAAACCGCGCAACTGCCAGTAGGCGATGGCGTCCAGGTCATAGCGTCCGCCAGAGTTCGCGATCTGGCTGCCTTGGCCGCCGCCAAAAGCGGCATAGCTGGTTCCCATCAGGACATTGGGTAGCCACGGCGAGCTTTTTTCCAGTCGAAATCGATGGACGGCCTCGCCGACTAAATGCGTTGCTTCGGAAAGCTCGGGCCGATTCGTCAACCCAGTCGGCAGCAGCGTCTGAATCGGTGTGTCGAGTGGGACAAGTTCGACCGGCGCAATCGCCGGCTCCAAGGGACGCAAGGCGACGTTTGGATTCTCATTGAGTAGCTCCACGACGCGCGCGGAGGCCACTTGGATTTCTTCCTCGGCCCGCACCACATCGTTTTGACGGATTGACAGTTCCGTGGCGGCACGGTCCGCGTCCGCTTCCGTGCCCTCACCGGTCCGGGCGAAATCGGCAGTCGCTTTCGCCAATTCCTCGGCGTTGAAGCGTGTATTCAGGGTGATGGCATGCAACTGACAGGCGCGCAGCAGGTCGAGGTAAGCGAGCGCCGTGTCCAGGAGCAGGTTGTTGATTGTTGTCGTCACCGCGGCGTTGCGTGCGGCCGCCGCGCGATTGGCGATCTTGGGTTGAAATATTGCGTCGGCCGAATGGAAATTGGCAAATAGACCGGGCACCACTGGCGAACCTGCGCCGATGGTCTGCACACCGAGGCCGGCGGTCAGCGAGCTGCGGCTGATAGGGCGCACAAGTCCCGCGGTGTCTTGCAGGGGGCCCGCGTGGTTATTCCAACCCAGGCCCGCATTAATCGAGGGCAACCAGAGCACGCGGGCGGCGATTAGCCGCGCGTAGGCTTCGGCATAACGTTGCGTCGCGAAACCGACTTGTGGATTCCGGCCCGCAACCGAGGCCAAGATATTGGCCATCGTCACTTCGTGGACGACCGAGGGGCCCATTGATGGAACCGCGGTTCCCAAGACCTCTTCGGTTGAACGAGCCGCTGGAACTGCCGGCGAGCCCGGGTGGGTCAATCCTGGGTTAGGTTTTGCCTCCCCCGGGGGCTGCGGCAAGGGCTCCTGTGCGGAGGCCGTTTTCACTGCACTTGATGCGGTCAGTGGAGCGCCGCTGTTCGGCGCGGCCAGATAGACGGCTGGAGAGCCAAGGGGCGCGGCTGTCGGGCGGGCGCCTGACAGCCCTGGCTCCGGTGTCACTGGCGGCAAGCGGACTGTGTGAGAACTTGTGGGCGGCTGCGCCGGCGGAATCACCGGCTCACCGACCGTGGCGGGCTGCGGAGAGACTCTGGTGATCTCGTGGACGCGATCCGCAGCGCAGCCACCCACGGCGACCGCCAGGGCGATCAGCCAGCCTGCTCGCAGCGAACCTGACCCAGGAGCGAACATCGAACTTCCCCAAGCAGCGATATGGAGATGCACCGCGTGCTAGCAATGCAGAGTCAAAATGCGGCCAGCATTGTTCAGCATCGGTCGATCGACTTTGACGCATGCAACGATTCTGACGGCGCAGGAAGTCCAGCGCCAACGAATCACCACGATAGCACCCGACGGGCATTCCGTAGATTGCGACTGTAAATCGTTGTTTTATAATGGGTTGCAACCATTCCTTCACCGCCGGATTGAAGCCGTGCCCTGCTTCCCAGGCACATATAAGTGAGCGATTTCTAATCTTCCTCTAATTGCACTCAGTGGTTCGACGGACGAGGATTGCGTATTGATCGCACGGTGAGTAGCCCGGCGCCTGCCGGAGCTGAGGAGCGCTGTCGAACGATGCAATTTATTATCTCAACGGCTTTGCGGCGCCCTCTGACGGTGCTGGTCCTCATTCTTGCGCTGGCATTGGGGAGTTTTCTCGCCGTTGGCGGGGCGGTCTGCGAGCAGCTCGGCATTCCGTATCCCCAGGGGCTGCCCCGCGGGATGGAGGTCGACATCTTTCCCAGTTTGAACCTTCCCGTGATCTACGTCTGCCAACCCTATGGCGGCATGGACCCGGCGCAGATGGAAGGCTTTTTGACCAACTACTACGAGTACCATTTTCTCTACATCAGCGGCATTCATCACGTCGAGTCACGCAACGTCCAAGGCACCGCCCTGATGAAGCTGTATTTTCATCCGGGCACCGATATGTCGCAGGCCATGGCCGAGACGATCAACTACGTCAATCGGTCACAGGCTTTTATGCCTCCGGGCACGGTCTCGCCGTTCGTGATGCGGTTCGACACCGGTAGCGTGCCGGTTGGCTATCTGGTGATGTCGAGCGAGACGAGGAGCATCACTGAAATCCAGGACATCGCTCTGTTTCGTGTGCGGCCGATGTTCGCGGCCCTGCCTGGCGTCTCGGCGCCGCCGCCATTCGGCGGCAGTGCTCGGTCGATTGTGATCACCGTCGATCCGCAGCGGTTGCAAGCCTATGGCATGTCGCCCGAGGAAGTCGTCACGGCGATCACCAAGGGAAACACGATCAGCCCCTCCGGCAATCTGCTCGTCGGCGATAAGTATCCGATTGTTTCGGTGAACGCAGTTGTCAAAGACCCGATGCAATTGCTGACCGTGCCGATTCGCACGGGTCCTTCACCCGTGTACGTTCGCGACGTGGCCTATGTCACCGATGCGGCCGACGCTCCAGCCGGCTATGCGCTCGCCAACGGTCGTCGTGCCGTCTACATCCTGGCGACCAAGCGGGCCGACGCCTCGACCATGAGCGTGATTACCAACATCAAGAAGGCCTTGCCGGAGATGCAAACGGTGCTGCCGCCGGACATCGAGGTGAGTTTTGAGTTCGATCAATCGCCGTATGTGACGCGAGCGGTCGAGTCGGTTGTCGTGGAGGGGGCCCTGGGAGCAGTTCTGGTGGGCCTGGCCGTGCTGCTGTTTCTGCGAGATTGGCGCAGCTCGCTGGTTGTGGTGATGAACATCCCTTTAGCGCTTTGCGCGTCGATTCTCGCCTTGTGGCTGACCGGCGAAACCATCAATGTCATGACGCTTGGGGGCTTGGCGCTGGCGATTGGCATTCTGGTCGACGAGGCGACGGTCGAGGTCGAGAATATTCATACCCAGATGGCGCGCACGGATTCGATTGCGCTAGCGGTGCGATTAGGGAACGCACAGACGGCCGTGCCGCGCCTGTTGGCAATGTTGTGTATCTTGGCCGTGTTTATTCCAGCCTTCTTCATGCAGGGGGCGGCTCAGCGTCTGTTTGCGCCGCTGGCGCTGGCGGTTGGCTTCGCGATGATTGGTTCGTATCTCCTTTCGAGCACGTTCGTGCCCGTCGTTAGCGTCTGGTTGCTTCGTCATTTCCACTACGACGAGCATCTGGATACGTCTCTGTTCGGCCGCTTGCGGCGGCGCTATGAGCATGCGCTGTCGTGGCTCGTTGCCGTGCGCTGGGCCGCCTTGGGGGGCTATGTCGCGTTGGCGCTGCTGATCATTGCTTGGCAAGCGCCGCGGATTGGGCGCGAGATCTTTCCGGTGGTCGACGCTGGGCAGTTTCGGTTGCGCATCCGCGCGCCGGATGGAACGCACATCGCGCGCACCGAACGCTACGCGCTCGACATGCTCGACCTGGTCAAAGAGGAAGTCGGGGCGGACAACGTGGCGCAGACGCTGGGCTATGTGGGCATGATCCCTGCTAACTTTCCCGTCAACGCGGTCTATCAATGGTCGCGAGGACCTGAAGAGGCCATTCTGTATGTGGATTTCGACGAAAAGAGCGGTGTTCGCGTCGAGGAGCTAAAAGAGCGACTGCGGCAGCGTGTCGCTGAAAAGATGCCCGAGCTGCGCGTGTCTTTCGAGCCGTCGGATATTGTCAACGAAGTCATGAGCTTTGGCTCGGCGACGCCCATCGAGATCGCCGTTAGCGGCCCCAGCCTGCCCGACAGCCGCGCCTTCGCCGAGAAGCTGCGGGCTGAACTGGCCCAGATTCCCGCGCTGCGCGACATTCAGTTCGGACAATCCATGGACTACCCGACCATTGACGTGCAGATCGATCGTGAAAAAGCGGGCCTGGCGGGCCTCACTCCGGTCGATGTCTCGCGGGCCCTGACATTGGCCACGTCGTCGAGCCGCTTCATCGTTCCCAACTATTGGGCCGATCCGAAGTCGGGCATTGCCTATCAAGTGCAAGTTGAAGTGCCGCGGCAAGTGCTTCGTTCGCCCGACGATCGCGTGGAGACCCTGAAATCGGCGGAAGATCTGGCGCGACTGCCGGTACACAACTCCGCGGAAGGCCAGGTGCTGGTCCGCGACGTCGCCACCCTGCAACCCGGCACGATGCCCGGCCAATATGATCGCTACAACATGAAGCGGCAAGTGACGATCACGGCCAACATCTACGACGAAGATCTTGGGGGAGTCGCCAGCCAGGTGCAAACGGCGATCGACGAGGCTGGCAAACCACCCGCCGGCGCCAAGGTCGAAATCCGCGGTCAGATCGTGCCCATGACCCAGATGATGAGCGGCCTTTCGGTCGGATTCGCGGTCGCCATTCTGGTCGTGTTTCTCGTGCTGACGGCTAACTTTCAATCGGTGAGATTGGCCCTGGCGACCGTGTCGACGGTGCCGGCCGTGATCGCGGGCGTCTTGTTGATGCTGTTTGTTACCGGCACGACGCTCAACATTCAGTCGTTCGTAGGTTCGATCATGGCCATCGGCGTGGCGATGGCCAACGCGATTCTGTTGATCACGTTCGCGGAAAACACCCGCCGCGCGGGCCAAAGCGCCACGGCAGCCGCGATCGCCGGAGCGGGCAGTCGCTTGCGCGCCGTGCTCATGACAAGTTCCGCCATGATCGCCGGCATGTTGCCGATGGCCCTGGGACTGGGTGAAGCGGGGCAGCAGAACGCTCCGTTGGGCCGCGCGGTGATCGGGGGCCTGGCGGCAGCTACCGTGGCCACGCTCTTCATTCTGCCCGGCATTTTCGCCATCATCCAAAGCAAGGCTAAGTCGGCATCGGCGTCGCTCGATCCCACGGATCCTCACAGCGCGTATTTCACGAAGTCGGCGGCCGAGTCGCTGGCCGGTTTGGGAGATAACATCTAATGGATCGCTTTACCGTTTATTCCGTGCTGCTCTCCATCGTCGCGACTGCTGTCGTCACGACGGGTTGCGGCCACAAGCCTGCCGCCGAAAACCAAGATACCGAGAAGGGCGCGCCCGTTGCGCAAGTCGTGGCGAGCAAGCCGCAAAGAAAAACGCTCACTCTGACGACAACGCAGCCAGGGCGAATCGAGGCTTTCGAGGAGACTCCACTCTACGCGAAGACGGCGGGCTACGTAGACGAAGTTCTGGTTGACATTGGCGATGTCGTGCGTAAAGACCAGACGCTCCTCAAGCTTTCGATTCCAGAACTGCTCGACGATGTAGAACAAAAGGAAGCGCTCATCGCGCAGGCCGAGGCGGAAGTCAAACAGGCGGAATCCGCCGTCGTTGCCGCGCAGGCGGCGGTCGAAACGGCACAATCCAAGATCAAGGAAACGGAAGCCGGCATCAGCCGGGCCGAAGCCGAGCACGAACGTTGGAAGTCCGAGCACGCGCGGATCAAGGAACTGGCCGCGACGGGATCGGTGACCAAGAAGCTCGAAGAAGAAACCTACAGCCAGCTCCGCTCCGCGGAAGCGGCAACCCGCGAAGTGGTGGCCAAGGCCGAGTCAGCCCGCACAGGCTCGTACGAAGCACAGGCGAACGTCGGCAAGGCCCAGGCCGATCGAGGGGCCGCCAAGGCGCGACTGCGAGTTGCACGCGCGGATCTCGCGCACGCGAAGACCATGCTGGCCTACACCCAAATTAAGGCCCCTTACGACGGAACCGTCACGCGTCGCGACGTCGATACGGGCCACTTTGTGCAACCCGCCAGTGGCGGGTCCGGAATGCCAATGATGGTAGTCGCCCGAACGGAAACGGTCCGCATCTTCGTCAACATTCCGGAGATGGAGGCGCCTTACGTGGATCTAGGGGACCTCGCCAAGATTCGCGTCCAGGCGCTCACGGCGAATGAGTTTGACGCGAAGGTCGTTCGATCGAGTTGGTCGCTCCAGGAGTCCAATCGGTCGCTCCGAGCGGAAATCGACGTGGCAAATCCCAAGGGAGTTATGCGGCCGGGCATGTATGCCATGGCCACCATCCGGTTGGCGGAAAGTAGCGATGCACTCGTAGTTCCCGCGACTGCCATCCTGCGTGATTCCGGCGGAACCGCCTGCATGATCGTGAACGACGGCAAGATCGTCCGTCGTCCAGTCGAGTTAGGGCTTCGTAGCGGCGGTGAAATCGAGATTCTGTCGGGCATCGACGAAAGTCAGATGATCATTCTCAAGCAGCCAGAGACCCTGAAACCCGGCCAGTCGGTAGGCGTGGCGCCAGCCGCAAAGTAATTTATCGCACGAACGGCTAACCTGTCGCCATGATTGGAAACGAACGTGCCAGAAGGGCTGACCGTGTTCGACTTCCCGGTCGATCATCGCCGGCGACTGCGAACCAACAACGGCCTGGAGTGGCTCAACCGCGAGATCAAACGCTGCACCCGAGTGGTCAGCATCTTCCCCATCGAAGCCTCCCTGCTCCGCCTCGCCACCGCGGTGCTCATGGAAAACGACGACGAGTGGCAAACCGAAAAACGTTACCTCGCCACGGCAACCGTGTAACCCGACCTGACCAAAATCATATTTACAGAACTACGGTTGCACTGTCTCCGTGAGGAGACGGCACGGCTTGGGTACAAACAGTAGCACACTCGTCGGCCACCAAGTCGGTTTTTTCGATCAGCCTGCTACGCGTGGTCGCTATCGCACGCGGCGCTTTCGCATCAACACGGGCACACCGATCGCGGCCGCGGCAAGCAGCATCGCCCAAGTGGCGGGCTCCGGCACGGCCGTCGCGCTGCCTGGTACCGGGCCCCAGTTGGCGCTGATCAGGTTGATGTCGAAGATGTTGACGATTCCGTCCTTGTTGGCGTCGCCCGCGGGGCCCGCCGTTCCCCAATTGGACGAGACGAGGTTGATGTCGAAAATGTTGACGACTCCATCCATGTTCACGTCGGGCATCGCCGCGCTCACCACCAGAAGCTGCACGATGTTCGGAATGCTGTAGTTCACATTGAACATCAGGGCCATGGGCATCGTGGGCGGCTGCAGGATCGACGCGAATGTTCCGGAGACGCCGCCGGCCGCCGAGAGGATGTTGAACGAATTGCCCAGGGCAATCGTCGCCTGGAAGCCGTCGATCAATGCCAGATCGAGCGTGCCGCCAAGCTGGGCGACGCCGGCCAGCGTCATGCGATCGAAGTCGGTGACGGCGTTCGTGCCGCCAATCTCGACGGCCCAAATGCCCGTGGCCGTCTGCTGGAAATCGAGTCCTTGCGTCTGACCCGGCGAGAGCCCCAGGGCGAGCGTGCCTTCGTTACGCAGGGCAACATCGACGTTGGCGCCGTCGACGATTGTCAGCGTGCGACCCGCGAGGTTGATGAGCTGACCGCCTCCTGCGAACGTGGCGCCCGCGTTGATGCGCGTGGCGTTGTCGAGCCGCAGGTTGCCCGTAAGCGTCGTGTTGCTGGTGTTCTGGAAATCGGCCTGGACATTGACCTGGAGCGTCGAGTCGCCGGCGCCGACGTTGACCGTGCCGGCGAGGTCGGTGGCGTTGGTCGAACGATAGGTGCCGCTGGTCAAGTTCAACGTCGATGTCGCGGCGAATTGCAGGTGAAAGCCATTGGCGAACACCGAATGTCCGTTCGATGCGCTGACCGTGCCTCCGAAGAGGAACACCGCGTTGTCGCGCAGCTCCAGATCGGCGCTGACGGCGTTGAGCTCTCCGGTGCCGTCGCCGTCCCAGTCGTTGGTGTTGGCCGCGGTCTCGACGATCAGCGTGCCGCCGCTGTGGGCCTGAATGCGCGAGTTGTTGATGACCCGCGAGGCCAACAGGCCGTTGCCGCCGATTCCCAATCCGCCGTCGTTGGTGATCAGGGCGCCGGTGAGTTGTCCGCCAAAGAGGCTGACGGCGCCGACCGTGTTGGTATTCCAGGCATTGGTGACATTGAGGATGCCGTCCGCAAAGGCGCCTAGTACATTCGCATCGCCAATGCCGCCGTTAAGAGTTAGCGTACCATCGTCGGCAAACAGGTCGGCGCTGCCGTTGAAGTCGACGCCTGCGTTGATCGTGCCGTGTCCGCTGAGCGAGCTGCCGGTGTCGGAGCTGAACACTCCGGGACCATTAACCACACCTCCTTCGATGCGATTGAGGTTGTCGACCGTATTGCCGCCGCTGAGGGCGAAATTCGAGGCGGCCGCGATGTTGACGGCGCCCGTAATGTCCACGCGCGCGTTCGTGCGGCTGTTGCCGTTGACATCGGTCGTACCGCGGAGCTCGATGTTGGAACCGGCCAGGTGCGTGTTGAAGACCGCGCCACCGGGTCCGTTGAGATCGAAGAGGCCGTCCATGACCCATGAATCGGCGGCATTCGTGAGATTGACGGCCAACTGCCCCGTGGAGCTAATCTCGATTTCTTCGTTGTCGAACACGTCGCCGCTGGTATCGATGGCTGCGACGTTCAAGGCGAACGCTCCGGTCACCAGGATGCGATCGCCCAACAACGTGTTGCCGTCGAGATCGACGATGCCGGCGGGCATGTTCACGGTGAGTGCTGCGACCGTCGTGAGCGTCGAATCGAGCTGAATCGTGCCGGCCCCAGTGAAGGCAACGCTATTCGTCGTCAGGCTCGCGCCGGTGAATCGCAAAGTCGCCCCGGCAGCGACGTCGACCGAGGGCGCTCCGCTCATGGTGACAACGGCGTTGATCAGCGACGTACCGGTGCCGGCGACATCGACGTTGCCGGTGAATGTGATGGCATCGCCCGACAAAGTGGGTATATTGGCCGCGGTATTGCTCATGTTGAGCTGACCGGCCATCGTCCAAGCGCCGTCGCCGACTTGCACGTCGACGTCGCCGGAATTCATATTCAGCGTGCCGTTGAAAGTATCGTCTGCTCCGGCGTCGATGTTCTCGACGTTGATGTTCAGGTCGCCTGCGGCATTGACCGTGGTCTGGTTCGTGAGAAGTCCGTTGCCGTCCCAGTTGAAGTCTTCGCCCACGGCGACTGCTGCGCCACCAATGTTGACGACCGCGTTGACGATCAGCGACGACGCATTGCCGTTCATGTGCAGGTCGTCGGCCGCATTCAGCGTGCTCGTGGAGTTAAACGTGATCGAACCGGAGTTCTCGATGATGCCGGCGGAGACCGTAATCGCCGCGTCGATGACCAGCGCATCCAGGTTATCGTTGAGCGTCAGCGTGCCGGCAGAAAAGGTGATGGCGCCGCCGGCCAAATGGGCGGCTGGGCCACCGGTTCCCACGATGATGCCCGGCGTGTTCACGTCGACCGTCCCACCGTCGATGGACCAGGCGTTCTGAATGTTCAGCGTGGCGCCCGCGGAAAGATTGAGGTCGCTGGTGAAGCCGTCGAAGAGTTGCACGTTGATATCGAGCGTCGCATTCGTATTGACGTTCACAACACCCGCGCCGCTAGGACCATCCAAGTCGACGCGCGCGTTGGCGTTGGTCGCGGTGATCTGCAGCGTCGTGGCGGGCGTGCCAATTGCAATCCCAATGTGCGTCGCAGTCAGCGTGCCATCGTTGACCAACAAGCCGGTGACGGCCGCGGGCGCGTCGTTGATTTCGATCAGGCCGTTGCCCGAGAGCGTTGCGCCGGCGTTGATATCGAGCAATCCTGAGCCCGTGCCTCCGTCAACTTGCAAGACGGCGGTACCCGACACGGATTGAGAGTTAAGTTGAACGAGGGCGCCGCTGTTGATGATGAGGGTATTGGTGTCCAATCCCTCGTTGTCGGCCCCGAAAATGAGGATAGAACTGCCGGCGCCGGAGACGGTGGTCGTGCCATTGACGAGCAAGCGGAAGTCGTTCGTGGCACCGCTGTCGGTGCTGTTGACGACGTCGGCGCCGTTCGTGATGGTCAATGCGTTGATGCCGTAGGCGGCGTCGACCAACGTGGTGTCATTGAGGGCCGCGGCCAGGTCGCCGATGAAAATATTGTCGGCGCCGACGGCCCCATCGGGGTTCCATTCGCCGAAGTCTCCCCAGAGCTTCCCAGCGCTGCCGCCGGCGTCGTCCCAACTGCGATCGATGGCCGAGGCAAAATCGGCAAACGAAAACGCGAGAAATGCCAATGCAAAAAACGAAAGTCCCAAACGTCTCATGGATCATCATCCTGTTGTGTGTCGCGACACTTTTGCGTCGACAAGGCAACGCGAGTGCGACACGTCCTGTTAAAATCGCTTCGATTTCGGCGCGTTTCACACGAGAGTTTTGCCTGCGGCGAAACTCTCGGCACGCGAACCGAGACGGCGTGTAAACTCCCCGAGATCCCTCGCGGGGGAAATCACCACTTACAAGTCAGCGATTCCGCTGACCGTTCGCTCGGACAGATCGAGCATTGGCGTGGTTCGTACAGCAAAGGGCCCCTGACCCTCGACGGAGGATGGTAACCGCCCCCCCGTTGTGGTGTCAAGGAGCGATGTGAAATGAATTGTTATTTTTTTGCGACTGACTAATTCATCAACGTATCGACATGTGTAACATGCGAGCGTTACACGACATTCGTGATAGCGATAGTCGCCTATGACCAATTAGGTGAGTTTATTCGGCGCGCACCAAAATTCGTCGTGTCGCTCGGTGCTAGCGGCCGCGCAATGCACGCGTGGTGGCCGCTAATGTAAGTAAGGCGATTCCCGCGCGCAGAGAGAAACAAGCAGGCATGACCAGGAGAGCTATCTGCTGGCAAGAATGCCGAAGCAGGAGGGCGGGACCGCCGCAAGCACGCCGCGTGCGCGTCGTGCCACTCAATCACGTCGCGGCACGACACTCATGTAGACAAGAATGAAAAAGGGGATAAGTCCAATAACCACAAAATAGTCTCGCAAGACATCTCGCCTGCGGGTTATTGGACTCATCCCCTTTTTCTGACGGCTCAGGGTTGCTTGACCGCGGCCGCTGCTTTGCTTGGATTGAGCGTGCGGACTTGCTCGCGGAGCTTTTCCACCGCGGCGGTGAAGCGCGGATCGCCCGGCGAACCGTAGCTTTCTTGGAACTTGATCATTTGCAGACCTTCGGGCAGGCCCTTGATCGGCGGCAAGAACTGAGCGACCCGGAAGGACTCGGCAACTTGCTTGAGTCCCTCTTCCGATTGCACCCGTGTGGCGAAGGCAACGCCCGCTACGTCCGCCGACAGATCGACGAAGCTGAAACCGCTGCCGCCGCTGGCGTCGCGAAGCTCTTTGGTGATGCCAACGTTCTCCGCGGATTGTGCGCCGAGACACGACGCCAAGCCGGCCGACACGAAGAAGTGGCGCGTCAAATCGCCGCGGCCGTGCATCGTGGGAGATCCGAGCAGGGCCAAACGCACTTTGCGCTGCTCGCTCGTCTCGAGCAGCGGCAGCAATTCTCGCGTCAAGGCGTTGCTGCTCAGCTCGTCGACATCGCCCAGCGCCACGGCCAATCCGAGACAAAGGGCTTTGACGCGATCTTGCGCCGGCAGTCGGGCAGCGGCCACTGCCGCAGCGCGGACGTATTGCTCGGTGAGCGCGTCGCCCGAGGGGCGCGTCGGACCGCCGCCAACTTCGCTGCCGCTCGATAGTCCGCGATTCTGCGCGGCGGCTTCAACGACCGCCGAGATGACTTGCCGTGGACCGTCCAACAAGGGACTGCCCGTTTTCTTGGGCGGTTCGATGCGTACGACCGGGGCTTCGCCCAAGCGCCGCAAGTATTCGCCGGCCGCCGGATCGTCGGGCATCATCCGTCCCAGCGTGGCATAGACATCGATGAGATTCCGGCGAACCGAGGGGCGAATGCCGCCGAAGCTCGTCAGGCCCCGGTCGCGGATCTCTTCCGACACCAGGTTCATGGCCAGCGTGTTCAAGGGGTCGAAGGCGATGCGAAAGGACTTGGCGACCGATTGGCGGTCACCCAGCACGGGCCGCATGACCGAATCGTGCTCGGGACTGTGCGACGCGCCGAAGCGATGTCCCAGCTCGTGAACGAGCAGTTCCAACCGCTCGGGTTCGGAAACGTGCTTCGACCATTCGCGGAGCAGGATGTGCGCCATCATCGGTCCGCGCGTGCCACCCAGGTGCGTGCGACCCTTGGGCAACGTGTATTGGCTGGTAAAACCGATGGCGATCTGCGCGGGTTGCGGACGGACCTTGATCTCGAATTCTCGCAGCGACCTGGTGAAATCCGCGGATGAGTCGTCGGACTTATCGTTGGTGCTCTGCCAGGTATCGGTGGCGACGACTTCGAGTTTGATGCGACCGTATCGCTCGAGAATGTCCGACGCCGCGGCGACACGCTTCTTCAGCCGCTCTTCCCATAGATGGCGTATCGCCTTCTCTTCCTCGTCGACGAGGATTTTGACCGTCACTTTCGTCAATTCGGGAGTCTTCGACCCCACGGGAACTGCGCCATCGGGAATCGGTTGCGCTCGTACTGGCAGGCTGCGAAGATCGTTTTCGGCCGTGCTTCGATTCGTAGCAGCCGCGCCGATGTCGGCACGAGCGGCGACGGTTCCACTGTCCGCGGCGGACGGCGCTTGCGTAAGGCCAATGCGTTGCAAGTCGAGCTTTTTGGTCTTGGCGTCGTCGTGAAAGAAGTAGGCCGAATTCAACTCGAGCAGGTAGCTGGTCGGCTGACCGCCGGAAATGAACTCGACCGACGCTTCGCGACCGGCCGGCACCGCAACGGGCACGAGATCGCCCGACTGCAAACGAATGGCGCGTTTGTCGCCGCCTGTGACACTGACTGTGAAGTTGATCAGCGCGCGACTGCGATTCGAAAGCACGACGACGTCGGCCGACGCCGGCAGCTGTAGCCCGGCCACGACCAGGGCCGCTAAAGCGGCCCAGATTCCCAGCGATTGCGCTGCGGCCCGCCATGCCGCCATCTGCCGGGACACCGCCTGCCAAGACATTGTTGCAACTCCACAATTGGCTGGTTCGATTCTGAGCGAACCCCAAGGGCCATCGATCGGTCGGACTTATGACAGCCGCGCCGAAACGCTCATCCCTCAAGTCTACCGCGTCGCTCCGGCACGAACAAACGACGCCAGCTGTTGCACGTCGCGCGACCTGACGTACATCACGGCGGTTACCCAAAGTGCCTACCAGGGAACGGCTTGCATCCGCGATTGCACTGATTGAAACCCCTAGCTAACGACTCGGACGTCATTCCCGCGCAGGCGGGAATCCAGGGACTTGGAGCGGGTGGTGGCGAAAGAGTCGGGTTCATGGACGTTGAAGATTCTATGGTGGTAGGCGGTCTTGTAGTTCGCTGGATTCCCGCCTGCGCGGGAATGACTGGAATGTTGAGTTTAGAGGGGGTGTGTGGTTTCCGCTGAGCGCATTACGAGAGTACGGAGGCGGCTGTTCGGCAAAAGCTGATGTTCTCTGCACGCCGTACACATGCAAGCAAGCCTACTGCTGCGTGCGAGGGACTAAGGTCTCGCGCAGCAATAACTTGGGCAATTTTTTAGCCACGGATCAAACGCGGATGAAGAGAACCACGAAGGGCACAAAGACCACCCAGGGAAAGCGTTCGTGTCCGTCGTCTTTGTGTTCTTCGTGTTCTTTGTGGTTCTCTTCGTCCGTACTACAAACGTTGGCTTTGCACGCGGCTGGCGTGGAATTTGACACCCGATTTTTCACTAGCCCAGGCATTCATGCCTGGGAAATCATCCGCAAATGAAGTTTTTGTACACTCCCTTCAGGGCGGAACAACCGTGTTGGAAATGCCGACCGGCTGATGCGGGATGACGACGATTTTCAGGGGGCGTCAAAAACCCAGGCATGAATGCCTGGGCTAAGTAAAAGTCTCGCGAGACAATCGATCGATTATTCACGATTCACCGTCCCCTTGGGTCGCTCGGGCGTAGTCCGGCCCGTGTCTACTCGGTGGTTCAATCCGTGGCAAATTAACCAAGCTATTCCTGCGCGGATCCTAAGGTGCGGTTGGCGCCGTGGCGCGGAGGGGGTCGGAAGTCGGCGTCACCAACGCGGATTGCCCAGGCGAGACCGGGTTGCGGATCGACGGGCCCAATGCCGTGCTACACTGCTATTGGAGGTGACGCGGATGCCACGGCGCCGTGGTAAAACTCGCGTGTCGCCCTCAGCGCCCGTTTCAACTGCCAGTTCAGGAGTCCGAATCGATGCTTCTACTCGCCGAGCTACTTGAGCTCAACCTTCCCAATTCGTTGGGCGGTCTGATTGTCCTCGTGTTAGACATCGTGGCGATCGTCAGCCTGCTGAGCGGAACCGGCTCCGTTTCCCACAAAGTACTGTGGATCCTATTGATCATTATTTTCCCCTGCCTCGGCGTGCTCTTGTATTTCCTCTTCGGCCGCAGCCCGCAGGACGCCTGACGGCCACACTGGATCGTGGGACGGGAATGACACGCCTCAGAGCCCATCGATGGGCGACGTCTTCTCCGATTCACCACGCCCTTCGCTGCGCTCAGGGCGTGCCACCCAAGTATCCTCGCGGCAAGTCTGCACATCTGCGCATAAAAAAGCCCACGGATGCGATCCGTGGGCTTTTGTGCGTTGGCAAACTTGCGGCTGAGACGCGAAGCGGACACTCGCAGATCGAGCTACGGCTTCGGCGCTTCGTCGGCCTTGGCCAGGGCGGCTTCGACCGTGGGGATTTCGGTGCGGGCCATCATCGTGGCGTTGTTGTCTTCCTTTGACTCTTTGATCTCCTGGGCGCTGTCGATCCACACGAACAGCCTGGCGAAGGGGATCGCGTTGCCCTGGGCGTCGCGACCCAATTCGCTGGCAGTGGGCGGAAGCCGCAAGTCGACGGCGATCGTTTGTCCGGCTTCGATCGTCGAGACTCGGCCCGAGACGTTCGGCAGCTCCGGCTTGGGCTCTTCGCCATTGGCGGCCAGGATTGTCACTTTGAACTCGGTGTGCAGCACCGGCCCGTTGTTGCGGACCCAAACGCGGTAGCGCGGACCGATCTGTTCGTCGCGGCTGCCGTCATCGACCAACTGCAGGCCGACCAGCTCCAGGTCGATCGGTTGATTGACCAGCACTGGCCGCGGCGCGACGACCACAGTCCGGTTCACCACGATCACCGGCGTGGGCAAAATCACGATCGGCGGCGTTATGACGAAAATCGGCGGCACCGGGAAGGGCCAATACTTGGGGCAATGGGGCGGGCAGTGCGGGGGGCAAATCGGCGGCAGGCAGGTTACGAATTTGTGGGATGGCTTGATTGACACGATCGGGTTCTTGATCGTCCCAACTCCCCCCGTGGGGACGTGCTTCTTGAAGTCGCCGGGCAGCGACTTGACCGTGGTGTGTACTCCTCCGACCGGCAGGCTGATCCCGCTGCTGGAGACCTTGGTCTTCGTCGTGCGCGAGAAGTCGATTGGTGTTTTAGCCGGTTTGCCATTCGTTCCCGTGATGCCCGTGGTTCCGGAAATGCCCGTGGTTCCCGTCACGGTCGAAGGAAAGCCGAGTCCGGTGGTCGTCTGTTGCTTCTTGATCTTGCCGAATTGGGGGCCGAATTGGGGATTGTTGGTGGAGTTGGTCCCCTGTCCATTGAAGGTTCCCTGGCCACTAAAGGTCCCTATCGTGCTAGGGCCCGAAAACCGACTCGTGTTGCGATTGAACGTGCTCGACGTGCTCGACGTGCCACTGATGCCACTGATGCCGCTGGAACTGGCGCCTTGGCTGGTCTTGGGCACGAACGGCGTCGACTTCTTCGACAGGCTCTGCATGCCGTTGTTTTGGCTGAACGACGGGTTGAATTGGTTGGACCGGACGAAGTTCTGGCTGCCCGAGCGGCCGACCTGACCGCCCGCAGGTTTGTCTTTTGCCGCAGCCGAGCCGGCCAAGGCCGCGACCAGGCCGATCGTAAAAACTATGGCGGGCGTGAGTTTGATCCAATGGGTCGTGCGTGGCATGGTATTCCCCGTCTCTGTGGTGGTGCTTCGTGGATGCAATGAGGGCGGACCGCTGCCGCTTACCGTCTGAAGCGCAGGGCGCCGAGGTTTGTTTCAGGCAATCCGGATGGTTTCTGGTTTGGCAGCCGCGAGCGCCACCGGCCCTTGCACGCTGTGCGGCAGCGGGATACCGTCAGAACTCGCTGCGGGTGGCACGTCCCAGAGCACGGCGAAGGGCGTGGTGCGCCGCGATAAGACCACCCCCTTCGTTCCTCAGGGACATGCCTCCCAGAATCGACCTAAAGGCCAATCGCCCGGAAGGACTTCCGTGAAAGAACAGGATGGATTGATCCGCGATTTCGGCCTGCTCAAGGCCACGGCCCTGAACATGTCGAACATGGTCGGCATTGGGCCGTTCATGACGATCCACTTGATTATCGGGGCCATGGGCGGGCCTCAGGCGATGCTGGGCTGGATCGTCGGCGTCGTGCTGGCCATCTGCGACGGCATGGTGTGGAGCGAGCTTTCGGCCGCCATGCCCGGTTCGGGAGGCACGTCGGTTTACTTGCGCGAGTGCTTCGGCCGCGAGCGGTGGGGCCGGCTCATGGCCTTCCTTTTTATTTGGCAGTTCATCCTCAGCGGCCCCTTGGAGATCGCCAGCGGAGCGATCGGGGTCAGCGGCTACATCGGCTTTCACTTCATGGACCGTTCCTGGTGGCGCGAGGACTATTTCAAGATCCTGGGCGTCGCCATCTCGTTCATCGCCGTGGCGTTGCTTTACCGTCGCATCACCGCGATCGGCCGGCTGATGGTCGGACTCTGGCTAGCGATGTTGTGTACCGTGCTGTTCATCATCGGCAGCGCGCTGTTTCATTTCGACGTGTCGAAGATCCTGCCGTTTCCGCCTGGCGCGTTCCACGTCGATAGTCGCTTTCTCTTTGGGCTGGGAGCAGCCATGGGACTCGCGATGTACGACTACTTGGGCTACTACGACGTCTGCTACATCGGCGACGAAGTGAAGGATCCCGAGCGAACAATTCCACGTTCAGTCTTAATCTCGGTGGTCGCCGTCGCGGCAATCTACATGACGATGAACATCTCGTTCATCGGCGTGCTGCCGTGGCAAGAGGTGATCGACATGCACACACCGAACGGGGTTGGAACCCTGGGCATTCAGTTCGTTTCGCGGCTCTACGGCGACAAGGCCGCGATCGCGTTTACGGCGCTGATCGTCGTCACCGGGTTTGCCTCGGTGTTCGCGCTGATCCTGGGCTATTCAAGAATCCCCTTTGCCGCCGCCCGCGATGGAGTATTCCTGAAGTGGTTCGAGCATCTGCACCCGATCCAGAAGTTTCCGGATCGATCGCTGCTGGTGATCGGGGCGATTACGATGGCGGCCAGTCTTTTCAGCCTGCAGGATGTGATTTCGGCAATTCTTACCTGCCGGATCCTCGTACAATTCATCGCGCAAAATGCCGGACTCATGCTCTACCGGCGGAAGTCCGGCCGGCCGCTTCCTTTCCGCATGTGGCTTTACCCAATTCCTTGCTGGATCGCGCTGTTGGGGTGGGGGTTCATCTTTGCGACCTCGGGTTGGACGTTCATCTTGGGCGGGGTGGGAGTCATCCTTTTGGGGGTCGTCGTCTTCCTTATTTGGTCGGCATCCGCGGGGCTCTGGCCGTTCGAGCGAAAATCACCGGCCTAATGTCAGGCTGCCTGGCCCGCGCACTCGACTGTGGCAGCCGGTGAAAAAATGCGCAATTGATTCAAAAATGTCCAGACAGGCACAAAGGGACTCGTATGGGGGGGCTGACTCTGCTATCATGGGGGTGTTGCAAGCAACCAGACATTCAATCATATCTTGATCGCGTCTTTCGATCGGTGCTGAGCAGGGGCGGGTGGTCGAATTCCTGATGAGTTCGCGCCACCCGAGGCAAATAACGCGCGGGGCGAGCGCGACGTGTGGATGGGCCACTGCCAAAATGGGTGGTCACCACGCCGCCCTATCTGGGGGTAATAATGCGCCGGCGTCAAGCCATGGGCTTGCTGGTGGCGCGCTGTTAGGCGAGGCCATAAAGCACCGTTCCCCTGAGCGAAAGTGGACGATACAGCACAAAGACCGCTGTTGCCGGGCGTTGCCGCGCACAAAGCAGCGCGGGCGTCCGCGACTTTACACACCGCGGTCGGCGGAAAAGCAACGTGGGTTCGTAGTGCTTCGTCCGAGGCGCTAGGAACAATGTCGCAAGACGCGAATGCCTTTATGGGTGACTCTCGCACAAGCCACGGCGATCTCGCGCTCGCGCAAGTGTTGGCCAGCGCGCCGATCATTTTGTACACGCTCGACCGGCAGGGCATCGTAACGCATTCCGAGGGCCGAGGGCTGCATGCCCTGGGGCTGGCGCCGGGCGAGGTGGTAGGCCGCAATGTCTTCGACCTTTATGGAGACTTGCCGGAAGTCGCCGCCAATCTGCGCCGAGCGCTGGCCGGCGAGAAATTCTCGACCGTCGCGCAGGTTGGAGACGCTTACTTCGAGGTCTCTTATGCGCCGCTGCATGACGCCGCAGGTAAGCTAGCGGGCACGATCGGCGTCGCCACCGACATTACTCCTCGCCAATTAGCCGAGGACGCCTTGCGCCGAGCGCACGACGAGCTCGAACAGCGCGTCAAATCGCGGACTCGTGAGCTCTCGCTGACGAACGTCGAGCTGCGGCGTGAAATTGCCGAGCGTCAGCGGGCCGAAGACGAGCTCAAACGCGAGCGCCGCGCGATGGAACGTCTGCTGCAATCCCACGAGCGACATCGCCAGCTCATCGCTTACGAGATCCACGATGGCCTCGTGCAGGGACTTACCGGCGCGCTCATGCACTTGGAGGCCGGGCAACAGAGGTTATCTCCACGGCAAACGCAGGCAAACCCGGAATTTGCGCTGACTCTGCGGTTATTGCGCGATTCGATCGATGAAGCCCGGCGGCTCATTAGCGGATTGCGACCGCCGATTCTCGACGAATTCGGCGTGATTGCCGGCATCGAGTACTTGCTCCGCGAGTTGCCACGCGACGATCTCGAGATCGATTTCACCCACGATATACAATTCGACCGGCTCGCGCCGCTGCTCGAATCCACGCTTTTTCGCATCTTCCAGGAGGCGATCAACAACATTTGCCAGCACAGCCAGGCGACCAAAGCACGTATCGCGATCGAGCAATTCGGCGAGCGAGTTCACATTGAGATACGCGACTGGGGAAAGGGCTTCGATCCCGCCACGGTCACGGAAAATCGCTACGGACTCCAAGGAATTCGCGAGCGAGCTCGGTTGCTACGCGGGTCCGCCACGGTCGAAGGATTACCAGGACAGGGAACCCAACTGATAATCGATTTGCCCCTTACTTATCCTCTGGACGCAGGTAGCGAGCGGGGTGAAACATGAGCATTCGATTGCTGATCGCCGACGACCATCTGGTCGTGCGCACTGGTTTGCGGAGCCTTATGGCGGGCTCCGACGTGGAGGTCGTCGGCGAAGCCACGAGCGGCAGCGAGACCGTGCAGATGGCCAAGGACCTTCAGCCCGACGTCGTGCTGGTCGATATCCGCATGCCCGACGGCGACGGCCTCAGCACGTTGAGCCGGTTGAAGCTGGAGCAACCCGACCTGCCGGTGTTGGTCTTTTCTACCTACGACAATCCCACGTACGTCGCCCGGGCCGTCGCGTTGGGCGCCAGCGGCTATTTGCTCAAGGGGTCGTCGCGCGAGCAATTGTTGGCTGCAATTCGCAAAGTGGCCACCGGCGAGAACGCCTGGACCCGGGAAGAGCTGCGGAGAATCACCGGCGCCCTGGCGACGCCACGCCTGGCCTCGGACGTCGACGTGCCGCTGACCCAGCGCGAGAGCGAAGTCCTGCGTCAATTGGCCTTCGGACTGACCAACAAGGAGATTGCACAATCCTTGAATATCAGTTACGAAACGGTCAAGGAGCACGTGCAGCACATCCTCCGCAAGCTGGGCGTCACCGACCGCACCCAGGCCGCCGTTTGGGCCGTCCGCAAGGGGTTGGTGTGAGGGGCAGTGGGCCGTGGCCAGGGGTCGGTGGCCAGAGCTTGTGAAAGAGTCAATTTGACCGAGTGACATGCTTTCACAACTCCTGCGTCGGGTAAGCATCCCGGCATCTCGCCGCTACGCAGCATGCCAACCCGGGCTCGCGCCCGTGAAGGCATGGCACCCCGATGGTAGTATCCTGCTCATGGGCAATTGATGCACAGGCCCTCACCCTTCACTCCTCACCCCGCATTCTCCCCCGCATGTCAAAATCGACCGATATTCGCCTGCTAGAAGTCTCCGCGACCACGCAACGCATTGGCTATCGGACGCCGATGAAGTTTGGCGGCCGAGTTGTCACTGACGCCGTACTGCTGGACGTAGTGGTCGACGTCGAAACCCGCTCAGGCCGCCGTGGCCGTGGGCTGGGTTCGATGTCGCTGGGCAATGTTTGGGCCTGGCCGACCGATCGGGTCTCCGGCGAACAGACCACGGCGGCAATGATCGAACTGGGCGAACGAGCCGTTCGTGAGGCGGCCGCATGCGGCATTGTCGGGCATCCGCTCGAAATCACGCACGAGCTCGCCAAAACGGCTCCGGCGGCTGCCGAGGAAATTACTCGCGCGGCTGCGCTGGCCGAGCCCATGCCCAGGCTGGCGCAACTGGTGGCGACCAGCCCCTTGGAAGCCGCCATTCACGACGCCTATGGTAAGACGCTCGGGGCCAATTCATACAACCTCCTCGGCCCCGAGTTCGTCAATTGCGATCTGGGCGAGTTTTTGAACGCGGATTTCGCGGGCGAGTACCTCGACCGCTATACGCTCCGCCAACCGAAGCCCCGTATGCCCCTCTATCACCTGGTCGGCGCGCTCGACCCGTTGACCGACGCCGACGTTTCCCAGCGCATCGGCGATGGCCTGCCTGAAACGCTGCCCGAGTGGATCGCCGCCAACGGGCTGACGCATCTGAAGATCAAGCTCAACGGCGACAACCTGGCATGGGATGTGGAGCGAGTCGCCACGGTCGAGCGGGTCGCGGTCGAGGCCCAACGCGCGCGTGGCTGCACGTCGTGGAACTATTCACTGGATTTCAACGAACGTTGCGCGGACGTCCAGTACGTGTTGGACTTCCTGGCCCAGCTCGAAGAGCGCTCCCCCCAGGCGCTCTCGCGCGTGCAGTACATCGAGCAACCCACGCATCGCGATTTGCGGGCCCATCCGCACAACCGCATGCACGCGGCAGCCAAAATCAAGCCTGTTGTGATCGACGAATCGCTTTTGGATCTCGACAGCCTGCTGCTGTGCCGCGAAATGGGCTATTCGGGCGTCGCGCTCAAGGCCTGCAAAGGGCACAGCGAAGCGTTGCTGATGGGCGCGGCGGCGCAAAAGTTTGGCATGTTCCTCTGCGTGCAGGACCTCACCTGTCCCGGCGCATCGTTTCTGCATTCCGCCAGCCTCTCGGCGCGGATCCCCACGATCGCCGCCATCGAAGGCAACGCCCGCCAGTATTGCCCGGCCGGCAACCGCGGCTGGGACGAGCGTTTTCCGCAGATGTTCCGGGTCACCGATGGCACGCTGGGCACCGCGGTGCTCGATGGGCCGGGCTTGGGATTCTAGTTGATTCGGTTTCGACGAACTTCTATCGGCAAGCCATTGGCAGGGTGGCACGACCCTGAGCGCAGCGAAGGGCGTGGTGCCCAGAATTCGACCTTGCTTGCACGTGTGCTGCGCACGCATGCCCTGGGATTAAGCACGGCAGCGATTCGGGAGGCCCGCCATGATCGCTGCCGTCTCTTGCGCCACTTTCGCTAAAAGGCTTTGTAGAAAGGCCTTTCGACCGAAACGAGGCGCACGGGTTTTGCGATCGCCGTTTTGGCACGCCGATTGCTTTCAAAGACAAACCATGTCTGGTGCGAATCAGACTGCTACGGAGTAAAAAAAGGCGATCTCAGGACCGAGGTCAAAAAGTCATGTATCCCACGACAACCCTTCCGCTGGACTTAAGTGACCGAGACCTGGAACGCCGGGTCACCAGTTTTCTGTTTGCTCGCAACCTGCCGACGCTTAGGCGTTTGCACGTCGAGGCCGATAACGGCACGGTGACCTTACGAGGACGAGTTCACAGCTTTTACGAAAAACAACTTTGCCAACATGCCTGCCGTCGCGTAGCCGGTGTGATAAGTATGGTCGATGCGATTGATGTCGCCTGAATGCGGCCTGCATCGTCCGTACTCTGTTTTTTGATGACGTGCTTTTTGATGACGTGCTGTTGCAATGTGGTGCGGTCTGTAGGCTGGGGCGCTGCTTGGGGGTCCCGCCGCAAGGTGATCGAACGGAATTGACATTCGGCTCGTAAGTTCGCCCCAGCCTACACCAAAAAACTCAACGACCTCGAAACGGACGACACGAACATTTAACGATATGGGCGGGAACCTGAAGTTCCGCTCGATACATATTGCCGCTTGGCCAAGGAGTGAGTTGGCCCGAGCAGCAAACCAAAATCTCTACGATCTGCCGCCCGAAGCCGCTCACCTCTCCCAACCCCTCGCCCCCTCCCGAGCGGCCTCGGGCGGCTTTTTTTCTCTTTGGCGTAATTCTCGCCAGGCTCCTCTCGTGAGACATCCATTGAACTTCCGCGCGCCTTGCTCGGCATTTTGACGATCGCCATTTGGGAAACTCGCGGTTCGACTGGGACACGTTCTTGATTCGCGATACGGACCGTTCCGTCGCGCGGAGGGGGTCGGGAGTCGGTGTCCGTGACGCGGATAGCCCAGGCGAAATCGGGTTACTGACACCGACTCCCGACCCCTTTCGCGCCCCAACGGCATTCACTGGCGCCACTCCTTCCATCGCTCGTGCGAACCACCGGCGCAATCGGCACGGTCGATCTAATCGAAACGGCGCCGTGCTCAGCCTGATTGGTTCGTGGATCGCGACCGCCTGCGGCCGCGCATGAAGTAGGCTTGCCGGATGGACGCTGCGCGTTCGTCCACGTTCCCGATTGGTGCACGTACCAAGCGACCGCGATACGAAGCCAGAGCAACACCTTGAATCAAGACCTTTTAGCACCGCCCTCCCCTGCTCGCGCGAAAGCCGGCGCGCGCGACGCGGTGGACGACTTGCCCGGCGAACCGCTGTCGGTCGTCGTGGTCCACACCGCCGATGAACTGCGCGAGCACCTGCCGGCATGGCGGCGGCTGGCCGAAGTGGCGCTGGAACCCAACGTGTTTTACGACCCCCTAATGGCCATGCCGGCGTGTGAGCTATTCGCCGCGGATGGTTCGGTGGATTTCGTGCTGGTGTACGCTCCAAACCGCATGTATCCGCAGGGCCCGCCCGTGCTGTGCGGGTTCTTTCCCTTGGAGCGGCGTCGCGTGCCCGGTTTGCGGCTGCGGTATACACGACTATGGCGATACGAGCATTGCTTCCTATGCACGCCCCTGGTTCGCGCGGATTGCGCCCGCGAAACATTGGCTGGCTTTCTCGACTGGCTGGCCACCGACCCGGCGGGATCGCCGCTGGTGCAACTGCGAGCAATTTCGGGCGAGGGACCGCTGCACAAATTGTTCGTCGATCTGCTGCATGCCCGCGGCAACGCAAGTTGGACTTCGGTGCGTTACACGCGGGCCCTGTTGCGTCGTGCGGTCGATGCGGAAGCCTACGCACTGGCGGGCATCGACCGCAAGAAACGGCACGAATTGCGACGGCTCGAGAAGCGCCTCTCCGAGCAGGGCCAGTTGGAGCACGTGGAGCTCGCGGCCGATGGGGATCTCGACGCCTGGCTCGATGATTTTATTGAACTGGAATCGCGCGGCTGGAAGGGCCGAAACGCCAGCGCGCTGGGCTGTTCGGCCGCGGATCAGACCTTCTTTCGACGCGCGGCCCACGAGGCCTTCGCCCAGGGCCGGCTGATGATGATGGCGCTGCGGCTGGACGGCCGCTCCGTGGCCCAGAAGTGCAATTTCATTGCGGGTGATGGCGGGTTCGCGTTCAAGATCGCCTTCGACGAAGAGTTCTCGCGGATTTCGCCCGCCGCGATCTTGGAGATGGAGAACATTGCCCTCGTCCACCAACGGCCGGACGTCGCCTGGATGGACAGTTGTGCCGAACCCGACCATCCGATGATCAATCGCCTCTGGCAAGACCGCCGCAGCATTGAATGGACTTGGGTCGCGACGGGTCGCCGTCCTGGCGACTTGTTGGTTGCGCTTGCTCCCTTCGCCAGGTGGTTTGGCCAGAAGCTCTCGCGACGCCGCAGCGCAACGAGCAAATCGACAACTTCCAGTTAGACGCCACGCCCTTCGTTCCTCAGGGCGTGCCACCCACTCGCGACCGCCAATACAAGGATACCGAATCCATGAGCACGACCTTGCTTTCGCCGGCCGAGGCTACCAGCAGTCCGATCGCACCGATCGACGCCGAGTTGTTTCGCACGCGCTTCAATCGCCGGCCGTTCAAGATCGAGCATCACCTGGTCGACCATCCGCTCTTTACGCTGCCGCGGCTGATCGAATTGGCGGGCGAATTGCCCGAATCGCGCGTGGAGTACAACGCCGGCGACGTTCCGGTGAGCCAGGACCCTAGCTCGACTCCCCGCAACGGGCTGTCGGTGCAGGACACGATTCGCCGGATCGAGGAATGCCGCTCTTGGATGGTGCTGAAGAACATCGAATTGGACCCGGAGTATAGGGCGCTGCTGGATGAATGCCTGGGTGAGATCGCCCGCTATAGCGAGCCGTTGTTTCCCGGTATGTGCTTGAGCGAGGGGTTCGTTTTTATTTCGTCGCCCGGGTCGGTGACGCCGTTCCATATCGACCCGGAAAACAATTTCTTGCTGCAGATTCGCGGCCAGAAGCAAGTGCAGTTGTTCGACCGCGAGGATCGAACGGTCGCGTCGGAGGAGGATCTGGAAGCCTTCTTTACCGGCGCGCACCGGAACCTGACCTACTTGGAGGGCTTCCGGGCCCGCGGCGAGTATTTTGACCTGACGCCGGGCGAAGGGTTGCACTTTCCCGTCGCCGCGCCGCACTGGGTGAAGAACGGGCCCGAGGTTTCGATCTCGTTCAGCATCACATTCCAAACGGCCGAATCGCGGCGCCGCGCGGCGCTGCACCGCTTGAATAGCCAGCTTAGGAAATTGGGGATGACGCCGACGCCCGTGGGACGATCGGCAATCTCCGACACGCTGAAGTCGGGCGTGGTGCAAGCGATCCGATTTTCGCGCCGCTGCCGCGGCTTGAAGGTGGACGAGCCGCGACCTCAGTATTGAACCGTGCTGTTTACAGCGCCCCGAAACACGTTGGTTACGACTGCCGATAGTAGCTCGCGGGCGATCGTGCGCGGTCCTTAGTTTGCCAGTAACTGGCGGCCTGCCGGTCGAATAACCGCTGCAAGGCGTCGCGTTTCAGCAAGCGAAACACCAGCGCCATCGGCAGGAACACGGCAAAGTAAACCAGCAGCATTGATAATTCGCCGACTACTATGCCAATCGGCGCGGTGACGATCGTCAATGCCAGGAAGACGGGCTTAACGGACTGTGGTCGCACGAAGCTCGCGGCGGCCAACGCTGTTCCAATCGCGGCGAGAGAACCGATCACCGGTCCGTTGCCCCCCCACAGCCAGCCCAACGCGGGCAGCGCCACGAGGCAGGTTAGGCCAAACTGCCGCAGTTGGCGGTCGGTCGGCTTCCAATTGATTTCAACGAGTGACATCGAACGGCCTCATTTGTCTGTGCCAATCGCACGTCAATCGAGCTGGAATCGGGCCAGATGCTCTTCGCGGTCGGCTTCGGTCTGGCGTCGGCCTTGATCTTCCTTGAGCAATACCTGTCGCCCCAGAACCAGTACGTCCATATCCGTCATCATGAAGCAGCGATAGGCTTCCTCGGGCCGGCACACGATCGGCTCGCTGCGGACGTTGAAGCTGGTGTTGATGATCACCGGGCAGCCCGTCTTTTCGTAGAACCGCGTCATGAGCAAATGGACGAGCGGATTGCGGGCCTCGTCGATCGTTTGCACGCGGGCCGAATAATCGACGTGCGTAATGGCCGGCACGCTGGACCGCGGGTAATTGAGCTTCTCAATTCCGAAGGCTTTTTCGTAGTCGGCGCCGAGCGGAGTGCGATGCTCCTGCTTGACTGGCGCCACGAGCAGCATGTACGGACTGTCCTCGCCGGGGCGCATCTCGAAATACTCGCTGACGCGCTCCTGCAAGACCATTGGGGCGAACGGCCGAAACGACTCGCGAAACTTGATCTTCAGGTTCATGATCGACTGCATCTTCGTGCTGCGCGCATCCCCGAGGATGCTGCGGCCGCCCAGCGCGCGGGGGCCAAACTCCATGCGTCCTTGAAACCAGCCGATGACCTTTTCCTGGGCGATCAGCTCGGCGACCTCCTCGCAAAGCTCTTCGTCGGTTTCATACGATGTGTAGACGGCGCCGTGCTCATCGAGTGTGCCGCGGATCTGGTCGTCGGAAAACGCTGGCCCGAGGAACGAGCCCTGCTGCGAGTCTCGACCCCGCGGGTCGCGCGGTTGTTCAAGAAGTTGATGCCAGATGAAGAGCGCCGTGCCTAGCGCGCCGCCGGCGTCGCCCGAGGCGGGTTGGATCCAAATGTTCTTGAAGGGGCCTTCGCGCAAAATGCGGCCGTTTCCAACGCAGTTGAGCGCGACACCGCCGGCGAGCACCAAGTTCTGCTTCCCCGTTTGCTGGTGGGCATGGCGCGCGATGCGGAGCATGATCTCTTCGGTGACTGCCTGGACGGAGGCGGCCAAATCCATTTCGCGCTGCGTGACCTGCGATTCCGGCTGGCGCGGCGGCCCGCCGAAAAGACGATCGAACTTTCGCGACGTCATCGTCAGGCCTTGGCAATAGTTGAAGTAGCTCATGTCCAGCCGGAACGAGCCGTCTTCCTTCAGGTCCATCACCTGCCCGAGAATCCGATCCTTGAAGGTCGGTTCGCCGTACGGGGCCAAGCCCATCAGCTTGTACTCACCGCTGTTGACGCGAAAGCCGGAGTAATAAGTGAAAGCGGAATAGAGCAGGCCCAGCGAATGCGGAAAACGGATTTCGTCGGCGAGCGAGATCTTGTTGCCCTGACCCACCCCGATGCATGTCGTCGACCATTCGCCAACGCCGTCGAGCGTGAGGATCGCCGCTTCGTCGAAAGGCGAGGGAAAGAACGCGCTGGCCGCGTGCGATTCGTGATGGTCGGTGAACACGAATCGCCCCTTGTAGCGCCCGCGCAGCCCGCGCCGCATTTCGCGCGGGAGGTGCAGCTTTTGTTTCAGCCACAAGGGCATCGCCTGCCGGAACGAACGATAGCCCGCGGGGGCAAACGCCAGGTAGGTTTCCAGCAAACGCTCGAACTTCACGAGCGGCTTGTCGTAGAAGCCGACGTAGTCGAGCTGCTCCGGCGCGATGTTCGCCGTGGCCAGGCAATAATCGACCGCTTGCTGGGGAAATCCCGAGTCGTGCTTCTGGCGGGTGAAGCGTTCCTCTTGCGCGGCCGCTACGATCTGGCCATCGACGACCAATGCCGCCGCGGAATCGTGGTAGAAGGCCGAGATGCCGAGAATCGCGGTCAACGTCGCAACCTCCTTGAGTGCGGTGAACCGTGCTTAGCGTGGACTTTGCGCGAGCTTCGCGTCGGCGGCGTCTGCATCGAGCCAAGGCGGCGGCAACGGCAAGATGCAGTTCCACGTTACGGCAGGTAATCTGGGCTGGACTTGGTTATAAGTCAAGACGATTCTGGGATTTCAATCCTGACCTTGCCTATTCGTCCAAGAAAACTCCTCGCAAGTTCCATGCCTCACAAATACAATCACAGCCATGAAACCGAGCAACGCGACGAGAATGCCTGAACTGGATCTGCTGCGACTTGTCGCGGTTCTGCTCGTAATCGGTCGTCACTCGGATCCGATTCCGAAATCTCTGCCGGTTTCCCTAGGATGGTTCTTCGATCTCTGGCACTGCGGAGGGTGGGTGGGCGTCGACCTGTTCTTTGTGCTGTCCGGCTTCCTTGTTTCCGGGCTATTGTTTCGCGAATATAAGTTGCGGCGACGCGTGTCGCTGGGGCGATTCTACATGCGACGCGGGTGGAAAATCTATCCGCCTTTTTTCGCCCTCATCGCCGTCACGGTGTTCTGGCAGAGCTGCCAGCACGGCGGGACGCCACCTAGTCAGCTTACAGCCGAGGTATTCTTCGTACAGAATTACTTTGGCGGCCTCTGGGATCACACGTGGTCGCTTGCCGTCGAGGAGCACTTTTATATTCTCCTGCCTCTGATTCTAGTGATTCTCCTAAAACTAAGAGGGACGACCCAATCGCCATTCAAGCCAATTGTTGGAATTGCCCTACTGGTGGGACTTGTGACGCTCGCACTGAGGATTGCGAACTCTCATATGCGGTCCGGCTTCTACTTCGAAACCCACCTCTTTGCAACGCACCTCAGACTCGATGCGCTGTTTTTTCGGTGTTGCGATTGCCTACGTCTATCACTTCCATCGGGCACGCTTCGAGTCGATGACTGGTTGGCGCTGGCCACTTATGACAAGTGGGGTGGGCACGCTCAGCATTGCCTTCATATGGCCGATCGAAACCACGCCCTTCGTCTACACGTATGGGCTAACGCTGTTCTATATCGCAAGCGGCATGATCCTGATCGGCGCGCTGTGCTCGAAATTGCCGGCAAATCGCGCGGTGACGGCCATGGCCGGAGTTGGGGCGTTTTCGTACTCTATCTATCTCTGGCATATGGCAGTTATGCGCTGGGTGCTGCCAATGATCGAGAGCATGGCCGGTCATCCGCTCAGCTTCTACGCGAGAACCGCGATCTTTATTGTCATGTCAATCGCGGCTGGGATTGTGATGGCTAAGATCGTTGAGATTCCGGCGCTTCACATTCGGGACCGATACTTTCCAGCAAAGGCAAGTGACACGGCACCCACAATACCCAGCACAGTGCTAGAAGCTTCGGGCACCGGCTCCCACTCCGCGATCTAGTTGTGGGAGACTCCCTTAGCGTCAGCGATTGGCATCCCAACTTTGGCGCACATGGCTCGATGCGGAATAAACACGCCGCGGACTTTTGGCAGATGGTACTGTTCTCCGAACGGCAGTGACACTCCGCCCGCAATCAGCCCTCGCGCGGTCAGATCGGCAGTCGTCGCGAACGAACTGTCCTCGTTGAATCGCAGTTCCGCGGGGGCGTTCACCAGACTCTTGCCGAACTCGAAGTCAGCGCCCTGCTCCTCGAAGAACAGGTCCACGCCGTTGAGCTTGACGCTGCTAGCGGGTCCAATGGCTACATTCCCGTAGTTCCAATACTCGGCGCGGAACAAAGGCTCTATCGAGTAGCCAAAACTCGGACCGCCGTAGAACGTCTTCAGGCTGAACGAAAAGAACTCGATGGCCATTTCGACGTTCCAGGTTGCACGATCCCCGAACGAAGGATTCACAATTTCGATGGTGCAGCGGTAGTTTTGCTGCGTATTGTTCACGTACAGATTGGCGGGGCGTTGTCGTAGTAGCCGCCCTTGATGAGGTTCCCGCGCAATAAGCTGGATTCGCCAGGCGCGCCGGAGTGACAGTCCTCCGTGGGCATGTGGATGTCGATGTCGACAACGGTGTTGTTGATATATCGCATTTCTGAGCTAATGCCCGTGTGTGCAAAGCCCATATCCGGTCCACGACCCGTTGCCGAGGATGCGGTTGTCTTTGAACTCGACTCGGCGGTCGTACCCGAGAACAACGCCTGTAATGTCGTTGCCGCCTTGTATCAGCGTGTTGCCGACAATTTCAGCGTGGACCTGCGATGATTGGTATGAGGCGTTGTTGATCCCGCACACGTGCAAGGGGAATGACTGCCGTAAACGAAGTCGCCGCGTATATCCATCGGGGCTTTGACGCTAGTCCAGCTTGCGTACTGATACTGAAGAAACCATTGTGAGGTTGCCTTGAACGTCTCGATTTCAGCAGGGCTGAGGGCGCTAACTGGCAGGCCGTGTCGAGCCGACGTCGGCTGACTGTTGGCGAAGATTCCGGCCGCATTCTGACGAAAAGAGATCGAGTCGACGATGCTCACGTTGCCGCATTCGAGCCAGAACCCGACGTCGTCGCGGGCGAAATCAGTGAAACCGTTCAGCCCCTCGGTCATGGTCTGTCCGCCCGGCACCAGACCGTTGTTCCCGCTTCGCAAACGGCCACGCTGGCCTTCGACCGCAAACACGTGCAGCAGCTTACGCGTACGTTTGGGTTTGAGGCGATTTGAGCGAAACGCTCGACGACTTAATCTCGGACGAAGACACCCTTGACCTTGGGTTCATAATACTGCTCGCCCTCGGGCAGCGCGACCCCGCCGACAATCAACCCTTCGGCGGCCAGGTCGCCGGTTGACGTGAACGACCCGTCGTCGTTGTGCCGCAGGTCTAGCATGTAGTCCCGTTGCTCTTGGGTCCAGTCGTAGGGCTCGTTGTCCAGCAACTGGCCGAACGCGAAGTCAGTGGCCTGCTCGGCGAAGTACAACCGCTGGCCGTTGTAGCGAGTCACGTTCGTATACCGGCCGGTGGCGACTTCGGTAAACAGCGGGTCGATGGAGCCGAGCCGATCTTGGTAGAACGGTCCAGAGTCGTCGTACAGTGCGTTGATATTGAACAGGAACGACCCGATGTTCATTTCAATGTTGTAGACGGCCGAGTCGCCAAACACCGGGTCGTTGATTTCGATGGTGCGAGCGCCGCCCGAGACGCCATAGGTGTAGGTGTTCTGAATGAGAACGTTCGTGTAGCCGTTGTCGTAGTATCCGCCGTCTAGCGTGTTGATCTCGCCGGTTCCGACATCATTTAGCACCGGCAGCAAGACGCCCACGTCGAAACCGACGACCGTGTTGTCCGTGAAGTGCAGGGCCGTTGAGCCGAAGTTGTGGACGATGCCACGCCCATGGAACTCCCCTGCTTCCGTGCCGGACAGAACCCGGTTGTTTTCGATGTTAATGCGGTTCGAGTAGTCGAACACCAGGCCCACGGGTCCGACGACTGTGTTGTTGACGATCTGTCCGTCGTGCTCTGCGTCTGAGCGATAGCCCAGTGAGAGAATGCCAACGCCGCTACCAGACACGAAATTGTCGGCAATGCGATATGGCAGGAACCCGGTATTGAACACGTGATACAGCGCGCCGCTCTCGTCGAACTGGCGGATGGAGTTCGGATAGAAACGTTCGCCGACGTTTTCGGAGTTGAACCACTCCGCCAGGTTGACCTGCGTGCCCTCGGGGCCGGTCTGGAAGTACACGTCATCCGCCAGCCGCATATCGAAGTGACCACCCAGGCCTGGGCTGGTGAGGATGCCAACATGTGACAGTCCGATATTGATCGAGTTGGTGATCGGGACCAGGGCCGACTCCATCCAGTAGCCGTCGCCGCCAGTGCCGAAGTCCGCGAACCGGAACTCGCCATTGCGGAACTTGAGTTTGGGGTCGCGGACCAGGTCGCCGTTCGAACGCACCGCCACATTCCCATCGAACCGGCCCAGCTCGTTGCCGGTCTCCGTGATGTAGTGCGCGCCGACCACGTTGTAGGAGACGTTGTTGTCGGCATTTACGTAGGATTCGTGGTTGACGAATCCCCAGCCTGGGGAGCCGTCGATGGCGTTGCCAACAACCGCCACCGCCGTTTGAAAGCCTGTTCGATGGAAATGGAGCGAGTAGCGTCCAATGGGGTTGTCGAGACCGGCGCCAAGTCCGTCGGGCGATGATACTGCGCGCGTCTTGTCCGTTCGACCCAAACCGGAAAAGGCTGCGTACGCCACCTCCACGTCCGGATTGTGCATGAACATCACGTGACCGCGATCGGGCGAACCCGCGGCGGTCTTGAACGTGACGCCGCGGGTGAGATTCTCAATCACCGGCAGATGTCCGTCGACGAGCACGTGATCGAAGGTGAGCGGCGAGTCCAGAGTGACCGTCCTTCCGGAAACACTGTCGCCATCAATGGCCGTCACGTACCGGACGTCGTCATCCTCAACGTCTGCGTCCAGTCCTGTGCCAGCGATTACCAGCTTATCGCCCACTTGCCAGCCGGTCGTGTCGGCGACTTGAATGGACTGTTGGCCCGCGGCCAGCGCCCCGGTCGCGAACGAGTAGGGCGATTTTTCAGCCCCGTGTATCGCGGCCGAGCCATGCCAGATCATGCCGACGCCAAAGGCGAACGGATCGGCGACAGTATCCACCTGGCCGTAGAATTCAATCGTGCCCTCGGTGGCCTCGAGGTGCGCGGTGGACGTACCCACAAGGGTGCCAACTTGCAGCGTGCCGCCGACCAGTGACAGGTCGCCTTCCACGCGAAGCCAGGCCATTTTCCCGGCGTTTCCGGATATTTCAACATGCGAGACGATTAGGACTTTCTCGCCGTCGGTGGGAACCGTGCCGTCGTACCAGACGGCCGGATCGTTCCAGTCGCCGTCGTGGATGGCGATGTCCGTGGCATCGGTGCGCGGCAGCAACTTCAGGAGCGCAAGATGCTCATTTTGCTTCGTTGCGCTGTCGCCGTGGGGCATTTTCCCCCACGCTTCCGAAATGACGTTGATGTCAAAAAAATCAACCGTGCCGTCGTGGTTTGCATCGGCGATGGGATTGTCGGCACCCCAACTGGACGAGACCAGATTGAGGTCGAAAATATTCACCTGCCCGTCGCCGTCGACGTCTGGCGTCAAGGCGGCGTTGTGCAGCGGGTCACCATGCTTGAGGATTCGGCCTTCCAGAACCTCATAACCGAGCACTTTGAACTTACGCATTCCAACTCCATTGGCACACTTGCGACATATCCCCTGCTGAGTTCTTAGGCAATTGACCCTCCAAACGGTCGAAAAGGCCTAAGACTGGCTCGCTGGCAAGCAAGTTGTCCGATTCGATTTCTCCTTGGCGCACGTCTCCTCCAATCGCGAGGGGACGTACCGAGCAGATCTCGAATCCAGACTTGCCGATCTTAGCGGACTTACTAAGTCCACGTCCACAGTAATAAGTAATGAAATCGGCAGATTCCACCCAATCCACCCAGCCACCGGCCCGAAAGTGGGGATCGCAATGCGCTACCATCCGAGTGGGACGTCCGGCGGACCTTGCTTTGCGACGGCCATCTTCAAGGCCCGCTCGACGGGTGGACACCGCTATTCGACCAGGTCCTAGTGGCCAAATGCCGACCGAGCCAAGACGGCAAAGCGATACCTGATAGGGCGAAACCACCCATTGCCATGAGCAGCAGCGCACCTGGCTCGGGCACTCTGGCGCCGCTCCCCGTCGGCGTCCAATTCGCGGAGACGAGATTGATGTCGAAGATATTGACGATGTGGTCGGCGTTGGCGTCGCCCGCCGGCCCCGGCTGGTTCCAGTTGGCTGAAATGAGATTGACGTCAAAGATGTTGACCAGTCCGTCCGCGTTCGTGTCTCCCAGCGAAGTCAGAACGACATTCCAAGCGACCGATTGCTCGAGCATGTCACGGTGGATGCGGACCCAATCGGTGGTGTCGGCGGCGCGTGCCGTCACCGAATAGGAACCCGCTCCGAACCCAAAGTCGCGCAGCCGAAACGATTCACCGTCAGCGCCGGAAACTAACTGTCCGTTGACGAGCCACTCGATCCCGATCACGGCCGGGTCGACCGTTTCAACCCAAAGACTTGTAGGGTCGGTCAAGGCCGCGCTGTTAGAGAGCCACGAATCGAGTGGATCCACGTGGTCATAAATGCTCAGGATGATGCTCTCGCGGCCGACCGCGTCAAAGGGGTTGCCCAAGGTGCGCATTTTCGAGTTGAGCGACGGACGGAACAATCCACGGTCGTAGTAGCCGCCGCCTTCGTAGGCGCCGATCGAACCGATTTTAGGCTGGTCGTAGCCGAGCCATTGCGACCACTTCTGGCCCGTTGGCGACTTGGTAATATCAGGCTGGAAAGGTTCCGGACCGTCATAGAGGCCTGGCAATCCTCCGTATTGGTCGGCCAGGCCGGCGAACGAATGCCCAAGTTCGTGAAGCGCGATTTCCGGAGCTTGGGAATTGCCGCCGGCGTACACCGCCAAACTGCCACCACCGCCGCCATACCGTCCGTCGTTGACAGCGACGAGACGGATGTCGACCGGGAGACCGCTGCCGGCCACTCCGGCTGTCACCGCCGCGTTCGCCTTGGTCGTGTTCACCCCTAACAAGCGTTCGGTCACGCCATCGAAATAGTAACTCGCGTCCAGCGCCGTGTCCTTGAAAACCCCTAAGGGGGGAACGTCGGCGCCGGATTGATTAGAAATAACTTCGATTCGATAGGCGTTGAAAAAATTGCGGTATCGTGGAAAGGGATCTTCGCCGTCGCCGAACATGTGCGCCCACATGGCGTTGACGTCCTCGACGTACGTGGTGCCGATTTCCGAGGCCGTATAGCCGTCGCCCAAGAACATGACGTTCACGCGGTTTGAAGAAGGGCCATGATCAACCATCGTGATATACGCACCGTGGGCGCCGCCCGGCAACAGCGACAAGGCGGCGGCAAGTGCAGTTCGCCGCCAACGCACGCCGTGCTGACCGCGGAAAAAAGTGGCGCCGATCAGGAGTTGCCAACCTTGCATGTGTTGCGACCCGGGCAGTGTTTTTGACAGGAGCTTCTTCGACAGACGGGTTCAAGCAACACTCGATTGGTCCATCCCGGAAGCGAGTAAAAGGAAACGGTTGCCGAGCAACAGTCGTTGCGAGTAGTCGAGAGCGAGGGAGCTCGGCGCGCGTCGAGGGCTGCGGATCGCCCGGGATGCATCCTGACAAAATTTACATTTCGCGCGCCGGAGGCGTCCTCAAAAGCGGTCGCGACTGTAGCCGCGTGCCCGGTTTCGATCCAGATCATCCACACTTCCACGAATTCGACCATTCGACGAACGACCGATGCCGACAGTAAGTTAAAGTTATGATTGGAGTTGCGATCGATCTGAAATTGCCAAATGCACCTGCCTTTCCGACATCTAGTCGTAGCCCGGTAGCGGCTTCCGAGGCGAGAAACTGAGGATCTGGGTCCCAAAAGTGCTCCTGCTGCGTGGAAAACGGCCCAATCGCTCGATACCAGGACCAAATGCCCCCCGTTGGCGACCGGGAGGCCTGGGATTGACCGACTTGCGGGTCTAAAACACTGTCTCGCTCAGTGCAATTAATAACCGTAAGCCATTCATAAATAAAGTCTTATGGGATAATCTACGCAGCGAAACCCGCCCAGGTATTTAGTTGCGTCAGCCTGGGTCGCAGCTTTTTAAAATCAATGCATTCATCGTATTTAATCCATTTTGTCAGGATCCCCCCCGAACAGGTCAATAAGGAGTAGGGACAAAGTCGCCCATTCCTGATCGTTCGCGCATTTCTTTGGAGGCATCTCGTGCAGAGGATTCTACTTACGGCCATCTCGGCAATTTGTATTTCCCAGTTGGCAATCCAATCGTCCGCCCAGGCCGGTATCGCGACCGGCGATACCATTCGAATACAGACGGGTGGAACATTCGATAACACTCCAGTTCTCGTGCCTGGCCATTCCGACACGCTTGTTGGTCACGGTGCCGGGGGCGGCGAGTTCTTGATGACAGTCATCAAGAACGGGGTCGACCAGAGCACGACCGGCGGGAACGTCGACTCGATGTTCCTCTCGTTTTGCACGGAAAGAAATGAATACATCGCCAACGGTGGCGTGTACGACGTACTGTTGAGCCCCTCGGCTGCCAATGGTGGAATTTCCGGAGGCAACCCAGACTCTCTGGACGTGAAGACGCAGTCCCTTTTCCAGCAGTATTACCTGGGAACGCTCGACGACACGCCCACATCCTTTGACTATAACGACGCCGGCGATGCCAATGCGTTCCAAGACGTCATCTGGTTCCTCGAGCAAGAAATCACCACGTTGCCGTTGGGATTGGCCACGGATCTGTGGAATTTGGCGCTCGCGTACGATCCTAACCTCGGCGTTGTCGGAGTGGCACGACTCTACAGCAATGGAGCCAACAACAGTGTGAATCCTGACGGAACGCTGGCGGCCAACGCGGTGTTCAACCAGGATCAGCTTATTATGCTCCCAGGGCAAAACATCGAAGGCGCTCCCGAGGCAGCCTCGGTGATCTCCTGGTGCTTTTTGGGGCTGGCTGGCTGTGGCTATTGCTGGCGGCGGCGGCGGTGTTAATTCAGGCGAGGCATAGTTCCTTCGAGGAATGAGCTTATTGATTTGCACAATTGGCCGCCCGGCGAACTGATCGCTGGGCGGTCGTGTTTTGCGCTGCAATCGAGGTCGCCAACTAAAACCGGCGCGCGCTGCGGCCAGCGCTTCAAACCATTGCAAAACAGTGACTTAACTCTTCCCTGTCGAGCTGTTCAGCCGGACTTGATTTGCTTGCGACGAACGAATTTGGCCGATTCGGAATCGACCGTCCCCCCATTTTCGTCAGGATCCCCCCTCCAGCGGACTAATAAGCAGTAGAGGAACCGGAGTTTCCGTTTGCAATCATTCGCCCGTCCCGTTTATGGAGGCATCGCCGTGCAGAGGAATCTATTAACGGCCACCGTCGTGGCTTTCTTTACGCTCGCGGTCGCCGCGCAGGTCAACGCTGGGATCATCTCGGGTGACCGCGTCTCGATGCAGTTAAGTGGCACCGTAACTCCTGCGGGGACGTTGCCGGGGCTTGTCGCTGACCACACCAGTAACTCGCTTTTTGGCAGCAGCGCCGGCGAGTTCTTGATGACGGTTAACAAGAATGCGAACGGAACGTCGACGGGCGGAAACGTCGGCTCCAAGTTTATCACGTTCTGCGTTGAAGTCGGCGAGAGTATTGCCAGTAGCACCAATTACCAGGTGATTATCAGCAGCGTGGCCGACCATGGTGGGCCACCGACTGGTCAGGCCGACCCTCTCAGCGCGGGAACTCAGTACCTGTTCCAACAGTACTACATAAGCAAGCTCGACACCGTCAGCGCCGGCTTCTCGAACCCTTTCAACTACAACGATATGGGCGACGCAAACGAACTGCAGGAGGCCATTTGGTTCTTGGAGGGCGAAGTGGGATCGACAAACGGTCTTGCGAGTGATCTGGTTGGGCTAGCTGCCCCCTTTAACGCCGCAATTCCCACAAAGTTCTTGGATCCCTTGCTGGGAACGGTCTCGGTCGCACAACTCTACAAGGATGGTGACGTAGTCAATGGGCAGCTCAAGGCGAAGACCCAATATTATGAACCGACTTTCTACCAGGATCAATTGGTCTTCAACCCACCCCCGCCGAACGTCACGGGCACTCCCGAGGCCGCATCGGTTATCACGTGGTGTGTTCTGGGCCTGGTCAGCGGCGGATGCTACTGGCGTCGCCGGCGCGTGTAGTCCCGGTGCAAC
>Ga0163144_10002342_pt1 | contig 43853 bp, 25 predicted proteins | sample OliLak19BULKMAT1_FD_123175 | JGI IMG/M metagenome (GOLD analysis project Ga0163144, IMG submission 123175) | Freshwater microbial mat bacterial communities from Lake Vanda, McMurdo Dry Valleys, Antarctica - Oligotrophic Lake LV.19.BULKMAT1 | ecosystem: Environmental > Aquatic > Freshwater >...
GCTTTTGCCGACGTTCGGACTGCCGATCAGAGCGGCCCGAACCGCGTCACCCGTTGCGTCGCGCGTCGACATACGACCCAGCAGGTCCGACACGGCGTCGCTTGCGGCGACAAGGCAGCGGTCGATCTCGGCGGGAGAGACGAACTCGATGTCTTCTTCAGCGAAGTCCAGGCTCGCTTCGATATGCGCGACCAGATCCAAGAGCTCTTCGCGCACGCGATGTAAAGACTTGGCCAACCCACCGGCCATTTGCTGTAGCGCGACGTCCAACGCGCGCGGGTCGGCGGCGTCGACGACGCCCAGTACGGCTTCGGCCTGTGTAAGATCCACGCGACCGGCGAGAAATGCCCGCAACGTAAATTCGCCGGGCAGCGCGGGTCGCGCTCCGTGTGCGCACGCCGTTCGCACGAGCGCTTCAAGAAGCGGCGGAGACCCGAGCGTGTGCATCTCCGCGCTGGGCTGCCGCGTGTAGCTTCGATCATTGGGCCAAAAGTACACATCGCACGGCAGTAGCACGGCAATGTCTGCAAGTCGGACGAGGCCGATCTCGACGCGCAAACCCGAAGGTGTTTGAGGCGAAGTAGGCTGAAAGAACCCAGCCAGGCAGGCCTGCGTCCGCGGGCCACTCAGGCGCACGATACCCCGTGCCGCGCCGCCGGGCGCGGAAGCGATGGCCACGATGGTGTCGAACGAATCGATCACGATCTTCAGATTTAGCTGTTACGTGGGAATGCCGATCATCGGAAAAGAGAATTCGCACTCGGTGGAATCGGCGTTGATCGCCGCATCCTACGACTCCTTGAACTTCTCCAGTGCCAGCTCTTTGAGCGCTTTCAGGTCCAACTTGCCGGTGCCCAGCACGGGAATCGCTTCCACTTGGCAAAAGCTATCGGGCGAGGGAATCCAGATATTCGGCAGATTGGCGGCGGCCAGCTCGCGGCAGATCGCGTCGGGCGTTTTGGGCAGCGCCGTGTGCAGCACGACCAGCCGCTCTCCCTTGCGCGAATCGGGCACAGACGTGACCGCGGCGATGAGCTCCTCGGCGTCAGCCGAGACGATGGCCTGGAGGTGCTCCTCGATCTTGATATGCGGCACCATTTCGCCGCCGATCTTAGAAAAGCGGCTCTGGCGGCCCGTGATCTGGACGCAGCCGTCGGAGTTCACCAGTCCGATGTCGCCCGTGTTGTACCAACCATCGCGAATAGCCTTTTCCGTCAGGTCGGGCCGGTTGAGATACCCCTTCATTACGTTCGGCCCCTTAAAGCACAGCAGCCCCGGCTGGTTGACTCCCAGATCAGCGCCGGTCTCGGGGTCGATGGCCTTAGCCTGCACGCCGGGAATCGGCCGGCCAACGGTCCCCTCCTGGCAAATCACCTGGTCGGCGCTGGTAGCGCGAGACTTGGGTACATTGATCGCCGCGATCGGCGAGAGCTCCGTCGTGCCGTAACCCTCGGCCGGACGGATGCCAAATTTCTTCTCGAAGGCGTCCGACAATTCACTCGGCAGCTTTTCCGCACCGGTGAGCACGACTTCGAGCGAAGCGAAATCCTCGGGCTGGCAGCGTCGCAGGTAATTGCGCAGAAATGTCGGGGCCGAAACGAAAATCGTCACATGATGCTTGCGGCACAGCTCGCCCACGGGCCGCGCCTCGAGCGGGCTGGTGTGGTAGACGCCCTTGGGGTCGAGCGTGAGCACGGTCCACAGCACGCACGTGAATCCGGTGGAGTGGAAGAAGGGCAAAATCCCGATCACGGTGTCGTCGGGGCGCAGTTGCAGTAGAAAGTCGACGCACTCAACATTCGACGCCACATTGCGGTGCGTGAGCATCACGCCCTTGGGTTCCCCCGTCGAGCCGGAGGTGAAGATGACGGTCAGCAGATCATCCTCTTTGATGCGGTGTACGCCCAACTGCCGCTCTAGAATGCCGATCGGCATGACATAGGCCTGCGCGGCTGCCACGATCTTGTCGAGCGTAGTCACCTTGTCCTTAAAATCCTCCAGGTAGACCAGATCGGCCTTGATATCGAGATCGAATTTTTCCATCACGCGCCGGCTGGTCAGTACGTGCTTGATGCCGCACTGCCTGATGCACGAATTCATCACATCGGACGAGACCGTGTAGTTGAGGTTGACGGGGATCCGGCCGCACAGGGGTAGCACGGCGTTGACCACCAGGCCGCCGACCGATGGCGGGATGAGCACGCCGACATACTTCTCGTCGTCGGCCAGCACTTCGCGCAACAGCAATCGACGCAATATGAGCGACCGCAGGAGCAGTTCGCCGCCGTTGAGATCGGCGCCGGTGGAATCGGCCGCCTTCGGCCGCCGCCTATTGCGGCGGCACATGCGGAGGAATTCCCGCGGCGGGACCTGCATCCGAATCTTGCTTTTTGCCACGCTCGTCGTCCCCCGCCTGTTTCAATCCCTGCAGCCGCGGATCGGCCATTGGTCAGTCCGCGGAAAGCACGCCTGGCGACGCCGCCACGCCGGAAATGCGTTGCTTCACCGACCTAAAGATACTGGCGCAGGCCGTCGCGGAGTAGACCTTTCGTGCCTTTGCTAACGCTTCAGCCGTGGATCGACAAGATGTCCACGAAATGCGCGGGGGTAGGGCAAGGCCCTGCCGCTCGGCGCGCAAGTCGTCTTGACCCCGCTGGCCGAAGCCACTATTGTCCCGCCCTCGTCTACCTTTTCACATCCCCTCGTCGGTTGCTAGCGACCCGCTATGGCCGCGCCGCGCTCTTTGCGCGCCGGCGGTACGGGTTCGCCGTAACCAGCGCACGGAGCCGACCGGCATGAAGCCTGGCTACGCGTTGCTGTTTGGCGTCTTGTCCTTCGTGGGCGGTTGCGCCGGACCTTTCGTTCGTTCGCAAAGCCCCGAGGCAGACGAACCCACGGGCCCGGCTGGTCGCACCATTGGCGACGTGGCCGTACCTTTTGGCACGCATCCCGTGCGAGTCGAATCGATCGGCTTCATCACGGGTCTCGCCGATACGGGCAGCGACCCCGAGCCCGGACCCCAGCGGGCCGCGTTGCTCGATGAAATGAAAGCCCGCGGAGTCGCGTATCCCAACCAGGTGCTGGCGTCTCCCACGACGAGCCTCGTGTTGGTTCAAGCGCTACTTCGCCCTGGCATTCAGAAGGACGACCATTTCGACGTCGAAGTGCGCATCCCCGCACGCAGTGGAACGACAAGTCTGCGCGGCGGTCGCTTGATGGAAACGCGGCTCAAGGAATTGGCCATCGCCGGCGGCAGCATTCGCGAAGGCAGTCCCCTGGCGCTCGCAGGCGGGCCGCTGTTGGTCGATCCGTCGGCCGACGAAAAGGACAACCGCGTTGCACTGGGCAGGGCCCGTGTCCTGGGTGGAGGCGTGGCACTGCGTTCGCGCCCGATGGGGCTCGTGCTGAAGCCCGACCACCGCAATGTGATGGTGAGCTCACAAGTCGGCACCGCGGTCAACCGGCGCTTTCATTCCTTCGACGCGGGCGTGCAACACGGCGTCGCCAAGCCGAAAGACAACGAATTCATCGAGCTCGCGGTCCATCCGCGCTACAAAGACAACGTCGACCGTTATATCCAAGTCGTGCGCGCGATTTCGATCCGCGAGAACTCGGCCCAGCAGTTGGCCCGTTTGGCGCTGATCGAGCGACAATTGCTCGATCCGATCACTGCGGCGTCCGCGGCGATCAAACTCGAAGCGATCGGGCGCGAGGGCATCCCGGCGCTTAAGAAGGGCCTGGTGGCCGACGACCCCGAAGTGAGATTCTACTCGGCCGAGGCGTTGGCGTACCTCGACCAGCCCGAAGCGGCCAAGCCGCTGGCCGACGCGGCTCGCGATGAGCCGGCCTTCCGCGCGTATGCCCTGGCCGCATTGAGCGCCATGGACGATTTTGCCGCCTACGAGGCCCTCCGCGGCCTGCTCGATCTGCCCAGCGCCGAGACGCGCTACGGTGCGTTCCGTTCGCTGTGGGCCATGAACTCGAAGGACGCCTCGATCCGCGGCGAAAATCTGGGAGGCGAGTTCAATTATCACGTGCTAGCAACCACCGGATCGCCGATGGTTCACGTCACGCGCAGCTATCGCCCCGAGGTGACATTGTTCGGCCACGAGCAACGGTTCTCGACTCCACTGATTCTCGAAGCCGGGCAGCACATCATCGTGAATGCTCGCGACGCCGACCATGTGACGGTCAGCCGCTTTACGCCCAACGAACAGGACCAAAAACGGGTGGTCACGTCGAGCATCGACGATTGCATTCGCGCCATCGTGGAACTAGGGGGCACGTACCCCGATGTGGTGCAGGCGTTGCAGCAGGCCCGTATCAAGCACGCCCTGCCGGGCAAACTAGCGGTTGACGCCGTGCCGTCGGGCGGTCGCAGCTACCTGCGGTCCTTGGCCGGGCGCGAAGGCGAATCCCACGACGAATCCGAGGTGACCACGGCCAGCGACGCTGGGGTTGTCGTCGCTAATCCGATCCCGGGCCTGTTCTCGAATCGAGTTTCTGAACCGTCGCCGGTGGATACGCCGATCGCATCGCGGGACGACTCGAAAGAGTCGGCCGAAGACGAAAAAATGCCCCCCGCAAACAAGTCCTTTTTTGCTAAGATGAAGGGACTCGGCCGCCAGTAAACTTTGGTCCATTTGCCCCCCACCTGACCCGGCACCTCACTATGCTCAAGGCGCTGGAACTTGTCGGCTTCAAGAGCTTTGCCGATAAGACCCGTTTCGACTTTCCGCGGGGGATTACCGCCGTCGTCGGCCCCAATGGCTCGGGCAAGTCGAACGTCGTCGACGCTATCAAATGGGTGCTGGGCGAGCAAAGCGTCAAGTCGCTCCGCGGTAAGGAGATGGCCGACGTGATCTTCAACGGCTCGGCCACGCGCCAGCCGTTGAATTCGGCCGAGACGACGCTCACTTTCGACAATTCCGCCCGGCTGCTGGCGATCGACGCGCCCGAAGTCCACATCACCCGCCGCGTGTACCGCAGCGGGGAGGGCGAGTATCTGATCAATCGGCAGGTTTGCCGCCTGCGCGATATTCGCGAGCTGTTCTCGGGCACGGGCGTAGCCACCGAGGCTTACAGCGTCATCGAGCAGGGCAAAGTCGACGTCATGCTGCAGTCGTCGCCGCGCGACCGGCGGATGATCTTTGAAGAGGCTGCCGGCATCAGCCGCTTCAAGGCCAAGAAGATCGAGTCGCTGCGGCGTCTGGAACGGGTCGAGCAGAACCTGCTGCGATTGTCCGACATCATCGACGAGGTCGACGGTCGGCTGCGGGGCGTGCGTTCGCAGGCCACGAAGGCCCGCCGCTACAAAGAATACGCCGACCGTCTGCAAGAATTGCGCACGCAAGTGGGTCTGACCGATTGGCGCGTGCTGAGCGAGCAACTCACGACGATCGAGGCCAAGCTGCAGACCTTCTCCCAGCAGCGCGACGGCGCCGCCGCCGAGGCCGAAGTCCTCGAGGCCGAGGCCCTGGAGCACGAGACACATATCGGCGATACCACCGAGGCCATTCGTACCAGCGAGGCTCGCACGGCGCAGAATCGCGAGTGGATTGCCACGCAGGAAGCGACGATCGACCACGAGCGGGCCCGGGCCCGCGAATTAGACGACGAAGCCGAGCGGCACCGCCGTCAGTTGGCGGCCATGAACGTCCGCGCCGGCGACTTGCAACAGCAACTGAACGAAACCCGCACGGCGCTGGAAGCGGCCGAAGCGCAACGCTCCCAAGTTGCAACCCGGCTTTCAGCCGACGAGCAACGGCTGGCCAAGCTGGAGACAGCCTACGACGAACTTCGGGCCACGGGCCAGGCGGGTCGCGCAGCCTACGTCGAGCAAATGCGTGCCGTATCAACGCTGGCGAGCGAGAGCGGATCGCTCGAAGCACAGACGAAAAGTGCGCAGGACGCACTGGCACGAAACCGCCAAAAGCTGGCGATGCTCTGCGATACGCTCGTTACGCTCGGCGCGGACGTGACGCGTTTGCAAGCCGATCGACAAAGCCACCAGGAAGCCGCGCAACAACAAGCGGAAAAACTCGCGCAATCCGAGTCCCGTCTGGCCCAATTTCGCATCGATCATGTTGCTCGCCGCGAGGAGCTGCACCAGTTGCAAAACCGGCGGGCCGCCTTGGGCGAGCGGATCGCGTTGCTGGAAGAGCTGGAAGAACGCTACGAAGGTTTCGGCGCAGGCGTCAAGGACTTGCTCTCGCGTGCTAAGAACGAGCCGGCAGGGCCGCTGCGGCACATCCGCGGTCTGGTTGCCGAGCTGTTGCAGGCCAATCTCGAAACCGCTTCCTTAGTCGAAGTGGCGCTTGGCGAAAGGGCTCAGCACTTTGTCGTCGCCTCGGCCGCGCAATTCATGATCGAATTGTCGGCGAGTCCCTCGCGCTTCGAGGGACGTGTCGGCTTCATCCCCCTTGAAGGCGCAGAGGCTGAGACCGCGGTCCGCGCCCCATCGCTCAAGGGCCGTAGCGGCGTCGTAGGACGGGCCGACGAGTTGGTGCAAACCGCGCCGCATTTGGTCCCCTTAGCGAGGCGGTTGCTGGGCTCGACCTGGATCGTCGAATCGCTTTCGCACGCCCTTGCATTGGCCCCCACCGCGCCAACGGCGAGCTTCGTCACGCTCTCGGGCGAGTTGCTCACGGCTGACGGCACGCTCTCGCTCGGCCCCTCGCACGCGTCAACGGGGCTCATCTCGCGCCGTAGCGAACTGCGCGTACTCCGCGAACAGATGGTGCAAATCGACATGGACTTGGCCGCGGCGACCCAGGCCGTCGCGCAACTGGCCCAAAGCGAGCAGGACGAGACAGGCAACGTTCGTTCGTGGGCGACGGAGCACCGCCAAGCGGCCGAAGCCCTGGCCGAACAGCGCTCGCGGCTGCGTGCCGCGCTAGAACGACAGTCTCGTCTCACCGAACAGCACGCGGCCGACGAGCGCGATCTGGCCGTCGCCGAAACGGCCTGCCAAACGGCGACAGCGACCTTGGCTGACATTCAGAAGCGGCTCCGGACGGCACAGGCTCGCCTATCCGAGCTTGAAGCGAATGCTGCCACAGTGGAACGTGACCTGGCTTCGCTCGAACGCGAACGAAACCAATGCGAACGCGAAACGGTGCAGGCCCGCGTCGAGCTGGCCAAGAGCGATGAACGGCTGGAAAACTTGCGAACGCGTGGACGCCAGTTCGAGCAAGACCGCCAGGAACGCCGCCGCACGATTGCCGACGTTCGGCAGCAGCTCAATCAGTGCCTCGAACGCTCTCGGCAGTCGCAATCGACGATCCTGCAGGCCGAGTCGCGGGTCGCAGAGCTTTACTTGCAAAAAGAAGGACTGTCCGCCCAGACAATCGGGCTGGTGCAGCAGCGCGACGAACAGCGGGCCCAACGGAGCGATCTGGCCGGCCGCGCCCAAAAAATCCGCCAGACTGCCCGCGAGCTCGACGAGCAAATCCACGCCCAGGAGCTGGCGGCCAACGAAGTGCGACACGCCCGGGGTACGCTCTCGGATCGGCTGCGCGACGACTACGGCATCGAGCTGGCCGAGTTGGAGCACGTACCCAGCGCCGAGGAACAACGCCAGCGCGAGGAAGTCGAGCAAGAAATCGTCGACTTGCGACGCAAGATCAACAACATCGGCAGCGTCAATTTGGACGCGCTGGCCGAGTTGGATGAGCTCGAGCAACGGCACCATTCTCTCAAAACACAGTATGACGATCTCGTGCGAGCCAAGGATGCCCTGGCCCGCATCATTGGCAAGATCAACGCCGACAGCCGGCGGTTGTTTGCGGAGACGCTGGAAACGGTCAAGGGTCATTTCCAGGCGTTGTTCCGCAAGCTGTTTGGCGGCGGCCAGGCCGATATTGTGCTCGATGAAGGCGTCGACATTCTCGACAGCGGCATCGAAATCGTTGCCCGCCCGCCCGGCAAAGAGCCCCGCAGCATCTCGCTTTTAAGCGGCGGCGAAAAGACGCTCACCTGCGTGGCCCTGCTGCTGGCCATCTTTCAGTATCGCCCTAGCCCCTTCTGCGTGCTGGATGAAGTCGACGCGGCCTTGGACGAGGCCAACATCGAGCGGTTTATCACCGTGCTGCACGAGTTTCTGGCTTGGACGCAGTTCATCGTGGTCACGCATTCAAAGAAGACAATGACGTGCGCCACGACGCTCTACGGCGTGACGATGCAGGAGTCGGGCGTGTCGAAACGCGTTTCGGTGCGCTTCGAGGACGTCAGCGCCGAAGGCGACATTGCGACCGACTACGGCCGGGCCAATGAGGACTCTGCCGACGCGGCGGCCGGCGGCGCCAACGAACACGACGAGCCAGGGCAAGACGAGACGCAGGCCGCGTGAATCGCACGCGAAGCCATGCTCGACCCACCGGCCATCGCTACCGCACGAGCGGCGCATACCGCGCGATGATCGCCTTCGCAGCGCGCAGGCCATCCAGCGCCGCGCTCACGATCCCGCCCGCATAGCCCGCTCCTTCACCAACCGGATAGAGCCCAGCCACGCCGATGCTTTCCAGGCCGACCGGATCTCGCGGAAAGCGGACCGGCGAACTGCCGCGTGCTTCGGGCCCCACGAGCGTGGCGTTCGCCAGGAAGTGTCCCCGCCAGCGGTGGTCGAGCCGTGGCAACCCTTCACGCAGCGCCTGTTGGACCATCGGAGGAAGCAGATCGCCGATCTCGACCGCCACGATGCCGCGCGCGTAGCTGCTGGGAGGGTTGCCGGCCGTGCGTCGTCCATTCAGGAAGTCTCCCGCCCCTTGGATTGGGCAGGCGTATTCTCCGCGACCAGCGGCAAACGCGCGGCTTTCGTACTGCTGTTGTAGCACGATGCCGGCGAGTGGATCGGACGAACCGAAATCGCGCGGCTCGAGCGTGACCATCAGTCCGCTGTTGGCGAAGGGCGAGGCCCGCCGCGAGAGGCTCATGCCATTGGTGCAAAAATAGCCCGGCTCGGCCGCGCTGGCGATGACCTGGCCGCCGGCGCACATGCAAAACGTGAATAGATTGACGTTTCCGCGAGCAATCAGGCTGTAGTCGGCCGCGCCCAGCTTGTCTTCCAGCTTCGCTGCGCCATATTGCATGCGATTGACCTGCTCCTGCGGCTGCTCGATGCGGACGCCAAATTGAAATGGCTTCTGCTCCAAGGGCACCCCGCAGCGGTGCAGCATCTGATAGGTGTCGCGGGCACTGTGCCCGATCGCCAGCACGCAAACGCCCGTGCGCAAGTGGCCGGACGAAGTGGCCAGACCGCGCAGGCGCTGACCACGGCTCTCGCCGGCCAGGTCGAGGTCCTCCAAGCGACAGGAAAATCGTAGCTCGCCGCCGGCCCTTTGAATTCGCTGCCGCAGCGCCTTGACCACGGCGGGCAAGCGGTTGCTGCCCAAGTGCGGGCGGTGGTCGTAGAGGATTGAGGGCTTGCCCTTCGATTCGGCAAAGAGCTGCAGGATCCGCTGCACGTCGGGCCCCGAACCCCGGCAGGTGAGCTTGCCGTCGCTGAAAGTGCCTGCGCCCCCTTCGCCGAACAGGTAGTTGCTCTCCGGGTCCAAATCTCCGCCCGAGTCGAAGGCCTGCACGTCGCGAATGCGGTCGCGGACCGCTCGGCCGCGTTCCAGCACCAAGGGTTGATACCCGGCTTCGGCCAGAAAGCACGCGGCCACCAGGCCCGCCGGCCCCGAGCCAACGACGACGGGCCGGTGCTCGAGCGGCTCGGTGCCGGGCGTGGGAAGCTCGAAGGGCGGCTCGCGATAGATTTCGGCCGAGACTGGCCCGGACCGCACGGCGGCCACGAGCCGGACTTCGTCGCGGGGGACGACAACTTCGGCCGAGTAGACGAAACGCAGGTCGCGCTTGTCGCGGGTGTCGAGGCTCTTGCGGAGGATCCGCCAGCGAGAAATGTCGCTCGCGCGCAGGCCCAGGGCATGAGCCACGCGCTCGGGCAACGCGGCTTCGTCTTCGTCGATTCCCAGGCGGATGTTCGAGACGCGAATGGGCATGAGCTAACTACAACTTAGCTAACGAACAAGAACGCAAGACAACCACAAAGGACACAAAGAGCACCAAGGAAGAAAGCAGATCGATCGGTGAAGGCCGTGGACCGCGATCTCCAATTGAAACCCTGAAAAACTCGTCGCGGAGGCCCCTTGTCTCAATTCAATCCGACTCACCGTAGAGAATCCTTTGTGGATCGCATTCAGACCTCAAAAAGTCGCGACCCTTTATTTTGACCGCTGCGACGCGGCAAGAGAATGGGCTGCATCGCCAGATTGCCGGCGCCTTTGGCCGTGTGCGCAATAAAAAAGGGACGCACCGTTGCCGGAGGTCCCTTTATGGACTCGATTGTTTCTCAAGTGGCCCGCGGCTTCATGCCGTTCGTGGTCGCTGCCTTGCCAACACGACCCTCGATCCTATCCCGTCGCTACCTGCGTCCGAGAGTCAAATCGCAAAGCGCCACCCGCTGAAACCTTTCGACGTCTGAATTACCTGTCGTTCTTCGTACCGAACCGCTCGGGTTCAGTACGTTGATGTTGGGTTTACGCGGGCGTGACCGACGCGGCGCGCGGTCCCTTACCCTTGGGTCCACCACCCCCATCGACCGTGTACTCGACCGACTGACCTTCCGACAAATTGTCGAAGGCATGGTCGGCGACGCTCGAATGGTGAAAAAACACATCCGCGCCGTCTTGGCCTTGAATGAACCCAAAACCCTTGTCGTGAACCAACTTCTTAATCGTACCCGCCGGCATACTCCGCACTCCTTATCACACGAACACCTGATATCGCACCGTCGCGCCGGAAGTCTTATCCGGCGAAAACAAGTGCCACACTCGCGCGAAACCACCCGGCGCAGTGCGCCGAAAAGCGGTCCACGTTGTACGCAATTCTTTATCGAGCGTCGAGGCAACCTGTGCCGCCACGCCCGATACTTCGAGCACCCAGAATAGCGTAGGGAAAAAAACACCCCCCCGCAAGCGGCGTCCGGCCACTTTTTGGACCATTCTGGCAGCCGGGCAGGGGCCTTGCCGGTTGCGCCCGGCGGAGAAACTAGGGGCTTTTTTCCGTCGCGTGCGGAGTTGGCCCAACCGACCGCCCTGCGTTTCCCCGCTGACCGTCAGCAGCGGAGTTGGTGGACTCTGCGGCCGCATAATCGGCAGCAATTACCCGCCTTTTCCAGCCTCGGACGCAGCTCCGAATGTACCGAAAAAAACGGTCGTTCGTCGTGCGGTTGGTCTGCCGATGTTGCCGATGATTCGTCTTGGCCAGCCGACCGCGCCGACCCCGCGACGATGGCCTCCAACCGGCCCTGACCCGGGCCAATTGCCCTCCCGCAACCCGCAGCAACCCGCACCCAATCCATGCGCACAATTGTCGCCGGTACTCATTCCCTGCCCCTAGCGGGCCGCAGGCTGTCGTTGACGGCGCTGCGGCTCGGACTTGCCGTGCCGCTGGTGCTAAGCGGCGCAGCACGACTTGCCGCACAATGGCAACCGCTCCCGCCGGCCGACGCCGTCGCGCGGGCAACCGACAGCCCGTTCATTGCCCCCGACGAATCGCCGTCGGTCGTCGACGGCCCGACTGACAACGACGAATCGTGGGTCCACGCGACGCCCGAGCAGGACAGCTATGGCGCATCCTCGGGCATCGCTTCGTACTTTGTTCCCGCGCACGGTGAGCCCTGGACGTGGCAAATGCTGCCCAGTGGCCTGATCTATCGCTCGTACCTGGCCGGCACCAAGGAGCCGCGGGTTTCCAGCGTATGGACCAGCGACGACCGACAGGGTGCGGTTTGGGACGTAACCCTGGGCGCCCGCGTGGGCATCATACGGTACGGAACGGGAACTTCGGTGCGGCCCGAGGGCTGGCAGCTCGACATCGAAGGCGCGGCCATGCCGCGGCTCGACCCATCGCTCGAAAGCGCTCCCTTGGTTTCAACCGACTATCGCTTTGGAATCCCACTGACGTACGGTTACGGTCGGTGGCAAACCAAGATCGGTTTCTACCACATCAGCTCGCACTTGGGCGATGAGTTCATGCAACTCAATCCCAATTTTGTTCGCATCAACTACACCCGCGACTCGTTCGTGGCCGGGTTGGGATTCTTTCCGACCGACAACATACGGCTGTACGGCGAGGCGGGCGTTGCCGCGGTCGACGGCGGCGCGAAGCCGCTCGAGTTTCAGTTTGGCGCCGAATACAGCCCGGTGCGTCGTGGGGGAGCGCCGTTTGCGGCCGTCAACGGATACATCCGCGAGGATGTCGATTTCGGCGGGAACTTCGTCGCCCAGTGCGGCTGGCAATGGCGCGGCGGCGGACCCGGACACTTGCTGCGCGTGGGCTTCGAGTACTACAACGGCAAGAGCGACCAGTTCGAGTTCTTTAACCAGTACGAAAGCCGCCTCGGCGGCGGCATCTGGTACGACTTCTAGCCAACGTTGCAAGTCAAATTGACGAACGCAAGATGCTGGCTGGCTCGATCCCCGTCCCCAGAATCCTTCCCCCAGGTCTCTCTTACGGCGACAGCCACAGCCGGCCGGGGGCTTGCAGATAGCTCTTCACTTCGTTGAGGAAGCGGGCCGCGACCGCGCCGTCGACCACGCGGTGATCGTACGACAGGCTCAAGGGCATCATCAACCGCACCTCAATGCGGTCCTCCACGACCGTTGGCGTCTGCTTCGATCGGCCGATCAGCAAGATGGCCACTTCCGGGTAGTTAATGATCGGCGTGGAGTACGTGCCCCCGATGGCACCCAAGTTGCTGATCGTGAACGTGCCGCCCCGCAGATCGTCGATGGCAAACTGATTGCCGCGAGCCTTGGTGGTGACTTCGCCGAGCGCGGAGGCAATCTGTTGGATGCTCAATTGGTCGACATCGCGGATGACCGGCACGACCAAGCCTCGCTCGGTGTCGGCCGCCACGCCCACGTTGACGTAGCTCTTGAAGACGATCTGGCCGTTCTCCAGGTCGAGCGTGGAGTTCAGCAGCGGATGCAGCTTGAGCGATTGGGCCACGGCTTTCATAACGAAGGGCATCATCGTCAGCTTGAGATCGCTGCCGGCATAATCGGCCATGCTGGCCTTCCGGATCCGCTCCAGCTCGGTGATGTCGGCATCGTCGAAGTTGGTGACGTGCGGGATCGTCGAGGCCGACCGGGCCATGTTGGTGGCGATCGTCTTGCGGATTTTGGTCAACGGCTGGCGGCGAATACGGCCGTAAGAATCGTGATCCTCGACGCCCTCGGGCTGGGGACCGGTGCGCCCGGGCGATGCCTTGAGCATGGTCGACGAGTTGCGGACCGCGGCGATGATGTCGTCGCGGGTGATGCGCCCGCCCGGGCCTGTACCGGTGATGCGACGAAGATCGACGCCCAACTCTCGCGCCAAACGCCGGGTCGACGGACCGGCAGGCGCGGCCGTGGATGTGGCGTCCGACGATTCGTCCTCATCGGCCGCGGGTGCGTGGCGCGGGACGCCACCATTGGTCGATGCGGCCGTCGAGGGCCGTGATGGGGCCGGGGGCGGTTCTGGCTGAGCGGCCCGGCCGGCGCTCGTTGCAGCCGGTTGGCGTGGTGACGTTTGGGGAGCCGGCTTATTGGATGCGGGCGCCGGCGCACGCGCTGGCGGAGCCTCCCCGGGGACTGCGATCTTGGCCGCAGACGCTGTTGGTGCTTCGGCCGCCGGTTTTGACTTTGCCGCGCCGACGGACTCTTCGATCGAAACCAGCACACCGCCGATGGGTACCGTCTGACCTGGCTGCACGTGAATCTTGGCGACACGGCCGGCGTGTGGGCAGGGGATCTCGACCGTCGCCTTGTCGGTTTCGAGCTCGACGACGTTCTGATTCGCCTGAATGACGTCGCCTTCGTTGACCAGCAGGCTTACGACGTCGCCCGAATCGATGTTCTCGCCCAGGGCCGGCAGTTTGAAGTCAATGGCCATGTTTGTAGGGAGTGAGTGGTGAAAGGAGAGGGGGGAGGATCAAGTCGCCAAAGACCTCTCACCCCTCGGGAAAATACCGCTGCTAAGCAATCATCGGGTCGATTTTTTCCGGATCGATGCCCAATTCACGGATGCTTTGGGCGACGTGCTCGGCGCCCCACACTCCGCAGCGCGAAAGCTGATATAGGGCGGCGACCGTGACGCACTCGGCGTCGATCTCAAAGTGCCGACGCAACTGCTCGCGCTGCGCGCTGCGACCCAGTCCATCGGTTCCCAGGGCAAACAGTCCGCCCGGCAACCACGGATCGATCTGCAACGCCACCGCGCGCATGTAGTCGCTGCTGGCGATAAAGGGCCCCTCTTCGCCCTCGAGGACTTCCTCCAAGTACGAACGACGGGGCGGTTCCGTGGGGTGGAGCATGTTCCAGCGGGCCGTGGCCTGCGCGTCGCGGCGCAATTCGCCATAGCTGGTAACGCTCCAAGCCGTGCTCGAAACCTGATATTTCTCGGCCAGAATCTTCTGGGCCCGCAACACTTCGCGGAGGATCGAGCCACTGCCGAATAGTTGCACCTTGGGTCGGTCCGAGCCGAGATCGACGGTCGACACCTTGTACATGCCGCGGACGATGCCCTCTTCGACACCTTCGGGCATGCTGGGCATGACATAGTTTTCGTTCGCGATCGTGATGTAGTAGAGGGCGTCTTCCTTGTCCTCGTACATCCGCTTCATGCCGTCGAGCACGATACAGGCCGTTTCGTAGGCGTAGGCCGGGTCGTAGGAACGGACCGTCGGGAAAGTCGATGCCAACAGATGGCTATGCCCGTCCTGGTGCTGCAGGCCCTCGCCGTTGAGCGTAGTACGGCCGGCCGTGCCGCCCATCAAGAAACCCTTAGCGCGGGAGTCGGCGGCGGCCCAAATCAGGTCGCCGATCCGCTGGAAGCCGAACATCGAGTAGAAGATAAAGAACGGAATCATATTGATCCCGTGCGTGGCATAGGCCGTTCCGGCGGCGATGAACGACGACATCGAGCCGGCCTCGGTGATGCCTTCTTCGAGGATCTGGCCGTCTTTCGCTTCGCGGTAGTACAGCACCGTCTCGGAATCGACAGGCTCGTAGAGCTGGCCGGCGTGCGCGTAGATGCCGCACTGACGAAACAGCGATTCCATACCGAAGGTCCGCGATTCGTCGGGCACGATCGGCACGATGTAACGGCCTACGTCTTTGTGCTTCAACAGGCGGGCGAACATTTTGACGAACGCCATCGTCGTCGAAACTTCGCGGTCGCCGCTGCTCTCGAACGACGCGGGAAACTCGGCCTTCCGCGGCGCCTTGGCCGGCGGAACGACAGTCGAACGCGTGGGCACATATCCGCCCAGCGATTCGCGGCGCTGGCGGAGATACTGCATTTCGGTGCTGTCTTCGGCTGGACGATAAAACGGGGCCTGGGCCACGTCTTCGTCCGAGATCGGAATGCCGAAGCGCGTACGGAACTCGCGCAGCTCGGCTTCGTTCAGCTCCTTCTGCTGGTGCGTCATGTTGCGGCCTTCGCCCGCCTCACCCAGGCCGTAGCCCTTGATGGTCTTGGCAAGAATCACCGTGGGCTTGCCCTGGCTCTCGACGGCGGCCTTGTAGGCGGCATAGACCTTTTCGGGATCGTGGCCGCCACGTCGCAGTCGGTGCAGCTTTTCGTCGGAGATTTGGCTGACCAACTCCTCCAACTCGGGATACTTGCCGAAGAAGTGCTCGCGGATGTAGCTGCCGGGCATGACGGTGTACTTCTGGTACTCGCCGTCGACGACTTCGCCCATCCGCTGCATCAACAGGCCCGACTCATCTCGAGCCAAAAGCGGGTCCCAATCGTCGCCCCAGATGACCTTAAGGACGTTCCAGCCTGCACCGCGGAACGCACCTTCAAGTTCCTGAATGATCTTGCCGTTGCCGCGCACCGGTCCATCAAGCCGCTGCAGGTTGCAATTGATCACAAAGATCAGGTTGTCCAGCTTCTCGCGCGAGGCCAATGTGATGGCGCCCAGCGCTTCGGGCTCGTCGCATTCTCCATCGCCCAAAAAGCACCAGACATGCGAGCCGCTGGTGTCTTTGATCCCGCGGTCCATGAGGTACTTGTTGAACCGCGCCTGGTAGATGGCCGTGATCGGCCCCAGTCCCATCGACACGGTGGGAAACTGCCAGAAGCCCGGCATCAGCCAGGGGTGCGGATAGCTCGACAGCCCGCCGCCCGGCGAAAGCTCTTGCCGGAAGTTCTGCATCTTCTGATCGGAGATTCGCCCTTCCAAGAACGCCCGCGCGTAGATGCCCGGCGAAGCGTGGCCCTGGAAATAGATCTGGTCGCCCGAGAAGTCCTTGCCAGGCCCGCGGAAGAAATGGTTGAAGGCCACTTCGTACAGCGTGGCCGCTGAGGCATACGTTGAAATATGCCCGCCGATGCCGTGGTGGTCGCGATTGGCCCGTGTGACCATGGCCATCGCGTTCCAGCGGATCATGCTCTTGATGCGGCGTTCGATCTCGCGATTGCCGGGATAGGGCGGCTGCTGGTCGGGCGGAATTGTGTTGATGTAGGGCGTATGCGCCGAAAAGGGAATGTCGACCCCTTGCCGGTATGCCGACTCATCCAGCACGGAGAGCAAATAGCGCAGACGCTCGGGACCTTTCGTCTCCAGGACGTATTGGAGCGATTCGAGCCACTCGGCCGTTTCGGCGGGATCGGAATCTGCGCGGCTCGTCGCGGCGCTTTCTACTTGGGCCATCAAGCGACCTCCCTGATGCGACGGAAACCGTTGTGTCGTAAAGTCTCTGCGTCGAAAAGTCTCTAGATCGTATCGTCCCTCAATCTTAGGCCCTTGTTAGGCCGCGAGGGCGTCCGGATGACCGGGCCGGATATAGGGGTTTGGCAGTTTGCGGACCAGTCTAGCTCCGCAGACCCCGGTCCTAGGGCTGATGTCACGCACAAGCCTCGCTGAGCGTAAAGGCTTGCGCAGTGCCACCTGCTGGCATTATCCTGCCAATCGGCCGAAACGTAAAGGGCATGCCGGCCACGGGCGCTGCGATCCTACACAGCGTAAATGTGCCGACAAAAGACGAGCTTTTCACTTGGGTGCCGTCCCACGACAAAGAGGGCCAATGGCTCCACACCTCGTCAACTCCAGCGCCGGCGGCCCTGTTAGGCCCGTCAAGCTGCGGAAAGCGGGGTAGATGGATTTTGGCGTCGCCACTAGACTATCGGGCATTGCGGGGGGTTTCTCGACGCGTTGCGGTCCTTCGGCAAGGAAGCGTTGATGGCACAGCCGCCGTTTCGATTTGTCCATGCCAGCGATTTTCACCTCGAGCGCCCCCTGTACGGCGTGGCCGAGGCGCCAAGCCATTTGCGCGAGCTGTTTGTCGATGCCCCCTACCGTGCGGCCCAGTGCGTGTTCGACCTGGTCGTGTCGGAGCAAGTCGAGTTTCTGGTCCTGTCGGGCGACATCTTACATTGCGACGGCACAGGGCCACGTGGACCTGCGTTTCTGCTCGAACAGTTTGGCCGTTTGAAAGACCACGGCATCCCCGTCTATTGGGCGGGCGGCCATGTCGATCCGCCGGGACTTTGGCCCGACACGCTGGATCTGCCCGACAATGTTCGAGTGTTTGCTCGGGAGCGGCCCGACGAACTGTTTCACCTGCGCGATGGCGCGCCGCTGGCGCGCCTGGTCGGCGCCAGCGGTGGCCCACGCTGTCGCGTGCGCGCGACCGATTTTCTGCCGGGCGCCGGCGGTCTGTTTTCAATCGCCGTGGCCTACGGCTTGATCGACGAGCGGGCCTGGCCCGAGCAAGGCATCGACTATTGGGCATTGGGCGGCATTCATCGACGCGGAACATCGCAATCGGGCACGTACCTGGCCCATTATCCCGGCACGCCGCAAGGACGTCAGCCGGAAGAAACCGGCGCCCACGGGGCGACGCTCGTCCAGGTCGACATCGACGGCCGCGCGCGAACAAAGCTGCTGGCCTGCGATTGTGTTCGTTGGCATCGGGAGCACCTCGAGGTCGACGCGACCACCAGCCGAACCGACCTGGACCGCCAGTTCGCGGAACGCATCGCGGCATTGCAAGCGACCGCTCCAGGCATCGATCTGCTTTGTTCTTGGACGATCGACGGCTCTGGACCCCTCGTTCACCAACTGCGTCACAGTCATCTGGCGACGGAGTTGCTTGCTTCGCTGCGAAATCAATACGGTGCAGGCAGGCCCGCCTTGTGGAGCATCTCGCTTGCTGCCGAGCCGCTTTCGCCGCCGAGTGAATTCTTCACCCAAGATACGATTCTGGGCGACCTGTTACGCGAGGTACGCCGCTTGGAAGACACGGCCGAGGAGCCGCTGGACGTCGACCGGTATCTGCACGAGCGGCACCTGGCAGGATCCATCGCCACGGCGGTGCGAATACTCGATCCGCCCACGCGCGAACGAACGCTACGAGAAGTGGCCGCGCTTTCAGCCGAACTGCTGGGCGGCGACTCCTGGGGTGGCGAGGAGCCGTTGGCATGAGAATCACGCGAATTCAGATCGACGGATTCGGCACCTGGAGCGGCTTGGCGCTCGATGAGCTGGCCGAGGGGCTCAACGTCTTCTATGGGCCGAACGAAGCCGGCAAGACGACCCTGTTGCAGTTCGTGCGCAGTGCATTCCACGGCTTCTCCCCCGAGCGGCGGGCCAGGTATTTGCCGCCCGTACATGGCGGACGAGCCGGCGGCGCGGTAGAAGTGATCGGGCCCGACGGATTGTTTACGATCAGCCGGCACGACGAAGGCGCCGCGGCCGGTACGAGCGAAGGCCGGCTTGCCCTGATCGATTCGGCTGGCGCGGCCTGCGATCGGCAGTCTCTTGCGCGTTTGCTCGGTTCAGTCGACGACGCGGTCTATAGCAACGTATTCGCCGTCGGGCTCCGCGAAATCCAGGAGCTAGGGACGCTCAGCGACACCGAAGCCGCGGATTTCCTCTACAAACTTACGACCGGCCTGGACCGAGTGTCGCTGGTCGACGTGATGCGCGAGCTGGCCGCCTCGCGCGAGCGATTGCTCGCCAGCGGCGAAAGCCCCTCGCAGATCGCGCAACTTTTTGAAGAGCGCGAGCGACTGACGGCCCAGTCGCGGGAACTGCATGCTCTGTCGCGACGCTACGCGTTACTGGCCGGTCAGCGCAAAGAGTCGCGACTGGCCATTGCGACCGCCGAAAAAGAGGCGGACGCGCTGGAGCATTCCGCGCGGTTGATCGAGGCGGCCAGCGCGGTGCATGCCCGCTGGCACGAGCGGCGCGCGGCCCAACGCGAACTTGCCACTCTGGGCGACGTGCCTCGATTGGCGCACGACGCCATCGAGCGGCTTGATCTGGCAGTCGCCCGGCGACGCAAAGCCCGGCGACGGCTGCGGAGTTCGCGGGTCCGCCTGGTTGCACTCAAGAAACAGATTGCCCAATTGGGCGCGAATGACGTCGTTTGGCGACAAGCTCCGCGGATCGAGGCATTATTGGAGCAAGAAGCCTGGATCGCGACGCTTGAGAGTCAATCTAGGGCATTAGAAGCCGAAGTCGCGACGCTGTCCGAGAAGCTCGCCGGCGAGCACCTCGCGCTGGGTCTGCAACCCGATTCACCGGCACTGACCGATGCGCGACACAGCCGTCAAGCACTCCGTGGTCTGCAACCGTTAGTCCGCGAGCTGCGCGAGTCAAGGCAGCGCGCGCGACAGACAGACGAGCAAGCCGGGCAAGCCAGCCAGACGCTGGCAAAGATTTCGAGGGACGTCGACGCGGCGCTGGCCTCTCGGCCGCAGCGCGATGTGCTGGCCGCGGTTGAGAATGGCGGAAATCTGGTCGCGCAACTGCGCCGCCGGGTGCATCTCGACCAGCGCTTGGACGAAATGAAGGACCGTGAGGCCGAGCTGCGCAACGGCGCTCGGCAATGGCTCGACCGCCAATTGCTGCCATCTTGGGTGCTCATCGGACTGGGTGCGCTGTTTGTCGTGGGCGTCGTCGCGATTCTCTCCGGGCTGCTCTTGCCGCGAACATTTCTGGGACCGACCGGCTGGGTGTTGGCCGTGTTAGGGGCGGCTGGGGCTGGCGCGGCAGCGGCGGCGAAATTGCTGCTCGAACGCTCAGCCACGCGACACTACGAGGCCTGCCAGCAACAGTTGGCTTCGCTAACGAACCAAACTGACGAAGCTCGCCGCGAGCGCGATGAGCTGGACGCACGCCTGCCCAAGGGAGGCGGGCCGCTCGTAACACGCCTGCAAACGGCGGAAAAAGAGCTAGCCGCGCTCGAAGAGCTACTTCCGTTGAACGCCCGCCGCGAAACGGCTGAGAACGAAGCCAAGGCCGCCGACGAGCGCCGCCTACAGGCGCACCACGAGTATCACAAACTGAAAAAGCGTTGGCGACAATCGCTCGTCGTCGCGGGCCTGGCCGAGAACATCGCGCCAAAACAGTTAGGCAAACTCACGGCAGCTCGTAAACGACTGGCCGCAATGCAGTCGCGGCTGACGGACAAACAACAAGAATTCAACGCACGCCGACAAGAGTTGCGAGTCTTGGGGCAGCGTGTGGATCAGATTCTGGTCGAGATCTGCGCGCCGCCCGCGGAGGGGCCGCTGAGCGACAAGCTGCGCGTGCTACGCGAACAGTTGCGGCAGCATACGTTGCTGGGAAAGCAGCGTGAGGATCTGCTCGACGTCGTGCGTCGGCTGCGGCTGCGGCAAGCCAAGCTTTCGCGTACCGCCCGTCGCTGGCGTCGTCGGGGATCGAGGCTGCTGGCGAATTATGGGGCAAGCGGTCCCGAGCATCTGCGGCGGCTGGCATTGCAATCGGCTCGCGTCGAACTGCTAGTCAAGCAACGGGACTCGCTGGGCCAGGAGATCGCGTCGGCGCTCGCGCCGCATGTTGTCGAGGACGACGTGCGTGAAATGCTCGACGCCAATGTCAAGTCGCAATTGGAAGACCGTTGGGAGAAACTTGCCGGCGAGTTGCAAACGGTCCGCGAGAAACTCCGGGCGGCTCACGAACAAACCGGCCGGATGGACCAAGAATTAACGACATTGGCCGCCGACCGACGGCCCGGCGAGGCGCTGTTGCAGTTGGGCATTGTCGAGCAGCAGCTTCGCGAGCGAATCGCACGTTGGCGTGTGCTGGCAGTGTCTGGGCTGCTACTAGAGCGCATCCGTCGCCTGTATGAATCCGAACGACAACCTGAAACACTGCGCGAGGCTTCCCTCTATCTGGCGCGCCTCACCGATGGGCATTACTCGCGCGTATGGACGCCCCTCGACGGAAACGTGCTCCGCGTCGACGATCGGCAAGGTAATACGCTGCCGCTAGAAGTGCTTAGTCGCGGCACGCGCGAGCAGTTGTTTCTCAGCCTGCGATTGGCATTGGTAGCGGCTTATGCCCGCCGCGGCATTGATTTGCCGCTGGTGCTCGACGACGTGCTGGTGAACTTCGACGCGCACCGCGCCCGTTTGGCGGCGGCCTTGTTGCGGGATTTCGCAGCCGAAGGCCGACAGCTTTTCGTCTTCACCTGCCACGAACACGTGTTTCGACTCTTCAAGTCGCTCAAGGCCAACGCACGCGAGCTTCCTCCCAGCGCACTGCAAGCCGAGGCCCCCGAGCCCGAGCGTAAGCGGCGAACGCCGAAGCCAACTGTTGTCGTGGCGGAACCGCGAGTCGTCGAACCGCCCGTGGTTGAAGAGCGGATCGTCGAACCGGTATTGAAGATCGAGCCGCCGACCGAAATCGACGAAGACGAGGACGTCGAGACGGTTGCGCAAGAGATTCTGGCCGCGAACGGAACCGATCTCGGCGGGATGTCACTCGTCGTTCACGAAGCGGAAGCCACGACCGAGTTGCCGCCCACCAACGGCCATCACGATCCAAAGCTCGATCAATACGACGACGAGCCCGACGGCTATGCCGAGATCTTTCTGCCCCACCGATCTCGGACGCTGGCGCGAATCGGCCGCCGCGATGGACTCTTTGCCAGCTCGATCTGGCACGACCCGGTCGAACTGGAGTTCGGCGACGAATAGCCGGGGATTGTGGATTGATTGCTGGGGACTTGTCCGCCCAACGGCGCGACTCTAGCTGCGCAATTCTGGTCGCGCTACGCTCCGGCCGCGGCTGTTTTATCTGGCGGCACAATCGAAAACGGATCGGGATTGAGCCGCGGAATGCCGACCGGCGGCGGAATCCGCAGGCGCACGCTCACGATTGTCGGCATTGTGACTGTGGACTTGCCGGCTTTTTCCTCCCTTGCCAGTCGCAAAAAGCGGGTAGAATGGGTTATATTTGATGAGTCGGCCGGCACCGCGGCAGTCGGGGCGCATCTCCGGTGGCATGGCACGCCGCGCGACTGGGCTCGCCGCGCTACTGGGCTCAATCAAAACACTTGGGCAAAACACTTGGGCAAACCACTTGGGCAATCCCTCCAGATAGGTCTGGCCCTCCACGGCGACTTGGCACTCCACGTCAAACCGGCAACGCATGCCATTTGGCAACCCTCTCCACTAGGCGGAAAGAGAAAGCACTATGATCCATCGCTATCGCTTGATCGGCAGCGCGGTTGTGTTGATGGTCGCAAGCACGATTGGTTCGGTCGCGCGCGGGGACGAAGCGGCGGACAAAGCCAAGGCCGCGGCAGCCGCGGAGTCTCCCAAGACTCCCATGCCCAAGCCCAAGTTTCCGCCGCACGCCGAGGTGCTGAAAGACACCAAGCAGATCGACGGCCTGATCACGCTGCACTTTAAAGGCGACCGGCTGTTTGCCGAGTTGAATGGCGGCCAGTTCGATAAGGACTTCATCGTGCTCATTGCCATCGCTCGCGGCATTGGCGAAGGCCAGGTGCTGGCCGGCTTTAGCTGGGGCTTTGGCGACGATTGGCTATGGCAGTTCCGCAAGGTGGGCGACAACGTGCAAGTCGTCCGCCGCAATGTCCGCTTCAAGGCGGCCGGCGGAAGCCCCGAGGAAACGGCCGTCAAGCTGGCCTACACCGACAGCATCCTCTACAGCCTGCCCATCGCCACGATGGGTCCCAACGGCGGAACGGTCATCGATCTGACGCCGGTCTTCATGAGCGACCTTCCGCAAATCTCGATGGCGTTGCCTGGCTTCAGCTTCTCCTCGAACAAATCCACGTTCAATAAGCCGAAAGAGGGGCTCAAGGACAATGTCGAGTTGGAGGTCGCGGCCACGTACGCTTCGGGCGGTCACATGGAGCTCGACACCGTGCCCGACAGCCGTGGCGCGACAATCAACGTCCACTATTCAATCAGCATGCTGCCCCAGACGGGTTACTCGCCGCGACTGGCCGATGACCGCGTGGGCCATTTCCTCACGGTGCTCAAGGATTTCTCGAAGAAGAGCGACGAAGACCGCTTTGTCCGTTACGTGAACCGCTGGGATCTGCAGAAGGCTGACCCCTCGGCCGAACTCTCGCCCCCCAAGAAGGCGATCACGTTCTATCTCGAAAAGACCGTGCCCTATAAGTACCGCAAGGCGATCAGCGACGGCATTCTCGAATGGAACAAGGCCTTTGAGAAGGCCGGCTTCTCCAACGCCATCCAGGTGATTCAGCAAACGGAGAGAGACGATTGGCATCCCGAGGACATCAACTTCAACACTTTCCGCTGGATCACGGCCGGCGCGGGCTTTGCCATGGGTCCCAGCCGCGTGAACCCGATGACGGGCCAGATCCTGGACGCCGACATTATCTTCGACGCCGATTTCGTCCAGTTCTGGAAGCAGGAGTATGAAACTTTCTCTCCGCAGAGCATTGCCGCTCTGACGAACGGACCGCTGGATATCAGGGCGTATGAAGCGGAGCAGAATAAGATTCCGCCTCATTTACGGCATAGCCAATTGTGCCGTTGCGAGCTGCATCGCGGGATGTCGCGCGAGTTGGCGCTGGGTTCATTGGCCGTCGCGGCCCGTACGTTGGGTCCGGCTTCGGTCAAAGAGCAGGAAAAGATGGTCATGCAGGGGCTCAAGGAAGTCACGATGCACGAGGTCGGCCATACGCTGGGCCTACGGCACAACTTCAAGAGCAGCGCCCTGATGAGCCTGGCCGACACGAACAACCCGGCCAAGACTAAGGACGGCGGCCTTACCGGCTCGGTCATGGATTACACGCCCGCCAACGTCGCGCCCAAGGGGGTTCCGCAGGGCGATTACTTCTCTGGCACGATCGGCCCCTACGACATGTGGGCCATCGAATACGCCTACAAGCCGCTTTCTGGCGGAACCGAGGGCGAAGCGGCTGAGCTGAAGAAGATCGCGGCGCGATCCGCCGAACCACAATTGGCGTACGCCACGGACGAAGACACCCGCGGCATCGACCCCGATCCGCTGGTCAACCGCTATGACCTGGGCAGCGACGCCGTTGAATACGCCCAAGCTCGGGCCAAACTGATCTCAGAGTTGTGGCCCGACATTATCGAACGCGTCACCGAACCGGGCGACGGCTACGAGCGGGCCAGGCAGGCTTTTGGCGTGCTGTTGGGCAACTATGGCCGGGCAATGCATTTTGCCTCGCGTTACGTGGGCGGCATTTACGTCAACCGTGACCACAAGGGAGACGCCAACGGACGGGCGCCGTTCGTGATCGTTCCGCCCGCTAAGCAGCGAGAAGCGCTGGCCATCATCGAAGATAAGGTGCTCAGCGATAAGCCGTTCGGATTTCCGCCAGATTTATACAACCATCTGGCCTCGACCCGCTGGTATCGCTGGGGGGCGACGATGCCCTTCCGCGTGGATTATGCCGCGCACGACGTGATTGCCATGTGGCAGGCGCGAATTCTCTCGCAATTGATGTCGTCACTGACGCTCGAGCGGTTGCACGATACGGAACTGAAGGTGCCGGCCGACCAGGATGCCATGACGACGGCCGAGCTGCTGCAACGGCTGACGGCGGCCATCTTCTCCGAGACCGACCAACTCAAGGCCGGCGAGTACACCAACCGCAAGCCGGCGATCAGCAGCCTGCGCCGCAACTTGCAGCGGATATACTTGAAGGAGTTGGCCAGCGTGGCGATGGGGAACAGCTATGCCCCCGAGGACTGTCAGACGCTGGCCTACGCTGAGTTGGCCGGGCTCGAAGCACGCATCAAGGCGAAGCTGGCCCAATCCGACATCAACACCAAGCTGGATTCTTACAGTCGAGCCCACTTGACCGAAAGCGCCGACCGCATCCACAAGGTGCTCGACACCCGGCTGGTACAGTTCAATCCGTAGGACGGCCAGCGGACACCGCTCGCCCACGCGATGTTGTGACGGAGCGAAACCATCGTGAAGCTAATTATCGCCGTCGTTCAGCCCACCAAGCTCGATGCCCTGCGCGACGCGCTGGTGAAGATCGAGGTCAGCCGCATGACCGTCTGCGATGCGCAGGGCTACGGCCGGCAGCGCGGGCGGACCGAAATGTACCGCGGCCACGAGTACAAGACGAACCTGCTGCGCAAGGTCGAACTGGAAATACTCGTCAACGACGACTTTCTCGAGCGGACGTTGGAGACAATCGTCAACGTGGCCCGCACTGGCCCCGACGGCAACATCGGCGACGGCAAGATCTTCGTGCTGCCGGCCGACGAAGTGATTCGCGTCAGCGACACGACCCGCGGCAAGGAAGCGGTCTAGGCGATTGAGAAAACATACGTCATGCACGCCGCACTCCTCTGTTCCGATCTGGCCACGTCATCCAAGCTTTCGGCGGCGGCCGCAAGGCAGGGCAGCACGCTTTCTGTGGCGTACTCGGTCGAGGCTTTGCTCGAAAAGTCTGCTGCGCAGCCTGCAAGCCTGGTGATTCTCGATCTCTCGCACGCCGGGCTCCCCGTGGCCGACGTGCTCATGATATTACGTTCGCTGCCCACGCCGCCCAGCGCGGTGATCGCCTTCGGTCCGCACGTGCATGAGAATCTGCTGGCCGCGGCGACCGCCGCCGGTTGCGATCGCGTGCTTTCGCGCGGACAGATGATCGGCCACGCCGAGGAAATCTTGGCCGAATTCGCGACCAGGTAGCCGTCAGCGCGAACCCATCGAGACGGCACGCCTATTCCGGCTGTTCCGTCACGCCATCGTGGGCCGCGACCGCATCGTGTCGATCGTTGGCCGGCTGTGCATCGCCGGCCAGCGGCACGCCGTGCGCGTCGGTCTTCAAAGGGGGCATGGCAAAGGCCTCGTCCCGGTCGTCCAGAAACACTTCGTCGGTCTCGTTGCCGTCGGTCGACAGCCGCAACAGGAAGTAGATGGCCGTCCAAGCGGTCCAAAAGTAACTGGCCGCAAAGCCCAGCGGCACGAGCCGTACGCAGCCGACCCAAAACGCGATCATCCTGCCGCCAAAACTGGCGTTAAATGCTGCATCATTGTTGAGCACGGCCCCTCCGCCTCCCCAGCTTGCACCCCAAGCGGCCAGGTAGATCACGGCCTCGGCAAAGGCGAACACGGCCGTCGCTCCCAGGGTGCCTAGCATAGCGGCCACGACCACCAGGAACAGGTAATAAAGCGGCCGCTGAAAGACGTACGAATAGGCGTGGCTCATCGCGCCGAAGCTATCGCCCCCTTCGGTGCTGATCATCGTGAACAACAGCGGCCAGCCAAAGAGCAGCCCGGTCACGAAGATCGTCATCACCAGCCCGGCCACCAGGTAGAACGGCCACACGATGCCCACCAGTCCCACACCGAATCCTTCCCACCGCAACAGCAGGCCAACCAGCGCCATTGGCAGCACGAACAGAAGCACGCCCAACAAGGGAAACAAGGGCGCCGTGAAGTAATGTCGGAACCTCGTCCGCGCGAAGCGCAACGCCGCCCCCAGGCCAATGTTCTCTTCGCGGGCCAACTGCAGGGCCACGGTGCGCGTAATCGCCCCGCCAGCCAGCGACCACACGGCCAATGCCCAAAGTGCGCAGAGCAGCACGAAGGCCAGACCGGTAAACGTAAGGTTGCGAGCGAATATCTGCACGAACGGAGCGCTGAGTCGCCCCCAAATGTCAAACAGCGCGTCGTGCCGTTCGATGGGAACCACGGGAATGACAGAGCTCGGCGCCGGTACAGCAGGAACCGGAACGGGCGCGGGAACGACGGGTGTAGCGTCGGGCGACACCACAGGCGCGGAAGCCGGCAATGGGTCCGAGGGCAGGGGCGTTGCTATTTCGCGGGCGGTCGGCGGAATGGCCTCCGAAGAAACCGAACGCGACCAGGGAGTCACGCCATAGGGATTGATTAAATCTTGAAAGCTCGGATCTTTATTCCCCGAAAATGCGTAGGCCAACAGAGCCCAACCAAGCAGCGTAACCAGCATCGCGGCACTGGCCAGCAGCATCAGCCGAACCTGAATGGCCAACCGCAACGCGCGGGCGAGGCTTAACCAGGGGAAGATTTCCTTCCAGGCAATCTCGCGCAATACGCCGCGATCTTCCGACATCAAAACGGCTCCCTCGTTGACAGGGCGTGTCTGGAACCTTTGGCTGTTTTCTCGCAGCCATCGATTCTAGCGCGGACAGCCAAAAGTTCCTGACACCTTTGCCGAAACGACCGTCCGCAATCTCTAAGTCGAGAATAGTATAGGACATTAGGCAGAAAGCCGGAACCCGGCGAAGGGGGCAAAATCGCCCGGTTGGGCGAAGATTACTGGCGGAAACGGCGGCGTTGGGGAGTGTACGTTCGTTGTGCAAGTCGCTCTTTGTGCGTGATGTCCTCAAATGACGGATCGAGCCCATGAACACTCAACTTCGGGATCGGCTCGGGATGCGAGCGCGACATGAAAAGGCGCCGGCGAGGAAAGAAACACTTACTACCGTGTCTCGTTGGCGCCGCGGGCGTGTGTACACGGCACGCGTGCAACCCATGAGTCACGGCACAACGGCCCCCGATCGCATGCCCCAGTTTCCCTAACCGTTACGACCCGAACAATGCTCAAATTGAGCAAGATCGCCCTAGTCGTCGGTCGATCAACCCTCAGGAGGGGCCAGAAAATCGGAATAACCGTTACAACCAGACCCTTGCTGCGAGCGGATTCGGCAATTTGAGATCACTTTTCCGGTCGCATATGCCTTGGGGAGTTGCACGATGCTGGTATCTTTGCTCCGATCGGCGGCCGTAACCCTGCTGGTCTTCTGTCCCCCGGCACTGGCCAGCGCGCAAGGCATTATTATGCCCGGCGCCGGCGCCGTGAACCGATCGATGGCCGGTGCTTCGACTGCCGTGGCGCTGGATGCCGCCGGCGCTTCGTACTGGAACCCAGCGGCCATCAGCGCTTTGCCGCACAACGAGGTCTATTTCGGGTCGGAGATGATCTATGCCGACACGAATCTCTCGTCGACGGTGCCGGCCGGCGCGATCGGCGGCATCTTTCCGCCCGACACGCGATCGGGCACGACCAACAGCAACAGCGGTTTGGGCACGCTGCCGACGATTGCCATGGTGTACCATCCGGACGATTCGCGCATGACGGTCGGCCTGGGTCTGTTTTCACTGGCCGGCGGATCGGTGAATTTTCCCGGCAGCGCAACCAATCCAGTGCTCTCGCCGAACAACCCGCCACCGCCGTTTACGGCCGATAAGTCCATTGGCGTGGGCCCTATCTACGCCAGCGCCATGGCCTTTCAGATCGCGCCGCTGCTGTCGATGCAATTGAGCGACCGGTTTGCCGTCGGCGTGGGGCCGACGATCGACGTGGTGACGATGGGGCTCGAGCCGGCGTTCTTCGTTCCTCGCGACGATGCCAATGGCGACGGCGTCGCCAACTTTCCCGCGGCGACCAATGGGCGGCCGTTTTGGGGCGGCGGCTATCAGGCGGGGATGCTCTACGCCTTTAACGAGGACTTTGGCGTGGGTTTCTCGTACAAGAGCCCGCAGTGGTTCGAAACGCTCAAGTGGAACTCCTCGAACGAAATTGGCCAGGCGCAAACCGCGCGGCTCGGCTTCCGCCTGCCGTCGATCTTGTCGCTGGGTTTTGGTTACTCCGGCATTCCCCGCACGACGCTCGCCATCGACGTGCGATACTTCGACTATGCCGGGGCCGCGCCCTTCGGCGGCCCCTTGGTCGAGGGCGGGCTGCGGTGGCAGAGTATATTCGCGGTCGCCACGGGCGTCCGTTATCGCGTCACCGACAAGTGCAGCGTGCAGGCCGGTTATTTGTTCAACGACAATCCGATCCAAGATCCCGTGACGCTCTTCAACATCCAGATGCCGGGCATCAACAAGCACGCTTTATCGCTGGGAAGCAGCTTGCAGATTACGCGCTCGATTTCGTTCAACCTGGCCGGCGTCTATGCGTTTCGCAATTCGATTTCAGGAACGATCCTGGAAGTGCCGGGCACGAGCGTCACACTCGACCAGGATGTGACGTCGCTCGTGGCCGGCATCGGCGTGAAGTTTCCGTAGTACGATTTCGGCAAACCAGCGACGAGCTATTACGCCGCTCGTTTACTTCGCGTCCGGAATCGATCGAGGCGAATCCGGCGCCTCAGTCGTCTTCGACTCATCGAGCGCCTCGACTACCAGGTGCATCCGCAGCTTGCCCGCGACGTCGGACGGCGATGCCCCGGGCTGAAGCGTCATCGCGCCCACCAGCACCGGCTTGCGAATCGGCAACTTGAGCGTGGTGGCCAGTTGCTGCATGACGGTCCTCGTCTGGTCCAAGGCAACGACATTGCGAAAATCGACTTGCTTCTGCGGCTGGTCGTCCCATTGATTCAAAAAGCACTTCACGTCCAGCACGATCTTTCCTTCGGGCAATCGCGTGGGTGTCAGTTCGAGCATGGCGCCCGCCTGCTGGGTCGTAATCACGGGCTGATAGCCCACGCCTTTCTCGCTATGTGGCGCCGGCTGCGCGCCGCCGCCCTCAGGAGCTTGGGCAAGCAGCGTTGCAATCTGGCAATCTTCCGCGGTGCCCTGCGAAGTCCGATCCCTTTGCAATGCATCGGCGACGATCTGATTGCCCGAGCGACTGGGGATGGCGGCCAGTTCGATCCTGCCTTCGATCGTTGTTTTTTCCTGATCGACTTGACCGACCACGGGTATGACACTCGAGACGACGTTGCGGAAGCGACCGGAAAGGATGTGTACCGTTTGTCCGTCGAAGCAGGTGATTTCGCCGAAGTCGACGCCCGGCTCAGCGGCCAATGCTTCTAGCTGCTTGCGATCGACGAGCGGCGGCGAAGCGGCTGGCCCCTTGGCCATGAGCCTCTGATAACCGGCTTCGTCCAAGGGCAGCCACCAGGCGCGCACCGTGATCGAGCTTCGAGCGCCCCCGTCGCTTCGCAACGCCGAGAGCAGCCCTTCGACGCGGTTCTGCACGTCGGCTGTTTGGGTGACGATGAGCCGGCCACCGAGTGCAACGATGGTTCCCCGCTCACCGGCTTGAGACCACGAGTTTGGTTCGATGGAAGTCGTGATCGCCTGCGTCAATTGATCGATCGTAAATTGGGCGCCCGTGCCGACGGGTTGCGGCGCCTCTGGGCCCCCGCCAAAGTGTCCGCCGCCGCCAAACCGTGCGAGCCGCAAGTCAGGTCTGGCCAGATTGCTATTAGCGCCCTCGACGCCCGCAGGTATGGCAAACAGCCCTCCACCACCCCCGCCGCCGCCTCCGCCAAAACCACCTCCACCCCCTCCGCCACTTCCCCCGACGCCGCTATGTCCACCGACGCCGCGCAGTCCCTCGTAGGGGTAGTTCGGGGCGGAAAAGACCAAGTCGCCCACGGGGTACACCTTGGTGAGGAGTGCAACTGGCGGCTTGGCCAGTTGCGGCACGGGTGGGCTGACGCCGGCTGGGCGCTGGTTCTCTTGCGCGTGGGTTCGAAAAGAGAACGCCGCAATCAGAACCAGAGTAACGCACAGTGAAATCGTTTTGGCGATCTTCATGAAATGCTCCTCGATTGAGTAGTGACGTTTCGGGTCGATCAAAAATGCCTTCGTCCTTGAATCACTCGCCCCTTGTGGGGAGAGGGCAGGGGGGGACGGGCAGAAAACCAACAGCTTCATTTGACGTTCGAACTCTAGTTTGCGGACAGCGGTGGCACGAATCGCGAGTAGAGTGCCCTCACCGAAGGTGCTAGCGCCAAATCGTCTTCGGCCCGCGCCAAGAACGCCTTGGCCTGTGGATCGGAACTCGACAAGAGCGCGACCAACGCTTCACGCCGTCCATCGCCCGAGCGAACCATTTCCGCCAGGCGATTGGAAATCTTCGGATCGTTCAGCGCCCCAAGCACGCGGGCCGCGGCAACACGGGTGGCGACGCGTGAACTTCGCAAGGCCGCGAAAAGCTCATTGACGGGCGGTTGCTCGACACTCTTGGCCGCTTGCAAGGCCGCGGCCGAGGTCGACGGATCGTCGGCAAGGTTTAAGTAAACGTCCACGGCCGCGGAGCTCTTCCGGCCTAAGAGTGTGGCCATCCAGAGACGCTGTCGGTCGGCGCTCGACTCCCGCCGAGCCAGCGCCGCTAATTGCTCATTGTTGCTCAGACGAGCGATCGACGAGAGGACCTCGGCAGGACAGTCGATTCTGTTGGCTGCGGCAACCAGCGCCGGCAGTGAATCTTGTGTTGCCACGTGAGCCAATAACGTCAGGGCGGCCTCACCTTGCTGCGTGGCCGCCAGATCAGTAGGCTTTCGGTCGTTTCCCCCGGCGGCGTTTTGAACCAATTGCCTGAGCCGAGCTTCGCAATTGGGGTCTGCCGCGACGAGCTCCTTGGCCACGGTTGCCATGTCGAGCGAAGGGTCGTCGATCACACGTTTCAGCGCCGCTCCGAGTACATCGACTGACGGCTCGACTCGCGGCGCGGCAATCGGGCGCACGCCCATCTGGCTGCGATAAATCAGCGCTACCGTCTGCTCGTAGGCGTTCGGGTCACGGACAAGCTGACGTTCGGGGGGCGGCGGAGTAACGACCACGCCATTGGACTTAACAAGCGAGTCACTTCCACCCGAGGGATTGCCACTGGGCGCCGCGGAGTGCGTGTCGACCGCCACCGCCTGGTCCGCGCCAAGGGTCCGATTGTCGATCGCCTGCGGCGGCCTCGTGAACATGACAACCAGCACCGCCGCGATGCCGGCAACCGGGATCAAAACGGTAGCCAACGCGCCGGCAATCCGCCGCTTGCGGCGCCGCACGATCACCTTCCATTGCCGCTGCAGGCGATCGACGCTCTCCTGCGGCGGCTCGGCTTGACTGGCCGCACGCAGCAGGTCATCGAGCGGATCGTGTTGTCGTTCGTCCCAGCTCATAGCTTGATATGACTCACGTTCATTTCTCGGCCAGGTAGGGGGCCAGTACGCGCCGCAGCTTGTCGCGCGCGGCGCTTAAGGTCGAATAGACGTTCGCTTCGCTGATCTCCAGCGTGTCAGCAATCTCGCGGGTCGTCAGTCCCTCGTAGGCGGACAGCACCAAGACCTCGCGCTGACGCAGCGGCAGGGCGGCCACTCCGTGGGCGATCCTGTCAGCCAGCTCGGCGGCCGCGGCCACGTCGCACGATGTCGGCTGATCCGACTCGACGAGATCGTCGACGAGTGTCTCAGGCGTCGGTGGGCCACGATGCTGATCGCGATACACATTGATGACAATCCGCAACAACCAGGTCTTGAACTGCGACTCGCCGCGAAACGACTGCCACGATCGCGAGGCTCGCAGCATGGCCTCTTGGACCACGTCCTCGGCCGTGTCGAGCCGGCCCGTCAGGCGCACGGCGAACCGCAGCGCAACCGGCAGGTTGGCCGACACGAGTCGTTCGAACGTGGCCCTCTTGCCGGGCAGCACCATCGGCCGCGATCCTCTCCGTCCCATGAGCGAGCAGCTTTGGCCTGCCCGCTGTTAGACTGCCGACGGACGGAAATCTCAAACCGATTCCGTGAAAAACATTGGATCGGTACGGGACAGGGCAGGGGGGAGCAAGCGCACGCGGCAGGGATCGCTCTTTGCGAATACCGGACGGACCGCGGAAGATTTGCCGGCTTCTCTGGCCGTCGCTATGCTTGAGAAAGGCCGAGTCGCCAACGCTGGCGCGAGGCCATTTCCCAAGCGCGTTGCCCAGGAGAGGGAATCGAATGCTTAAGGTCGAAGTTGACCGGGAGGACGACGGCCGATGGATCGCCGAGGTCGTCGAGCTGCCAGGAGTTCAAGCCTACGGCGACTCACGCGAGGAAGCAATCGGGCGAGTACAGGCCCTTTCGTTACGCGTCTTGGCGGATCGGTTGGAACACGGCGAATCGGTCCCGGAAATGGGCTAAGTGCAACAGGGGTCGGGAGTCGGTGTCACCGCCGGCTCACCACTTCCAACAAGCGGAGCTGACACCGAGTCCCGACCCCTTCGGCCAACGTCTGCCGACGACGTTTCAAACTTTAGCCATTGCCACGTTTATAATAGCTACATGCCACGTCGAAATCGCTTTGCATCCGGCGGATTTGTCTTCCACGTGCTGAACCGCGCGGTAGGGCGACAAACGATCTTTGCGGTGGACGCTGACTTTGCGGCCTTCGAGCGCGTGCTTGCCGATGCGTAACGCGCCGTTTCCATGCGATTGCTTAGCTACGTGCTGATGCCGAACCATTGGCACCTCGTTCTTTGGCCAGAAGGCGACGAGGATCTGTCCATCTACATGCATTGGATCACGGTCGCACACACGCAGCGCTGGCATATTGCCCACGGCACAAGCGGCACCGGGCCGCTGTATCAAGGCAGGTTCAAGTCATTTCCGTTGGACACGGACGACCACTTCCTCACTGTCTGCCGATACGTCGAGCGAAATCCCCTACGAGCAAACCTGGTAAGTCGAGCGGAGCGCTGGCGGTGGTCCAGCCTCTGGCAGCGATACAGCGAGAGGTGCGACCTGACACTAGGCGAGTGGCCTGTTCCGCGGCCAACAGACTGGGTCGACCACGTCAACCGCGCTGAGACTGAAGCCGAGTTGGCCGTGGTGCGTAATTCCGTGACGCGCGGCGCGCCGTTTGGCAGTCCGGATTGGCGCGTGCGCACAGCGAGGGTGCTTGGACTAGAGAAGTCGCTTCGCGGTCTTAGACGACCCGGCGATTGAACCGAGCGCGACGTGCTATGCGCCGGTTGCGCCAAAGGGGTCGGGACTCGGTGTTGTCGGCGCGGATTGCCCGAGCGCGGGCGATTACCGACACCGAGTCCCGACCCCTGTGGATTTTGCGCGATCTCGCTACGCCGTGATCCCCTTCGTCAACTCCATGAACGCCGTTTCCAGATTCACTTCGTCTTCCTTGAACAGCGTCAGCCGGTGGCCGGCGCCGATGAGCAGCGTGGGCAGGTCGGAATAATCCTCGACGGTTGTTGCCAAGGTGACCGTGATGACGCCATTGTGCGTTTCGACTTTTTCGACGCCGGCGTGCTGTTCGAGCAGCTTGGCCGCCGCTTCCTGGTCGCCGGCCACGCCGACCTTCAAGATGTGCTGCCGGCGCACGCGGCGCATGACCTCGTCCACGTCGGAATTCACGAGCAACTCGCCCCGTTCGATAATTCCGATCTTGTTGCAGATGTCGGCCAGCTCCGGCAGGATGTGGCTCGACACCATGATCGTCTTGCCCATATTGCGCAGCTCTTTGAGCAGACCGCGGATCTCGATGCGCGCCCGGGGGTCGAGACCGCTGGCCGGCTCGTCCAAGAGCAGCACTTGCGGATCGTGCAGCAGAACGCGGGCCAGGCCCAGCCGCTGCGTCATGCCACGCGACAGGCTCGTGACGAAGGCGTCTCGCTTGTAGCCCAGGTCGACCAGCTCCAGCACTTCGTCGCAGATCTTTCGCCGCGCCGGGCCCTTGATGCGATAAGCGGCCGCGAAGAACTCCAGGTACTCGATCACCTTCATGTCGTCGTACACGCCAAAAAAGTCGGGCATGTAGCCGATCACGCGGCGAATTTCCTTGGGCTTGGTGTAGATGGAATAGCCGCAGACGTAGGCCTCGCCAAAGGTGGGGTTCAAGAGCGTGGCCAGAATGCGCATCGTGGTCGTCTTGCCGGCGCCGTTGGGGCCGATGAAGCCAAACACATCCCCCTTCTCGAGCTTCAGCTCGAGATGGTGGATGGCGTTCAAATCGCCGTAGGTCTTCGTCAGATCGCGAATTTCGATCACGGGAATTGATCCTTGGAGTTATTCGGCCCTTTGCCCTATTCGGCCCTTCGTTTCAGTGTTCGTACAGTTATAACTTGAGCAGTTTTATAGCCACGGATCAAACACGGATCGACACGGATGAAGAGATTCACAAAGACAGAAACGAGGAGACCGCCTTTGTTTTCGGACTTTCGCACTTTCTGTCTTTCGCGATTGCATTTTCTTGTCCGTGTTCAATCCGTGGCAAATTGAACAGGCTATTTGTGTGCGGATCCTTATTCAGATGGTCGGCTGCTGTCGGGCGACTGCTTGATCGGAATCACAAAGCGATAGTAGGTCCAATGCTTCCAGTGCTGATCGTCCGATGCGGTCAGCGGCTTGCCGTCGTCGATCAGTTCCGCGGCGGGCTGATCGACCACGCCCATGAGGATTGCGCGGTTCAGGTTCAACTGCGCCGAGAGATCGACGAAGCGTTGGTAACCGTTGAGGAGTTTCACGTACTCGCGGCCGCCGACCTTATTGTAAAACATCATCGCCTTGAGAATCTCGAACACATTGGTGCTGCCCGGCTGAAAAGGAGAGTTCACGGCGACGTAACCCTTGGACTTTTCGTCGTGAACCACGGTGAAGTCCTTCAGCACGTTCAACACATCGCGATGCTTGCCAGACACAAGCGTTTTCGTGTCGCCAGGTTTCAGGTCGTCTAACTGGTAAGCCCACGACCCAGTGAGCACCACGGCCTGCCGCAGCGTGAACGGCAGCTCGCTGGTAATCGTGCCTTCGGGCACTTGCCCGGCGCCGATGTGCAGGTCGGCAGAAATCAAGGGTGGCGACTTATAGCTGTATCGGGTCGTGAAGGATTTGGTGGACCATACCTGGATCGGAACTCCGAACATCGCGTCTAAGGATGGCGAGAATGTATACTGGCGGCTGAAGAGCGACGGCTGCGGTCGGCGACTGTTCATTCCCCCCCACGCCGTGCTGGGATTGCCCATCCACGAGAACAGCACCTGCAAGTCCTCGGGTGCGGGTTCCGCATCGGTGGTGGGTGCAAGCGCTTCCCCGCTGGCCGGCGTTTCGGCCGCGGATGCACCGTCGGCAACCTGCATTTGTGACGCCGGCAATGGAGCGATCGACAGATCGTAGGTCTTCGTGCGGGGGCTGAAGACATTCAGCCAGGCCGCGCCTCGGACCATGCCCGATTCGACGTCGACGTCGACGACTTCGGCCTGGTTAAGCCGCAGATCGCTTCCCTTGGTCCAATAGGCCAGCGCGTAAGCGCCGATGCTGACGACGGCCACGATCGCCGGAAACGTCGCCCAAGTCCACTCCATCCGCTTGAGGACCTTTTTGACGAAGAAATAATCGCCTGGCCCAATGAGCAGAATGTAGACGACGATCAGCAGCGCCACCTGCGCGAACGAAATCGGCTCGATGCCAAACTGGTCGAGCGCTCCGCGGAGCTGCCCGGCCAGGTCTGAAATTCCGTAGTTGCTGGCCTGCGCCGACAAAGCCTGGTCGGTGGCGTCCTTGTGCTGCGGCAAGTCGAGCAGCTTGCGCATGAAGGCGTCGCGGCCCTTCCAATCCAAGAGCGGCGCCCGGTCCAGATCGACGCCGGCAAAAACGATCTCGCCGAAGATGCGCGGCGACCGAACCACCAGGGGAATGTCCCCCTCGCTCGCGTCAATGACGCCCTGGATGCTGTCGCGCTTGAATTTAGGCACTTGCAGGCGGACCTGTTCGCCGCCGGCGCGCGGAATCGGCGTGGACATGCCGCTGAAATTCTCCAGCGCCGCGGTACGCGGCAGCGTGGTCGAGCCGTCTAATACCCCTGGCGCGAAGCGCGCCAACGCTCCACCGGCTTGCAGCACGACCGGGGCCTGGCCTCCCACGCACAAGATCAGTTTGCCGCCGCGCTGGACCCATTCATCGATCGCGACGACCTGAGCGCTGCCGTCGACCAGCCTGCTATACAGCTCCGAGCGGCTCGTGAAGAGCACCAGCGCGTCGACTCCTTCGTAGCCGAACCATTGCAAGGGAAGTTGGTTCACATCGTCGACGCGGGCCACGTGCGTCCGCGCGACGCCGTACGACGGACCCGTCTGGTCTCGCTCGATGCCCAAATTTCCGCCCACGGTCACCAGGAGCGTATCGCCGGTCGGCAATCCGATGGGCATCGCCAGTTTGTCGATGCCTTCGTCGTTGTCGAACGTGCGATCGATCACCTTGCGGCCCTCGACGATGAACTTCGCGTTCATTTCGCCGTAGACGTCGCCGAACTTCACGTACATGAGGATCGACGTGCGCTGGCCGGGAAAGAGCTGCTTGGGCGTCGAGACGACACGGCTGCGCGTGCCGTCCCCATCCGCCACGGTCAGTTCAAGTTGGCCGGTGACGCTCGTCGTGCCGCTGCCGAGAATGGTGACTTCGACGGGCGTCCATAGCCCGACTTTGTATTGATTATTGAAGCCGACGCGCAGGTCGACGATTTCGGGCGGACTCGGCCCTTGTGCCTGGGCGATGGTCGCCGGTGCAAACGCCAGCAGACACGCGGCGGCAAACGCCCAACAAATAATGGCAACACGCGAACGAATCATGGTTTCTCCGCATCGGCACAGCGGCAGACGAGTTGCCCGCAACCGGGACAGCCGCCACCGTATTTTCGCATCACCGCCTCGGACAAATCGACGCCCGCCACGTTGGCAATCGTGGCCAGCCACGCCAGCACATCGGCAAACTCACCCAAGCGACCCTCGTGCGTTCCGCTGCGCAGGGCGCCGGCCAATTCGCCGACTTCTTCCATCAGCCACATGAACGTGCCGTCGACGCCACGGGCCACGTCCTTCGAGAGGTACATCTCGCGGATCAACCGCTGAAAGTCGCGCAGCGTTACGTCGCCCGGCGCCGCATTTTGCGAAATCGAGCGACCTGACGAATCTTCGGTTGTACGAGTGTTATGTACCGTCATGGCTGCAGGTCTTCCAGCAATTTTTTGGCCGCGTCATTCTCGGGCGATTGTTCTAACAGCGCAAGCAGCGTTTTGCGAGCCGCGGCCGGCTGCTTGGCGTCGATGTAAGTCTGAGCCAGCGCCAGCCGCAAGTCGAGATCCTTCGGTTCGAGCTTTACGGCGACCTCGTACTCTTCGGCGGCGGCGACCGAGTCTTTGGTGAGCGCGAGGGCCGCGGCCAGCATCTCATGAATCTCGGCGTCCATGACATCGATATGGATCGCTTCGCGGGCCCAACGGATCGTCGCCGCGGGGTCCTTGGCAGATTCACCAAGCTGCGCGAGCTTCTTGCGAACGACAAAGTCATCGGCATCCAGGTCCGCCAATTTGGGCAGCACCTCGCGGAGCTTGTCGTCATTGCCGGCGGTCAGATACACGCGGGCCAGCGACTTGATCCACTGGCTGTTCGAGGGTTCATGCACCGCACCAAGCTGATAGAGCGCCGCGGCCTCGTCGTACTGCTCGGCCTTGAGCTTCAGCCCGGCTAGCAAATTCAGCAAGTTTTCTTGTGGGGATACGCGGTCGAGCGCGCCTTCCAGCAGCTTGAGGGCCTGTTCGTTATCGCCCACCACCAGGTGAACTCGCGCCAGAACGTAGCTGGCGAGTTGATGTGCTGGCTTCTCCTTCAGCACCTTGTCGGCCAGCTCACGTGCCTTGGGGTACTCCTTACGAGCGAGATACGCGGTGGCCAATTGCGCGGATAGTTCCGCATCCTTGGGATCGGCTTCGTGGGCACGGACCAATTCGGCAAAGGTGCGTGCCTCGGGCTGCGATTGAGACGTCAATCCGCCGGCCAGACGTTTCAGATGATCCAGATAGCCGCGCTCGAAATCTTCTTGCGAAACATCGAAACAGCGTCTGAGCGCAGCGCGCGTATTAAGATTGTCGCGATAGGCGGCCAGCATCTTGGCCGGCGCGTCAGCGCCGTAGGTAGCGGTCATGTATTGAGCATACTGGTCGGCCTGGCAATAGGCCATCTGCCAATCGAGGCTCGAGTTGGGCCTGATGAAGCCCAGATTAATCGTGTCGAGGTTGAGCAGATCTCCCTTGGGCACGCGCTGGGCCAGCAATTGATTCCAGATTTGCGGCCGCGAGTAGCCTTCGCTGCCGACGGCCAGGGCCTCGGTGAACCAATGCGGGATGCTAAACTCGGTCTGCTGTAGGTTCAGCACATGCACGAACTCGTGCTTGAGCACGCGGGCCCAGTTGTACTTCCTGGGCATGTCATTCGGTGACGCCAGCGCGACCATCTTGCCCGCGCATGCTCCGACCGTGCCCACATAAGGCAATCCCACCATGCGGGCGCTGAACCACCCGTGGCCATTGGTGTTTCGCGCACGATGAAAAATCTCGAACAGCGATTTGCCCGCCGGTTGGTAGCCGAACTTCTTGCACAGCTCGGGGTAGACTTCGTTTTCTAAATACTTGGCGGCGTAGTGGGCCAAGATCTCGTCCTGCGCGCGATCGAACTTGATGACAAAGTGATCCGTCTCCAGCACTGCGTAATCGTCGAGGACTTCAAGCACCTGGAGTGTATTATTCACGCGGACATTGAAGGGGTCGATCTTGAAGGCCTCGTCGAGCAGTTTCTTCGCCTCGACTTCTTCCCCCAGCCGCATATACATCATTCCCAGTGCGTTGCGCGGAGCAATCATCTGCGGCATTCGCTCGACGGCTTGACGATAGTAGCTGGCGGCGGCAGGAAAGCGGCGAGTTTGATCCAGGGCATTGGCCAACGCGAAAAAGAACTCGCCGCAATGCTCATTGCGGGCAACCGCTTCGGCGATGAGCTGACCGCAGCGAGATGCGGACTTTGCGTCTGGCTGTTGCTTGCCGTCTTCGCTCCCCAATCCATCGACAACGGCGTAAGCGGCCGCCAGCCGGCCCAGCGTCGCCTCGGAAACGGGATTCAGCTTGCGGGCCTCTTCTAATACTTTGATGGCCTCGGCCGCGTCAAAATTGGCTAGCAAGATGTCGGCGCGATGCAGATGCGCGGATAGTAGCTTGGGGTTGATCTCTATCGCCCGATCGGCGGAGCGGCGGGCCGCGTCGAGCTCGAAGTTCTGCAGCGCCAGCTCGGCCAGTGCGGCATGCACTTCGGCCGCGTTGGGATTGATCCGCAGCGCCGCCTTCAACTCGCGGGCCGCATCGGCCTGATTGTACTTCTCCAAGAACAACAAGCCCGCCTCGTAGTTCGCCCACCAGAAATCGGGGGCATCCTTCAGCGAGTCGGGGTACAGCTCATTCACGAGAAAATGAAACTGGTCCGAGAGCCGATTCCAGCGAGCGAATTGTCCGGCCCCCAGGCCGATCCAATGCAACGATTCGGGGTCGCTCACCTCGTGGCCGTTGTAGTAGTCGACGAACCACTTGTAGGCCGCGTCGGCCTCCTTGAGCTTGCCCGCAACTCGCAACAACTCGGCCTGAATCCAGCGGGCTTGAAACTGATTGTCGCGGGCTTTCAGCGCCGCCTCGACCGCCTTTGCCGCCGCCGTGTAATCGCCGCGATCGAACGCCAGCCGTGCGAGCTCGGCCCAAGCATCGGCCGCGTCAGGATGCTTTTCGACGCAAGCGGACAGGCCGCGCGTGGCTTTGTCCAAGTTGCCAGTGCTCGCGTGGCTGCGCGCCAGACCCACGGCGGCAGCGACCGGCTCTTTTTCAAGGAGCTTCGTAAAGGCGTCAACGGCTTCGGCGTACTTGCCCGCGAGAAGCAACCGATTGGCGGCCGGTAGATCGCCCGCCTGCTGCTTGCTGTCGCCGCACTTGTTGGCCTGTTTCTTGTCTGCCTGGTTTTCGTCGGCTTGCAGCAGGGCAGGGGGGAGCGCGCCGGCAATGAGGGCAAGCGCAGCGAGCAGCAAGCAGACCGAGCATGCCCGTGCGGATTCCATCGCCAATGCACCGAGCCAAAGTTCCGGAGAAGGGACCGCACCAGCGGCGGCATCCGCAAGGGATGCCTGGATTTACGGTATCGGAAGCGGCTGCGAACTGCAAGACTGGGGCGTCTGAACCACTGATCAAACGGCACAAGCCCGAAACAAGTGGAATGGCGAGCGGTCGGCGTCAGCCGGTCGGTGGCCACGCGGTGTGCGTTACCATTGTGAGCGTCATCGAAGTCGTTGTGCCGTAAATACTAGGAGAGTGGCGGCGCAAGCGGTCAGGGCGAATGTCGACGGTTCGGGCACGGCCGGTAAACTGCCGCCGCCGGTCGGCATCCAGTTAGACGAAATCAGGTTGATGTCAAAGACGTTTACGACCCCGTCGATGTTGGCATCACCCACTGGACCAGACTCGCTCCAATGGGCAGACACGAGATTGACGTCAAAGATGTTCACGACTCCGTCGGCGTTCACGTCGCCAGGCACGGGCATCGTGGCGATCCAGGCTTCCTGGTTTCCCGCTGGATTGGTTCCATATCCGACGATGGTATGGCCATCGTCCGACACGTCCCACGCACGGTTGAGCGTCCAGCCGGTCAGTCCGTCGACACCGGCAACGGCCAGGTAGTCTTTGAAATTGATCATTCCCAGCAACGAGTTCCACAAGAAGGCTTCCGCACCTGAATCGCTATTGCTGTACCCTACTATGACATCGCCATCGGCCGATACGGCTGTAGCAAAGCTTTGGGAACCTCCGTCCGGCAAGGCACCCAGGCCGATCATGCCACCCTCGTGTGTCCAACGGAACGCTTGCAGCCCTGATGAGCTGTTGCTGTACCCCACGACGACACTGCCGTCTGCAGATACACCCTGCGCGTAGCTTTGGAAGCCTGGAAAGCCTCCACCCAATAAGACGCCCAAGCCAATCATTCCTTCTTCAGTCGTCCATCGAAATGCTTCTGGACCCAAAGCACTGTGGCCCTGTCCCACGATAACACTTCCATCAGCCGATACACCGTGTGCGTAGCTTCCGAAAGTTGCGCCCGGCAAGCCAATCAAGTCACCAATGCCGACGACGCCGCCAACGCTTGTCCACCGAAAAGCTTCGTTACCCGAAGCACCATTGCTCCAGCCAACGATGACGCTGCCGTCGGCGGATACGCCAAAAGCTTCACTGTGAACGCTTCCCTCCGGCAAGTCGCCCAGGCCCACCGTTCCACCCCCACTCGTCCAGCGAAAGGCTTCATAGTCACTCGATGCGCTCCACCCACGCCCGACGATGACTGTTCCATCGGCGGATATGCCCCAGGCGTAGCTTTCAACACCGCCACCCGACAAGTCGCCCAAACCGACAATGCCACCTTCGCGCGTCCAGCGGAAGCCTTCCGGACCAATCGCGCTGTGGCCCCACCCCACGACAACACTGCCATCAGCCGATACATTCTGTGCCAAACTGTCGAAGCTTCCACCCGCTAAGTCGCCCAAGCCTTGAAACGTGTACAACGCGGAGTACGCCGAACTGAGCGGTGCGCAGATCGCGCAAAGAAACCAAAGGGCGAGTAACTTACGTCGGCACATCATTTGGCCCCTCAATCAGATAAGAATTGACTAATCGCCCTGCATTCTAGGCTCGTTCAGAAACTGATGCAAACTTCAATGAGCCGATCAACTCTCAAACGTCGGTGCCACTCCCTTTCGCGCTAATGAGGCATTCGCTCCATTTTTGAACCGGCCGGCTGACGCCGAACGATCGCCACAATTTCTCGCTTTTGCTTCGAGCTGGTGCCGTGCTGGATGGACTTTATAGCAACAACCACTCCACCACCTGCACCAGCCCATCCTCATCATGCTTGGGCGCAATGCGATCGGCCGCAGCTTTGACTTCTTCCTGGGCGTTGCCCATTGCCACACCCAGGCCGGCGCCTTCGATCATCGGGATATCGTTCACGTCGTCGCCCACCGCGCAGATCTCCGTGCTGGCGATGCCCCACTCGTCGGCCAGATGCTGAATTCCGCTCCACTTCGTTACGCCCGCCGGCGCGATCTCGCACATCCAGCCCGTGTAGCGTGGACTGCGCAGCACGTGCGTGTAGAGCAGTCCGGGTAGCCGCTCTTGCAGGCGCGTGTGCAACGCGAGCATTTGGTCGCGCGTGCCCATGGCGAAGGCGGCGAAGACGCCGTGCGGCGGATCGGTCACGAGCGTCGGACAGAGGCGGTGAAAATCGGGATTCATCGAATAGAATTCGGCCAGCTCCGGTTGCTCGACTTCGATGCGGCGACAATAGAAATCAAAACCTTCGTGGTAGGTGTCTCCGTAAAGAATCGACTCGTAACCCGCCTCATCCACGGTGGCCAGCGCCGTTCGCAACACGTCAATTTTGAAGTCGGCCTGAAAGAGCGTGCGATGATCGGCCGGGTGCTTGATCAGCGCTCCGGCACACGTCACCACCGGCACCTCGAGCGAAAGCAGCTCCACGTACGGCAACACGCGGCTATAGCGGCGGCCAGTTGCCAGCACGACGTGGATGCCACGATCGATCGCTCGCCGTAGCGCGTCGCGCGTGGCAGGAGTGACTTCCTCGCGACTGTTGAGCAGCGTGCCGTCGATGTCGATGGCCAGAAGGCGGTAGGGCATACTTCGCATCACTCGTCACTCGTGCTCACGTCGCCGGGTGCCATGCTTTCACGACGCCTGCGTCGGGTAAGCATGCCTGCAGTTCGCCGCGACGCAGCATGCCTACTCGGGCTAGCGCCCGTGAAGGCATGGCACTCCGATAGTGATTTTCTTCTCGTGGGCAATTGATTCACACGCTCTCACTTCAAGTTTCGCACTTTTTGCTAGCACGATTCATGCATTGATAGCATTGACTGCTGGCCGGTTTTTCGCGGACGGCGCTAAAGCGCCGAAATTTCGGCGCTTGGTTTTTGCATCTCGTAGA